>Ga0190275_10003990_pt1 | contig 10600 bp, 4 predicted proteins | sample Popmic550T_FD_133745 | JGI IMG/M metagenome (GOLD analysis project Ga0190275, IMG submission 133745) | Populus adjacent soil microbial communities from riparian zone of Yellowstone River, Montana, USA - 550 T | ecosystem: Environmental > Terrestrial > Soil > Riparian zone > Trees stand | place...
CGGCGACGACCGCGTCGTGCGCTTCTGGGACTGGCAGGCGGGCACGGAACTCGGCTCCGCCGCCGGCGGCGCGAAGGCACTGGAGTCGCTGGCCGTGTCGCCCGACGGGACCGTGATCGCCGCGGGCGGCGTGGAGGGTGTCGTCAGGCTGTGGAAGGTCGCGGAGCGGACGCCGCTGAAGTCGCTGAGTGGTCACACCAAGCACGTCCACGCGCTCGGCTTCCTACCGAACGGCAAGACGCTTCTCTCGGCCGGCGACGACGGCACGCTGCGGGTCTGGGACTGGCAGAAGGGGACCGCGGCCGGCCAGCTGGCGGTCGGGCCGCGGCACGTTCACGCGCTCGCGGTCGCGCCGATTGGCGATGTGGTGGCTGCGGCGACAGGTGCGGGTGTGAAGCGGTGGGCGTTGCCGGGCCGCCAGGAGCGGCCGCCGCTCGACGGGTCGGGGATGGCGGTCGGCGTGGCCTACGCGGCCGACGGGTCGGTGTTGGCGACGACGCACGAGGACGGCACAGTCCGCGTGTGGGGCGCGGCCGACGGGAAGCCGCGGGCGAGCTACCGCGGGCACGACCGGGTGGTGCTCGCCGCCGCGGTGTCGCCCGACGGCAAGCTGGTGGCGACAGCCGGCGGCGACGGGACGGTGAAGCTGTGGCCGGTGCCGGGGCGCTAACAGCAGGCGAGCCGCCCGCCGTGAGGCGGTGGGTGAGGCACCAGTAGCGCCTCACCCGCCGCCTCACGGCGGTCGGCTCGCCTCGCGAACGTCACTTCGTCTTCAGCGAATCCAGGTACTCGATCAGGTCCACAAACTCTGACGGCGCCATCGTCGCGGCCTGCCCCTCGGGCATGCTGCTCTGCTTCAGCGCCACCCGCGTGTCGATGTCGTCGATGCGGATGGTCCGCCGCATCATCCCGTCGAAGATCGCCAGCTCGGTCTTGTTCTCGGACACGAGCAGCCCGGACACGGACTTGCCGTCCAGGGTCACGACCCGCGTCGAGGTGTACTTGGCGTCCACCTCGGCGTTCGGGTCGATGATCGACTCGATGATCTTCGTCCGCGGCATCTTCGCGGCCACGCCGGCGAGGTTCGGGCCGTAGTCCTGGCCGTCGCCGTTGCCGACCTTGTGGCAGGCGATGCACCCGCGGGTGAACACCGCCCGGCCGTTCGTCGCGTTCCCCTTCAGGCCGGCGAGCGCGGTCATGGCCCGGTTCTTCACCTCGGCCGGCTGCGGCTCCGCCGACAGCAAGAGCTTGAGGTGCGGGGCCGCGGCGCCGCCCGCCTTCGACGACGCCAGGATGCCGGCCATGAGCCGGTCGGCCTCCGGGTTGTCCTTCACCTTGCCGGCGAGGTACGTCGGCCGCCACGCCGCCTCGGTCGCCCCGAGCGACGCTTCGAGCGTGTACTTCGTCCAGTAGTCGAGCGGCATCCGCGCCGACGCCAGCATCGCGTCGATCGAGTCGGGCGTGTTGAAGAAGCTGAGCCCGCGCAGCGCTTCGGTCCGCACGCGCGGGTGCGGGTCGGTCGCCGCGGCCTTGAGGATCGGCAGCGCGTCCGGGATGTACGCCCGGTCGTCGGCCGCCACCCGCACCGCCGCCGCGCGGGCCTCGTGGGCCTTCGACGCCAGCACCGCCTTCAGCAACTCCGGCTGTACAACGTGGTGCCCCTGCTGCACCCACAGCGCCTCAGTGCGTAGGCGCTCGAAGTCCTTCCCGCTCGGGTCGAGCTTCGCCACCCACTGCGACGTGCCGGCCAGCACCTCCGCGGTCGGCCGGTCGCGCAGTTCGCGGCGGGCGTTGTACCGCGTCCGCCACTCGTACTCGGTGAACTGGTTCAGCAACTCGGCCACGCCTTTGCCGTACTGCGTCACCGGCGTCAGCGGCTGCTTTCCCTCGCCGATGAGGCGGTAGACGCGGCCGCGGGTGTGGTCGCGGTTCGGGTCGCGCTGGCTGTACTGCATGTGGCCGATCAGGGCGTTGGCCCAGTCACCGAACCACAGCGCCCCGTCCGGCCCGATGTGCGGGTCGGCCGGGCGGAAGTGCTTGTCCGGCGACTTGATCAGGTCCGAGTGCTTCCCGTCGGCCCCCTTCACGCGGGTGCCCATGAACCCGGCCCCGTCGTCCTTCATGGTGTAGCGCGGCAGCCCGTTCAGGTTGATGACGCAGGCGTAGGTGAACTGCTTCTGCACCTCATCCGGCAGCGCCCGCGACACCAGCCACTCGCTACCGAGGTTCGGCCGCTCGCCGTTCGGCAGGATGAAGTTAATCCCCTTGCGGCCGGAGAACTGCGCCCCCGACAGCGGCGTGTCCCACGTCTGGTTGGCGGTGGTGCCGTCGCCGACGATCCCCTGGCCCCACTCGTCGAACACGTAGCACCACATGTTGTACATGCCCGGCAGGCTGAACTGCCGCACCTTTTGGTTCCGCGGGTCGATGACGTACGTGCCGCCCGCCCCCTGGCTCCGGTGCGGCCCGAACGGCGTTTCGAGCGTCGTACTCATGGCGATTCCTTCGAGCAGGTGGAGGTAACCCCCCGGACCCCACTCCCAGCCGCCGCGGTGGTGCGTGTCGTCGCTGGCCCAGCCGTCGAACAGGTGGACCACCAGGTCGGCCTTGCCGTCGCCGTCGGTGTCCTTCAGCCACAGGATGCGCGGCTGGTCCATGACGAGGACGCCGCCGTTCCAGAACTCGAACCCGGTCGGGCAGTGGAGCTGGTCGTAAAAGACGGTGCTCTTGTCCGCCTTGCCGTCCTTGTCGGTGTCTTCGAGGATCACGAGCTTGTCGTTCGGCTTCGGGTCGCCCGGCTTCCACAGCGGGTAGTTCGGCATGCACGCCACCCACAGCCGGCCCTTGTTGTCGAACCCGAGCTGCACCGGCTTGGCGATTTCGGGGAACTTCGTCTCGTCGGCGAACGGGATGATGCGCATACCCGCGGCGACGCTGGCGGTGCGGACGAACTCCTCGGGCGTCTGGTACTTCAACTCGCCGGGGTTCTCGCTGTACTTCTGGCCGGGCTGTCCGAACCGCGTCGGCGGCGTGTAGAGTTCGCCGGTCTTGCTGTCATCGACGCCGGCGGACACCTGCTTGCCGGCGGCGATGTCCCAGACGTACTGGTCGCGCACGGCCGCCATCGCCCGTAGCTTGGCGTACTCCTTCGGGAACGTCTCGGTGTCATAAGTCCGCCGGCCGCCGTAGACGTACCAGCCGTTCAGCATCCGGTAGTCCTGCTGGTGGACGAACGACTTGTCGACCACAGCCGCTCGCAGCTGCGCGCTCACCTCCGGGACCGGGCCGCCGAATAGCCCCTCGATCATCAGACGGGCCAGCAGCGCGTCGCCCTGCTCGTTCAGGTGACAGCCGTTGATTGTGAACTGGAGCCCCGCCTGGGCCTGGAACGTTCCCGCGGTGGCGTCGAACACGTCCACGAACGCCAGCTTCCGCCGGTCGGCCACGGCCTTCACCGCCGCCGCGTACAGCTTCAGGTTCTCGTTCTCGGCCTTGCCCGAAGGCAGGAACCGTTGATCGACGGGGAGAGTCGGCGTGATGCCGAGCGTGGGGTCGGGCGCCTCGAAGGCGATCGGCGAAACGAGGACGAACCGCGGCTTGCTGCCGGTGCCGTCGCGCGGGTACTTGTTCGCGTAGTTGTCGAGGAACGCCTCGTAGTCCTTCTCGAACTTGGCGACGCCGTCCTTGCCGGCGAACGACTCGTTGAACCCGAAGAAGCACAGGAACGTGTCCGGCCCGAAGGCGTAGAGCGGGTCGTCGATCTTCGTGTAGTCGCCGGACCGCTGCTGGATCGCCACCTCGTCGGCGGGGCGGCCGAAGTTGCGGACGACGAGCTTCTTGTCGGCGAACCGCTTGTGCAGCATCGCCTCGAAGTGGCCGAACAGGTTCATCCGCTCGGCGGTGCTGTTGCCGACCAAGGCGATGCGCTCGCCCTCGACGAGCGCGAGCGGCAGGCTGCTCGCCGGCAGGTCGGGCCGCTTCGGGCGGTCGGTGGCCTTCGGTTGGGCCTTCTTCTGGGCGTCGGCGTCGGGCGTGACGTATGCGGCGAGCGCGACGACCGCCGTGAAGAGCACGGCGGCGCGGGCCAGCTTCGGGAGGGGCATGAGGTGACGGCTCCGGCGGGCGGGAGGGTTCGGCGGTATTCTACCCGCCTACTTCGTGAACGGGAACCGGCCCGGCCCGCGCGGCTTCGCCGGCCCGTAGCCGCCGACCTTCTCGTACGCCCGGACGTAATCGACGAGCATCTCGGCCGGGAACGGCGTGTCGCGGTCGGGGTTACCGAGGAACTGGCCGCCCACGGCGACGTTCATCACGACGTAGAACGGCTGGTCGAACGGCGCCGGCCACGGCAGCACGTCCGCCTCCACGGCCGGCGGCACGCCCTTGTTCCCGGCCACCTTCCCGCTCGCCCACCAGAACGACTGCGCGCCGTACGCCTTGCCGTCCACCGTCCAGCGGATCTCGCCCGGCTCCCACTCGACGCCGTAGACGTGCCAGTCGGCGATCGACTGACCCGCAGGGAAGACGTGCTCCTTGCTCGTGTGCGTGTTCGCCGGCCAGCGTGACCCGTAGTGCAGCGTACCGAGCACCTTGTTAGGCTCCTGCCCGCGGGCTTCCATCACGTCGATCTCGCCGGACGTGGGCCACGGGCCGTACTTGTCGTCCTGCGGCAGCATCCACAGCGCCGGCCACACGCCCTTGCCGGTCGGCAGCTTCGCCCGGAACTCGACTTTGCCGTACTGCTGCGCGAACAGCCGGGTGCCGTCGCGCTTCTTCGATCGCAGCCGCGCGGACGTCCACCCGCAGTTGTGCAGCGACTCCTTGACCGCGCGGACGTGGAGGCTGCCGTCCTTCACGAAGGCGTTGGTCGGCTCCTTCGTGTAGTACTGGAGTTCGTTGTTGCCCCAGCCGCTGATCCACTGGTTGGCGTCGTAGTTGAAGAACCCGTTGCCGATGTCGAAGTCCCACTTCGCGGGGTCGATCGCGGGTCCGTCGAACTCGTCGGCCCATGTCTGCTTCCACTCGGCCGCGGGTTGGGCGTTGGCGGGTGGAGCGGGAACGAGACCGGCGAGCAGACCGGCGGCAACGGCGAGCGGGACGACGCGAAACATGGGAAACCTCCAAGGGCTACACCGGCGCGGCGATGAGGGCGATGAAGCCCATCAGCCCGGCGACCGCGGCGGCGATCAGCAGCGCGACCCACCACCCGGGGAACGTCGACGGCGGCGCCGGCGGGGCGTTCGGGTCGGGCGGCGGGTCGTGTACCATGCCGCCGAGCACGAGCACGAGGCCGACCAGGAACAGGCTGGCGAGCATCATGCACACCGGCGGGAGGCACGCGAGCGGCGGCGTCATTCCCCGCCCCGCGCCGCGGCCGTGTCGCGGTGGACGCGGCGGCGGATCAGGAACTCGTCGTCGGCGAGCCAGCCGCGGACGGCCGGGCCGAGCGCGAAGTCGTCGGGCACCACGGCGCGGACCACGGCGTCCACCAGTTCCAGCGGCTTCAGGGTGAAGTAGCGGTTCGTCGAGCCCGTGATGCTGACCCGGTCGAGGCGCTGGAACAGTTCTTCGAGCCGGCCGTGGGCGACCCGCGGCGGGGCGAACCCGAGGGCGTCTGCGTACCCGATGGCCAACTCGGTGCGCGCGGGCTCGTCGCCCTCGCGGGCCACGATCAGCCGGCGGCGGGCGTCGTCCAGGAGGCGTGTGGCGGCGTCGTCGTCGCCGGCCGCGAACCACCCGACGGCGAGCCCGAGCCGGGGTGGCGACCGCGACTCGTCGGCCGTCCAGTCGCCGCGGCCGGGGTCAAGCCGTTCCAGGATCGCGACCATCTCCGACACCAACCCCAGCTTGCGGAACGCGCGGAACACTGGTCCGGCGGCGCGGGTCAGGGCCTCCCGCACGTTCGCGTCCGTGCCCGCGTGTCGGCGCAGGTAGTCGGCCAGCGGCCGCACCTCGGCCGCGAGACCGAACCGCGCCGCCGCCGCCGCCGCCCCCGCGAACAGCCGGCCCAGGAACTTCTTCAGGCAGTCCGCCCGCTCGGCCTCGTTCCACCGGCCGGTCTGGAGCCAGGCGTCGAGCCACGTCGCCGCGGGGACGGCGTGGCCGAGTGCCTCGCGGACGGTGCCCTCGTCGAGCCGGCCGGCGGCGTCGAGCAGCGTCAGCGCCACCCGCGGCACCGTGGCCGAGCACGGGTCGGCGGCACAGGCGTCGAGCAGGGCGCGGGCCTCGACCCGGCTGGCGGCGGGGTCGGTGTCCTCGGCGAGCAACTGGAGGCGTTCGCCGAGCCGGTCCGAGCCGCGGACCAGTCGCGCGTCGAGGCCGCGGAAGCCGACCCCCTCGCGGACCGGTTCGAGGATGCGCGAGTGGTCGCGGAGGCGGTCGACGGCGTAGCGGGCAAGGTGGGGGAGGGCGTCGTACCGCGGCAGGAGGTCGGCTGGGATGCCGCCGGCGGGCGGGCGGCCGTCCTGCACCGCACGGATGCGGTCGGCGAACAGGCCGGCCAGGACCGCGTGCGTGTCCGGTTCGACGCCCGGCCCGCCGGTCCGGGTCAGCGCCTTCCGCGCCCGCGCCGCCCACTCGACCGACAGCGACCGCTCCCCGAGGCAGCCGAGGCCCCACGCCAGCATGAGCTCCGCGTACGCAGCGGTGCAGGCCCGCTCGGCGTCGATGCCGACCGCCCGCAGCCGCCCGCCGGGGCCGAGCTTCTTCACCCACTCCTCGACCGGCTTGCGGGCGCGAACGAGCCAGTCGCGGGCGGTGCGGAACCGGTCGGGGGCGGCGGTGCCGTGGAAGCGGAGGAACGACGGCACGTCGAGGTCGAGCCCCGGCCCCTTCTCGCGGAGGCGGGCGACGAGCCGGTCGCGCCACCGCGCCAGGCCGAGGGCGTCGCCGCCGCTCACCTTCGCCGCCGCCAACCGGGCGAGCCACGCGGCCCGGGCGGGGAGGTCGTCGAACCGTTCGTCGAGAAGGACGAGCACGCGGGGGAGGGCCGCGACCAGTTCGTCCGGGGGTTGCGGCCCGGCCGCCGCGCGGGCGGTGAACGCCGCCGCGACGCGCGCGACCCCGACCCGGCCGCGTGCGGCGAGGCACCGCTCGAGCGGTTCGGCCGATGAGACGCGGGCGGCGCGGCATTCGGCGACGTACCACGCGTCGAGCCAGTCGGCCGGCGGCGGCTCGGCCTCCCACACCGCGTTCGCCCAGCACACCGCGGCGTCGCCGGCGTCCTTTGTCGCGGTGTAGACGTGCGCCAACTCCGCCCACGCGGCAGCGCGCTCGCCCGGCTTGAGCCGGTGAATATCGCGGACGAGCCGCGCCTCGAGTTCCTGTCGGCGGGCGGCGCGGTCGGCGCCGTGGAGGAGCACGTCGGCGGACGCGGACTTCCCCGCGGGCCGGTCCGTCGGCTTCCCGGTGCGCCACGCCGGGGCGGCCTCGGCGGGCCGGCGACCAGCGAGCCGGTCGAACGTCCGCCCCCACCACCCACGCCGCGGCGGGGACGCCGCGGGTGGCCCCGCGTCCTCTTCCGGCGGCGCGAGCGACACCTCCTCGGTCATCGCGTCGTCGTCCGCTTCGTGCGCGTCGAAACTGGCGAGCGCGAAGGGGTCCGGCCACGTCGTCGCCGCAGCGAGGACCGTCGCCGACGGCGACGTGTACGTGACCCACGCGGCGAGCGGCCGGAACGCCGAGCGCGGCACGGATGTCGTGACGAGGTTGCCGTCGGGCGCGGCGTCCACCCACGTGTACCGGTCGCCGTCGAGCCCGAGCAGCCGGGCCACTTCGCGCGGCCGGAGCGGCGGGTGCAACGCCCGACCAGTCGGGACGAAGCACCCACCCGCCCGCGGGTCCGGATGGTATTCGGCGAAGGGCAGAGGGAGCGGTGCCGCGTCCGTTTCCGCCCGCCGCACGACGAGACCGTCCCGACACACCGCGACGTCGTACCCCGCGAGCGCGCGCTCCGCGGCGCCGCGGCACACGTCGCGCACGGCCTCCGCGTCGGCAGCGGGGATCACCCACAGGTGCGGGTCGGGGCGCTCAGTCGCGCGGCGGAGCTTCAGCCGAACCTCGATTCGCGGCGGCTCCGGCAGCGGGTACTGAAAGAGGACGGGGCCGCGGACCGGGAATGTCGGCAGCGACGGCTTCGGCAGTCCCGCGTGGAAGGTGACTGTTCGCGGCGGCCGCAGAAGCAGCGCGTGCCCCGGCGGCAGGGTGAACCCTTCGGGGAACGGGTGCTCCCAGCCGACGAGCGTCCACACGCCGGGTGCCTGTTCTGCGAACACCTCAACGCCCGCCTCCGGGTCGTGGGGTTCCGTCGGAACGCGGTCGCACCGGACCCACGTCCGCCGGTCGTCGCCGGGGAGTTGCCGCACGCCCAACGGCCGCGGGCCGCCGCGGGCGAGGGTCCTCAAGAATCGATCGAGGAGCTCGTCCGGCAGTTCGACGAGCACCCCGTTGCCGGATGCGACGGCAGCCGGCCGGAGCGGCAGGAGTTCGGCCCAGCCGCCGACCTGGATGGGCGTGGGGTGACCGCCGCCGAGCGTCTGCACGCCGAAGCGGCCGAGGGCTGCGAGGGCGTTACGCGGCAGCGGGGCGGCGGGTTCGACCCAGAGTCGGCCGTGGTCGTCCCACCCGGCGCGGGCCGGGGCGGCGGTCACCGCGGCCGGCAGCACCCCGCTGGCGAGCACCAGCCGGAGGGCGTCGGGGTTGGGAAAGAAAAGGGCCGGCATGTCCCGAGTGTAGTGCGTAAAACCCGCCGGACCAACGCCGCCTCAGGTTCCGGCCCGGTGCCGCTCCCGGTGCAGGTCGGCGTGGACGCGCTTGCGGACCAGGGTTTCGTCGTCGTCGAGCCACTTCCGCGCGGTCGGCCCGAGGGCGAACTCGTCGCTCACCAACGCCCAGACGACCTGCTCCGCGACCCAGATGTGAAAGCGGGAGTAGGTCGTTTGCCCGGTCCATTTGTTCTCGAGGATTTCTCCCGGCACCCGCTCGAAGACTTCGAGGATCCTCGGGAGGCCGACCCCCACCTCGGCGTGGCCGAGTGTCCCGACGTACGTCCGCAGGAGGTGGGCAAAGGTCCGGTCGCCGATCCCGTCCGCCCCCGCCCCGAGTGCTTCGCGACGGGCCAAACGGTCGATCCGCCGGCGCGCCTCGGTGAGCAGTTCCGCCCGAGCCTCGTTGATGATCGGCAGGGCGTGGTCCGTCAGCCCCAGCGTCAGCCACCCTGCCGCCAGGTTGAGGAGTGTTTCGAGGGCCACGGCCCACTGGTCGACGCGGCCGGCGTACTGGTTACGGAGGTTGCCCGCCGCGGCCCCCCGGCCGACCTCGGACCGGAGCAGACTGAGGAACCGGTCTAACTCGTCCCTCATCCCGAGCCGCTTCAGGCTTCGGAACACCTGACCGGCGGCGGCGTTGATCAGATGGAACCGGGCCGGTTCGGGGCGCTCGCGGACGAGCCCGGCGTAGGCGTCGATGACGGGCCGCAACAGGTCGGAGCGGCCGAAATGGGCGGCCGCGAAGATCGCACGCTCGACCAGTTCGCCCTGTTTGGTCGCGGTCTGGTCGATGGGCGGCAGTCCGGTGCCCGCCACCGCCTTACCGGGTGTGGAGGCCGGGAGCGTCGCGGGCATCGCGCGGAGCACACCTGGCACGAGCCGCACGAGATCGGCGGTGAACGTCTCCCCGACCCGCGGGGCGGTGCGGAGAACCTCGCGTAGCACCTCGAACTGAACGAGGTAGGCGGGATGGTTCGGGAATCCCTCGCGGAGGAGGCGGCGGGCCATTTCGGCCTGCTTCGCCGGGGTGCGGACCGCCCCTAACTCGAGTACGGCCCGCGAAAGCGGGTTGTCCCGGTGGTCCGCCCGGAACATCCCGTAGGGGTCGCGCGTGTCCTCCGGTTCGAGCACGCGCGACTCCTCGCGCATCCGGTCGATCACGTAGGCCGGCTGACTGTAGTTGAGGGGCGGTGCTGCGTTCCCCTTAGACGCGGCCGGCGCGCCCTTGAGGGCCGCCAACTGGTCGTAGATCGCACCCGGGAGCGGACCGGTATGCGGCACTCCGCCTGCGGCCTGAGTGATCCGGTATTCAAACGCATCGGTCAGGATGTTCGTCACATCCGGGCTCGCGCCGCCGGAGGACGACCGCACCGTCGGATCGGGGTCACCCCGGCGGATCACGGCGACCAGTTCTTTCGCCGCCACCCCTTCGCCGAGCCGCGCCAGCGCGAACGCGAACAGCAGATCAACATACCTGCCGGTCGGCGGGTGGTGCGCGACCCACGCTCGTGCCGCGGCGTGAAGTCCGAGCGCCTTCTCGCGGACGGCGCGGATCCGGTCCGCGTCCCGGTGACCGGCGACGCGGAGAAAGCTGGGAAGGTCGCGCTCGGCTCGCAGACCCTGGTCGAGCAACCGTGCCAGGAGTTCGTCCCGGACCCGCGCGAGCCCGAGCGGGTCACCCCCGGCCAGCCGTGCGAAGCAGGCGGCCGCCAACCACGCGGCCCGTACCGGCAACACCTCCTGGTAGTGTTCCACGTAGCGCTTGATCGCCGGCAGACGGCTGACGAGCCATGCGGGCACTGGGGTTCGGGTCGCCGCCGCCAGCAGCGCCGCTA
>Ga0190275_10003991_pt1 | contig 10599 bp, 8 predicted proteins | sample Popmic550T_FD_133745 | JGI IMG/M metagenome (GOLD analysis project Ga0190275, IMG submission 133745) | Populus adjacent soil microbial communities from riparian zone of Yellowstone River, Montana, USA - 550 T | ecosystem: Environmental > Terrestrial > Soil > Riparian zone > Trees stand | place...
CCCAAGAACCTCATCACCGGCATGCCGGCCAGCAACGACCACAACTCCGGCCGGCTCGTGCTCGGGCCCGATCGCAAGCTCTACTACACGATCGGCGACCAGGGGAACAACCAGTTCGACAACTTCTGCACCCCGATCCGCTCGCAGGATCTGCCTACCGCCAAGCAGGTCGCCGACCGTGACTGGCAGACCTACCAGGGCAAGGTCCTACGGTTGAACACCGACGGCTCGATCCCGGCCGACAACCCGGCCTTCGGCGGGGTCCGCAGCCACGTCTTCAGCTACGGCCACCGCAACGCCCAGGGGATCGTGTTCGGCCCCGGCAGCCTGCTGTACTCGGTCGAGCACGGCCCGAAGTCCGACGACGAGCTGAACATCATCCGCGCGGGCGGCAACTACGGCTGGCCGCACGTGCTCGGATACCAGGACGACCAGGCCTACACGTATGACAACTGGTCGCGCTCGGTCGGCGTCCCCTGCCCGGGGCTGACCTACGACAACTACGTGGTCCCGCCGTCCGTTCCCCGGCAGAACGAGAGCGAGTGGAGCAGCCCGGACTTCGTCGAACCGATCCGGACCTTCTTCACCGTGCCCTCCGACCACCCGTTCGACGACCCCCGCTGCGGTGACACGCCGTTCGTGTGCTGGCCGACGATCGGGCCGTCGAGCGTCGACGTCTACACCGCCGGCGCTGTGCCGGGGTGGGCGAACTCGCTGCTGATCACGACCCTCAAGCACGGAACCGTCTACCGCCTGAAGCTCAGCGCCGACGGCCGGTCGACCGTCGGCGACCTGGTCCCCTACTGGACGACCGTCAACCGCTACCGCGACATAGCGCTCGATCCCGACGGCCGGACGTTCTACGTCGCCACCGATCAGCGCGGCTTCGTCCGCGGCAGCGACGGCCTGCCAACGCGGACCCTCGAGAACCGCGGCGTGCTCCTGCGCTTCCGCTACCGGGGCGGGTGAGCCGGCCCGCTCACGCTCGCGCCCGCGCGCACGGCCATCGCCGCCTCGAGCGTTTCGGCCTCGCGCGCGGGCTTGTCCGGGAGTGCCGTAACGCAACGGGGCAGCGGATTGGTCGGGTGTCGCGCTCAGGCGAGCCCGACCGGCCGCTGCACCGTGCCGGCGACGTTGCCTCTTATCTTGTTCGGGCTGAGGACGTAGGCGAGCTTGTAAACGCGGTCGCGAGCGAGGTCCTCCAGGTTGTTGAGCTCCAGGATGTGCACGCCCTGGCGCACGAGCAGGTAGACGTGGACGGGGTTGAAGCTCGTACCGTCGGGCAGCTGCTCGGGCGGCGGGGTGACCTCGACGGCGCTCGTGTCCGATCCGATCATCAGCGCCCCTTTCTCCTCCACGAGCCAGCGGGCCGCCGACACGGTGATCCCGGCGGAGTCGACCGCTTCGATCTCCTCCGTGTTGGCGCCGACGCCGTCGCCGCGCAGCCACACGCCGGCCGTGCCCGTGCGGATGAGGACGACGTCGAGCGGGTCGATGTCCACCTGCTGCCGCCGCAGCGCGGCACGCAGAAGGCCGGGGCCGATCGCGTAGTGCCCGGGCAGGGTCTGGCGGTCGAGGTAGCCGGCGACGTCGATCAGCGTGGCGGGCGCGACCACCGGTGGGATCGTGGTCACGTCGAGCTTGACGAGGCCGTAGTCGCCCACCACCTCGCTCGCCCTGAACCCGTTGTACGCGTGCGGCGGATCGCCCTCCCAAATGTGGCCCAGCCCGTCGATCTGCGTAGCGACGTTGTCCGAGATCGTGTTCAGGCAGCTCGCCCACGTCGTGTTCGTGGAGTTGGAGCTGGGATCGATGACCTCCGGCCGGTCGCGCTGCAGGAGCAGCCCTTGTGGGGAGCGGTAGGTCGTGATCTCCCCGTTGGCGTGTCCGGAGAACTTGAACGAGCGCCGGTCATACTCGAGTCCGAGGTCATACACCCGCCCGCGCGCGCGGGCGAGTGCCTTGCGTGCGAGCTCGGGGCTGAGCTCGTTGAGCGCTCCGAGCTCGTCACCGGGGCCCCAAACCCAGCCCCAGCCCTTGCCCTTCTGCCACTTCTTCGGTCGCACCCCGCGTCCGGCCGCCTCGGCGACGCTCGGACCGTCAAGCAGCGCGAGCACCGCCGCCGCGCTGACCCCGAGCGCCGCCGCCCGCTCGACCACCTGGCGCCTTGTCAGATCGCCGGACCTCGCCTCCGCCACGAGACCTTCGACGCGCGCATCCACGGCTCCCCCTTCGGCTGGACCTCCCGAGGGGCGGAGAGTAGTCGGGCGGGCATCGTGACGCGTGAACGACACTGCCCGCATTCGCGGGGCTCTTGACGTTCCTCGACCTCTTCTCGCGGGAGGGGCTACCCTAGGTACCGAAGGGAACTACCCCTGCGAACGGCGCGTTCGTCAGCACGGCCTCCGGGCCCGGCGCGTCGGTCCGCGGCCCACACGAGGCCACGGGCGGGAGAAACCTCCAACGTCCACAACCGCTGGAGGGTCGTTCCGATGCCCGCCCTTGCCTGGGTCCTGCTCGTCATCGTCGTCGCCGCACTGCTGGTCTTCGATCTCAAGGCCGTCGGCCGCGGGCAGGCGGCCCCGTCGCTGCGCACCGCAGCGCTGTGGTCCGCCGGCTGGACCGCGTTGGCGGTTGCCTTCACCGGCGTGCTCGCGGCGCTGGCCGACGGTGAGCGAGCCGGCGAGTACCTGACCGGCTTCCTGATCGAGAAGAGCCTGTCGCTCGACAATCTCTTCGTCTTCGCCGTCCTGCTCGCGTACTTCGGCGTGCCCGCCGCCTCCCAGCGCCGCGTCCTCGTCTGGGGCATCGCCGGCGCCATCGTGCTGCGCGCGATCTTCATCTTGGCCGGCGCCGCCGCGCTCGACGCCTTCCACGCGACCATCTACGTCTTCGGCGGCTTCCTCGTCCTCACCGCAGTCAACCTCGCCCGCCAGGGCGCCGAGGAGGTCGACGTCGAGCACACGCGCCTGATGCGGCTGCTCCGCCGGCGCGTCCCGATGGGCTCATACGACGGTGAGCGCTTCGTCACACGCGAGGGCGGGCGGCGCGTCGCCACGCCGCTGCTGGCGTGCCTGCTCATGGTGGCGGCCTTCGACGTGCTGTTCGCCGTCGACTCGGTGCCGGCGATCTTCGCCGTCTCCCGCGACACATTCGTCGTGTTCGCCGCCAACGCGTTCAGCCTGCTCGGCATGACCAGCCTGTACTTCCTGCTACGCGGGATGATGGAGCGCTTCCACTACCTCAGCTACGGCCTGGCCGCCATCCTCGCGTTCGTCGGCGTCAAGATGCTGCTCAGCGACGTCTGGCACATGCCGGCGTGGGTCTCGCTCACCGTCATCGTCGGCTGCCTGGCCGCGGCCGTCGGCGCGTCGCTGGTGCGCCCCGCCGAGCGGGCGGAACCGGAGTCCGTGCCCGCGTAGCGACTTGCGACGACCACGAAGGCTTGAGAGCTGCGACGTGGCCGCGTCGGGGCGGAAGCGTGTGAGGAACATCAGCGCGGGGAGGTACGCCTCCCGGCAGCACGCAGGCTGGCGCCGTTGTCCCGGCGCGACGACGTTGCGACGCTGGGCGCCGTGCCCGACGCGCCCTGAACGGAGGGACCCTGTTCTTCCAACTTCCAAGCTGGGTGCTGGCGCTGATCATCCTCACGGCGCTGCTCGGCGCGACCGCCGGCGGGCTGGCGATCGGGCACACGATGCGCGCGCACGCGCACAAGCTGTCGGAGCCGTTCTCGGTCCTGCAGGCCGCGCTGCTCGGGCTCGTCGGACTGATCCTCGCTTTCGGGCTATCGCTCGCGGTCGGCCGTTACGAGAACCGCCGGGCGAACGTGGTCAGCGAGGCGAACGCGATCGGCACGACCTACCTGCGGGCGCAGACGCTCAATGAGCCGGTCCGGAGCGACTCGATGACGCGACTGAAGCGCTATGTCGACACGAGCATCCGCCTCGCTGACTCGGTGCCGAACAGTGCGCAGGCGCGGAGGGCGGTCGCGGACGGCGACCGTATCCAGCGGGAACTGTGGGGCTTCGCGGGCCGCGCGCTCTCGGAGGACCCGCAGGCAAGCGCGCCGCGCCTCTACGTCCAGAGCCTCAACGAGATGATCGACCTGCAGACCGTGGGGGTCGCCGGCCTCCAGAACCGCGTACCGTCGGCGGTGCTCGTGCTCGAGGTGCTCGGCGCGGTTGCGGCCCTCAGCCTGCTCGCCGTGTACCTGGCGTTCATGGGCCGCGGCGGCCTCAGCGTCCTGCTCGCCGCGGCGCTCATCGCGCTGCTCCTGCTGGTGACGTTCGACCTCGACCGGCCGACCCGCGGCCTGATCACGGTGCCCGACAAGCCGCTGGTCGGGGTGCGGGCCGAGATGGCCCTGCCCCCGGCCGCACCCGCACCGGACGTCCCGTGACGGGACCGCCGGCTGCATCACCCAGGCGCTGGCATGCGCGCGGCCGGGATGCGCGCACCCCTCCCCTCGACCAGCAGCCCCACGGCGCCGGCCAGGAAGCACAGCGCCCCGATCCCCGTCGTCCAGTTCGCCGCGGCGAGGTCGAGGATGTTCCCGGTGTCGGGCACGAAGTAGGACGCCACGCCGGCGATCGCGAAGGCCACTGATCCCACCAGATTGAGCGCCGCGACCCACCACTCGGCCTGTCGCCGCGGGCGACAGAACACGCCGCCGCACGTCTCTCCCCAGGCAAGCGCGCTCGCGATCAGAAAGCAGGCGCAGCCGAACACATCGGGAGCCCAGATCAGGCGGTTCTCTTGCGCGGTCGAGAGGCCTTCCTGCAGCGCCTCGAACGTGCTGACGTTGAAGAACACCGTGCCGGCCAGCTGGACCACCGACGCCCACCAGTCGATGCGGTGCGGCTCGAAACTGGCCACGCGCAGCCGCCGCCGCTCGCCCACGCGGTCCGGGCCGCGGTCGGCATTGACGGTCTCGACGTACTGCAGCGCGGCGGCCGCCGTGAAGAACAGCGAGCCCGCGAAGAACACCGCCGCGTCCGCAGCCGCGCCGACGAGCTGCACGAAGCCCGGGAACGGCCCGATCGCGAAGCACGCCGAGCCGATGATGAAGAGCACGGCGATCCACCACGACGCCCGGCGCGGCGCCCACCACCCCGAGCGATCCTGTCGCGAGACCAGCGACGCGCCCTTGCGGTGCGCGCGCGAGCGCCACTCGGCCACGCCGCCGTCGTCGCGCCGGTAGGTGACGTGCGTGGTGAACGGCCCGAGGTGCCGTCGGTGGACCTCGGTCCAGCCCGGCGGGGTCTCCGGATAGCTCGCCACGCCACGACTCTCGCACGCGCGCGGGTCCGACTCTGCATCCCGATCAGATAGACCGCGCGTGCCGAGTCCCGCGGCGAGCGTTCCAGATGAGGTCTCGCCGCCCCCGGGGCTACGCTCGAGGCGTGCAGGATGCGCCCCCGCCGGCCGGTCCACCGGATCCTCAAACGCTGCTGAGGAGTCGAAGCTACGTCCAGTTGCTCGTCCTCGCGGCGCTGCTCGGCCTACCGGTCTCCGCTGCCTCGTACGGGTTCCTCGCGCTCGTCGACTGGCTGCAGGAGGCTGTGTTCACCAGCCTCCCGAAGACCCTCGGGTTCGACTCGGCGCCGGTGTGGTGGCCGCTGCCGCTGCTCGCGCTCGCAGGGCTCCTCGTCGCACTGGCGATCCGGTACCTCCCGGGGACGGGCGGCCACTCGCCCGCCGACGGCTTCCAGGCGTCGGGGCCGCTGCCACCCGCCCAGCTCCCCGGCGTGCTGCTCGCCGCCCTCGCCACGCTCGCGTTCGGCGCCGTCCTCGGCCCCGAGGCGCCCCTGATCCTGATGGGCAGCGGGCTCGGGGTGCTGGCCGTCCGGCTGGCGGCGCGCGACGCGCCGCCGAGAGTGGCGGCGGTGATGTCGGCGACCGGCAGCTTCGCTGCGATCAGTTCGTTGCTCGGCTCGCCGCTGATCGGCGCGTTCCTGTTGCTGGAGGCGTCGGGCCTCGGCGGGCCGATGCTCGGCCTCGTGCTCGTGCCGGGCCTGCTGGCCGCCGGCCTCGGAACGCTGATCTTCCTGGGGTTGGATTCCATCACAGGCCTGGGCACGTTCAGCCTGGCGATCCACGGGTTGCCGCCGTTCGACCACCTGACCGGTGCGCACTTCGGCTACGCCATCGCCATCGGGTTGCTCGCGCCGTTGCTCGGACGCGGGATCACGCTGCTCGCCGTGGCGGTGCGAGCGCGAGTGGAGCCGCGCGCAGTGCTCCTGATGCCGGTGCTCGGTCTGCTGATCGCCGGCCTGGCGATCGGCTTCGGCGAAGCGACGGACAAGCCGCAGTCGGAGGTCCTCTTCTCCGGACAGTCGGCGCTGGGAGGGCTGATCGGCAACGCGTCCGACTGGTCGGTCGGTGCGCTAATGCTGCTGGTCGCGTGCAAGGGCGTGGCCTATTCGCTGTCGCTGAGCTCCTTCCGCGGTGGCCCGGTCTTCCCGGCGATGTTCATCGGCGCGGCCGCGGGGATCGCCGCGTCGCACCTGCCGGGCCTCGAGGTCATCCCCGCTGCGGCCATGGGCATCGCCGCGATGTGCACCGTGATGCTGTCGCTGCCGCTGACGGCAACGATGCTGGCCACGCTGCTGCTCGGGAGTGACGGCCTGCAGGTCATGCCGGTGGTGATCGTCGCCGTCGTAGTGGCCTACGTCGTAACCGCGCGGCTTACGCCGGTCGAGCCTCAGGAGCGCGAGTCGGGTGCTCAGCGACGCTAGGGCCCCCGCGGAGTGCCTCGGGCGTCGCACGGAAATGAGGCCGGCGCGTTCACGACAGTCCGCGCGGTGTGCAGGATCCGCAGCGAGCGCTCCATCGCGACCGGCTTGATCTGCCCCAGGCCAGGTCGGTAAGGGCGGTCGAGCGCGCTGATGGCGAGCATTGTGAGCACGATCACCGTGGTCGCCGACCCGATCAGCATCGCCTGCGTCCCCGCACCCTCGCCGCTGTCCGCGAAGAAGAGCATGAAGGCGACGATGACACCGGCGATCAGAAAAAGGACGAGCCAGATCGAGGTTGGGGTGATGCCTTCGGCGCCGTGGAGCCGGTCGCTCCGGGCCTGCTCGCGGTCCGATGTCTGGTCGAGCCACTTCCCGTACGCGGCCTGCTCGCCGGCAGTGACCGGTCGGGTGAGCTTCAGGCTTCGGAACAGGGCGACGCCCCAGGGGTTGATCGTGTCACCGCCCTTTCCGGTCTCCATCTGCGGCCACTCCTGATGCACGACCGAGCGCCCGTAACAGATGAGCTCCCCGCCTAGGCGATCGTGCGCCGCGGACGGAAGGAACTCAGCGGTCTCGAACTGCTGCAACACGGTGAGCGCCTCGATTTCCCCGCCGCTGCGCGACTGGTCGTAGCTCGTGAAGGCGAGGAAGATGATGAAGCCGGCGAAGATCGCGAAACCACCTGCGATCACACCGAACACTCCTGAAGCGCGATCGCCGTCAGCGAAGTAGCTGCCCTCTGGCGCGCGGCGCCGGACCAGCAGCATCGCGCCGATCGTCGCGGCGTTCGCAACGATGAGAATGACCAGACTCCACAGAAGACTCATAAGCGATGTCGAGCGAGCACCGGCGCACGCCTTCGCAAGGCGGTCGCACGAGCCTAAGGCGCCTACGCGGGTACGACCACGGTGCCCGCCTGCGTGCTCGACACGTGTCGGCATGTTCCGCCCTCTGACAGTGCCGAAGAGCCGAGCAACAGCGGTCGGCGGGGGGTGTACCCGATCATCGATCGTCTTCTGCTCGGACAATGGCGCCTCAACATCGGACGCGACGGCCGATTTCGAAGCCTGGGAAGGCAGCTCGCTCGGCACGATCGAGCCGCCTCGTGCTGAAGTGCTGCGGTGGACCGAGTGGTCGTGATCGGGGGTGGCTTCGCGGGCCTCGCGGCTGCAACCGAGCTGGCTGATCGCGGGGTTGACTTGCTGGTCCTCGAGGCGCGCGACCGCGTCGGCGGCAGGGTGTGGTCGGAACGCGTGCGGGCGCCTGGCGGCGAGTTGGGGCTGGTCGAGCGAGGCGCGGAGTTCATCCTCGATGGCTATGAGGTGATGCGAGAACTCGCGGACCGCTACCGCCTCGGGCTCGCCGACACCGGCATGAGCTACTACGTCCGTGAACCCCGGGGCATCGCGACCGACACCGCCACCCTGCAAGCAGCGGGCCGTGCGATCTCCCGCGCGGCCGGCCACGGCGCAGGCAGCTCAGTCGCGCAGGCTGTCGCGGCGCTCGACCTGCCCGAAGCCGTGGCGGAAGCGGTCATCGCGCGAATCGAGATCTCGTCGGCCCTTGAGAGCGACCGGCTGAGCACGAACGTGCTCGCACACGCCGCCGCGTTCGAACCCCACCCAAGCCACCGAATCGCCACCGGCAACCAGAGCCTCGCCGACGCCATGGCCGAGCGTCTCGGCGACCGCGTGCGGCTGCGCACCCCCGTGCGCGCCGTCGACCACCCTGAGGCAACGATCCGCGTACAAACCGACACGGGCGAGATCGATGCGCGCCGCGTCGTCCTCGCGCTCCCGCTTCCCGTCCTCCGCCGGCTGCCATTCACGCCGGCGCTGCCCGCTTGGAAGCTCGCCGCGCTCGACCGCGTCGCGCTCGGCCACGCGGCGAAGCTCCACATCCCGCTCAGACGCGCCGCGCCCGTGAGCGCCGTGATGAGCGTGCCCGACCGCTACTGGTGCTGGACGGCGACAGCCGGCAACGGCAGCGTGACGCCGATCCTGAACTGCTTCGCCGGCTCACCAGACGCGCTCGACCGGCTCGCCGTCGCCGACGGGCCGGAGGCGTGGCTCGAGCGCGTTCGGCTCCTCCGCCCGGATCTCGAGACCACGACGGGCCAAGCCGTGCTGACCACTTGGAGCGACGACCCGTGGGCGCGCGGCGCGTACAGCACCGCCGGACTCGCAACCCAGGCCGGTGACGAGGACCGACTCGCCGCACCGAGCGGCCGACTGCACTTCGCCGGCGAGTACACCGCCGGGCCGTGGAGCGGGCTCATGGAAGGCGCCCTCAAAAGCGGGCTCCGCGCGGCGCGGGACGTCGCCACGAACCTCGGCTCCTGAACCCGGACCGTGGCAACATCCGTGGCCAGGCTCGCTTGCCACGATGAGTTGGAGGCCGATCACGTGACGAGCACGCAGACCTACCGCGAGCGGCGACCGGCAGCGGAGCTCGGTCGCTACGCGGCGTGCGTGTTCGTCCAGCAGGTCTTCCCGGGCTCCGAGCCGTACACGCACCGTCCTGTTCCGAATGGCAGCGCCGAGCTCCTCTGCGAGGTGGGCGCGATGCCGCGCGTGGTCGGGCCGCAGACCGGGCCCGTCGAGTACACGCTTGCGCCGGGCGCGGCTGTGGTGGGCGTGCGGCTCAACCCCGGCGCGGCGCCGTCGGTGCTGGGCATGCCCGCGTCCGAGGTCGTCGATCTGTCGGTGGGCGCGGACGACCTATGGGGGCGCTCGGCGGTGGCACTCGGCGAGGCGGTGGCCGCCGCGGCCTCGCCGTGGGAGGCGGCGGTGAAGCTCGAAGAGGCCATCGCGGATCGGCTGGCGGCCGCCGCGGATCCCGACCCGGTCGCCTTGGAGGCCGTGCGGCTGCTGCTGCCCGGGCGCACGCGCGACGTGACGTCCCTTCCCTCGGCGCTGTACATCTCCGAGAGCCAGCTGCGGCGGCGCCTCCAGGAGGCGACGGGCTTCGCGCCGAAGCTCCTGCACCGGATGCTGCGCTTCCAGGGCTTCCTCGCCCTGGCGCAGGGATGCGAGCACCCAAGCCGCGAGCTGGCGCGCCTCGCCGCCGACGCCGGCTATGCGGATCAGTCGCATCTGACGCGCGAGTCTGCGCGGCTGGCGGGCCTGTCGCCGAAGACGCTGCTGCGCAACTCGGAGCGGTACTGCGGGCCGACCCACGATCACGCGGCCTCCTACGGGCCGTTGCTGCCCCAGCGCGCACTGGCGCGCGGATGACGGATCCGTTCAAGATCTCGCGCCGGCCGCTCCGTAGCTTCGCGGCATGCTCTCCCACAGCTCGACAGGCGTGCCGGTCGTCGACGCCCAGGAAGACTTCTTGCGGGCGCGGCGCGCTCACCTCGCGGCTCGGCTGGTGCGCCGCGCCAGCGTGCCGCGCACGCTCACCGAGACCGCCGTCATGCCGCGTGGATCGGCCCGGCTGGAGGTCGTCCCGCTGAAGGCGGTCGTCGGCACGGTGGAGCCGACAATCACGTTCGACGCCCGCTTCCGCCCGGCCTCCGGGCTCGTGCGCGCCCGCTGGGAGCGCATCGCGCTCGCCCACCGCCGGGGCATCGCACTGCCGCCAATCCGCGTGCTGCAGGGCAACGACGGCTTGCTCCATTCGACGGCGGGCGCGCTCCTCGGGCTCGGACTGGGATGGAACGTTTCGTTCGTCGCCGCGACGGCGGAGCTCTCGGAGCGCACCGAGCCGTGGGAGCGCGCAAGCCTGCTCGGCGTCAACGACCTCGTGAGCGGCGCGACCGGTGCCGGCCTCACCCATGTCGGCGGCGTGGCGCTGACCGCCGGCGGGGTCGCCGCGCTCGCCATTGCAGCCGTCGTCCTCGTCACCATCCCCGCCG
>Ga0190275_10003992_pt1 | contig 10599 bp, 9 predicted proteins | sample Popmic550T_FD_133745 | JGI IMG/M metagenome (GOLD analysis project Ga0190275, IMG submission 133745) | Populus adjacent soil microbial communities from riparian zone of Yellowstone River, Montana, USA - 550 T | ecosystem: Environmental > Terrestrial > Soil > Riparian zone > Trees stand | place...
CGCCGATTCCCCGGGCGCCGCCGGTGACCACGGCGACCCGTCCTTGCAGAGAGGGCACGACACCTCCGTGGCTCGCGAGCGGGTGCTGGACCCGGACGCTACGCCGATGTCGGGACCAGGCATCGGGACACGCGCAAGGCTCAGCCTTGGGGCACCACCTTGAGGATGCGGTCGCTGCCGCCGCCGTTGTCGGTGGTGATGTAGAGGTTGCCGTCGGGACCCTGTACCGGGCTGCGCATCCGGTAACCGGTGTTGAGCTTGGCCGGTGTCCATGCCCGGACGAAGCGGCCGGCCTCGTCGAACGCCAGGATCCTGATCTGGCTGTCCTTGAGCACCCCGACCGCAAGCGCTCCCTGCCACACCCCCCAGCGCTTGCCGCGCAGGAAGGTCGCCCCGGAGGTGGCGATGGTCGGATTGCCCGAGGCCCACCTGGCGCCGATCTGCCGACCGGGTAGCGAGAAGTCGGTCATCGGCCGGGACTCGTCGTACCCGGGCCCCGCCTGCCACCCGTAGTTGCCGCCGGCTCTCAGGCGGTTGACCTCGTCGTCACGGTAGGTGCCCTGTTCGACTGCCCACATCCCGGACCCGGGACGAACGGCGAGGCCCTGCACGTTGCGGTGACCGTAGGTGTAGACGCGACGCTTCATCGCCTTGCCCGCTTCGAGGAACGGGTTGCCCGGCCAGGGCTTCCCGGTCCCGGGCCGTACCCGGAGCACCTTGCCGCCTCCCGAGGCGAGGTTCTGCGAGACCCCGGTCCGGGCGGCATCGCCCGTGCCGATGTACAGCGCGCCCTCGGGGCCGTACCTGAGTCGGCAACCCGAGTGGCGACCGGACACCGTGGGCAGGCCGGCAACGATGGTGCGAACCCGGCTGGCTCGCCGGGCGTCGCTGGCCAGCCGCCACAGCACCACCCGCACGTCGTGCCCGCTCGGCCGGTCGGCCGCGTTCGCGTGGCAGGTGTAGAAGTTCCGTGACTTCTCGAAGCTCCGCGTGGCGAGGATGCTCATCAGGCCTGCCTCTCCCGAGTGCCACATCCTCCCCTCGCGGAACCGGACCACTCGGTCCCTGCCCGACGGCGAGCGGTGGCGGATCGACAGGCGGTCGCGCTGGGTGTAGAGCATGCCGCCGCCGGGCAGGAACGTCAGGTCCCACGGATGGTCGAGGCCCCGCTTCACCACCCGGACCCGGACCCGGGGGCCCGCCGCACGATCGGCGGTCTGGCGCTCTGCGGCCACCGCCGGCGCGACGGACGCCGCTCCCCTGGGCACCGGGCCTCCTCCCGCCGGCGCAGCCAGCAGGCCGAGTCCGAGCGTGGTGGCAGCCGCTACTGCGAGTACATGAGTGATGCGCATGAGTAATGGTGCCATGAGTCGAGCCGTCACCGTGCGGTCGAACCGGCCGCCGGTCCGACGTACCGTGCGAGAGGTGACTGCCGCCCCTGCTCCGGAGCCCACCACGGTGGGCGAGCTTCGCGCCTCCGGATACGAGTCCCGCAGCGTCAAGGCCGAGATCCGGGCCAACCTGGTCGAGACCCTGCGCGCCGGCCGCGATCCGTTCCCCGGCATCGTCGGGTTCGACGAGACGGTGCGCCCCGACCTCGAGGGTGCGCTGCTGGCCGGGCACGACCTCGTGCTGCTGGGTGAGCGCGGACAGGGCAAGACGCGCCTGATGCGGACGCTGGCCGGCCTCCTGGACGAGTGGCAGCCGTACGTCGCGGGCACCGAGACCTTCGACGACCCGCTGGCGCCGGTCAGCGTGCCGGGTCAACGGCTGGCCGCCGAGCTGGGCGACGACCTCCCGGTCGCCTGGCGGCACCGTTCGGACCGTTACGGCGAGAAGCTGGCCACCCCGGACACCAGCGTGGGCGACCTGATCGGCGACGTGGACCCCGTGAAGGTCGCCCAGGGACGCACCCTCGGCGATCCGGAGACCGTGCACTACGGACTCCTGCCCCGCACCAACCGCGGCATCCTCGGTCTCAACGAGCTGCCGGACCTCGCCGAGCGCATCCAGGTGGCCCTGTTCAACGTGCTGGAGGAGCGCGACGTGCAGGTGCGCGGATACACGCTGCGGCTACCGCTCGACCTGCTGGTGGTCGCCTCGGCCAACCCGGAGGACTACACGAACCGTGGCCGCATCATCACGCCGCTCAAGGACCGTTTCGGTGCGGAGATCCGCACGCACTACCCGCTCGACGTCGACGACGAGGTGGCGCTGGTCGCACAGGAGGCCGAGACGGTGGCCGAGGTGCCGGGCCACGTGGTCGAGGTGGTGGCGCGCTTCGCCCGCGAGCTGCGCGAGTCGGCCGCGGTCGACCAGCGCTCCGGTGTGTCGGCGCGGCTGGCCGTGGCCGCGGTGGAGGCCGCGGCCGGCTCGGCGCTGCGGCGCGCCGCGCTGACCGGGGAGGAGCATCCGGTCGCCCGGGTAGGCGACCTGCCGGCGGTCGTGCCCACACTGCGCGGCAAGGTCGAGTTCGAGATGGGTGAGGAGGGGCGTGAGGACGAGGTGCTCGACCACCTGCTGCGGCTGGCCGTCGCAGCGACGTTCCGGGCCCGGCTGGCCGGTGCCGACCTCAGCGGGTTCACCGAGCGCTTCGCCGAGGGCGGGACCGTCGAGACGGGCGTGCTGGTGCCGGCCGACGAGCTGCTCGACCAGCTGGGCGGCGTGCCGGGCCTCGCGGGCGCGCTCGACCGGTTGGGGGTCGACGAGGACAGCGTCTCGCCCGGACAGGTGGCTGCAGCCGTCGAGCTGGTTCTCGAGGGGTTGTGGCTGACCCGCCGGCTCGACAAGGACAGCGTCGACGGCCGCAGCATCTACGGCGGCTGAGGGTGCCGACATGAGTCCGCTGCCCCGGCGCTACCGGTACGGCACGTGGGGCGGTGGCGGCGACCCGTTGGCGGCACCGTTCGACGTCCGCTCGGCCGTCGACGAGGTCGGCCGGGACGTGCTGGCAGGCGCCAGCCTGCGCGACGCCCTTCGGTCGCTGCTGCGCCGGGGGCACGACGGCAGACAGGGCATCGACGCGCTGCGTCGCCAGCTCAGGAAGCGACGACGGGAGATGCAGCGCCGCGGTGACCTCGCGGGCACACTCGACCGCGTCCGCCAGCAGCTGGACCAGGTGCTCGCTGCCGAGCGTGAGCAGCTGGCTCGAGAGGACGGTGACCGGGCACGCCTCGACGAGATGCAGCTCGAGGCGCTGCCCGACGACACCGCCACCGCGGTGCGCGAGCTCTCGTCGTACGAGTGGAACTCCGCGGCGGCCCGCGCGGGCTACGAGCGCATCCGCGAGATGCTGCGCGACGAGGTGCTGGACGCGCAGTTCGCGGGGATGAGGCGCGCGCTGGAGGCGGCCCGCGACGGGGACGATGCCGAGGCCCGGCAGGCCATGCAGCAGGTCCGCGACATGATCGCCGACCTCAACCAGCTGCTGGCCGCACACGCGCGGGGCGAGGACACCGGCCAGCAGTTCGAGCGGTTCATGGAGCGCCACGGCGAGTTCTTCCCCGAGAACCCGCGCGACACCGACGACCTGGTCGACCTGCTGGCCCGCCGACAGGACGCGGCCGAGCGCATGCTCCGTTCCCTGTCGTCCGCGCAGCGCGACGAGCTGGCCCGGCTGATGGCCGAGGCGATGGACGACCCCGACCTGGAGAGCCAGCTCGCCCAGCTGCGCGACAACCTGCACGCACTGCGGCCCGGTCTCGGCCGGGGCCAGCCCGTGTCGATGAGCGGCGAGGAGCCGATGGGCTTCGGTGACGCCGTGGGTGCCGTCGCCGACCTCGCCGACCTCGAGGCGCTGGAGCGACAGCTGGCGCAGGATCACCCCGGGGCGACCCTCGACGATGTCGACGTCGAGGCCCTCGAGCGCCAGCTCGCGCCCTCGGCGGCCGCCGACCTGGCCGCGCTCCGCGACCTCGAGCGCGAGCTGGAGCGCCAGGGGTACATCACCCGGGAGCGCGACGGGATGTCCCTGACACCGAAGGCGTTGCGCCGCATCGGTGAGACGGCGCTGCGGCGCATCTTCGCGCAGCTCGACGCCGGGCAGCGCGGTGACCACGACGACACCCGCAGCGGGGCGGCCGAGGAGCGCACCGGCGCCACGCTGCCCTGGACGTTCGGTGACGAGCGCCCCCTGGAGGCGGTGCAGACCGTGCGCAACGCGGTGCTGCGCGGCTCGGCCGACGGGTCGGCGCTGCACCTCGAGGTCGACGACTTCGCCGTGGCGGAGACCGAGCGGCGCACGCAGGCCGCGGTGGCCCTGTGCGTCGACCTGTCGTTCTCGATGGTGCAGGAGGACCGCTGGGCCCCGATGAAGCAGACCGCGCTGGCGCTGGCGCACCTCATCGGCTCCCGCTTCCGGGAGGATGCTCTCGAGATCATCGGCTTCGACCGGGTGGCACGTCGGCTGTCGCCGCTGGGGCTGGCCGCAGTCGAGCCCGAGTGGGTCCAGGGCACCAACCTGCATCACGCCCTCGTGCTGGCGGGCCGGCACCTGCGTCGCCATCCCGAGGCGGAGCCGGTCGTGATGATCGTCACCGACGGGGAGCCGACCGCGCACCTGCAGTCCGACGGCACCCCGTTCTTCAGCTGGCCCACCACCGGCGCGACCCTGCGGGCAACCGTGGGCGAGGTCGACCAGATGACGCGCTACGGCGCCACCCTGAACTTCTTCCTGCTGGGCGACGACCCTGGGCTGGCGCGCTTCGTCGACGCCGTCGCCCGGCGCAACGGCGGCCGCACGTTCACCCCCGAGCTGGGACGGCTGGGCGAGTACGTCGTGGCGGACTACCTGCGCGCCCGCGCCGGCGGGCGCCGTCGCCGGGCAGGGTGAGGACGTCGGTCGACGCTCAGCCGGTCAGGAACGACAGCCGCACCTGACGGTCGGCGTTGTCCACGTTGAGGTCCACCAGGCAGATGCTCTGCCAGGTACCGAGCGCGAGCCGCCCGGACAGCACGGGGACCGTCGCGTACGGCGGCACGAGCGCCGGCAGCACGTGCGAGCGCCCGTGACCCGGGCTGCCGTGCTGGTGCCGCCACCGGTCGTCGGCGGGGAGCAGGTCGCCGAGTGCAGCGAGCAGGTCGTCGTCGCTGCCGGCGCCGGTCTTGAGGATCGCGATCCCGGCCGTCGCGTGCGGCACGAACACGTGCAGCAGGCCGTCGCCGTCACCTGCGGCGTCGGCGGCGAACGTCGCCGCCGTCTTGGTGAGGTCGTGCACGGTGTCCCGGCTGCCGGTGCGGACGTCGATCGTTTCGGAGTGCATGCGGACAATCGTGCCGCACGGGAGCAGACTTGCCGCGTGGACTCCGGGTCAGCCGTCCATGCAGCGCTGCGTGCGGTGCCGCGCACGGGCTTCCTGCCTGCTGACGTGCGGTCGCGGGCCGGGGAGGACCGGCCGCTCCCGATCGGCGAGGGCCAGACCAGCTCGCAGCCGCGCACCGTGGTCGCGATGCTCCGGCTGCTCGACGTGCACAGCGGGCACCGCGTGCTCGACGTCGGCGCGGGGTCGGGCTGGACGACGGCGCTGCTGGCGCACCTGGTGGGTCCGACCGGCTCGGTCCTGGGGGTGGAGCTCTCGCCCGCGCTGGCCCAGTGGGGGGCCGCCAACGTCGCCGCGCGCGGCCGGCCCTGGGCGCGCCTGCGGGAGGCGACCCCCGGTGTGCTGGGTGCGCCCGACGAAGCACCGTTCGACCGCGTCCTCGTCTCGGCCGAGGCCGAGGCGTTGCCACAGGCACTCGTCGAGCAGCTCGCCGACGAGGGCGTGCTCGTCGTGCCGGTCGCCGGGGTGATGCGGCGGGTGGTGCGCCACGCCTCCGGCGAGGTGACCGCCACCACGCACGGCGACTACCGCTTCGTGCCCCTGCGCTGAGCGGCCGGGGTGAGGCTCCCGGCTACCGTCTGTGCCGTGCTGCGCGAGGGTCCCGACGTCGCCTGGCCCGACGAGTCCTCCCGGCCCCGCGTCACGGACCCGGCCGAGGCGCGACATGGCCACCCGAACCAGGAGCTGCTGGTCCAGGTGCACGCGCACCTGCGGGGGGAGCTGACCCGTATCGCCGAGGCGCTCGACCAGCTGGTCGGCACCGTCGGCACGGGCACACGGGACGCCGACGTCGGGGACATCCGCGCTTTTGTCCACCGGATGACCAACCGGCAGAACGCGTTCTCGGTGGGCGCGTTCTGCGCCGCGTACTGCCGGACGGTGGCGACCCATCACGCGATCGAGGACCAACGAATGTTCCCCGACCTGGCCGTTGCGCAGCCCGCGCTCGTCCCTGTGGTGGACCGGCTGGAGGCCGAGCACCTGGTGATCGCCGGCATGCTGGACGCCCTCGACCGGGCGCTGGTGGCGATGGTGGCCGGCGCTCACCAGCGGGCGGACGACGTTCGCCGGGTGCGGGAGGCGGCCGAGCGACTCGCCGACGCTCTCGGCTCGCACCTCGACTACGAGGAGCAGCAGCTGCTGGGTCCACTCGGGCGGCTGCCGATCGTCATCTAGCCCCGCCGAGATGGCTGATCTTGGCTGCCGATCGGATGACACCGGCCGATGATGCGGTCACTGGGAGAGCCGCGACTGGGACCATCGAGCCGTGACCGACACCAGAGTCGCGGTAGTCGTCGAGGACGACGCAGACATCGGCCTGCTCCTGCGCGAGGTGCTGGAGATGGCCGGTTTCACCGTGCATCGGGCGTCGACCGGGAAAGAGGGCGTCCGGCTGGTGCAGGCGGTGACACCCGACCTGGTCACGCTCGACCTCGGCCTGCCGGACGTGGACGGCATCACCGTCTGTCGTGCGATCCGCGCGATCACCGACGCGTACGTGATCATGATCACCGCCAGCACCGACGAGATCGACCGCCTGCTCGGGCTGGAGATCGGCGCCGACGACTTCGTCAACAAGCCCTTCAGCCCGCGCGAGATCCAGGCGCGCGTGGCGGCACTGTTCCGCCGCCCCCGCCGCATCCCCGGGCAGCCGAGCGCGGACAGGACAGCGTCGCTCCAGGTGGACGAGCACCGCGTCGTCAGCCACGGCGATCTCGAGGTCGACCTGGACGGCCGCATCGTGACCCTCGCCGGTCAGGAGCTCCCCCTGACCCGCATCGAGTTCGACCTGCTGGCGACCATGCTCGGCGGGCCCCGCCGGGTCTGGACGCGGGAGACACTGCTGCGCACGGTGTGGGGAGCCCAATGGATCGGCGACGACCACCTCGTCGAGGTCCATGTCGGGAACCTGCGCCGTAAGCTCGGCGACGACGCGCGGACCGCCCGGTGGATCAGGACCGTGCGCGGAGTCGGCTACCGGCTGGCGCCGGCGGCGTGAGCGGCCCCGGGCGGCCACGCACCGCCAGCACCAGGCCGGCCGTGATCCTCGGCAGTGGGCCGCGACCCGCGGCCGACGACATCGACGACGAGCTGGCCGCTGGCGATGCCAGGCGCTCGCACCAGAGCCACGCCGGCAGGGGCGACCAAGGCGTCGACCAGGGTGTCGATCTCACGCCGGACGAGACCATGACAGCGCTCACCCGCCTGGCCACCCGGCTCTGCGGCACGCCGAACGCCGCCATCAGCCTTCTTGACGGTCAGCACCTGTACCCGGTCGCCACCACCGGCGTGGCTCCGCCGGCAGGCCCGGTCGCCGGCTCGCTGTGTGCCACGGTCCTGACCGGGCAGGAGCTTGTCGTGGTCGGCGACGCTCGCGCCGATGCCCGCTTCCACAACAACCCGTCGGTCGACGGCCGTCGCGGTCGCATCCGCTTCTTCGCCTCGACGCCGCTGCTCATCCCGACCGGTCACGCGCTCGGCACGCTGTCGGTGCACGACACCGCGCCCGGCACACTCACCGACGACGAGCGGGACAGCCTGCGTGTGCTGGCCGGCCGGGTCGTCGAGGTGCTCGAGCAGCGCCGTCAGACTCGTTGGCTCGACCTGGCGCTGTCGGAGCTGACGCGCAGCAACTCCGTGCTCACGGACTTCGCCGGGCGGCTGAGCCACGATCTCAAGACACCGTTGACCGCGATCCTGGGCTTCGCCGAGGTGCTCGAGACGATCCCCGTCGTGGAGCAGGACTCGCGTGCGGTCGGGTACGTCGGCCGCATCGTCCGTTCGGGCGACCGGATGCGTGTGCTCATCGACGACCTGCTGTCCTTCGCCGCGGTCGGTGGCAGGACCGCACCGCAGCAGGTCGACCTGCCGAGACTGGTGGCTGCCGTCGTCGACGACCTCACGCCGATGGTGCGCCGGCGTCGGGCGGTCGTGACAGCCAGCGACACCACCGTGCTGGCTGACCCGGTCCAGCTGGGGGCACTGCTGCAGAACCTGATCGCCAACGCGCTCTCCTACGGGGTGCGGGCCGACGCGGGCGAGCGCGGCCGCAGCGTCGAGGTGCTGACCAGCACGCTAGGCAGCGGCTGGACGCTCCGCGTGGTCGACCACGGGCCCGGCATCCCACCCGGGCAGAGAGGCAGGCTCCTCGAGCCGCTGACACGACTGGAGCGCGACGCCGGGAAGCCCGGCAGCGGCATCGGTCTGGCCACCTGCCGCCGCATCGCACAGGCGCATGGCGGCCACCTCGAGATCGGCGGCACCGTCGGCGGCGGAACCACCATCACCGTCTCCGTGCCGGGCTGAGCGCGAGGGCCTCCGGACCCCGGGCTGCTCGGACAGCCCCCACTCGCGCGAGTAGGGTCACGCACTATGACCGGACCGATGACCTCGGTCGCTCCGCATGGCCTGCACCATGTCACGGCGATCGCGACGGCCCCGCACCGCAACGTCGAGTTCTACACGCGGGTTCTCGGGTTGCGGCTGATCAAGCAGACGGTCAACTTCGATGCCCCGGACACCTGGCACCTGTACTACGGCGACCAGCAGGGCACGCCCTCCAGCATCCTGACCTTCTTTCCCTGGCCCGATGTGCCTCCCGGCCGGCAAGGCACTGGTCTCACCACCGCCACCGCCTTCAGCGTGCCGCCGGAGTCGCTGGGGTGGTGGCATCAGCGGTTGCAAGGCCTCGGCGTCGACGTCGATGCCCCCCGGACCAACGACGACTCCGACCTGCTCAGCCTGCGTGACCACGACGGCATGGTGATCGACCTGGTGGCGCACGAGGGCGACTCCCGGTCGGGCTGGGACGGCGTGGGCGACATCCCCGCCGAGCACGCCGTGCGTGGCCTGCACTCGGTGACGCTGACCGAACGAGCCCTCGACCCGACCGCCTCGATGCTGACGGACCTGCTGGGGATGGACATCGGAGCCGAGTCCGGCGGCGCGGCGCGCTTCGAGATGGCCGGCGGTGAGGCCGGGGCCCTGGTCGATGTCTCCACCGACGCCGACCAGCGTGGACTGCAGGCCGGCGGCACCGTGCACCACATCGCGTTCCGGGCACCTGACCTCGAGACCATGACCCGCTGGCAGCAGGAGCTGATGGCGGCAGGCGTACGGGTGACCGAGATCAAGGACCGCCGGTACTTCAAGTCGATCTACTTCCGCGAGCCCGGTGGCGTGCTGTTCGAGATCGCCACCGACTCACCGGGCTTCGACGTCGACGAGCCCCTGCTCGAGCTCGGGCGCCACCTGAAGCTGCCGCCCTGGCTGGAGCCCGACCGCGAACAGATCGCCGCATCCCTTCCGGCGCTTGGCCTGCCGGAGGACTGAGGAGAAGCATGGTGGCGAAGCAGCACAAGTTCCTGCTCGAGGAGTCGGAGCTGCCGACCCGGTGGTACAACATCGTGCCCGACCTGCCATCGGCACCACCGCCGCCGCTGCACCCGGGCACGCTGCAGCCGGTCGGCCCTGACGACCTGGCGCCGCTGTTCCCGATGGAGCTGATCGCGCAGGAGGTCACCGGCGACTCCTACGTCGACATCCCCGACGAGGTTCTCGACGTGTACCGCCTCTGGCGGCCGTCGCCGCTGTACCGGGCGCACCGCCTCGAACAGGCGCTCGGCACTCCGGCCCGGATCTACTACAAGTACGAGGGCGTCTCGCCGGCCGGCTCGCACAAGCCGAACACCGCCGTTCCCCAGGCGTACTACAACGCGCGCAGCGGGGTCCGCACACTCACCACCGAGACCGGGGCCGGGCAGTGGGGGACGGCGCTGGCGTTCGCCTGCGCGCAGTACGGGCTCGAGTGCAAGGTCTGGCAGGTCGGCGCCTCGTACGACGGCAAGCCGTACCGTCGCTCGGTGATGGAGACGTTCGGCGCGAGCGTCGTCCGGAGCCCGTCGGAGCTGACCGAGACGGGTCGCAAGATGCTGGCCGAGGACCCCGAGCATCCCGGCAGCCTCGGCATCGCCATCAGCGAGGCCGTCGAGGTGGCGGCCCAGGACGACGCGACCCATTACGCCCTCGGCAGCGTGCTCAACCACGTGCTGCTGCACCAGACGGTGATCGGCGAGGAGGCGCTGCTGCAGCTGGCCAAGGCGGGCGACGTGCCGGACCTGATCGTCGGATGCACGGGCGGCGGGTCGAACTTCGCCGGCCTGGCGTTCCCGTTCCTGCGTGAGAAGCTCGCCGGTCGCATGGATCCGGTGATCCGCGCGGTCGAGCCGGCGTCGTGCCCGTCGCTGACGCGCGGTGTCTACGCCTACGACTACGGCGACAC
>Ga0190275_10003993_pt1 | contig 10599 bp, 10 predicted proteins | sample Popmic550T_FD_133745 | JGI IMG/M metagenome (GOLD analysis project Ga0190275, IMG submission 133745) | Populus adjacent soil microbial communities from riparian zone of Yellowstone River, Montana, USA - 550 T | ecosystem: Environmental > Terrestrial > Soil > Riparian zone > Trees stand | place...
CCCCGACACGAGCGTCGGCGATCTGATCGGCGACGTCGACCCGATCAAGGTGGCCGAGGGCCGCTACCTCGGCGACGAAGGCACGATCCACTACGGCCTGATCCCCCGCACGAATCGTGGCCTCGTCGCGATCAACGAGCTGCCCGACCTGCCCGAGCGCATCCAGGTCTCGCTGTTCAACATCCTCGAGGAACGCGACGTGCAGATCCGGGGGTACCGCATCCGTCTGCCGCTCGACATGCTGCTCGTGGCAACGGCGAACCCCGACGACTACACGCACCGCGGGCGCATCGTCTCGCCGCTGAAGGACCGCTTCGGCACCCAGATCCGCACGCACTACCCGGAGACGCTGCGCGAGGAGATCCGCATCATGGATCAGGAAGCCGCGCCCATCGAGGGCGCCGTGCCGCTGCGCGTGCCTGCCTTCATGAAGGAGGTGATCGCCGCGCTCACGGCCGAGCTGCGCCGGTCACCGCACGTGAACCATCGCAGCGGCATCAGCGTGCGCTACTCGATCGGCAACCTCGAGACGCTGCAGGCGGCGGCCGTGCGCCGCGCCGCGCGGACCGGCGAGCCCGAGGCGGTGCCGCGCGTGGTCGACCTGCCGTCGGTGCTGATGAGCTCGGAGGGCCGCGTCGAGTTCGACACGATCGAGGAAGGCCGCGAGGCCGACATCCTGCTCCGCGCGATGCGCACGGCCGAGCTCGAGGTCTTCCGACGGCGGCTGGCCGGCTACGACTTCGCCGCCTTGCTGGCCCGCTTCGATGAGGGACTCGCCGTCGACACCGGTGAGCTCACGCCGGCGAGCGACCTGCTCGGCGCCGTCGGCGACCTGCCGGGCCTGGCGAAGCTGCTGGGGCGGCTCGGGGTTGAGGAAGAGAGCCCCGGCGTCGCCGCCAGCGCGGTCGAGTTCGCCCTCGAGGGTCTCTACCTGTCCCGCCGTCTCAACAAGGACGGCGGCGACGGGTCGGCTCGATACACCGGCCCCGAGGCCGACTGAGGCGCCGCCGCGTAGTATCCGCGCGATGTCGCTTGTGCACGAGTGGGTCGGGTTCGCCGTGGTGGCCATCTTCGCCATCGGCTGGCTCTGGCCGTTGGGCGCCCTGATCGCCCGCCGAGGGCCGGGCGAGCGCTACTGGCAGTGGCTCATGGTCGCCCAGGTCACGGCGGGGCTGCAGGTGCTGATCGGCATCGTGCTGCTACTGCTCGGCCGGCGTCCGACCGAGTGGCTGCACTACGTCTACGGGTTCGGTCCCATCGTGATCTTGATCATCGCCCACGCCCTTGCGCGCGATCTGCAGAAGACCCAACCGGGCGCGAAGCCCATCCAGCCGTGGGTGCCCTTCGCGTTCGCAGCGTTCATCTGCTTCGGCCTCACGCTGCGGGGCCTCATGACCGGCCTCGGCGTCGGCTGAGCAGACGACTCCGCACCATCCGAACCGCTCCCTCGACCTCCGTCTTGATTAGAGATACAATCTATCCAATCGTATGACGCCACGACGGTACGACATGCAGAAGCGTTCGCAGGCGCGCGACGACGTGCGCCGGCGCATCGTGGCCGCCACGATCGAGCTGCACACCGAGCACGGCATCCTCGGCACCAGCTACCGGCAGATCGCCGAGCGCGCCGATGTCGCCGTGGCGACCGTCTACAACCACTTCCCCTCGCTCGACGAGCTGGTGCCCGCGTGCGGGGAGATGTTGATGCAGCGGCTGCAGCCGCCCTCGCCCGACGATGCCGACGCGGTCATCGGCGATGCTGCGGACACGCGGGACCGCCTCGAGCGGGTCGCGCGCGAGCTGTTCGCCTTCTACGAGCGCGGTGGGCCGCATCTCGACCTCTTCCCGGGCGAGCGCGATCTGCCGGCGATGCAGGAATGGGAGCAGTACCAGCGCAGCACCGTCGAGGCGTTCGTGCGCGCGGCGCTCACTGGGCCGCGGCCGTCGGCGCGCATGGTTCGGCTCGTGAGCGCCCTGTTCGACCTGTCGACCTTCCGGGCGTTGGAAGGGCGTGGCTTCGATGCCCGATCTGCGGCGCCGATCATGGCTCGTGCGGCGGCCCGCCTGCTCGAACGCCCATCGGAGCAGGCCTGAGCGAGGAGACGATGATGATGCAGACCGCACCGCGACCGGATCACAACGCAGGAGTGCTGATGGCCGCCGACGGAGGCGAGCGGCTCTCGTGGATGGGGGAGCCCACCCTGCTGAAGGTCACGGGCGCCGAGACCGAGGGCCGCTACGCCATGGCGGAGATCCTCGTGACCCCTGACGGACTGGTGCCCCTGCACGTCCATCACCGTGAGGACGAAGCGTTCTTCGTGCTCGACGGCGAGGTGTCGTTCGCGATCGGTGATGACACGTTCGACACCGGACCGGGCGGGTTCGCCTTCGGACCTCGAGACGTGCCGCATCGGTACACGGTGCGCACCCCCACCGCCCGCATGCTGATGATCTTCTCCCCGGCCGGGTTCGAGGGCTTCATCCGCGAGACGAGCGAACCGACCGACTCGCTCGAGACGGTCGTGCTCGACGACATCGATCTCGATCGGATCGTGGCGGCAGCCGGGCGCTACGGCGCCGAGGTGCTCGGCTGAGCGGTCAAGTCCGCCCCCGCGGGGGCCGAATCGTATGGCGATGACCCAGGAAGCTTCGGGATCAGCTGCCGTCGCGAGGGAACTGCGGCGGCTCGACGCGTACAGCTTCTTCGTGTTGCCCGCCCAGGAATGGCACGCCGACTTCGCGGTGCTCGGCACGACGGGCGCCTTCCTGATCGCGGTCTGCGACCTGCCGGGCGTCGCGCACATCGGCGGCCGACGACCCACGATCGGCGACGCGCACGTCCCCGACCTGCGGAAGCTGCGAGCGGGCGCCCGGCGACTCTCCGGGCGACTCGTGAACGGCGCGATGTTCGCGCGCATCGAGCCGATGGTGTGTCTCACCCAGGCCATCGCCGGTCCGCCGACCGACGCCGCGGGCGTGCGCTTCGTGAAGGTCGGCGACATCGCCGGTGCCATCTCCGCGCGACCGGGCGTGCAGTCGCATACCCGGGCGCAGGCCGCCGCGAGGGTGCTCGGCGTCACCGTGGCCGGCGACCAGAGCCGCCACTTCACCGTCCGCCGCTGAGCCGACGAGCCGGCGGCCGTCCGGCTTGCGCGCGACCGCGCGTAGGCTGGTCGCATGCACTTCCGGTACTCGCGGTGGGACGGCACCCAGGACCCGTTCGGACCCGACGTGCCCGCTGCGGAGGTGCTCGAGGAGCTCGCCGACGAGATCCTCATGGGGGGCGGCGCCGATCACGCGCTGCAGCGACTGCTGCGCCGCGGCATGCAGGGGCGCTTCACCGGCATCGACGCGCTGCGCCAGCGCCTGCAGCGGCAACGCGAGCGAGAGGGGTCCCTGCTCGACCTCGCCGGCCCGCTCGAGGACATCCGGCAGCGGCTCAAGGAGATCGTGGAGCGCGAGCGTTCGGAGCTGAGCTTCCGCGACGATGACGACGCGCGTGCGCGCGAGGCGTTCCTCGACGCGCTGCCGCCTGATGCGCCCGGCGCGATCGGCGAGCTGCGCGAGTACCGGTTCGTCGACCCGGGGGCCCAGCGCATGTTCGACGAGCTGCAGGAGCACATCCGCGAGCAGGTCATGGGCTCGTACTTCCGTCAGATGGCCGACGGCATGCGGAGCATGACGCCTGAGGACATCGCGCGATTCAAGGACATGCTGGCCGAGCTGAACGGCCTCATCGAGATGCGTGAGCGAGGCGACGACACGCAGCCGGCCTTCGACGACTTCATGTCGCGCCACGGCGACCTCTTCCCCGACCGACCGGCGACGCTCGACGAGTTGCTGGAGCAGATGGCACGGCGCATGGCCGCGATGAGCGCCCTGATGGCCTCGCTCTCGCCCGAGCAGCGAGCGGAGCTCGCCGAACTCGCCGAACAGGTCATGCAGGACATGGACCTCGCCTTCGAGGTCGATCGCCTGAGCGCGAACCTGCAGGGCGCGTTCCCCGGCATGGCGTGGGGTGAGGGGCAGGGCCAGGGGTTCGGCGACGGGCAGGGCATGCCGATGTCGGCGGCCGTCGATGCGATGGAGCGGCTGCACGACTATGAGGAGCTCGATCGTGCGATGCAGGGCGACTACGCGGGGGCCTCGCTCGACGACGTCGACGAGGAAGCCGTGCGCCGCACCCTGGGCGATACGGCCGCGCAGGACCTGCGACGGCTCAAGCAGATCGAACGCATGCTGGAGGACGCGGGCCTCGTGCAGCGGCGTCGCGGGCGCCTGGAGGTCACGCCGCGCGGGGCGCGCAAGCTGGGGGAGCGCGCGCTCACGCAGATCTTCGAGGAGCTGCAGCGTGACCGGGAGGGCACCCACGATGCCCGCGACGCGGGCGGCTTGGCCGAGCCTACGGGCGCCACACGGCCATGGAGCTTCGGCGACCACGGGCAGCTCGCCGTGCAACGCACGGTGTTCAACGCGGTCACGCGCTCGAAGCCGGGAGAGCCCGTGCGACTCGTGCCCGACGACTTCGAGATGGTCGAGGCCGAGCAGCGCACCGAGACGGCCACCGCGCTGCTGCTCGACCTGTCGTTCTCGATGCCGCTGCGCGGTCACTTCATCCACGCGAAGAAGATGGCGTTGGCGCTGCATGCCCTGATCGAAGGGCGTTACCCGCACGACACCCTGTACCTGGTCGGCTTCAGCGACTACGCGCGTCGCCTGCAGCCCGAGGATCTCACCGCGCCCGGGTTCGAGCGTGTGTACGGCACGAACATGCAGCACGCGTTCATGCTCGCGAACCGCCTGCTCGCCCAGCACCCACGGGCCACGCGCCAGGTCATCATGGTGACCGACGGCGAGCCGACGGCGCACCTGGAGGGCGAGGAGGCGTTCTTCTCCTGGCCGCCGGTGCCCGAGACGATCGAGCGCACACTCGCCGAGGCGATGCGACTGGCGAAGGCCGGCGTGCGGCTCAACATCTTCATGCTCGAGGAGTCGCCGGGGCTCGCCCGCTTCATGGAGCGGCTCGCGCGTGTCACGAAGGGCCGCGTGTTCCTGATGGACGACGACCGGGTGGGCGAGTTCGTGCTGCGCGACTACGTGGCCCGTCGTTCCCGGTGAGTCCCCGCCATCGCGGTGGCGGCTGCCGGCCGCGGTAGGGTCGCACCCGTGCGACGGCTCGGGAAGATCGTGGTGTGGACGCTCGTGTTCGCGGCGTGCGCCACCGTGGGTGCCGTCGTCGCCGCCAACACCGACCCCTTCCCGCCGGGGGTCGAGGACCCTGGTGTGCGATCGAGCGCGGCGCCGACCGAGACACCCGAGCCCAGCGCGTCGAGCGGACCCTGGCTCGTGCGCATCGACACCCGCACCTACCACGACCTGTTCGTGGGCGGCCGGTGTGCGGCGAACTGGCGCATCGATGTCGGCATCGCCGTGGCCGACGGCCCCATCGAGGGCGCCGGTGCCGCCATGCGCAAGAGCGATCTGCGGTGCGACGAGCCGACCGCCCAGGTGCAGGCCGAACGCATCGATCTGCGTGCGGTGGGCACCCTTCGCGACGGCATCTTGCGGTTCAGTCTCGAGGAGACGGGGCGCAGCCCCGCCGGGTCGCAAGAGCTGAGCGGGTTCCTCGACACGATCCCCACGCTGGTGCTGAAGATGCCGGCTCGTGACGGCGCCACGGCGAGCTTCGACTTCGAACGGCCCGACGGCGGTCAAGGCTCGGTCGGCGCCGCGGGCACGGTCGTGCTCACGGCCGCCGTCGCCTAGATCGGGTTCACGTCCCACCACAGCGTGACCACGCGCTGCTCGCTCGGTCCGGCGCTCCACAGACCGCCGTGCTCGCGCAGCCTCGACCCGAGCGCCCGAGCGATCTCGTCGTCGCGCTCGGGCGTGAGGCAGAGCCGACGTCGCACGAGCGCCAAGGCATGCTCGCGGCGTTCGAACCCGCTTCCCGCCATGTCTTCGGTGTCGACCCGCTCGTCGCGACGCACGTCGAAGCCGAGGGAACGACACAGGGCCTCGGCGTCATCGGCGCCGGGGCGCTCGGGCCGCTGCACGCCGTGCAGGACCAGCCAGAGGTCGTTCATCCACGACAGCGGATGCCGGTCGGTGAGCTCGAGCACGACGCGACGTCGCGCGTGGGCCGTGAGGGCGACGACGAACGCGGCGAGATCGGGTGCGTTGTAGGCCACGTGACCGCACACGGCCACGTCGGCCGTAGGCGTCTGGGGCGCCACGTCGGGCCAGCGTCCGACGATCGTCGTCACGGGCAGTCCGAGCGCCCTGGCTCGCCCTTCGACCGCCTCGAGCATCTCGGCCTGACCATCGATCGCGACGAGCCCGGTGCAGCTCGCCGCGAGCGGGAAGCTGGTCGCCCCGCCCCCGGCCCCGACATCGAGCACGGTGCCGCCGTCGCCGAGCGCATCGGCCGCCGCCACGGTGGTGGGCGTCGGTGGCGCGCCATCGCCGGCGGCCCGGTCGGCCCGCCGGATGAACAGCTCGGCCGGGAACCCGAACGGTGACTCCGGCGCCACGTCGAGGATCTCGGCTGGGATGGCCCACGACTCCAGGTCGCGCGCCCACGCTGCGGCGAGCCGGGGTGCATCGGGCGAGGCCGGGTCTTGCGTCACGACCCCCACACCCCCTCGGAGTCGGCGCCGAGGACCGGCGGCGGGAGCCGCGTCGGCAGCCGCCGGCCGTCGAACCGCAGCGGGTTCGCCACGAGCCGCAACGAACCGCCTCGTGCCGGGTCGTCGATCTCGTCGACGAGCGCTGCGCCCTCCGGCGACTCGAAGACCTCGTCCAAGCTGCGGATCGGCGAGCACGGTACGGCGGCACGCTCGAGGGCGGTGAGCCATTCGCCGGCGCGACGCGACGCGAACCGGCCGGCGAGCATGGGCACGAGCTCGCTGCGATGCGCGACGCGATCCTGGTTCGTCGAGAACCGATCGTCGTCGGCCCACTCCGCATGCCCCACGACCTCACATGTGCGTCGGAACAGCCGGTCGTTGCCGGCGGCGACGATGAACGGGCGGTCGGCCGCCATGAAGGCCTGGTAGGGCACGATGTTGGGGTGCGCGGTGCCGAGCGCCGAGGGCACCATGCCCCCGATCAAGGTGTTCGCGGCCTGGTTCACCATGGCGGCGACGCTCGCGTCGAACAGCGACACGCTCACGTGGCGCCCCACGCCGGTGCGCTCACGCTCGGCGAGCGCGGCGAGGATGCCGATCGCGGCCTGCAACCCCGTCACCACGTCGAGCAGCGCGACCCCCGCCTTGACCGGCGCGCCGCCGGGCTCGCCGGTGACGCTCATCAGGCCGCACATCGCCTGCACGATGATGTCGTAGCCGGGCCGCGCGGCCTCCCCTGGCGCGTCGTCGCCGAAGGCGGTCAGCGAGCAGGTGATCAAGCGAGGGTTCGCCCCGCGAAGGTCATCGAGCCCGAGCCCCAGCTCGGCCATCAGGCCCGGCCGGAAGTTCTCGATGAGCACGTCGCACCCGGCGGCCAGCCGCCGCACGGCCTCGATGCCATCGGCGGTCTTCAGGTCGGCCGTGGCCGACCGCTTGTTCCGGTTGAGCGACAGGAAGTAGGCAGCGTCGTCGCCGGCGAACGGCGGGCCCCAGTGACGCGTGTCGTCGCCGCCGTCGGGTCGTTCCACCTTCACGACGTCGGCGCCGAGGTCGGCAAGGGTCATGGTCGCCAGGGGGCCCGCCAGCACCCGGGAGAGGTCGACGACACGCAGGCCTGCGAGCGGCGCGGGTGGCGAGGCCTCAGGACCGCCGGACATGGTCGCCAGCCTACCGGTGGGGCCCGAGCCAGGGTTGCGATGAGGTGCCACTGGCCGACTTCCCGCCGGTCCGCCATGATGGGGGCGGTGAACGAGCAGAGCCTCGATCGTGTGAACGCCTTCCTCGCCGCGGCGGCCCACCGGACGCCCGTCGGTGAGGTCATGTCGGTGACCCCTGCGGAGATCGGGAGGGAGCTGGGGTTCCCCGACGCCCTCAGCACGGCCCGGGCCGTGCGGGCGCTCATCGCCCGCAAGCGCCTGGAACCGGCGATGGGCTCCTACCGGGTGCTCGATGCCACGCCGGTCGATGCCTCCGAGAAGGAATCGTTGGGGCGCCGGCCCCGTAAGGTCAGGCAGCCACGCGCGGCGACGCCGTCTCGCTCCGAGCCGGGCTCGGCCCGCTACTCCGACTTCGGCCGCGCGGTCGTGGACCGGCTGGTCGAGGTCGGCCGGGAAGCGGCCGAGATGCGCGCGGCGCTGCGCACCGCGCGCGAGGAGGCCCGTGACGCCCGCCAGGGACGCGACGAGGCCGAGAGCCGGGCTCGCGCTCTCGCCGAGAAGGTCAGGGAGCTCGAGGGCCGTGCCGAGATGGCCGAGGCGAACCTGCGCACGATGCTCGCGACCGTGCGGTCCAAGAACGCCGACGACCCGGCTCGCGACGCGAAGGTGTCCGATTCCGAGATGGAAGCGATCCTCGGGGTGCTGAAAGGCGAGGACCAGGGCGGCGCCACACCGGCCGTGTCCGACGCACCCGCCTCCTGACGCCCGGATCGGGCTCCGGATCGCTCAGGCGGTCGCGGCGTCGATGCCGTGGCGCAGGTCCGCCTCGTAGCAGGCCGCCTCGTGCTCCGGCGCGAACGCCCGAAGTCCCAGATCCTCCCCCTTGCAGCGAGCTTCGATGCCGAGTTCGGCGGCGCGCCCCGACGCCACCACCGGGCAGCGTGGGTGGAACCGGCATCCGGGCGGGATGCGCGTGGGGTCCGGCGGCTCGCCCGTGAGGATCGGGCGCTCGAGCCCTCCCGCCTCGGGCACGACGTCGAGCAGGGCCTTCGTGTAGGGGTGCTCCGGGCGCATGAGCACGTCCTCGGCCGGGCCGATCTCGACGATGCGGCCGAGGTACATGATGGCAACGCGGTCGGCCACGGTCCACGCGAGGCCGAGGTCGTGCGTCACGATGATGATCGTGAGCCCGAGGTCCTCACGGAGCTTCATCAGCAGCTGCAGGATCTCGCCTCGCACCGAGGCGTCGAGGTTCGACACCGGCTCGTCGGCCACGATCACCTCGGGCTCGAGCACGAGCGCACCCGCGATCACCACGCGCTGACGCTGGCCGCCCGAGAGCTCGTGCGGGTAGCGCAGGAAGAAGCGGTCGGGCGGGCGCAGGCCGGCGCGCGACAGGGCGCGCGCGACGAGCTGCTCTTCGGGCTCGCCGTTCGGCCCGCGGTCGATGCCGTGGATGCGCAGGCCCTCGGCAACGATCTCGTAGATCGTCTGGCGCGGGTTCAGGGTGCCCGTCGGGTCCTGGAAGACCATCTGCACCTTGCGCCGGTAGGGCTTCAAGTCGTGGGGGAGCGGCTTGCCCTCGTAGCGGATCTCGCCGCCGTCGACGGGCTGCAGCCCCATGATCGCCCTGGCCGTGGTGGTCTTGCCGCACCCCGATTCCCCGGCCAGGGCCATGACCTCGCCCCGACGGAGCCCGAACGAGACCCCGTCGACCGCGCGCGACAGCGTGCCCTTCTTGCCTCGCAGTCCCTCGAACACGCCGACCCGCCCCTGGAAGGTGACCTGCAGGTCGCGCACCTCGATGACCACCTCTCGCTCGGGCGCGATCGGCGGGGGGGTCGAGGCTTCCTCGATGCTGCTCATGCGCCGGCCCCCGCGCCTGCTCTCGCGGCGGGCACCAGCAGGCAGGCGGCGCGCCGGCCCTCTCCCGCCGGGTAGAGCTCGGGCACGATCGAGGTGCAGTCGTCGAACGCCTTCGGGCACCGGGGGTGGAACGAGCAGCCCGGCGGCACGTCGGCCGGGTCGGGCGGGTCGCCGCCGAGGCCCATCGGCTTGCCGCGGAACCGCTGGTCGCCGATCTCCGGGAAGGCCGCCGCGAGCGCCTCGGTGTAGGGATGCTGCGGCGAGCGGAACACCGTCTCGGCAGGGCCTTCCTCGACGATCTTGCCCGCGTACATGATGGCGAGACGGTCGGAGGTCTCCACGAGCACGGAGAGGTCGTGGGTGATGAAGATCATCGACAGGCCGAGGTCGCGCTGCAGTTCCTTCATCAGGCGCAGCACCTGCGCCTGCACCATCACGTCGAGCGCGGTCGTCGGCTCGTCGGCGATGACGAGTGAGGGCGAGCACGCGAGGGCCATCGCGATCATCACGCGCTGCTTCTGTCCGCCCGAGAGCTCGTGGGGGTAGTCCTGCATGCGGCGCGTGGGCAGTCCGACCTGCTCGAGCAGGGCGCCGACGCGCACGCGGGCCTCCTTCTCGCCGGCCTGCTGATGCACGGTGATGGCTTCCGCGATCTGATCGCCGATCCGCTTCACGGGGTTGAGGGCGTGCATGGCCCCCTGGAAGATGATGGAGGCCCCGGTCCAGCGCACCGCGCGCAGCCGGCCGGGCTTCATGTCGGTGATGTCCTCGCCGTCCAGGAGGATCGAGCCTTCGATCTTCGTCTTCGGTGGCAGCAGTCGAAGGATCGCAGCCGCGATGGTGGACTTGCCGCAGCCCGACTCGCCCGCGAGGCCCACGACCTCACCCGTGCGCACCGTCATGTCGACTCCCTGCACCGCGGGCACCCCGCCGCCGGCGGTGTGGTA
>Ga0190275_10003994_pt1 | contig 10599 bp, 6 predicted proteins | sample Popmic550T_FD_133745 | JGI IMG/M metagenome (GOLD analysis project Ga0190275, IMG submission 133745) | Populus adjacent soil microbial communities from riparian zone of Yellowstone River, Montana, USA - 550 T | ecosystem: Environmental > Terrestrial > Soil > Riparian zone > Trees stand | place...
ATCGACGACTATTTCTCGGCGCCTGTGGAGCGGCAACGCTCGCTCAGCAACCCAAACGCTTTGACCTCCTGATCCGCGGCGGCACGGTCCTCGACCCCGGCGGAGGTGAGAAACGCCGCGCTGACGTTGGCATCTCCGGCGACAAGATCGCCGCCATTGAAAGTTCCTTGCCGGCAGACAGCGGCCGAGATGTTGTCGACGCAAGCGGCGTGTTCGTCACACCGGGCCTCGTCGACCTCCACACGCACTGCTACTACGGCGGCACCGGTCTCGGAACGGAGCCTGAACCGATCGCAGCTCGATCGGGAGTAACTACCTGGGTCGACGCAGGTAGTTTCGGTTACCAGCAGGCGGAAGGGTTCCGCAAGTTCATCGTCAACCCGTCTCCGTTGCGCATCTTCGGCTATGTCTATCTCTACCCCGATAACCGCAACCCTGACATGGACGCAGTGAAATACGTTCGATCTATGATGAAACGCACCGGCGAAACGGTCACTGCCAACAAGGACATCCTCCTCGGTGTAAAGCTTCAAGTCGGCTCGAACATGAATGGCCGTTACAGCTACGACTTCCTGAAGATCGCCCGCGAGCTTTGCGATACCTACAAGATCCCTCTGATGACCCACATCAGCTTCGCGCCTCCCGATACAGACCAGGTCATGGAACTGATGAAACCAGGCGATATCGTGACGCATTGCTATAACCGTCACACACTCGGAATTCTCGACGAGTCGGGCAAGGTGAAGCAGAGTGTCCGCGACGCTCGGGCGCGCGGAGTTCTCTTCGATGTCGGTCACGGCCTCGGCAGCTTTAACTTCGAAGCCGCGCGTAAGGCACTGGCAGACGGCTTTGTCGCGGACACGATATCGACCGATATTTACAACCTGAATGTGAAGGGTCCCGTCTACGACATGCCGACCACCATGTCAAAAATGATGTATCTCGGGATGTCGTTCGATGATGTACTCATGCGCACCACGATTGCCCCGGCAAAGATCATCAACCGCGTCGAAGGACTCGGCACATTGAAAGTTGGCGGCCCCGCCGATATAGCGTTACTAGCGATTGAGGATGGAGCGTTCCCCCTGACGGACTCACAAAAGAACACCGTTACAGCAAAGCAGCGCGTGGTCAGCCGATTAACGATTTGCCGCGGAAAGCGAGTCGTCTAGCCGTGACTATCAAGAACATCACGCTCACCCACGTCCGGGTACCCCTAGTCGAGCCGTTCCGAATCAGTTCCGGCGCAGTCGCTGAAAAGGACGGCATAGTTGTTCGTGTCGAGTCAGGCGATTTTGTAGGGTATGGCGAATCATCACCCATGGCTGGGTCGTTTTACTCTGCTGACACACCCGAAAGTTGCTGGCGCGAACTCCAAGAAACCCTGGTACCCGCGCTGATCGGAAAGAGTGTAAAGCCCGCGGACATCGCTTCCCTGCCCGGGAGCAACTTCGCAAAAACGGGCATCGAAACCGCTCTTTGGGATATTGAGGCGCAGAAACAAGGCAAACCTCTTTATGAGTTGCTGGGTGGAACTGCGAAGCCAGTCGAGTCCGGGTTGGCTGTCGGACTCTACGATGATGTCGCCAATATGCTTCGAACCATAGAGCGATATCTCAGGGACGGCTACAAGCGAGTCAAAATCAAGATCGAGCGCGGCCGTGATGTCGAGCTTGTGCGCGCGGTCCGGGCCACATTCGGAGACATCCCGTTGTTCGTCGACGCCAACGGCGCGTACGACCTGTCCGACGTCGACGTCTTCAAGCAGCTCGACGAATTCAACATGATGATGTTCGAGCAGCCTTTCGCCGGAGGCATGCTGAAGGAACTCGCCGAACTACAGAGCATAGTCCGAACACCCGTGTGCCTGGACGAGAGCCTTGAGACGGAAGCGAATGTACGTGAGGCAATCAAGCTCGGCAGCATGAAGATCGCAAACATCAAGATCCAGCGCGTCGGTGGATTCACGAATGCGCTCGCAATCTACGAGATCTGCAAGCAGCACGAAATTCCCGTCTGGATTGGCACGATGCCCGAGTTGGGAATCGGACAGGCGCAAGGAATGGCGCTATCGACGCTCAGCCATTGCGTATACCCAACCGATGTCGAAGCGAGCCTCCGATGGTTCCGAGACGACATCATCAACCCGGTTCTGGAAGTGAAGGATGGCTGTCTGTACCCGCCGTCTACTCCCGGTCTAGGATTCGAGGTCGATGATGCGAAGTTGAAGAGGTACGCGGTCGCATGAATCTCACACGCAGATCGTTCCTGCCGGCGCTCGCCGCCGGTCTGGCCTCGGCCAAGGATCGCTTGATAATCGACACGCACCTTGAAGTGTGGACGCTCGATCCGAAGTTTCCATTCGCCCATCCCGAGCGGCCGAACCTCAAAGTGCCGATGGCCGCGCCGATCGAGAACCAAGTCGAGCAGATGAAAGACTTCGGCTTGAAGTACGCGGTGCTGATCAACCCCCGCTACTTCGGCTGGGACAACTCCTACATCAGCTATAGCCTGCACAAATATCCCAAGCTTTTCGTGGCTCATGGCCTGGTGAATCCCGAAGATCCCAGCGTGGCCGAGCGCTTGCGTTATTGGGTCAAGGAACATCAGTTCCAGGGAATGCGGTTCAGTCCGATCTATCATCCGAAGTCGACGTGGTTGAACTCGAAGGAGCACTACCCGTTGTGGAAGGAAGCCGAGAAGCTGAAGGCTGTGTTCAACTTCTACATCCTTCCCCATCAGATGCCGATGCTCGAAGACATGGCCGGCCGCTTTCCTGGAGTGAAGATCGTGATCGACCACCTGGGCAAGCCGGACTTGAAGTCGCCTGACCCGTGGCCGGAGTTCAAGAAGATGTTCCGGCTAAAGAAGTTTCCCCAGGTATGGGTGAGCGCGTCCGAGCCTTACGAACTCTCCATCACGAAAGAGTATCCGTATCACGATACGATCCCGTTTTTCAAAGCAACTTACGAAGAGTTCGGCGGCAAACAACTGATCTGGGGGACCGGATATCCTCGCCCACGTTGGGAGCTGCCGATGGATAAGGAACTCGAATTCGTGGATAAGTATCTGGACTTCTACACTAAAGAAGACCGTGAACTGTTACTCGGCAAGAACGCGTTGAAGATCTGGCGTTTTCCGAAACAATAACTATGCGACTTTACTCGATCGTGTTGTCTACGCTTATGACCATCTCTGCATTTGGCGCTGAGAAAAAAGTGATCACCCCTGCCGGAGCTCGCGCGCCTGTTGGACCGTACAGTCCGGGAATCATGGCGGGTGATTATCTATACGTCTCGGGCCAAGGCGCGGCCAAGCCCGACGGGAGTTTCCCGGAAACGGCCGGGCTACAGACAGAGCAGTGTCTCAACAACGTGAAGGCAATCGTCGAGGGCGCAGGTCTGACGATGGGGCATGTCGTGTACGCTCATCTTTACCTGAAGGACATAACCGCATACGAGGACGCCAATCGCGTCTGGGCCAAATTCTTTCCGAAGGATGGACCTGCGCGCGCGATCGTCGGCGTTACGAAGATGCCGACAGATACTCCCGTAGAAGTTACAGTCGTGGCGGTTCGCGATTTGAGCCGACGGAAAGTCATTCCGGGTGGCGTGATGGTGGGTGATCGTCTTTACCTGGCCGGTTCGATTGGTGAGGTGTCAGGTGACCCCGCGCAGCAAGTGCAGTCCGCCCTCGACGCGATGGGCAAGACGCTCAAATCGGCTGGCATGGACTTTCGGCACATGGTGTTTGTCAATCCTTATCTGACTGACAAGATGCCAATGGATGTAATGAACAAGGTCTACGCCAAGCACTTCGAGTTCGGGAACACTCCTGCCCGGGCAACCATTAAGGTCGCAAGTCTGCCAAACGGCGGCAACATCGAATTCACTGGCGTCGCAATTCGAGATCTGTCAAAGCGAATCGCTGTGCGTCCAAAGAACATGCCTCCCAGCCCGACGGCGAGCCCATGTGTGTTTGCCGAAGATACGTTCTACTGCTCTGCGAAGGCGGGATTCATCCCGGGACCGAATAGCGGAATCTACGCCTCAACTGTGGAGACACAGGTACAGCAGACCATGCGGAATTTACTGGACGGCCTAGAGGAAGCGGGCTTGACGTTTGCAGATGTCGTCGCGACGAATGTCTACCTCGATGACATCAACGATTTCGCCAAGATGAACAAGACTTACGCTCAGTACTTCTCGGGTGCGCCACCCACACGGACGACGGTGCAGCAGTATCCTTCGGCCGAGCGTAAAGCCAATGAGCAGGAGCGTTGGCCGACGCTCGAGCAGATATCGATCATCGCCGTTAAGTAGGCTCGCGCTTCGTGACTACCTGATCGAAGGCGTGCAATAGCGCTTCCCGCTTCGAGTAGGGTCCGGGCGTGTAGGCGCGTGATTGAATTCCGGCCTGGGACAATTCCGCGATAGACCAGTCTTCCCGATTCGTGGTGTCCCAGAACTCAATGGCGTCGTCCACGGTATCTTCTGCCGGTTGGAAATACCATTCGCAGATGATCTTCGTCCGGTCCACGGCTTCGGGCCAGATGGTGTGAATCATCATGTAGTCGGGATGCAGGCTGAGTAGCAAGTTTGGATAGATAGCGTAGTAGTAGACAGCGCTCCGCTCTGCCTCGTTCAGCCCCGGCAAGTAATCACGCCGCCGTTTGCCGTCAATGCTCATGGTTTCCGTACTGCCGCGAAATCCCATAGCGCCGCCGATGTATGTGGATGAGGGAGGCTCATTGTCCGCGCCAAGATAGTCGGTGAGCCGGTTCAGCATCGGATGCAGCACTGGGCAATGGAGACATTCATTGTAGTTCAAGATAATCAGCTTCCAGTTTGCTTTCACTCCATAGACGAAGCGTTTGTTGAGACGGAGGTCTTGCATCCGCCAAGCTGCGAATTTGGCAGGCAAGATGCCCAGATGCTCCGAGAGAGGCGTTCGCTTTTGACCGGAGTGCAGAAAGATGTGACCGTCCCACAGACCAACGGCAATTTCATGAAGAGGATAATCTTCGCGGCGAAAGGTAGCTTCGTCCATATGTGGGGCGCCAAGCAACCTGCCGTCGAGACCATAGGTCCAGCCGTGATAAGGACATTGAATGCGCCCGGCGAAAGTTCCTTCGGCTGCTGAACACATTCGAGTACCGCGATGCCGGCAAACGTTGTAGAACGCGCGCACTTGCGAGCTGCCATCGCGCGTGACGATGATGCTTTCGCCAACGATGTCCCGCAGGAAGTAGTCGCCCGAATTCGGAATCGTGTCTTCGCGCCCGACGCACACCCAACTGTCGAAGAAGAAGCGCTCCATTTCATCCCGGAAGATTTCGGGATCGGTATAGTAGCGCGCGGGAAGGGTTTTGTAGGAAGGCGCCGGCTCCATGCTCAAAAGGTTACTACGATGGAGCCGGCGTGATGATTGAAGCTCTAGTCATTATGGAGCGACCAACCACCGATTCGCAGTAGCCGCGGGTTACGCTGCGAAGAGGTAAATCCAGCGGCGCAGAGCCGCATACGAAAGGAGTTGGTCGCCAATGTCTAAAGTACTCTTTGTGGGTCTGGATGTCCATGCGGACACGATTGCAGTCGCGGTGGCGGAACCGGGTGGAGAAGTCCGTTCCCACGGTGTGATTGCGAACCGAATCGAGTCGGTGCGGAAGCTGATTGGCAACTCGGTCCAGCCAAGCAACTAAAGGCTTGTTACGAGGCTGGCCCGACTGGATACGTTCTCTACTGGCAACTCACGCAGTTAGGAGTTGCGTGCGAAGTAATCGCACCGAGCCTGGTGCCGACCAAGGCGGGCGATCGAGTCAAGACGGATCGGCGCGACGCCGAGAAACTGGCGCGATGCTATCGAGCGGGCGAACTGACAGCCGTGTGGGTGCCGGATGCAGCGCATGAAGCATTACGGGATCTGGTCAGAGCTCGTGAGGCCGCCAAGAAGGACCAGTTGAAGGCGCGCCACCGGCTCGGGAAGTTTCTACTGCGACATGGTCGTCGGCCGGAAGGCATGAAGGCTTGGACTAAGCAGCATCTGGAGTGGATCAAAACGCATGTGCGCTTTGACCAGCCCGCGCTGGAGGCCACGGTGCTGGATTACCTGCATGAAGTGGAACACGTTGCCACGCGAATCGTGAAATTGGAGAAGGCCATTGACGAGGCTGTCCAGACGGCGCCCATGGAAATCCGAGGAGTGATCGAAGCTTTGCAGGCATTGCGCGGAGTGGCTCAGACCACCGCCGCCACGATCGTCTCAGAACTTGGGTCACTCTCACGATTTCAGAGTCCAAGGCAGTTGATGGGCTATAGCGGCTTGGTGGCTCGGGAGCATTCAAGCGGCAATCGAGTGCAACGCGGTTCCATCACTAAGACAGGCAATGCCCATTTACGAAGGGTTCTGGTAGAGGCGGCGTGGGCTTATCAGCATCGGCCGAACGTCACGGGTTTCCTGCTGAGAAGACAGAAGTCGCTGGCGTTAAGCGACGAAGTGAAACAAATCGCTTGGAAGGCGCAGCATCGATTACACAAACGGTATAAGACATTGGCGGCACGCGGCAAGAATAAGAACCAGATCGTTACGGCATTAGGGCGGGAACTGCTCGGCTTCATTTGGGCTATTGCTTTGAACACGGAACAAAAGCAGAAGCTCGCAACCGCGGCATAAACAACAACCAGATGTTTTCCGGACAGCAAAGCCGATGACAGCGCAGGGCCCACGAAAAGGAGAACCCTCCTCACGTTCTATGCGGAACGGGCTCCGGCCCCAACCCGCGCGCCTAGTCCGAGGCAGCTCCCGACGGATCATGTCCATGCGGTTCCGACCCGCGAATATCAGAGTGATCAATCGTCGCGATAGCTACTGTGCTGTTATCGGCTCTGCTGTCCAAACCAGGAACGCTCAAAGCTCACCAACGGGAACGTGTTCCCCGCTACGCCGCCCGTCAAAGATTGCACGAAGTGCCAGAACGGTGCTCGCCAAGCAAGGGGTTCGCTTCGCCGTGCCAAAGGCGGGCGCGCCCTTGCTGGCTGCGCGCCGTTCCGGCCAGCAACTTATGCGATGGGCGGCTCCGACGGGAACACTTCAGGATCGGCGAGGTCCGCCGAAAGCCGAAAGGCCGACTCCCCTCCTTGCGGAGGAAAGCCGGCCTGACATCCGGAATTAACTGTCAGCCGCATTCAGGGGTTGACAGGTCGCTCCATATCAGAACTGAAGCCGCAGCGTGTATTGCATCTCGCGTCCGCGATTACCGGTCGCCTGAGTGGTCGACCGGCCAAAGAGCGAGTTACCAATCGTCATGTTCGGGTTGGCCCACATGAGCGAGTTGGTCAAGTTATAGGCTTCGAACCGGAATTCAAGCTTGTATCTTTCCGCTATCGGGAACGTCTTCGAGATCGTTCCGTCAAGGCCCCAGAATACCGGCCCGGTAATACCATCAAACTGGTACGGATTCAAGCGCGGTGTGAAGGGAGTCGGAACTTTGAAGGCATCCGTGTTGAACCATTTCTGTGGTCCGGGATCGTCGATGAATGGGCTGCTACCGTCGTAGTCCATCTGGTTTGCGAAGCGAAGGAATTCGCCCGAGCGGTAAGTATAGATGCCGCTCAGCTGCCAGCCTCCAAACGCTCCGTTCAAGATGGGATGCATATCCGATCCGATCTTGCGGCCCTTGCCTACCGGGAAATCATATGTTCCGGCTATGGTTGCGCGATGCCGTGGATTGTTTGAATTCAACCAGAACACTTGATCGACGTACTGCTGAGGATCGTTGAAGTATGCCTCGTTTCGTTCCTGGTTGTAGTTGTAGGCAAAGAGTACGCTCGCGCCGGCGGCGTAGGTGCGTTGGACGCGCAGTTGGAGCGCCTGGTATCGGGAGCGCCAGTCGCCTACGTTATTTACCGTCAAATTGCCCCCGTAATGCGGATAGGGTCGAAGCAGGCTGCCTTTGGTTACGGTCGGCTGCAATCGCAATGTCCCCGGGAAAACGTCTGGAGTCAGGTAGTTGTAAAACGGATTTGGCACATTCTGGGAGAGCTGCGCTTTGAGGGCATAACTTAGCTCCGGGTCGGCCATATTTACCTGTAAGTCGTGCGGCACGTTGCGGCCGATGTTCATGAACCAAGTCGCATCCACTTTGAACTGACCCGGAATTTCGCGCATGATCGTGAAATTGATACGGTCGTTGATTTGCGCCCGGTAGTTCTGATCCGGCCAGTTCGAGACGTTGCCAACGTTTGTGTATACGCCGAGACTCTTGGCGATGGGTAACTGAAGAGAGTTATTCGGGAAGGGATCCGATAGGTATGCCTGAGGACGTCCTTCCACCAGCGGTAGCGCCGTCGACATCTGGCTGAACCCAGGACACCACTGGCACGCCGCCAAAGTGTTAGCGCTCGTAGTGCCGCCACCGGTGGTGACCGGCACGACGTAACGCGCGAAACCTACGTTAACCGCCGTCTTATCGTTTACTCTTACGGCCAAGCCGATGCGAGGGAGGAAGATCAGCTTTTGCGTGACGAAAGCTTTCCGGTTTTGGTTGTCGGTGAATATCCACTGGCCATTGTATTTCGGCGTTGATAAGGCCAACACGTCAGCCGGCATCTGGGGGGGTGATTTCTGTATTGCCTCGTTCGGTTTCGTCAGATCCAGCTCGCGCGAGTAGATGTCATCGTCTTCGTATGGACCAGACTCCCACTCGTATCGTAAGCCGATGTTCAATGTCATCCGGCGATTGATCTTCCAATCGTCGTGAATAAACGCCCCGATAAATGGAGCACGGATTGTTTGGAAAGGATAGCCTCGCGCGATGGTGCGCTGGTCCAGTGCGCCTAACAAAAAAGACGCGTGCGCGTCGCCCGAGAGATTCGTATTCGGTGACAGGTAGGTATTCGCCGTGTGCTCCGGATAGAAGTTCAGGTTCATCAGGTTCGGAAAGATTCCAATGCCGACGTGATACCGATATTCGGCGCCAAACTTCAAATAGTGCGACCCGCGCGATTGCGACACCTTGCCACTGAAGGCATAGTGATGGGGATGCTGATACCAGTAACTCCCCTTTCCATAGCTCGATGCGGTCTGGCCATTGATAATCACGTTCGGGTAATAGATCAACGGCATATCCTTGATGTACGGCGTGTACCAAGGGTTGTTTGGCCAAAACTCCGCGAGACCTTCTTCTCCGACGGCAGCCTCCGGCGCCGAGTAATCGTCTTCGAGCATCGCGTAGCTGCCCCGAAGATTGATGACTGTCGTCGGCGACATCGTGTACACCAAGTCGCCCGCAATGTTTCGCGAGTTCATGATGCCGCCATTGTCATTCGGCATCGCAGGCGAGTTGTTGGGCGTGTAGTTGTCCTGGTCGAGCGTAGTCCGAAACTGCGAATATCGACCGAACACTTTAAGATTGTCAGTGATGTTGTAGTCGGTCTTATTCGAGAAGTTCAGGTTCTTCATCGGCCAGGCATAGGACGCTTTGAAATTGTTCGAACCGGACAAGTCATCGCCCGGGTTGTTAGGTCCCCAGATATCCTGCATGATGCGCTTTGCCGTGGGATCGATGCGGTTCTGTGGAATGACGTTGCCGGGAAAAGGCTGCCGCGTAGCAGTGTTTGTGGCAACATCGAGAACCGTTGTCGCTGGATCGTAGATCGTCCGAAGTCCACCGGCGCGATTCAGTGATTTTGAGAAGTCTCCGTTGCGTTCAAGGTCCGTAGGCATTGTGCGGATCGCGTCTCTGGGTTCCTTGGTCCGCCAAGCTTCATACGTGAAAAAGTTGAACAGCTTGTTCTTCCGGATCGGCCCGCCGATCGTGCCGCCCCAGATGTGGTTGCGCACGAAATTTGGAGTTCTCGTGATTGGGTTGACTACCGCGTTGAGTTTCGGGTTGCGGCCGAAGTAGTAGGCAGTGCCATGGATGTCGTTTGTACCCGACTTGGTAGATACTGACATCGTTCCGCCGGCCGAGTGGCCGAACTCGGCATCCACCGAATTCTGCTGCACCGAGAATTCCTGCACAGCATCCATCGGCGGCGCGTAGGAACCCTTGGGCCCGATTTGAATCGGAGCGCCGTCAAGCAAGAGATCATTCTTTGTACTCGTGTTGCCGCCTACATCCATCTGGGAGGACGACCACATAAAAAACGGATTCTTCTCAGAGGTGTACCGGCTGACGACGGCTGGATCGAGCAGCGCGAGGGTAAACGGGTTGCGCGCCTTGACGGGAAGATCCATTAGCATTTTGCGATCGACAGTTAATTCGCGAGTGGAGCTGTTGAACTGCAGCGAGACAGCCGCAGACGTGACGGTGACCGTTTCAACCGTTCCACCGGGTTTCAACGAGAAGTTTACGGACACGTCGGCGCGTGTCTGCACAAGGACGTTCTCCTGAACCTGCTTCGAAAATCCTTGCAATTCGGCAGTGACAGTGTAGGTTCCAGGCTCTACGCTGTCGAATATGTATGCTCCATTGGTTCCAGCCTCTCGGACTGCAACAATACCGGTACCGTTGTTCTGTAGGCTAACTCTGGCTCCAGGAACGACCGCATCGGAGGAATCTGTGACTGTACCTTGCACTTTCGCGCGATAATCCTGCGC
>Ga0190275_10003995_pt1 | contig 10599 bp, 7 predicted proteins | sample Popmic550T_FD_133745 | JGI IMG/M metagenome (GOLD analysis project Ga0190275, IMG submission 133745) | Populus adjacent soil microbial communities from riparian zone of Yellowstone River, Montana, USA - 550 T | ecosystem: Environmental > Terrestrial > Soil > Riparian zone > Trees stand | place...
CCTCCAGCCGCACCCGGTCGAGGGCGGCTACTTCCGCGAGACCTACCGCAGCACCGCCACGCTACCGGCGCACGGCGGCACGCGGTCCGTCTCGACGGCGATCTACTACCTGTTGAAGCCGGGTCACGTCTCGGAGCTGCACGTCCTCCCCGGCGAGGAGGTGTTCCACTTCTACCTCGGCGCGCCGGTGCGGATGCTGCAACTGTGGCCGGACGGCGGCGGCCGCGAGGTGGTGCTCGGCCCCGAGCTGTCGGCCGGTCAGGTGCCGCAGCTGGTGGTGCCCGGCGGCGTGTGGCAGGGGACGCGACTCGTCGGCGCGGAAGGCTTCGCGCTGCTGGGCTGCACCGTGGCCCCCGGCTTCGACTACGCCGACTACCGCGGCGCGACCCGGGTCGAGCTGACGGCGCGGTGGCCGGCGTTCGCGGAGGAGATTGCGCGGCTGACGCCGCGGGGGTGACGACGGACCCGCAGGTTGTTGGGGTTGGGTGCGTGGCTTCTGGTCTCCATCGACCGGGGTTCGCCCCCTCACCCCGCGTGCTTCGCCGCGACCCTCTCCCCCGAGGGGAGAGGGTGGGCGCACCCGGCCCCCATCGCGGGCGGGCATCGACCCGCGAACGCAGTGGGCGTGTTCCGGGCGTCGGCGCGTGGTTGCCCGCCCGTGACGGGCGCGGGCCGCTCCCACCCTCTCCCCTCGGGGGAGAGGGTCGCGGCGAAGCACGCGGGGTGAGGGGGTTAACCACCTGCGGCGAAGTTCGAACCGGGGCAACGCACCTCGGACAACCTGCGGATCCGTAACGGTTCACTCGCCACCATCGGGAGGTACACCCTCGCCGGCCCTTGCCGTTGCACGACCGCCGCCCCGTCGGTATGCCGCCGGCCCGAGGAGGGGCCGGTGACCGCGGCAACGCCCGACAACCCGCACCCCCGCAGCTGGCTGCACGTACTCGCGGCGGCGCTACTCCTCACGGCCCTCAACGCTGCCAAGCCGGTCCACATCGACGACCCGGCGTACCTCACCTACGCCGCCGAGTTCGCGGCCCACCCGGGGAATCCGTACGGCTTCGAGTTCGGCACCCCGCTCGCGCGCCCGGCGAATGCCCTACTCGTGCCGCCGGTCGTTCCGTACTGGCTCGGCCTCGGTCAACTGGTCCTCGGCGACTCGCCCGCGCTGCTGAAGTGCTGTCTGTTCCCGTTCGCGCTGCTTCTCGCGGCCGCGGTGAACGCCCTCGCCGGGCGTGCGGCGCCGTCGCTGCGCGCGCCCGTGGTGTGGCTCGCCGTCCTGTCGCCGACCGTGCTCCCCGGGTTCAACCTGATGCTCGAAGTGCCGGTCGCCGCGCTCGGCGTCGCGGCCGTCGCCGTTGCCTTGCGCGCCACGGAGCGCGGGTCGGTCTCGCTGGCGCTAACGGCGGGCGTGCTCGCGGCCCTCGCGGTGCAGACGAAGTACACCGGCGCCATGTCCGCGACGGCGGTCGTGGGGTGGTTCCTCCTCCAGCGCCGACTCCTCCTCGCCGCGGCGGCGGGGCTCACCGCCCTCGCGCTGATCGTCGGGTGGGAGTGGTTCGTGGCGCAGGCGCAGGGCGAATCGCACTTCCTCGTTCAGCTGCGGCAGCGGCAGGGGAAGCCGCTCGACCGGGTGTTCCACCTCGTCCTGCCGCTCGTCAGCCAGGCGGCCGGGCTGGCGCCGGCGGTCGCGCTGCTCGGCTGGGCGGCGCTGCGGCGGCGAGTGGTGCCGGCGGCGGTCGTGGCCGCGGCCGCGCTCGCGGCGCTGGCGCTCACGGACTCGCAGGCGGCGCTCGTCACCACGGCCGCGGGGAAGGCGGTCCTCACGCCGTCGAACCTCGTCTACGGCGTGCTCGCGCTCGTCGTGTGGCCGGCGCTCGTGGGCGTGTGCGTGCGCCTCGTGCGCGGCGACACGCTCGACCGCTTCCTCGTCGCGTGGCTGGCGCTGGAGGTGGCGGGGTACTTCGCGCTGTCGCCGTTCCCCGCCGCGCGGCGGCTTGGCGGCCCGCTCCTGGTGATGACGCTCGCGGCCGGCCGACTGGCGCACCACACCGGCGTGCCGCGGCGGACCGCGGCATGGATCGCCGCGGCCGGGGCGGCGCTGGCGCTGGTCGTGTTCGCCGCGGACGCCGCCGACGCCCGCGCGGCCCGGGACGCGGCGCGGCTCGCCGCGCGCGATCATGCGCCGGCCGCGGGCGGCACGTTCTGGCACCTCTGCTGGTGGGGCGTCGGCTACTACGCGGAGCAGAGCGGGCTGCGCCAGCTCCAGTTGAACCGCGAGGTGCCGCGCGCCGGCGACCTGATCGCCGTCCACGACGTGCCGGAAATCCAGACGTTCCTGCGCATCCAGCCGGTGTTCCGCGTCGAGCTGCTGGAGACGATCGAGACCGGCGACCGGTTCCCGCTCCGCGCCACGCCGGGGTACTACGACGGCCGCACGCCGCTGGAATCCGCCCGCGGGGCGCGGGCGCGGGTGTTCGTGTACCGCGTCGTCGCGGTGCCGCCGTAGCCCGGCTTGCGGAACCCGCCCGCCCCCGCTATTCCCCCCGGCCGAGGTGCGTCATGAGGCGATGGCCGGACATCCTGTGGCTCGTGTTCGTCGGCGTGTACTCGTCGGTGTGGTGCGTCACCGCCGCGAGCCGGCTCGGGGCCACGTTCGACGAGCCGCCCCACATGAACGCCGGCCTCACCTCCTGGCGGACCGGGAGCAACAAGATCCTCATGTCGAACGGGTGCATGCCGCTGCCGGTGGAGCTGCAGACGCTCCCCGTCTACCTCTGGGAACGCTTCCGCGGCGAGCCGTTCCACCCGTACAAGGAAATCGACGTCATCCTGCCGGTGGCCCGCGCCGCGAACCTCGTGTTCTGGTGGGGGCTGCTCGTGTACGCGATGCGGCTCGGCCGCACGTTCGGCGGGGCGTGGGGCGGCCGCATCGCCGTCGGGCTCGTCGGCTTCGACCCGAACCTCCTCGGCCACGCCGCCCTCGCCACCACCGACATTTCGGTCGTGACGATGATGCTGGCGCTGGTGTACCACGCCCACCACGGCGCCGGCCGCGGGTGGTGGCCGCGGGTGTTCGTGCCCGGCGTGTGCTTCGGGCTGGCGACGCTGGCGAAGGCCAGCGGCATGGTGTTCGGCGTGCAGGCGCTGGTGGTGATCGGCCTGTGGCACCTGGCGAAGGCCGGGGCGCTGGCGCCGCCGCCGGGCACCAGCTGGCCCGGCACCGCGGCCCACCTCTGGCGCGCGACCGCCGGCCTGCGTAAGGACATCGCGGTGTCACTGCTGATCGGCTTCGTCCTGGTGTTCGCCTACACCGGGTGCGACTGGACGGTCGAGCCGACGTTCGTCACCTGGGCCGCGGGCCTGCCCGACGGAACGGCCCGGGACGTGTTCGTCCCGCTCAGCACGCACCTGCAAATCTTCCCGAACGCCGGCGAGGCGATCGTCCAGCAGATCAAGCACAACATGCGCGGGCACGGCACGTACTTCCTCGGCGAGTGGCACGACCGGGCCACGCTCGCGTACTTCCCAGCCGCCCTGGCGATGAAGACGCCGCTGCCGGCGCTGCTGCTGGTGCTGCTGACGCTGACCCTGCGGCCGCGGGCGTGGAACACGCCGGCCGGGTGGTTCGCGCTGCTGCTGCTGGCGTTCAGCCTGAACTGCCGGGTGCAGATCGGCGTGCGGTTCATGTTCACGCTCATGGCCGTGGCCTACGTCTGCGCCGCGGCGGCCGCCACCCGCGGGGGGCTGCGGTGGGTCGCGGCCGGGCTGGTCGCGGTCACGGCGGCCGTGTCGGCGTCGGCGTGGCCGCACGGCATCGGCTACTTCAACCGGCTGTGGGGCGACCCGGCGCACGGCTACACCCGGCTGCACGACTCGAACTACGACTGGGGCCAGGGGCTGCCGGAGCTGAAGGCGTGGTACGCGGCCCACGGCGGCAGTCGGCCGCTGGCGGTGTGGTACTACGGCACCGACCCCGACATCCTGTACCCGCCGTTCCGGCTCGTGCCGGTCGCTCACGCGAAGCTGACCCGCGGCGACCAGCTGCCGGACGTCGCGGGGCGGGGGCTGCTGGCGGTGTCGGTCACGTCGCTGTACGGGAACCGGGCGGGCACGGAGTCGACGCGGGTGGCGTCCGAGTGGGTGCTGGCCCGCGAGCCGGTCGGGCGGACGCAGACGTTCATCATCTACGACCTCTCGCAGCCGTAGAATTCGCCAGTCATGTTCTCCCAGGCGCTGATCCTGACCGGTCCGACCGCGTGCGGCAAGACCGCGCTGGCACTCGCCGTGGCGCCGCGGCTCGGGGCCGAGGTCGTGGCGATGGACTCCATGACCGTCTACCGCGGCATGGACCTCGGCACCGCCAAGCCGACCGCGGCCGAGCGCGCCGCCGTGCCCCACCACCTGATCGACGAACTCGACCCGTCGGAGAGCGGCACCGTGGCGTGGTGGCTCGACCGCGCCGCCGCGGTGGGCCGCGACCTCGCCGCGCGCGGGAAGCGGCCGCTGTTCGTCGGCGGCACACCGTTCTACCTCAAGGCGCTGCTCCACGGCCTGTTCGACGGCCCGCCCGGTGACGCGGAGTTGCGCCGCCGCCTCGAAGCGGAAGCGGAGGAGGCCGGGAAGGAGGCGCTGCACGCGCGGCTGGCGGCGTCCGACGCCAAGACCGCGGCGCGACTCCACCCCAACGACGTGCGGCGCGTGGTGCGGGCGCTCGAGGTGTTCGAGCTGACGGGGAAGCCGATCTCGGCGTGGCAGCAGGGGTGGGACACGGCCGCTTTCGCGGGGGAAGCGGCCCCGGCGCCGGCGGCGATTCCCGCCGTCGTGCTGGAGCTGCCGCGCGACGTGCTGTACGAGCGGATCAACCGCCGCGTCGGGGCGATGCTCGCGGCCGGGTGGCTGGACGAGGCGCGGCGGCTGCGCGAACGGCCGGTCAGCCGCGAGGCGGCGCAGGCGCTCGGCTACCGCGAACTGTGGAACTACCTCGACACGCCGGGCGCGGATTTGGACACGACCGCCGACCTCATTCGAACGCGCACCCGGCAGTTCGCCAAGCGGCAGCTGACGTGGTTCCGCAGTCTGCCGACGCTGACCGGGGTGCCGGCCGACGCGCCGGACGTGGTGGAGCGGGCGCTGCGGGCGCTGAAGTGACCTCCGCCGCTTGCGGCGTTGCAACGCCGCAAGCGGCGGAGGTCACTTCAGCATCCGGATCGTGATATCCCGGAACTCCACCTCGGTCCCCTCCGATTGCAGCGCGATGCGGCCGCGCGTCAGGTTGCACTCCTTGCCGGCGTTCACCCCGCGGCCGTTCACCGCCAGCTCGATCGACCCGCCGCGGCACACGATGCGGTAGTCGTTCCACTCGCCCGCCGGCCGCTCCACGTCCGCGTCCTTCGGCGACCGCCAGATGTGACGCATCGTCTTGTCGTCGGCGTCGCGGGTGGCGGGGTTCACGGTCAGCTTCACCTCGGCGGCGGTCTGCAGCCAGATGTCGCCGGCCCGGCCGGCCCGCAGCTGCGCCTCCACGCTCACCGGCCACACCACGTCCGCCTTCTGCACGTGGAGCAGCACCCCGCTGTTGCCCCCCTTCACGCCGGCCGGGTAGCGCCAGCTCAGTGACAGCTCGTAGTCACCGTACTCGGCCTCGGTGGCGAGGTAGCCCGTCGGCCGGCCGGTGCCGCGCAGCACGCCGTCCTTCACCGTCCAGGTGTCCTTCGCGTCGATCGGCGTGGTCGGGCCGTCCTTCGCGAGCCGGCCGAACGCCTTCCAGCCGGCCAGGTCCTTGCCGTTGAACAGCGGCGCCGGGGCGGGCGGGGCGTCGCCGGCGGCGAAGGTGGCGAGGGCGGCGACGAGCGCGACCGACACGGGCGTGCGCATGGGGAAACCTCCGGTGCGGGGCCGGGGGCATTGTCGGCGGGCCGGGCGGGAACGCCAACCGGCGCGGCCGCGACCGGGCGGCAGACGTATCATGCCCGCGAGTCACCCTCCCCGTCCCGCCGGAGTTCCGCCATGTCCCGCCCGTTCCTCGCCGCCGCGCTCGCGGCCCTCCTCGCCGGTGCGGCCGGGGCCGCCGACCCGGCCTTCGACAGGGCGCTGCGCGACTCGCTGTCCGACGTCCACAACAAGGGGGCCGACCTGTACAACCAGGGGAAGGACTTCCCCGGGGCGTACCGGATGTACGAGGGCGCCCTCCGCACCTCCCGGCCGCTGCTGGCCCACCGCCCCGAAACCCAGAAGAAGATCGACACCAGCCTCGCCGCCGCCGAGAAGGAACGGGACGCGGCGAAGAAGGCGTTCCTGCTCCACGAGGCGATCGAGGCCGTCCGCTCCGACCTGAAGGAGCCGACGAAGACGGTCGTGGTGCCGGAGCCGAAGAAGACCGTCATCCCCGTGCCGGAGCCGAAGAAGACCGTCACCCCCGAGCCGAAGAAGACCGTCATCCCGGAACCGGAGCCGAAGAAGACCAAGACGCCGGAACCGGAGCCGAAGAAGACCGTCATCCCCGAGCCGAAGAAGACGGTCACCCCCGAGCCGAAGAAGGCGGTGCCGGAGAAGCTGCCGACGGTCAAGGGCGTGGTGACGTACAAGGGGCAGCCGGTGGCGAACGCGAACGTGACGTTCGCGGCGGTCGACCGCCTGAAGGTGCCGCCGGTCGTCGCCGGGACCGACGCGAACGGTGCGTACACCCTGAACCTCATCGCCGGCAGGTACGCGGTGTCGGTCACGGCGACGGCCAACGGCAAGGACGTGCTGCCGCCGCGGTTCGGGATGGTCGCCACGTCCGGGCTGACGGTCGTGGTCCCGGCCGGGTCGAGTACGTTTAACCTCAGCCTCGAATGAGTACGCCCCGCCCCGACGTGTTGATCGCCGGCGCCGGCCCGACCGGGCTGGTGCTGGCGCTGTGGCTCGCCCGCGCCGGCGTCCGCCCGCGGGTGATCGACAAGGCGCCCGACCCCGGGCTCGCTTCCCGCGCGATGGCCGTGCAGGCGCGAACGCTCGAGTTCTACCGGCAGCTCGGCATCGCCGACGGCGCCGTCGCCGACGGGATGCTCATGTCCGGCGCCCGGTTCTGGGACGGCGGCCGCCTCGCCGCCCTCGTCCCGCTCGGCGAGATCGGCGCGGGCATCAGCCCGTTCCCGCTCGTCCTCAGCTACCCGCAGGACGACCACGAGCGCTTCCTCCTGGAGCGCCTCCGCGAGGCCGGCGTCGCGGTCGAGTGGAACACCGAGCTCGTCGGCCTCCGCCAGACCGCCGACCGCGTCCACGCCCGGCTGCGCGCCGGCGGCACCGAGACGGAATCCGATCACGCCTACCTGTGCGGCTGCGACGGCTCGCACAGCGCCGTGCGTCACGCGCTCGGCGTCGGCTTCCCCGGGGCGAAGTACGACAGCAAGTTCTACGTGGCCGACGTGGCCGGCGAGGGCTGGTCGCCGGGGCCGTTCGTGAACGTCAGCCTGGGGCGCGACACGTTCTGCCTCGGCTTCCCCGTGCGCCGGCCCGGCATGGTCCGGCTCCTCGGCATCCTCCCGGCCGAACTCGCGGACCGCACCGACCTCACCTACGACGACGTGCGGCCGATCCCGGAACGGCTCCTCGGCCTGCGCACCACCGACGTGAACTGGTTCTCGACGTACCACGTCCACCACCGCGTGGCGGAGCGGTTCCGGGTCGGGCGGGTGTTCCTGTCCGGCGACGCGGGGCACGTCCACAGCCCGGCCGGCGGGCAGGGGATGAACACCGGCATCGGCGACGCCGTGAACCTGGCGTGGAAGCTCGCCGCCGTGCTGCAGGGGAGGTCGGCGCCGGCCGTGCTCGACAGCTACGAGGCGGAGCGGATCCGGTTCGCGCGGACGCTCGTGGCGTCCACCGACCGGGCGTTCGGCTTCCTGGTCGGCCGCGGGCTTCGCGGCTGGCTGATCCGGCGGGTGGTGATGCCGCGGGTGCTGCCGCTGGCGGTGAAGGTGCCGGCGGTGCGGCGGGCGATGTTCGGTCTCCTCTCGCAGACGCGGATCGAGTACCGGCCGGGGCCGCTGAGCGTCGGCGGCGCCGGCCGGGTGCGCGCCGGCGACCGGCTGCCGTGGCTCGGGGAGCCGGACAACTTCGCCCCGCTGACGAGCCGCGACTGGCAGGTTCACGTCTACGGCGATGTGGGGACGGCGCTGCGGGAGGTCGCGGCGCGGGCGGGGGTGTCGGTCGAGCGGTTCGCGTGGTCGGCGGGGTGCCGGCGGGCGGGGTTCGCGCGGGACGCGATCTACCTGGTGCGGCCGGACGGGCACGTCGGCTTCGCCGGCCGGCAGAACACGATGGCGGGGCTGGAAACGTATTTGGCGCGGTGGGCGATCCGCGGCGCGAATAGCGTCACTGAGCCGGCCCCGTCAGGGGTCGGAGCCGCCCGGCGCGCGGAGCGCTCCGACCCCTGACGGGGCCGGCTCAGAAGTCCCGCGCTCACCACTTCAGGTCCTCGCGGTCCGCACGCCAGTCGCGCGGAATCCCCTCCTCGCCGACTGCCAACCCCACGATGCCGCCGACGATCGCCGCGTTCGTGTCGATGTCGCCGCGGGCGCGGATCGTGTTCACCAGTGCCGTCGGGTAGTCGTCCAGGTGCCGGGCCGCGACCCACAGGCAGAACGGCACCGTGTCCTGACAGATGATGCGGCTGCCGTTGCCCAGCTCCCGAATCACCGGCTCCAGCGACGTGTCGAACGGCACGACCGCGGCGCCGTACGGAAGCAGCCGCACGTCGGGCTCGGCCGGCACCTCGACCCGCAGGTTCGCCGCCCGTTCGATCCCGTCACGCACCTCGCCGGCCGGCGTGTGCGCCAGCACCGCGTCGAACAGGCCGCGTTTCACGTCGTCGTCGCCGCGCCGCTCGCGGTTCAACCACGCATACGCCGCCGCGACCGCGACCGCGATTCCGCCGGCGATTCCCTCCGCGTGAGCGTGCGTCACCGCCGACGCCAGCCGCGCTTCTTTGGCGACGCGCTCGTAACCGTCCTCGGCGAAGTACGCCCCGACCGGCGCCGCCCGCATGGCCGAGCCGTTGCCGAACGAGCCGCCGCCGAACAGGCTCTCGGCCGCGGCGCGCCAGTCGGCGCCGCCGGCGATCGCCCCGAGCAGCCGGATGGCGCCGCCGCCGTAGCCGCGGAACGGCAGCAGCTCGAACCGGCGGGCGAAGGCGTGCGCCAGCGCGTCCTGGTCGATGCGGCCGTGAGCCTTCAGCACCTCGACGATGCCGAGCGCCATCTCGGTGTCGTCGGTGTACTCCCACGGGGCGCGGGCCGTGGCGCGCGGGTCGTCGAGGAATGCGGCGTAGTTGTCGGAGTGGAAGCACGTCTGCCCGAGGGCGTCGCCGACGGACAGCCCTTCGACCGCGAGTTTGGCGCGGGCCAGGCGGTCGGCGTGGTCGGGCGGCAGCGGCGTGGTCATCTCGGCCCAGCGGTCGCGGAGGAGGCGGAGGAGGTTCATCATCCCCCCACCGGACGCGCCCCGCCACCGGAATCGTGGGGCCGGTTTCCAACCGGCCGGCGTTCCCAGGCCGGTTGGAAACCGGCCCCACGGCGGCGCGGTACGATACTTCCACCCCGTGAGGCGCCGTCATGCCGGACCCGTTCGCCGCCGCGCGCCAGGCGATGCGCGACGAGTTCTTCGCCAAGCTGTTCCTCCTCGGCGGCTGGGTCGGCGGCACCGACACGTACAAGCGCACCATGTGGGCCGCCGTCCCCGACGTGGCCCTGCAACCCGCCGCGTACCACCTCACCTTCCGCAAGCCGCTCGCCGAACCCGGCGCCGGCAACCAGCTGGTGATGGCCGGTCACGAAGCGATGCTCGCGCAGTGGTTCCACCGCCCCCTGAAGCGCGCCGACGTGGAGCTGGCCCGCCGCTGGTACGCCGAGCACTCCGCAGTCAAAGCATTCCCCCACGAAGTCTGGGACGCCGTCCTCGCCGCCACCCCCGGCGACGACATCGCGCTTCCCATCGACATTTGGGGCTTCCCCGGCGGGCAGGCGTTCCTCGCCGGCGTGCCGTGCCTGTCGTTCGAGGGGCCGGGCGGGCTCGTCTCGTACCTCGAACCGGCGATGTGCCGCTACTTCGCCCCGGTCATCCAGGCGACGAAGGCGCGGCTGATGGCCGCGGCCACGCCGCGCGACGCCGAGTTCGGCCTCCGCAGCGCCCCCGCCGAGGTCAACAACCTCGTGCTGCTGCTGGCCCGCTACGTCGGCGGCGGCGGGCAGCTCACGTCGAACGACACGGCCGAGTTCCTGTGGCCCGAGCTGTTCCGCTCGGTCGGCACGATCGGCCACGAGATGATGTGCGCCGCCCAGCGGTTCGACCGCACCCTCGCCGACGCCGAGTGCGAGATGATGGACCGCTACGTGTCCCGCATGGGCACCGCGTCGCTGCTGTGCGACCTCGTGGACGCCGAGACGGTCGGCCTCGAAAACGCCCTCCGCGTGATCCGCGCCCACCCGGAGACGGACCGCGTCGGCGTCCGCGTGGACAGCGGCGACATCGCGGCGCAGTGCGTGCTGTACTTCGAGCGGATCGCGGCGCTGGGCGTGCCGCCGCGGACGATCGTGTTCGAGGACGAGGTGACGCCCG
>Ga0190275_10003996_pt1 | contig 10599 bp, 7 predicted proteins | sample Popmic550T_FD_133745 | JGI IMG/M metagenome (GOLD analysis project Ga0190275, IMG submission 133745) | Populus adjacent soil microbial communities from riparian zone of Yellowstone River, Montana, USA - 550 T | ecosystem: Environmental > Terrestrial > Soil > Riparian zone > Trees stand | place...
CGGCGCGGTCCGGACGCTCGTCGCCGGCAACGTCCGCGAGCGCTCGCCGGACGGCCTGACTCCCAGGCAGCAGCTGAAGCAGATCCGCACCCGCGTCAAGGCGATGCAGCGCGATTTCGAGCGCGTCTATACCGTGTTGCTGCCGCAGCTGCGCGCCGCCGGCATCCGCATCGAGCAGGCGTCCGCGCTCACGAAGAAGCAGCGGCTGGCGCTGGCCGGGGAGTTCCACGCCCGCATCGCACCGATCCTCACGCCGCTGGCGTTCGATCCCGGCCACCCGCTGCCGTTCCTCTCCAGCGGCGCCCTCAACCTGGCCGTCACGCTCAGCGCCGGCAGCGAGCTCCACACCGCCTTCCTGAAAGTCCCGAAGCTGCTGCCGCGCTTCGTCGGAATCCCCGGCTCCCCGACCCGTTTCCTCCCCGTCGAGGCGCTGATCCGCGCGCAGGTTGCCGGCCTCTTTCCCGGTCTCGAGATCCGCGAGGTCGTTCCGTTCCGCGTCCTCCGCAATGCCGACATTCTCCTGCGCGAAGATGAGGTGGAAGATCTCCTCAAGTCGGTGGAGACCGGACTGCGGAAGCGCGACCGCAAGGAAGTGGTGTGGATGGAGATCTCCGCCGGCGCGAGCGCCGAAACGGTCGAGCTGCTGCAGCGCGAGCTGCACGTCGCGCGCGAGGACATCTACTCCGCCTCCGCTCCGCTGAAGCTCGGCGACGTGATGGACATCTACGCCAGGGCCGGCGACAAACCAACTGTCAGGGACGAGCCGTTCAATCCGCGCATGCCGGTGGAGCTGGCGACGAATGAGGACATCTTCTCCATCATCCGCAAAGGGGACGTCCTGCTGCACCGTCCGTACGACTCATACAACGCGGTCGTGGAGCTGGTGGAAAGCTCCGCCGACGACCCCGAGGTCGTAGCGATCAAGCAGACGCTCTACCGCACCGAGCCGGGCTCGCGTGTCGTCGACGCCCTGGCGCGCGCGGCGCTGAAGGGGAAGCAGGTCACGGCCGTCGTCGAAGTGCAGGCGCGCTTCGACGAGGAGCGCAACATCGCCTGGGCGAGGCAGCTCGAGGAAGCGGGCGTGCAGGTGGTGTACGGGCTGGTCGGCATCAAGACACACTCGAAGCTGCTGCTCGTCATCCGCCGCGAGGGAGGCGCCCTGCGCCGCTACGTGCATCTCTCCACCGGGAACTACAACGCCCGGACGGCGCGGCTCTACACCGATCTCGACCTTCTCACCTGCGATCCCGAGATGGGGGAGGACGCCGCGCAACTCATGAACCTGATCACCGGCTACGGGATCGGCACCGTGCAGGAGGCGTTCGAGAACCAGGCCGGCCGCTCGGCGTGGCGGCGCCTCATCGTCGCCCCGGTCGACTATCACCGCTGGGCGCTCCGGATGATCGAGCGGGAGATGCAGCATGCGCGCGACGGGAAGCCGGCGCAGATCATCGCCAAGATGAACGCGCTCGTGGAGCCGCAGGTGATCGCCGCCCTCGGACGCGCCGCCACGGCCGGCGTGCGGATCGATCTGATCGTCCGCGGGATCTGCTGCCTCGTGCCGCGCGAGAACATCCGCGTCCTCTCGATCGTCGACCGCTTCCTCGAGCACTCCCGGATCTTCCTGTTCCGCAACGCCGGATCGGCCGAGATCTACGTCACCAGCGGCGACTGGATGCCTCGCAACTTCTTCCGCCGCGTCGAGGTCACCTGGCCGGTCCTCTCCCCCCACCTCCGCGACCGCATCGAGCACCAGATCCTCGCCACCTGCCTCGCCGACGACGTGAAAAGCTGGCGCCTCCAGCCCGACGGCAGCTACCGCCGCCGCAAAACAGGCGCACACCCGCTCCGCAGCCAGCAACGCTTCATCGAGATCGCCCGCGCCGAGGCGGTCAAGATCGACCCGGCGGTGCCGAGGCGGAAGGTGAAGAGGAAGAAGTGATCACGCTCACCGCTTCCGCCGCGCTTTCCTGCGAATCCGTGGCGCCTGTTCGATCGCTTCGTCGTAGTCGCCGAGGGCGACGGCTTCTTTACGGGTGATGTCGATGAAGCGCTGCTGGCTGGAGGTGCCGCCGCGGCGCGGTTGCCAGGTGCCGTCGGGCTGGAGTTGCCAGGAGGAGGCGCCGTCCTGGAGGGAGATCTCCAGGATCTGCTCGGCCTGGGCGCGGACGTCGGCGTCGAGCAGCGGGACGAGGATCTCCACGCGCCGGACGAAGTTGCGGGGCATCCAGTCGCCGCTCGAGAGGTAGAGCTCCGGACTGCCGCCGTTCTCGAAGCGAATGAGCCGGGAGTGCTCGAGGAAACGATCGACGATGGAGATGACGCGGATGTTCTCGCGCGGGACGAGCGAGCAGATGGCGCGCACGATGAGGTCGATCTTCACCCCGGCGTCGGCGGCGCGGTAGAGGGCGTCGATCACGATCGGGTCGACCAGGGAGTTGAGCTTGGCCACCACCCGCGCCGGGCGTTTTTCTTTCGCGTGCTTCAGCTCGCGCTCGATCAGGGCGATGAGGCCGCGGTGATAGTCGAACGGGGCGGTGAGGAAATGCTTCCACTGCGGGCGCGCGGCGTTGCGCTCCAGCACCTGCGAGAGGCTGTTCGCGGAGAAGCCGGTCAGGACGTTCATGAGCTGGGAGGCGTCGCGGCCGATCTCTTCGTTCGCGGTGAGGAGGTCGAGGTCGGTGTAGACGCGCGCGGAGTCGACGTTGTAGTTACCGGTGGAGAGGTGCACGTAGTAACGCAGCTCTTCGTTCTCCTCGCGGACGACCATGCACATCTTGGCGTGGGCCTGGATGCCGACCAGGCCGTAGACCACCTGTGCGCCGGCGTCGTGGAGGCGGGCGGCGAGAGCGATGTTCCTCCGCTCCTCGAACCGGGCCTGCAGCTCGATCACGACCGTCACCTGCTTGCCGTTCAGCGCCGCGAGCACGAGCTTGTCGATGACCGGCGAGTCTTCGTCGGTCTGGTAGAGGGTCTGCTTGATCGCGACCACGGAGGGGTCGGTGGCGGCGGCGTGCAGCAACTCGACGATGGCGGTGAACGAGTCGTACGGCCGGTGCAGCAGGACGTCGCGCTCCCGGATGATGGAGAAGATGTCGGCAGTGGTCGCGAGCCGCTGCGGGAGGCGCGGGTTGAATTGGGGGTATAGGAGGGCCGGGACGTCGGCGGCGTCGCAGACGAAGGTGAGGTCGTTGATCTTGAGGAATCCGGTCACGCGGTAGACGTCCTCGGCCCGCGCGCGCGTCCCTTCCGTCAGGACCTGCACGATCTCGTCGCCGGCACGGCTGTCGATCTCGAGGCAGACCACCTGCTTCCGCTCGCGCCTGCGCAGTTCAGCCTCGACCGAGTCGCGCAGGTCTTCCACTTCGTCCCGGTCGATGCTCAGCTCCGAGTTGCGGATCACCCGGAACAGCACCGCGCCGCGCAGGCTCAACGAAGGGAAGAAGAAGTCGAGGTGAGCCATCACCAGCGACCCGATCGGCACAAACCGCCCTTCGGAAAGGCGGATGAACCGAGGGAGCAGCGGCGGCAGCTTGAGCAGGACCAGGTGCTCGCCTCCCCTTCCCGACTCGACGGTGACGGCGATGTTGAGGTTCAGGTTCGCGACGAACGGGAACGGATGGCCGGGATCGATCGCCAGCGGCGTCAGAACCGGCGCGATGGCCTCCCGGAAGTGGGTTCGCAGTTTCTCCTGTTCGGGCGCATTGAGGTCACGGAAGCTCTCGATGACGACCCCCTGCCCGCGCAGCTCGGGAAGGAGCTCGTCGTTCAGGCAACGGTGCATGTCGGCGAGGAGCTCTCGGCAGCGGGCGCGCATCGCAGACATCTGTTCGGCCGGCAGCATCCCGTCGGGCGTCGGCTCGACGATGCCGGCGTCGATCAGGTCGCGGGTGGCGCCTGCGCGGACCATGAAGAACTCGTCGAGGTTCCGCGAGCAGAAGGCGAGGAACCGCAATCGTTCGAGCAGCGGAACGGCCGGATCTTCGGCTTTCGCGAGGACGCGCCGGTTATAGTCGAGCCGGCTCAGCTCGCGGTTCAGGAGCGGAATCGTTCTTGCGGGGGCCAAACGGTTGAATTCTAGTGTGCGCGCAAGAGCACACGCGCGCGTTTACACAGGATTGACTCATGCCTTACGCGATCCTCAAAGACGAAACGGTTCCCGACGCCATCCACCGGATCATGGACGAACAGATCGTCCGGGCGCGCGAGCATCTGCTCGACGCCCAGGCACCGCCCGCGGAGCGGATCCACGAGGCGCGGAAGCGGTTCAAGGAGACGCGGGCGGTGCTGCGGCTCGTTCGCGAGCCGCTCGGCGCCGCCTACGCCGTGGAGAATGCCTGGTACCGCGACGCCGGACGCAAGCTCTCCGCGACGCGCGACGCAGACGCGATGCTGGAGGCGCTGGCGAAGCTCGACCTGCCGCGCGCGGTCCGCTATCGCATCCGCCGCCGCCTGCAGGCGCACCGCGCGAAGACGCCGCCGCTCGACGGTTTGATCGCGGAGACGGTCGACCAGCTCACGGTGGCGCAGGCACGGGTGGCGCTCTGGCCGCGGCTGGACGACTCGTTCGACACGCTCGCCGGCGGACTGCTGCGAATCTATCGCGAAGGCCGCCGGTCGATGCGTACCGCCTCGACTCCGGCGGAGATGCACGAGTGGCGCAAACGGGTGAAAATGCACTGGTACCACGTGCAGCTGCTACGCGAGATGTGGCCGTCCATGATGAAAACGTACGCGGGAGTGACGCACGACCTCTCCGACGTCCTCGGCGATCATCACGACCTGCACGTCCTGCGCGGAGTGTTTCCGGATCCACCAGCAGAGCTGCTCGCCGCGCTGGGCGCCCGGCAGCGCCAGCTCGAACAGGAAGCGCACGCGATCGGCACACCGGTATACGCGGAGAAGCCGCAGGTGTGGCTGGCGCGAATGCGGAAATACTGGACAGCGTGGCGTTAACGAGCTCTTTCCGCACCGTTGACGTGAAGCCGGGCGCACGGCTGATCTTCGTCGGTGACATCCACGGCTGCTTCGACGAGCTGGCCGAGCTGCTGGAGCGCGTCGCCCCGGCGGGGAACGACATCGTGGTGTCGGTCGGCGACGTGGTGACGAAAGGTCCGGCCGCCGCCCGCTGCCTCGATCTCTGGCGCGCCCGCGGATATCTCGCGGTGCGCGGGAACAACGAGGAGAAGCTGCTCGAGCAGGCGAATCCGCTGCTCCGCTTCTTCGCGGTCGAAAACCGCGACGTACTGCGCCGCGGGGACCTGCTCCGCTACATCTCGTCGTGGCCGCTGGTGCTCGACTTCCCCGCCGCCGGAGTGACCGCGGTCCACGGCGGCTTCCTTCCGAACATGCGCGTCACCGCCGAGGAGGTGCAGCGCGAGCGCGAGGTGGTCGTGCAGCTCCGCTGGATCCGGAAGAAGAACGGCGGCTGGGTGTCCGTGCCGAAGGAAAAGAAGAAGAAGAGCGACGTGCTCTGGTCCGAGAAGTGGAAGGGCAACCGCCTGGTGGTGTACGGCCACACGCCGGTACGCGAGCCGAAGGTCGACAAATACGCCCTCGGCCTCGATACGGGGTGCGTCTACGGAGGATCGCTCACGGCGGCGGTGTGGGACGGCAGGGAGTGGCAGTTCGCGAGCGTCGCGGCGAAGAGGAAGTACGCGGAGTGACTCGCTTCGGGCGGCTTACCCGGCGCCGGTCTCTTCAAAGTCGACGCCGGTCTCGAAGACCTTTCCGAAGTACTTGCCGCGCTTGACGGCGGCCTCCAGCTCGACGTCGGCATCGCCGCGGAGGCGGGGCCGAAAGAGGACTTCTTTCGGACCGACTTCGATGCTGACGTCGCGGACAGCGCGGCGGCGGCCTCGGTCGAGTGCGTCCGCGATGCGCAGGATGGCGGTGAGCTTGCGCACGATGTCTTTCTGCGAGGCTGACAGCGGCGCGAAGTTGTCGTCGGTCTCCTCCGGCGTGTCCTTGCGGTAGTAACGGGCGACGTTCGCCACGACCGCCACCTGGTCGGTGGTGAACCCACGCAGGCCGGCGTGGCTGATCAGGTAGTACGAATGCTTCTGGTGGTCCTGATACGACACGTGCATGCCCACCTCGTGCAGCAGGGCCGCGTACTCGAGCAGCTCCCGCTCGCCGGTGCGAAGACGGTGCAGGTCCTGGGTCTGGTCGAAGATCCGCAGCGCGAGCTTGGCAACGTGCGTTGCGTGGGCGCGCTCGACGTCGCTCCGTTCCACGAGTCCCGCGACCGCGGAGCGCCGGACACTGCCCGCCTGCCTGGCCGGTTCCCGGTGCCGGTCGAGGACGTACTCGATGATCCCCTCGCGCAAGGCGGCGTCGCAGCCGCGGAGTTGCTCGACGTCGAGCTTGCGCATGATCTCGTCGAGCACGATGGCGCCTGCGAGGATGGTCTCCGCGCGCCGTTCCTCGATCGGGAACCGCCGCGCGCGCCCGGCGGCGTCGAGGGGCGCGAGGGCGTCGATCAGCTCCCGCAGCCGCTTGCGCGACAGCCAGCGGAGGCCCGACGACACCGTGTCGCCATTCGCCGCGAGCGCGGACAGGGTCACGATCGTCCCGGACGTACCGACCGAAAAGTCGAAGCCGAGCCGGGCCACCTCGCCGAGGGTCTGCTTGAGGCGCTTGCGAACGAACGTGCGGCACTTGTCGACCTCTTCCGGCGTGGCGGCGCGGTCGAGGTTGAACTTCTGCGCGATACGCAGAGCGCCCACCGGCTCGCTGCGCGTGAAATACACCTCGTCGTGCGTGCCGACGATCAGCTCCACGCTGCCGCCGCCGATGTCGATGACCAGCGACGTGCCGCCGTGAAAGTCGATGGCCGAGCGAACGGCGCGGTAGATGTAGTCCGCTTCTTCTTCTCCGGAAATGACCCGGACCTTGATGCCGGAAGCCTTCTGCGCGGCCTGCAGGAAGCGCTTGCCGTTCGGCGCTTCACGGATGGCGCTGGTGGCGACGGCCACGACTTCCTTCACTTTCCACCGCTCCGCGATGCCGCCCATTTTGCGCATCGCCTCCACGCCGCGCGCGATGGCGTCGTCGGTGAGCGGGCGCCCTTCCAGGCTTCCCCGGCCGAGCTGCACCATCTCTTTCTCTTTGTCGATGACGCGGTAGCCGTGTTTCTGCTCTTCGACCACGATCATGTGAATCGAGTTGGTCCCGACGTCGATCGCTGCGATGCGGTTCCTGGGCATGCGCGCGCGATTATGCGCTCGGTGCGCCAACAGACAGGGACGACGAGGGGCCTCCGGCGGGCGGGCCCGGCCCGCGGCGTTGGTTGCCATAGGCTGAACGCGCGTTGGTCGCTCGGAACGCGGTCCGGGCGAAAACAAACGCCGCGGGCCGGGCCCGCCCGCCGGAGGCCTCCCGTCATCCCTGTGTATTGGCGAAGATCAGCCTTCCGGCTCGCTCTCGGGGTCGAGCGTGGTCATTTCGGCCATAACCATTCGCTCGCCGTCGGCTTCGCCGACCTTGCCGGAGGGGATGGTCCAGGCGACGGCGAGGGCGGCCACGACGGCGGCGGCGCAGGCCCAGAAGATCGTGCGCAGGGTTCCCTCGAGAGCGCCCTGCAACTGCGCGAGCTCGGCGGGAGCCATCCTCGCGCGCGCTTCGGCGTTGACGAGAGCATTCGGGTCCTGGGAGAACTCGGACAGGCCGGCGGCGAGGAAGGCGCCGAGAATCGCCACGCCGATCGCACCGCCGATCGAGCGCGAGAACTGGCTCAGCGAAGTGGTGATGCCGAGCTTCTCCCGCGGCACCGAATGCTGGGCGGCGATGAGCAGCGTGAGCATCGTCACACCGAGGCCCGCGCCGATCACCGCCAACTCCACCATGAACACCGCACGGGGCGTGGTGCGCGAGAACATCGCCAGCGACGAGAAGCCGGCGAGCATCAACAGCAGGCCGGTCAGGACGAGGTTGCGCTGGCTGATGCGGATGAGCAGCCGCCCGCCGACGATGGAGGCGAGCACCCACGAGATCATCAGCGGCGTCAGGAACGATCCCGCCTCGGTCGCGGTCGCGCCGAGGACGCCCTGGGCCAGCAGCGGCACGAAGGTGATCCCGGCGAACATCGCCACGCCGGCGAGGAAGCCGACGATGATCGCGGCGGAGACGACGCGGTTGCGGAAGAGATCGAGCGGAACGACCGGGTCGACGGCGCGTTTCTCGATCCTGATGAATGCGGCCAGCATGACCACGATGGCGACGATGAGCGCCAGGTTGCCGGGACGGAGCAGGCGCTGCGGCGAGCTCCCCTCGCCAAGGACGAGAAGGAGCATGGTCACGGCCACGGTGAGGACCGTTGCCCCCGCGTAGTCGATCGTGGCGCGCCCTTCCCGCTTCGGCTCGATCAGCGCGAACCCGATGATCGCCGCGGCAGCGATGCCGACCGGGAGGTTGATCAGGAACACCCAGCGCCACGAAAGCTGGTCGGTGATGAAGCCGCCGACGAGCGGTCCGAAGACGCTGGAGACACCCCATACGCCGCTGAAGAGACCCTGCATCCGGGCGCGCTCTTCAAGGGTGAAGATGTCGCCGATGATGGTCATCGCCAGCGGTATGAGCGCGCCGGCGCCGAGGCCCTGCAGCGCCCGCGCGCCGATGAGCTGGGTCATGGTCTGCGAGAAGCCGCAGGCGGCGCTGCCGAGGAGGAAGATGCCGATGCCGGTCTGGAACAGCGGGCGGCGCCCGAAGAGGTCGGAGAGCTTTCCCCACACCGGCACGCTGACGGTGGAGGTGAGGAGGTAGGCGGAGAAGACCCAGCTGTAGTGGGCGAGTCCACCGAGCGTGGCGACGATGGTCGGCATGGCCGTCCCGACGACGGTGGCCTCCAGCGCAGCCAGCAGCATCCCGGTCATGACCCCGGCAGTCACGACGCGGCGGCGGCCGCGAGACATCACGAGCATGGCCGCGGATTGTGCACCAATGGGACCAGGGGTTGTCAGTTGTCAGTTGTCAGTTGTCAGAACCCTTTTGCGCCTGGGCGGCCACTCGCGGCGAGTGCCATCCAGGGAGAAAGGTTCTGACAACTGACAACCGACAACTTCTTCACTCCCCTTCGCCGAGCTTGTTCAGGATCCGCGGCGGCAACAGCCACTCCAGCGAGGCGCTGCCGTCGGCGAGGACGCGTACGCCGTAACAGCCGCCTTTCTCCAGGGCAATGGAGCGCGACTCGCCGAGGCCGAGGAGGGTGCGGAGGTTGGTGGTGAGGTTCGGCTCGTGGCCGACGACGATGGTGCGCGTCTCTTCGATCGACTCGATCAGGGCGAGGAACTGTTCGGTGGTCGCGCCGGGGGCGAGAGCCTCGCTCGGCGTGACGCCGACGCGGGAGCGGTAGCCTTTGGCCGCCCACATCGCGGTCTGCATCGCGCGGAGCAGCGGGCTCGAATAGATGGCGTTCGCCTTCGGGAAGGCCCGTTCGAGGCCACGCGCGATGAGTTTCATGCGCGCGTGGCCTTCCACCGTCAGGGCTCGCTGTTCGTCGGCTTTGCCTTCTACCGGGTCTTCGGCGATGCCGTGGCGGAGCAGGATGAGGAACCGCTCCTCGGCGGCAGGTGCAACCCGTTTGGTACTCGCCATCAGCGGGCGATTATGGCGTTACTTGATCGGAAAGTACCCAACCTTCGTGACGATTTCCTGTCCCTCGGCGCCGGTGGCCCAGTCGATGAACGCTTTCATCTCCTTCGACGGCTTCACGCGCGTGTAGAGGTAGAGAAACCGGCTGATCGGGTATTGGCCGCTGCGGACGGTCTCGAGTGACGGCACGATGGCCGGGCTCTTCGCGTCCTTCTTCACCGCCGCGAAGCGGATTCCTTTCGCGTACGCCGCACCGCCGTAGCCGATGCCGTTGGCGTCCTTCGCGACGGCACTCACGACCGCCGCGGTCCCCTGCAGCGTCTGCGCGCGCGGCGTGAAGTCCTTGCCGAGGAGCACGTTGTCGCGGAAGTAGATGTAAGTGCCGGACGAGTTTTCGCGCGAGTAGAGGATGATCGTCGCGTCGTTGCCGCCGACTTCCTTCCAGTTGGTGATTCGGCCGGTGTAGATGTTCCGGATCTGCTCGAGGGTGAGCTCCTTCACCGGATTGCGCTCGTTGAGGTAGACCGACAGGCCGTCGCGGGCGATGGCGAAGCTGTGGCCGGTGGTGGCGAAACGCTGCTTCAGCTTGTCGACTTCGCTCGCCTTGATGGGGCGCGATGAAGCGGCGATGTCGGTGGTGCCGTTGATGAGCGCGGCGATGCCGACGCCCGACCCGCCGCCAGTGACCTGGATCGTCGTCCCGGGCTGTTTGGCCATGAACGTCTCGGCCAGGCGCGCGTTCATGATGACCATCGTGTCCGAGCCCTTGATGCTGATCGGCTTCGCGGCGAACAGAGGTGCGGCGAAAGCAACGGCGAGTGCGATGAGTACTCGTTTCATGATTTTTCCTTTCGGGATGAATGAGCTTCAGGCGACGCTGGTGCCCGAGCCTTGGGCAACCAGCGCTGCCGGCCGTGCCGGCTAGAACGCGTACTGGTAGCGGAGGGTGAAGACGTTGTCGTCCGGGTCGTTGATCTCGAGCTCCGGACGCTCGTAAGTGACCATGAC
>Ga0190275_10003997_pt1 | contig 10598 bp, 10 predicted proteins | sample Popmic550T_FD_133745 | JGI IMG/M metagenome (GOLD analysis project Ga0190275, IMG submission 133745) | Populus adjacent soil microbial communities from riparian zone of Yellowstone River, Montana, USA - 550 T | ecosystem: Environmental > Terrestrial > Soil > Riparian zone > Trees stand | place...
CCCGGGGCAGTGACGACTCTGGAGGGGATGGGGAGGGTGGTGCCCTCCTCTACATCCTCTTCAGGCTGATCGAGCTGGCCTTCCGCTACCCGAAGATCGGCGTGCCGCTGCTCATCGGCGGCTGCCTCTTCTACTACTTCTATAAACGCAACCTGCACCCAACGGGCGCCACCCAGCGAGCCCTCGAGCGCCGTGACGCCGAGCACCGCACCCAGGTCTCCGACCAGGATGTCCAGGGATGGGTCCAGGCCCTGAAGAGCAAGGACCCGCAGTTCGAGCTCACGACGGTGCTCGTCAAGGTGCGACAGCTCTTCCCGGCGCTGCAGGAGGCCTGGTTCAAGCGGGAGCTCACGCCCATCCGCCCCTTCCTCTCGGACGCCACGTACCAGCGCTTCAACGTGCAGCTCCAGCTCATGTCAGCCCAGGGCGTGCGTGACGCGATCGCCGATGTGCGGCTGCTGGGCGTGCAGCTCATCGGCGTCCAGCAGAGCCCGTGGTTCGACAGCATCCAGGTGCGCGTGCACGCGGAGCTGCGCGACACGGACGTGCCCGCGAGCTCCTCGGACGAGCAGGCCCTCGCGGCGGCCCGGAAGGTCTCCCCCGAGCCCTTCACGGAGGTGTGGACCTTCGTGCGCAAGCCCGGGGCGCAGACGCGGGTGGGCCAGGATCTCTACCAGGGCAAGTGCCCCCACTGCGGCGCGCCCTATAAAGGAGGCGCCGCGAACGTCTGCGAGTACTGCGGCGCCGTGGTCAACTCCGGCAACTACGACTGGACGCTCTCGGAGATCACCCAGGGCGTCGAGTTCCACCGCTCCCCGGCCAACGTGAGCGGCTTGTCCGAGGCGCGTCAGGCGGATCCCGCGCTCAACCTGGAGATCCTCGAGGACCGGGCCTCGCTCCTGTTCTGGAAGTGGATCGACGCGCAGAGCCGCGGGGATGCGAGCCGGCTGGGCCAGGTGGCCAGCGCCGAGCTGGTCTCGCAGCTCGGTAAGGAGTTGGAGACGCTGGGCACGGCGGGCAAGCGCCGCGTCATCCAGGAGTGCGCCGTGGGTGCCGTCACAACTCGGGCCTTTGAGGTCCACCCGGAAGGCCATGATCTGGCCCATGTGGAGATCCGCTGGAGCGCGCGCATGGGCGTGGGGCCTGCCGAGCAGCGCCCACCGAAGCTGATGCCTGTTCCCCAGCGCTGGATCTTCACGCTGACGCGCAAGCACGGGGCAAAGACGAACACCTCCAACGGCATGTCCACCGATCGCTGCCCGCAGTGCAACGCGCCCCTGACGAGCAGCGGCGCCAGCACCTGCGACCACTGTGGAGCGCGGCTGGGCACGGGTGAGCAGGACTGGGTGCTCGCGTTGACCTTCCTCACCGAGACGTGGGAGGCGCGTCAGCGCGAGCTGCGGAGGTCCGGCGCCATGCGTCCCTCCCCTGCTGGTCCGGTGAGGCCCGAGCCCGTGCCGGCGGCCGCGATGGCAGGCGCGGGGACAGACGCCGTCATGGATGTCCAGGAGCGCGAGCGGCTCCTCTATATGATGGCTGCCATCGCCGCGGCGGACGGGGCGGTGGACACCTCGGAGCGCAAGCTGCTGAAGCTGTGCGCCACGCGCTGGAGCATCCCCTGGCAGAACGTGGAGATGGCGCTCACCTCCGGCTCACAGCTCTTCAGCAAGCTCATCCCGCGGGGAGCCCCGAGGCCTCCGTCTTCCTGAGCAACCTCGTCCAGATGGCGCTCGTGGACGGCCGCGTGGACCGCAAGGAGCGCCGGATGCTCGAGGCCGCCGCCGCGCACCTGGGCATCCTCCCGCAGCTCGAGTCAATGCTGCGCAAGTGACACCCCCTGCGGGCGCTCCGCCCGCTCAGGGATACATCACGAGGGTGCCCAGATCCTGGATCTGGACTCCCTCTGGGAACTCGCCCCGCCCGAGCACGAGGCCAACGTGAGCCACATGGGGAGGACCCGCTTGATGAGCACGTTCCGCAAGCCACAGCTCCGAGACACCGCCAATGGCGACTCTCTTGAGCAGCTCGTAGCTGCCGAAGGGGCGAGGAGTCATGGCTCAGGCACCTGGCCCACCTGCCTCCAGGGCTCAGGCCTTCTCCCGGCGCGAGGCCCTCTTCTCGCGCTCGCCCAGCGCCGCCTGCAGGAACTTGCCCGCGAGCTTGCGGCCGATGAGCTGCTGCGCCAGCTCCCCTGCCTCCACGAGCTTGTCCATGTGGATGCCCGTCTCCACGCCCATGCCATGGAACATGAAGACGGCATCCTCGGTGGCCAGGTTGCCCGCCGCGCCGGGCGCGTAGGGACACCCGCCCAGTCCACCAATGCTGGCGTCGAACGTCGTCACCCCTGCGGACAGCCCCACCAGCGCGTTGGCCAGCGCCGTGCCGCGCGTGTCGTGCAGGTGCAGCGCCAGCTTCTCCACGGGGATGTACTTCATCAGGGCCACGAGGATCTCCTCGGTCTGCCGCGGCGTGCCCACGCCGATCGTGTCCCCCAGGCTGAGCTGGTAGAGGCCCATGTCCACCAACCGGCGGCAGATGTCCACCACGCGCTCCACCGGCACATGCCCCTCGTAGGGGCAGCCCCACACGGTGGACAGGTAGCCGCGCACGCGCATGCCTGCCTGCGTGGCCGCCGCCGTGACTTCGCGCGAGGTCTCCAGCGCCTCGGCGATCGTCTTGTTGATGTTCTTCTTCGAGTGGGCCTCGGAGGCCGAGATGAAGACGGCCGCCTCCTCCAGCCCGGCCTCGCGCGCCCGGACCAGACCCTTGAGGTTGGGCACCAGGGCCGAGAACGTCACGCCCGGCTTCTTCCCCACCAGGCGCAGCACCTCCTCGGCGTCCGCGAGCTGGGGGATCCACTTCGGTGACACGAACGACGTCACCTCGATCCGCTTCTCGCCGGAGGCCACCAGCGCCTCGATCAGGCGCGCCTTGTCCCGGGTCGGCAGCGTGCGCAGCTCGTTATGCAGACCATCCCTCGGGCCGACCTCGTAGACGTCGACCCGCCGGGGGAGGCTGCCGAGCCACCCACCTACGCGCGTGCTGGAATGTGGGTTCGAATCCACTGGACGATGTCCTGCGTCGAGCTCCCGGGGGTGAAGATCTCCGTCACTCCCATGCCCTTGAGTTTCGGAATGTCGTCGTCCGGGATGATGCCGCCTCCGAACAGTCTGATGTCGTCGGCCTTGTTCTGTTTCAACAGGTCGATGACGGCGGGAAAGAGCGTCATGTGCGCGCCGGACATGATGGACATGCCGATCGCGTCGACGTCCTCCTGGATGGCGGCGTTGACGATCATCTCGGGCGTCTGATGCAGCCCTGTGTAGATGACCTCCATGCCCGCATCGCGCAAGGCCCGTGCGATGATCTTCGCACCGCGGTCGTGCCCATCCAGGCCGGGTTTGGCCACCAGAATTCGAAGCTTCCTCTCAGCCATGTCGCAGCTCAGCTCCCACGATGAGGTCCGTCGCAGTGGACGACAGTGGCTCGCCCTCCAGGCCACCGTGCACCCACTTCGCCGCCAGGCCTGTCGATTCCAACAGTTGGGCCAGTTCCGCAAGGGGATAGTAGCGGATGGTGTAAACCCCTGAAAGGACGCGGCCATCTGGCAGGGTAAGTCGCCTCCGCCCGTGGTCCGTGCCGGTATCGGGATCGTAGTGGCTCTCCTCCTCCAGCAGGCTCCCGTCCGGCAGGGTGCGCTGGAAGACCGCGTCTGGCTGCTCGCTCAAGCGCTCGCAGGGCACTGTGTGGAGGACCAGGAGCGCCCCTGGCCGCAGGCACCGGGCCACCTCCCGGAGGATGACGCGGTGCTCCATCTCGGAGAAGGCGAACAGCGTCGAGTACCACGCGTAGGCCCCCGCCAGAGAGCCGCTCTGGAACGGGAGGGCTCGCAGGTCACCTTGGACGGCCGGGAAGCCGGGGGCTCGGTGGGACAGGGAGTACGTATCCAGCTCCATGCCCACCACCCTGCCCGCCAAGGCCCCAGAGGTATTGAGGGGGGCGGCGTGACGGCCGTGGCCACAGCCCAGATCCACCACGGGCCCGGGCAACGCCAGGCCGGTGAAGCAGCGCTCCAGGTAGGCCACCTCCCGGGCCGTGATCTCCGGAGACAGGAAGGGCTGCGTGCTGCGCAGGTACAGCTCGCCGAAGAAGCTCACGCGCTCTGGGTACAGCGCCTGGGATGACAAGTCCACACGCGCATTGCCCTCATCCAGGGAGGAAGGAGGAACCCACGCAATTCTTAAGATCTGACTCACTGGAATAAGCGCTCTCAGGGTTTGCAGCTTTGCAAAGAGTTGCAAGACTTCTGATGCCAGACGTCAGGCGCCAGCACGATTCGTGGGCGGAATCTTTACATGAGAGCTGTGGATGTGTTTGGGTGCGTCCCGCTTCGATGGAGTCGAGCAACGCGGACTCGCAGCAGCCATGATCTGACGTCCCATCGAATCGAGCCAAAACACAAGAGGGGCAGATTCATGGCGCATACCTCACAGCATTCTCCCGAGCTACAGACGCAGCAGCACCTCGGAAGGGGCCCGCAGGAGCGGCCCCTCTCTCGCACGGAGAAGGTGCCCTTCCAGGAGGCTCTGGAAGAAGTGGGCACGCTGCTCGCTTTCACCGAAGGTGACGAGGAGACGACGGATCCCCGAGCGGAGGGGGCGTGCCTCTTCGATCTGAAGCCTGAAGAGTGGCGGTTCGTGCGCAATGCGCCGCTGGCAGGCTTTCTGATGGTGGCCGGCGCGGATGGCACGGTCCTCCCGAGAGAGCGGCGGGCCCTGGTGAGCGCGCTCGAGCAGGGCAAGAGTGCCTCATGCGAGATCTTCCGGGCGGTGTGCCGGGAGCTCTGCCGCCAGCGCAACACGCTGATGGAGGTACTTGTCTCCGACACGCTCGAGCGCGATCAACTGTCCGAGGCGTACCGCCTGGTGAGCGGAAGTCTGGGCTCGGAAGAAGCGGAGCGCTTCAAGGAGTGCCTGCTGAAGCTGGGCCGGCAGGTGGCCAAGGCCTCTGGGGGCTTGATTGCCTCGTGGGGCGGGTTGCGCGGTGTGGAGCGGCGCGCCCTGGCCGATCTGGCCACAGCGCTCGGCACCGGCCGCTAGAGCGCCCCACCCTCACGGTGGCTCAAGGTGCGTGGGGAGCCGCGCACCCAGGAAGCTCACGGGTGAGCAGCCGCGCGCCTGGGCGGCATCCAGAGGAGGGCCAGCTCCAGCGGGACGGCCTCGAAGGGCTCCACACGCACCGTTGCCCCCCCTTCGTGAAGCCCCAGGCGCACCCAACCGTTCTTCCCGTTCCGGTACGCCTCCAGGGTGTAGCGGATGGGGTCGATGATCCACGCGTGGCTGACGCCCTGGGCGTGGTACAGCGGCATCTTGCGCCACCGGTCCACGAGATGCCTGGAGGGTGACAGCACTTCACAGACCCAGTCTGGAGCGAGCGTCATCCACGGCACGTCCGGAGGTTCCGGCACCCGCTCCCGGCGCCAGCCCGCCAGGTCTGGTACGAGCACGTTGCCGCCGAGGTGCAGCTCCGGCTCATCGAAGAACCACCACCCGCCTGGGCCGCCCCGGCCCAGATCGAAAGGCAGTGTCAGGAGGGCTCCCAGTCTGGAGGCCACCTGCAGGTGCCGCGATGCGGGCCGCGGCGAGGCGTACAGCTCATCGCAGATGATCTCCCCGACCCACCCGATGGGGAGCGCTTCGATGTCCTCATACGTCGCCGGCTTCTTGCCCTTCCCTTGTCCCATCCCCACTCCTCCACAAGAAGTGACCCACCGGGTCACCCTTGTATCACCCTATTTCCCAGGGCGTCCACGTGTGAGGGTGGGATTCTACGTACCGGTCCGACACGCGCTCTGTCAGAACGCGCCACCCTCGCGGTATGCGCCCCAGACCTTGCGGAACACATCACAGACCTCGCCCAGGGTGGCGTAGGCCTTCACGGCCTCGAGCACCGGCGGCACCAGGTTCTCTGTGCCACGCGCCGCCGCCTCCACCTTGACCAGCGCGGCCTGCACGGCCTCGTTGTTGCGGTCGGCCTTCACCTGCGCCAGCCGCGCCTGCTGCTCCTCGGCCACCTTGTCGGCGATGTGGAGCAGCTCGATGGGTGCGTCCTTGTCGGCCTTGAAGGCGTTCACGCCCACGATGAGCCGATCCCCCTGCTCCACCTCGCGCTGGAAGCGGTAGGCGCTCTCGCCGATCTCCTTCTGGGGATACTGCTCCTCCACGGCGCGGATGATGCCGCCCATCTCGTCGATGCGGCGGATGTACTCCAGCGCCCGCTTCTCCATCTCGTCCGTGAGGTACTCCACGTAGTAGCTGCCCGCGAGCGGATCCACCACGCGGTCCGCCCCGGACTCGTGCGCGATCAGCTGCTGCGTGCGCAGCGCGATCGTCACCGACTCTTCCGTAGGCAGCGCATACGTCTCATCCAACGAGTTCGTGTGCAGCGACTGCGTGCCGCCCAGCACCGCCGCCATCGCCTGCAGCGCCGTGCGCACCACGTTGTTGTAGGGCTGCTGCGCCGTCAGCGAAACGCCCGCGGTCTGCGCGTGCGTCTTCAGCTGCCACGAGCGCGGGTTCTTCGCGCCGAACCGGTAGCGCATCACGTTCGCCCAGATGCGGCGGGCCGCGCGGAACTTGGCGATCTCCTCGAAGAAGTCGTTGTGCACGTCCCAGAAGAAGCTCAGCTGTGGCGCGAACGCGTCCACGTCCAGCCCCCGCTTCACGCACTCCTCCACGTAGCCGATGCCGTCCGCCAGCGTGAAGGCCAGCTCCTGGACCGCCGTCGCCCCTGCCTCGCGGATGTGGTAGCCGCTGATCGACACCGGGTACCACTTGGGCATGTTCTTCGTGCAGAACTCGATCATGTCCGTGACGATCCGCACGGCCGGCCGCGGCGCGACGATCCACTCCTTCTGCGCGATGTACTCCTTCAGCATGTCGTTCTGGATGGTGCCCGCCAGCTTCGCCATCGGAACGCCCTGCTGCTCACCCACCGCGATGTACATGCAGAGCGCCACGATCGCGCTCGCGTTGATCGTCATCGAGGTGGTGACCTTGTCCAGCTGGATCCCGTCGAAGAGGATCTCGAAGTCGCGCAGCGAGGAGATGGCGACGCCCTCCTTGCCCACCTCGCCGCGGCTCATGGAGTGGTCCGCGTCGTAGCCCATCAGCGCCGGCATATCGAACGCCGTCGACAGGCCCGTCATGCCGTGGCTGATGAGATACTTGAACCGCTTGTTCGTGTCCGCTGGCGTGCCGAAGCCCGCGAACTGGCGCATGGTCCACAGCCGGCCCCGGTACATGGTGGGCTGCGTGCCGCGGGTGAACGGGAACTGCCCCGGCAGCCCAATGCGCTCGGCCTGCTCGTCCTTGCGATCCGCCAGCGTCATCAGGTCCGGGATGGGGATGCCCGAGTCCGTGATGAACTGCTTGCGCCGCAGCGGCATCTTCGCCGTCACCTGGGCAAGATCCTCCTTGACCCACTTCTCCGCCTGCTTCGCCGCGGCCTTCACCGCGCCCGCGTCGTAGCCCTTCAGCGCGGCGGCCTTCTTCTTCTTCGGGGCTGCCTTCTTCACCGCAGCCTTGGCCACCTTGGCCACCTTCCGGACGGCCTTGGCCAACTTTGAAGGCTTGCCGCCCTTCGAGTGGACAGAGGCCTTCTTCGAAGACTGGGAGGAGGAAGGGCGAGCGACGGTCTTGGGAGCGGTGCGCGCGGGCATGGCGCGGGATGTAGCACCCGCATCCAGGGGTCGCAAGCCGAGCGAAATCGCGGTGTCAGCGGTGCTTCGCGAGCCCCTCACGCAGGCGGCGAGCCCCCTCCTCCAGCACCCCGTCCGTCTTGCAGAAGGCGAAGCGCGCGAAGCGCTGCCCCAGGTGCTTGTGCTCCGCTGAGTAGAAGACGCTGGGGGGAATGGCCGCTACGCCCACCTGCGTCACCAGATGCCGACAGAAGGCCACGTCATCCGAGAAGCCCAGGTGGGAGATATCCGCCAGGATGAAGTAGCTCCCCTCAGGGGCGTGCGCGGGCAGACCTGCCTCCCGAACGCCGCGCAGCAGCTTCTCCCGCCGCGCCAGGTAGCTCGCCGCCAGCTCCTGGAAGTAGCTGTCGGGCAGCCGCAGCGCTGCGGCCGTGGCCGCCTGCAACGGCGATGCGGTCGCAAACGTGACGAACTGGTGAGCACGCTGCACTGCGTCACGAAGCGGCGGCGGCGCGATCACCCAGCCGATCTTCCAGCCAGTGAGGCTGAACGTCTTCCCCATGCTGCTCACGGTGACGGTCCGGTCCGCCAGGGAGGGGATCGTCGCGGGGCGTATGTGCCGAGCCGGCGCGAAGACGATGTGCTCGTACACCTCGTCCGAGAGCACCTTCACGTCGTACTTCACGCACAGCTCGCCGAACCGCTCCAGCTCCTCGCGGGTGAACACCTTGCCCGTGGGGTTCTGTGGGCTGTTCAGGATGAGCAGCCGCGTGCGCGGGGTGAAGGCCGCCTCCAGCTCCGCCCAATCGATCCACCACTGGGAGTGCTGCGCGTCCGGAGCCCGCAGCGGCACGTAGCACGCCTTGGCCCCCACGAACGTGATGTTCGCGTCGTACGAGTCATAGAAGGGCTCGAACGCCACCACCTCGTCCCCCGGATCCACCAGGCCCAGGATGACATCCAGGATGGCCTCGGTGGCGCCGCTGGTGACGGTGACCATGGTGTCCGGGTCCACCTTCTGGCCGTAGAAGCGCGCGGCATGCTCGGCGATGGCCAGCCGGAGCTCCTTGGAGCCCATGCCCATGGCGTACTGGTTGATGCCGTCGCGGATGGCACGCTGCGCGGCCTCCTTCACCGCCTCGGGCCCGTCGAAGTCCGGGAAGCCCTGCCCCAGGTTCACCGCGCCGTGCTTCTGGGCGAGCGCGCTGAACTCCGAGAAGACCGTGGTGCCAAACCGGGAGACGCGTTCCGCGGCGTGTGGACGGCTCATCGTGAGGCTCCTGTGGCGGCCGACAGTTGGGGGGGCGCCGCGCTAGGGGCGCACGATAGCGTCCACGGGCATGGAACGCTCGGATGTGTAGCCCCGGCGGCTGCTTGACCGGGATAAGGCCATGGCCAGCCCCGCCGACAGCACCACCACGGGCAGCACGGCCACCAGGTCAACGGCATAGTGGAAGCGCCCAGACAGCGTTGCGACGATGAGGCCGATGCCGGGCAGCAGCATCGTCCAGAAGACCCGCCGCGAGAACCGGAACGCGTAGAAGAGGACCAGGAGCGTGGCCCCGGTGTGGCCCGACGGGAAGCAGTCGCGGATGAAGATCGGCGTGCGCATCAGCGAGTCCAGGAACGGAGTCACGACCACTCCCTGGAGCGGTCCCGGGAACGAGCTCGCGAGGAAGAGCCGCGGCCCGATTGCGGGTACCACGATGTAGGCCGAGTAGCCCACGGCGAAGAAGACCCCGAGCGCCAGCAGGAACTCGTCGAACGCGGCCGTGCGCTTGTGGAGGTACAGCGTCACGCCCAGCGAGAAGCCCCAGACGAAGTGGCCGTAGTAGCAGACCATCAGCACGTCCTGAAGCCAGGGCGGCACCGCGTTCGAGATCAGCACCGAGACCTGGAAGCCGAACAGCCGCTCCTCGAGGGTGGCGAGCTGCGCGTCCCAGAGGACAGGGGTGATGGCATCCACGAGCGGGTTGAGCAGCTCGTGGGCCACCAGCACCACGGGAAGCAGCCAGAAGTCGGCCACCCAGCTCAGCACCCACTGCCGGGGCCATGTCGCCTGAAGCGTGCGGAGCACCAATGGCCCCAGCGCCAAGACGGCGAAGCCCACCGCGGACGGCAGCGCCCCGGGCGCCCAGCGGCACGGCCCCACGAGCGCCAGCGCGGCGAGCGAGCAGACGGACACGATGATCAGATCGACTGGCTTCAGCCGCACCTTCCCCTGGCGCGCGATCCAGGGGAGGCTGTCGGAGGACCAGGGGCTCATGCCGACTTCCGCTCCTCAGAGGGAGAGGCGGGCTCGCCTGCCGTGCTGATGTCCAGGCTCCGAACCACCGCTGCCTCCTCCGCGCCCTTCCCGTGGCGAAACCTCCAGCGCTCGAGCAGCGCCAGCAGCGCTGGAAAGAACACAGTCGTTCCCAGGAAGGTGCACACGACCCCGAGGAGCGCAATCTGTCCAATGGAGCGCAGTCCCTGGTGGCTGGCCACCAGCAGCGCCCCGTAGCCAGCGGCGTTGGACAAGGTGGCTGCCACCGCCGCCAGGCCCGTGTGCCGCACCACATGCCCCAGAGAGCCCGGCCCCTCCTCCTCGTACCGGTGGAAGAGGTGCACGGAGTTGTCCACCGCAATCGCCAGCAGGTTGGGCAGCACCACCGCATTGATGAAGTTGAGCTGCACGTCGAACAGGTACATGCCCCCGGCCAGACACACCATCCCGAGGAACAGCGGCCCCGCAACGAGCAGCGCTTTCTTCAGGCTGCGCAGACTGGCGAAGATGGCCAGGAACACCACCACCGCCGCCGCACCGAGAATGAACGGCCCATCCCCGCGCACCAGCGTGAAGATGCGCGAGGCGATGCGGTTGCTGTCCAGCACCGAGAGATCCACCCCCTTCGCGCGC
>Ga0190275_10003998_pt1 | contig 10598 bp, 9 predicted proteins | sample Popmic550T_FD_133745 | JGI IMG/M metagenome (GOLD analysis project Ga0190275, IMG submission 133745) | Populus adjacent soil microbial communities from riparian zone of Yellowstone River, Montana, USA - 550 T | ecosystem: Environmental > Terrestrial > Soil > Riparian zone > Trees stand | place...
AAAGCCTGCTCGTAGGCGCGCTTCTGGCTGTCGGTCTCGACCGTGCCCCCGGACTTGCTGGACACCACGACGACGGTGCGCTCGAGCGCCTCGCTGACGGCGCGGCGCACGTAGTCGGGGTCGGAGGAGTCCAGCACCACCAGGTCGACCCCGTGGGTGGCGCAGATGACCTCCGGCGCCAGGGAGGAGCCGCCCATGCCGCACAGCACGACGCGGTCGAGGCCGCGGTCGGCGAGGACGTCACGCAGGCCGACGATCTCGTCGACCAGCGGCCGCGACTCCTGCGCCAGACCGACCCAGGCGAGGCGCTTGCCGGCCTCGTCCTCGGCGGCGCTGCCCCACAGGGTCGCGTCGCGCCCGGCGATCCCCGAGGCCACTCCGTCGGCGACCAGGGACTCGACAGCACTGGAGTACGCCGCCTCGTCGCGGTAGCCGAAGAACAGCTCGAACCCGTCGGCGGAGGCAGTGCTCCAGTCGGTCACTTGGCCGCCTCGAGGTTCTTCTCCACCGTCTCGAGGAGCTCCTTCCACGACGTCACGAACTTCTCGACGCCTTCCTCCTCGAGGGTCTTGATGACGTCGTCGTAGTCGATCCCGGCGTCCGCGAGGTCCTTCATCACCTGGCGTGCGTCGTCGTAGTTCGGCCGCACTTGGTCGCCCTTGATCTCACCGTGGTCCTTGACGGACAGCAGGGTCTTCTCGGGCATGGTGTTGACGGTGTTCTCGACGACGAGGTCGGTGACGTACATGGTGTCGCTGTAGTCGGGGTTCTTGACGCCCGTCGACGCCCATAGCGGGCGCTGCCGGTTGGCCCCGGCAGCAGCGAGCGCCTCCCAGCGTTCCCCGGAGAAGAACTTCTCGTAGGCCTCGTAGGCGAGACGGGCGTTGGCGACGCCGGCCTTGCCGAGCAGGACGTCGGAGGCGCCGGTCTTGTTGAGCCGGTTGTCGATCTCGCTGTCGACGCGGGAGACGAAGAACGAGGCCACTGAGTGGATCTTGGAGAGGTCCTCACCATTGGCCTGCGCCTTCTCGAGCCCCGCGACGTAGGACTCCATCACGCCCTGGTAGCGGTCGAGCCCGAAGATCAGCGTCACGTTGACGCTGATGCCGTCCGCGAGCGTGTCGGAGATCGCGGGACCACCCTCGGTCGTCGCCGGGATCTTGATGAACAGGTTGTGCCGGTCGACCTCCTTCCACAGCTCGCGCGCCGACGCCAACGTCTTGTCAGTGTCGTGGGCCATCTCGGGCGAGACCTCGATCGAGACTCGCCCGTCGACGCCGTTGGTGGCCTCGAAGACCGGCTTGAGGACGTCGCACGCGTTGCGTACGTCGGTGGTGGTCAGCGCGAACACCGCCTTGTCGACGTCGGCACCCTGCGCCGCGAGCTCGCGCACCTGGTCGTCGTAGCGCTCACCCTCGGCGAGAGCCGCGGCGAAGATCGACGGGTTGGTCGTCACGCCGACGACGTTGTCGTTCTTGATCAGCTCCGCGAGGTTGCCCGTCTCGAGCCGTTCGCGGGAGAGGTCGTCGAGCCAGATGGAGACTCCGGCCTCGGTCAGCTGCTGCAGGTAGTCAGTCATGTGGTGCTCCCTGTCCTGTCGAAGAGTGGGTGGGTCAGCCGGTGGCGATGCGGATGCTGTCCTCTGCCGCGGCCGCCACAGCCTCGGCGGTGATCCCGAACTCGCGGAAGATCCGGGCGTAGTCAGCGGACGCGCCGTAGTGCTCGAGTGAGACGATCCGGCCGTGGTCGCCGACGATCTCGCGCCAGCCCTGGGCGATGCCGGCCTCGACCGAGACGCGGGCCTTGAGCGTCGGGGGGATGACCATCTCGCGGTAGGCGGCGGTCTGCTCCTCGAACCACTCGCGGCAGGGCATCGAGACCACGCGGGCGTCGACGTCCTTGCCAGCCAGGATCTTGCGCGCCTCCACCGCGAGCTGGAGCTCGGAGCCGGTGCCGATGAGCACCACGTCCGGAGTTCCGCTCTCGGCGTCGATCAGCACGTAGGCGCCCTTGGCCACTCCGTCGGTGCCGCTGAAGCCGTCCTCGCCGCGCGGGTAGGTCGGCACGTTCTGCCGGGTCAGGATGATGCCCGCGGGCCGGTCGGTGTGCTCCATCACCGCCTTCCAGCAGGCGGCGGTCTCGTTGGCGTCGCCCGGTCGGACGACGTCGAGCCCGGGGATGGCCCGCAGTGCTGCGAGGTGCTCGACGGGCTGGTGGGTGGGTCCGTCCTCGCCGAGCCCGATGGAGTCGTGGGTCCAGACGTAGGTGACCGGAAGCTGCATCAGCGAGGCCAGTCGCACCGCCGGGCGCATGTAGTCGGAGAAGGTGAGGAAGGTCCCGCCGAACACGCGAGTGCCACCGTGGGCGGCGATCCCGTTCATGATCGAGCCCATGCCGTGCTCGCGGATGCCGAAGTGGAGCACGCGACCGGCGTACGGGTCGGCCTTGAACATCTTGCTGGCACGCTCCTCCGGGATGAAGGAGGTGGCGTCCTCGATGGTGGTGTTGTTGGACTCGGCCAGGTCGGCCGACCCGCCCCAGAACTCCGGCACGGTCTTCGCGATGGCCTGGATGACGGCACCCGAGGCCTTGCGGGTGGCGACCCCCTTCTCGTCCGCGGGGAACGTCGGCAGGTCGGCGTCCCAGCCCTCGGGGAGCCGGCGCTCACGGAGCCGCTCGAGGAGCTGGAGACGCTTGGGGTAGCGCTTGGCCCAGGTCTGCAGCTGCTCGTCCCACGTGGCGCCGTTCTCGGCGCCGCGTTCGCGCAGCTTGCGGGTGTGCTCGATCACGTCGGGCGCCACCTCGAAGGTCTGCTCCGGGTCGAACCCGAGGATCTTCTTCGTGGCGGCGACCTCGTCGTCGCCGAGCGCGGAGCCGTGGGCCTTGCCGGTGCCCTGCGCGTTGGGCGCGGGCCAGGCGATGATCGTGCGGAGGACGATGAAGCTCGGCCGGTCGGTGACCTTCTCGGCATCGAGGATCGCGCGGTACAGGGCACCGACGTCCTCCTTGTACTCCCGGCCACCGTTGGTCCAGTCGACGGTCTGGACGTGCCAGCCGTAGGCCTCGTAGCGCGCCGCGACGTCCTCGCTGAGGGCGATGTTGGTGTCGTCCTCGATCGAGATCTTGTTCTCGTCGTAGATCAGGGTCAGGTTGCCGAGCTTCTGGGTGCCGGCGATCGAGCAGGCCTCGGAGCTGACGCCCTCCTCGATGTCGCCGTCGGAGCAGAGCGCGTAGATCTGGTGGTCGAAGGGTGACTCGCCAGGGGCGGCGTCGGTGTCGAGCAGCCCACGCTGCTTGCGCGCCGCCATGGCCATGCCGACCGCGTTGCCGATGCCCTGGCCGAGCGGCCCGGTCGTGGTCTCCACCCCGGCCGTGTGGCCGTACTCAGGATGGCCGGGTGTCTTGCTGCCCCACGTCCGCAGTGACTTGAGGTCCTCGAGCTCGAGCCCCCAGCCACCGAGGTAGAGCTGGATGTAGAGGGTCAGGCTGGAGTGTCCGCAGGAGAGCACGAACCGGTCACGGGACACCCAGTCGGGGTCAGCAGGGTCGTGACGCATCACCTTCTGGAACAGCAGGTACGCCGCGGGGGCCAGGCTCATCGCCGTACCGGGATGGCCGTTCCCCACCTTCTGCACGGCGTCCATGGCGAGGACCCTCACGGTGTCCACGGCACGGTCGTCCAGCTCGGTCCAGTCCAGGGTCTTCGGCCGGTTGGAAGGCACGTCGGGGGAGTCCTCTCATCAGGGTCTCGCTACGTCTTCGAGCCTAGTGGCGGACACGGCAGAGGTCACGTCCGGCTGGTTCGTGACCGCCGACGCAGCGGCGATAGACTCACCCGGTCCGTACCCGAAGTTCTCCCCACGACTCGCTCACGCCGACGTGAGCACCGGAAGGCGAGGCAGCGTGACCGCGCTCGACTCCGAGGTGTCCCTCACCGCAGGGTCCTCGGCGCCGGCGACCGTGCGCAACGTCGTCGGGGCCTACGTGGGTCTGATGAAGCCCCGGGTCATCGAGCTGCTCCTGCTCACCACCGTGCCGGTGATGTTCTTCGCGCAGCGGGGGGTCCCGCCACTCGGGCTGGTCGTCGCGACCGTCGTCGGCGGCACCCTCTCGGCCGGCAGCGCCAACGCCCTGAACTGCGTCTACGACCGCGACATCGACGAGCAGATGCGGCGCACCCGTCGGCGTGCCCTGCCGCGGCACATGGTCACGCCCCGGGCAGCCTTCGTCTTCGGCATCACCCTGCTCGTGGTCTCCACCGTCGTCCTCGGGTTCCTGGTCAACTGGCTCTCGGCCGGGCTGGCGCTGACCGCCAACGCGTTCTACCTCTTCGGCTACACGATGGTGCTCAAGCGGCGCACCACCCAGAACATCGTCTGGGGCGGCCTCGCCGGCTGCTTCCCGACGCTGATCGGATGGACCGCCGTCACCGGCGAGCTGGCCTGGCCGCCCGTGGTGCTGTTCCTGGTGGTGTTCTTCTGGACGCCGCCGCACACGTGGGCGCTGGCCATGCGCTACCGCGAGGACTATGCACGCGTGGACGTTCCGATGCTGCCCGTCGTCAAGGACGCGGAGGCGGTCTCACGCCAGATCGTGGCCTACTCCTGGGTGATGGTGGCGACCTCGCTCGCGCTCTGGCCGATCGCCGACACCCACCTCCTCTATCCCGTCGCGGCCGTGCTCCTGGGCGCGGGCTTCCTGGTCGAGGCCCACCTGATGTGGCGCCGGGCCCGCACCAGCAACGAGCTCGCCGTGGTCCGGCCGATGCGGCTGTTCCACTGGTCCAACATGTATCTCTCGCTGCTCTTCGTGGCCGTCGCTCTCGATCCGCTGATCAAGCGCTGAACGCTGAGTTCGGAGTTCAGAGCGCTGGGCTCAGGAGCTGCCCATCTCGGACAGCACGCCCTCGAGCATCGCCTGCGACCGGGCGAGCGCGGCCGGTCTGCCCGCGGGGGCGGAGGTGAGTCGGACGGTGAGCACCTCGACGTCCTGGACGGCGGCGACGGTGGCGGCATCGGCGGCAGCGGCGTCGCCCGCGCAGGCCTCGTCGGCACCCTCCGCCTGGAAACCGGTCTGCTTGCGGTACTCGCCCGGGTCCATCGCCTGACACTGGCTGTCGAAGGCCCGGTCGGCCGACTCCTCGTCATTGAGCTTGACCCAGGTGACCACGCCACTGACCTGGGTCGCGGCGCCCGGGGCCGAACGCAGCGAGCACGCCGCGGTCGGGTTGCCGGTCTCGTCGACGCTGGCAGTGGTGACCAGCCCGGCCTTGGTCGCCTCAGGCACCAGGGCGCAGAGGTCGGCCGGGGCGACCGGGTCCATCGCCTCGAGAGGCTCGGGCTCGGTGGTGCCGCACCCCGAGGCGAGCAGGAGCACCGAGACCATCACCCCCAGACCAGCGCGGCGTGCTGCCGTCCTGGACATCGAGCCTCCTCGGGTTGCTCTCTCGACCCGGGGTATTCCACCACAGCGATCAGGGCACGGGGCGCAAACCCGCAGTCTCCTGCGTGACCGGCGCGAGCGCGATGTCGAAGTCCACGACCTGGTAGGGGACCTCGAGGCCTGCCCGGCGTGCCGTCTCCGGGTCGCGCTCACGGCGTACGGCGCGCACCAGGCTCTGCTTCACGCCGAAGACCGCGTCGTCGTCGAGGTAGGGGCTGTCCTCGACGAACAGGTGGGTCGTGACCGGGGTGTAGCCGAGCGCGTCGACGATGAAGTGGATGTGCGCCGGGCGGAACGGGTGTCGGCCGGTGCTCCGCAACAGGTGTCCGACGGGTCCGTCGGACGGGATCGGGTAGTGGCTCGGCACCACCGTGGTGAACCAGTAGCGGCCCTCGTCGTCGCAGGTGAACAGCCCGCGGAGGTCGGGGGTGGTGCCGTCCTTCTGCACGTCGTACAGCCCGTGACCGTCGGCCTGCCACACATCCACGGCTGCGCCGGCCACGGGGTCGCCCTGGAGGTCCAGGACGCGACCGCGCACCAGGCACCTCGGCGCGCCCTCGTCCGCGGCGATGTCGTCGCCGAGCTCGCGCACCGGGGAGGCGACCATGTGGAACGGCCCGAGCACCGTCGACTCCGTGGCGCCGGGTGGCTTCCGGTGGTTGATCGCGTCGACCAGCATCGAGACCCCGAGGACGTCGGAGAGCAGGATGAACTCCTGTCGCTGGTCGTCGCAGAGAGCGCCCACGCGGGTCAGGAACCCGATCGCGGACTCCCACTCGGCCTGCGTGGGCTCCACCTCGCGGACGAAGGCGTGCAGGTGCCGGGTCAACGCCTCGACCACGGCGAGAACGCGTGGGTCAGGCGTGTCCGCGAAGCTGTCGAGTACGGCCTGGGTCGCTGTCTCCTCGGAGAAGTCCGTCGCCATGGGTGCTCCCTTCTGCACGCGGTTCCGTTCTACCGCGAAACGTCCGTGGAGACCTCCCCTCACGCACCTCGAGCACGACCCAGGTCAGGCACACGGAGATCAGGGCGGCTCCGAGCAGGTGCAGGGCGACCAGGACCTCGGGCAGGTCGGTGAAGTACTGCACGAACCCCACCAGGCCCTGGGCGAGCTCGACGGCGAGCAGGGTCCAGGTGGCGCGCACGGGGTGGACGAGCACGAGCGCGACCGTCAGCCCGACGAGCAGGAACACGGCATCGGCGTGGACCTGGGAGATCTGGAGCGGGTCGAGGCCGTTGCGCGGGGCGTCCACGTCCCCAGCGTGAGGGCCCGAGCCGGTGACGACCGTGCCGAGGGCCAGGACGAGCCAGCCGGCGGCGTACGTCGCCCAGGCCAGCAGAGCGACGCGGCGTACGGGCCGCTCCTCGACCACCACGTGGTCGATCCGCCACAGGTAGAGCACGGCGAGGCTGATGATCGCCATCGAGAACAGCAGGTGGAAGGCGACCACCCAGGGGTTCAGGTCGGTGAGCACGGTGATGCCGCCGAGCACCGCCTGGGCCGGGACGCTCAGCCCGAGGAACAGCGCGAGCCGGCGCAGGTCCGATCGGCCTGACTGCCAGGCGGTGACGAAGGTGGCGACGGCGATGGCGCTCAGCACGAAGGTGAGGGTCCGGTTGCCGAACTCGATGGCTGAGTGCAGGTCGAGGGCGCCGTGGGGCGTGAACGACTCCTGGGTGCAGCGCGGCCAGGTCGGGCACCCCAGCCCGGAGCCGGTGAGGCGTACGGCGCCGCCGGTGAGCACGATGCCGACGTTGGCCAGCAGCGTCGCCCAGGCGAGGCGGACCAGCCAGGCCCGCTCGCCCCAGCGTCCGGGTGCGGTCACTCCCACCGGAACGTCCTCGCTGTGAGCCCGGCGCCGACGGCCGCCCAGACGACCAGCACCAGGATCGCGGGCCAGTCGACGCCGCCGGTCCAGCACGCCTCGCGCAGCGCCTCGCCCAGCGCCCCCGAGGGGAGCAGTACGGCCACGCTCCCGAAGGCGCCGTATGCCGAGGCCGGCAGGACGACGGCGCCACCGGCCATCAACAGCAGGTAGACGAGGTTCGCGGCGGCGAGCGTGGCCTCCGCCCGCAGCACGCCGGCGACGAAAAGGCCGAGCGCGGCGAAGGCCGCGGTGCCTGCGACGACTGCCAGCAGGGCGGGGAGATAGCCGAGCGCGGGGTCCCAGCCGAGGGCGAGGGCGACCAGCGAGATCACCGCCACCTGGAGCGCCTCGACCAGCAGGAGTGCTCCGACCTTGCCCAGCAGGAGTCCCGACCGTGGCAGGGGAGAGGAGCCGAGCCGCTTGATCACGCCGTAGCGCCGCTCGAACCCGGTGGCGATCGCCAGCGAGGTGAACGCCGTGGACATCACCGCGAGCGCGAGCACCCCCGGCGCGAAGACGTCGACCGGCGGCCTGGAGAAGTCGAGGTCGAGGGCGCCGGCGCCCTCGACGGCGGCGACCAGCACGATCACCGGGATCACCACCGCCAGCAGCAGCTGCTCACCGTTGCGCAGCATCAGCCGCGCCTCCATCGACGCCTGCGCGAGCACTTGGCGCGCGAGTGGCGCCGCACCCGGCCGGGGGGAGAAGTAGCCCGCGTCGGTGCTCATCGGGCCAGCTCCCGGCCGGTCAGCTCGAGGAAGACGTCCTCGAGGTTGCGCTGGCCGAGGTTGAGCGACTCCGGGAGCACCCCGTTGTCCTCGCACCACGCGGACACGGTGGCGAGCGTGGTGCTGTCGGCAGGGCCGGAGATCAGCAGGCTGACCTCGCTGATGGTCCGCACCTCGAGGCGATGGCCGAGCGCCGCCCGCAGCGAGTCGGGCGCCCCCTCGGGGAAGGGCTTGGTGACGACCAGTCGGATCGTCGAGGTGCCGCCCCGGGTCAGCTCCAGCGGGGTGCCGGTCGCAATGAGTCCACCCCGGTCGATGATGTGGATCTGGTCGGCCAGCCGCTCGGCCTCGTCCATGTGGTGGGTCGTGAGCACCACGGTGACGCCGTCGTCGCGCATCTCCTGGAGCAGCGCCCACGTCGTACGCCGCCCTGCCGGGTCCATGCCCGCGGTCGGCTCGTCGACGAAGACGAGCTCGGGTCGCCCCACCACCGCCATCGCCAGCTTGAGCCGCTGCTGCTGGCCGCCGGAGAGTCGTCGGTACGGCGTCCGCCCGCAGTCGCCGAGCCCCAGCCGCTCGCCCAGCTCTTCCGGGTCGAGCGGGTGGGCGTGCAGGCGGGCGATGTGGTGCAGCATCTCCATCGCCCGCACCCCCGACCACGCACCGCCGTCCTGGAGCATCACGCCGATCCGGGGCAGCAGCTCGCGGCGCTGGCGCTGCGGGTCCAGGCCGAGCACCGAGACCGTGCCCTCCTGCGGTCGGCGGTAGCCCTCGCAGGTCTCCAGCGTCGTCGTCTTGCCGGCACCGTTGGGGCCGAGCACGGCCGTGATGGTGTGACGCTCGACGGTGAGGTCGAGGTCGTCCACGGCCACCTTGCCCGCGTAGCGCATCACCAGTCCGGTGACCACGACGGCGGGGGAGGAGGGGGAGCCGGGCACGCCGAGAGTCTAGGTTTCGACAGGCTCAACCGTCGGATCGGGGGAGCAGGCCCTTGACGTAGGCGGCCTGGCCGAGGTGCTGGAGGCAGTCCCCGACGACGCTGACGAGCCGGACGCCGGCCGTGACCGGGGGGTCCCAGGAGTCGTCGACGACTCGGTCGAGCTCGGCCGGTCCGCCGCCGGTCGCGGGGTCGAGCCGCCGCAGGTATGACAGCGTCCGCTCGTGCACCGCCTCGTGGTAGTCCACCAGGAGCTCCAGGTCGTCGACCCGGACCGCGTCGACCTCCTCGGGGCCGTGGCCGTAGCCGAAGTCCTCGGGGTCGAGCGGCAGGTCGAAGCGGCCAGCCCAGCTCGTCGCCCAGGCCTGGACCTGCCCGGACAACCCGGCGACATGGTCGTCCTGTACCCGGGCGGCGTGCCAGAGCAGCCACACGATCGGGTTGCCCCGGCCGAGGGGTCGTCGGTGGGCGGTCTCGAGGTCGAGGTCGTCCACGACCTCGACGACGAGATCCCGGACGCGTCCGACCTGGTCGACCAGCAACTCGTGGGGCTCCATGTCGCTGACGCTACGACGCCTCCCCCGGGCCGCGCGCGCGACCCCCTAGGGAGCGCTCGAGGGTTCGGTGGTCCGGGGGGCGGCGTCGGGGGTGGGTGCTGGTGTCGCGTCCTCCGCGGGATCCGGCGTCGTCGGTGCCTGCGGCTCGCTGGTGCCATCCTCGGAGGCGCCCGTGTCGGCATCGGCGGGCGCGGGCGTCCCCTCTGGCGTCGACGGCCCCGCCGGGCTGGGGCCGGGAGAGGCACCGGGAGTCTCGTCGTCGCGGGACGGTTCCGTGCTGGTCGCCGCCACCGCCGTCGTCGGTGGTGCGCTGCCGAGGATCGTGACGATCTCCATCCGGAACTCCTCGAGCCGCGCAACCACCTCCGAGAGGGGGTACGACGTGATGTCCCGGCCGAGCTGGATGAGCCGACCCCACACCTCGCCCAGAGCCAGGAGCTGCTCCTGTCCCGGCACGTCCTCGAGGGACAGGACCAGCTGGCTGGCGATCGCGGCGGTGATGCAGCGGTAGCAGTCGTAGTTCGCGGCGACTGCCAGGTTTTGCGGCACCACCACGTGCGCGTTGTCCATGATCAGGACGACCTGGAATGCGACTGCGACCGTCACGCAGTTCGAGCACGAGGCGTAGGCATGCGCCTCGTTGACGTTGAGCACCTCGTCGCCCTCGGCCCACACCAGGGCGAAGGCGACGTCGTAGGTCACGCTGTCGTCGGTCGTGTTGACGGCCGCCGCCTGGTTGTCGCCTCGTGCCGGGGGCAGGGGTCGGTCGAACGGGAAGACCCAGGTCTCGGGACCCGCTGCCTCCCCGGGAGTCTGACCCTCCCCGTCGCTCGGGACGAGCACCATCGCGAGCTGAGGGCGGGCCTTCGTGGGCAGGGCCTGACCTTTGGCGAACGTGGCTTCGAGGGGATCGGAACCGCCCAGGCGGCGCTCGGCAGCGGCGCCTCGAGCCGCCACCACGCTGGTCGAGGTCGCAGGTGCGGCCTCCGCCGACGGGCCGTCTTCAGACCCCGGCAGGACGGCCGACAGCAGCCCTTTCTCGTCGGGGCCGATGGGTCGGTAGGTG
>Ga0190275_10003999_pt1 | contig 10598 bp, 4 predicted proteins | sample Popmic550T_FD_133745 | JGI IMG/M metagenome (GOLD analysis project Ga0190275, IMG submission 133745) | Populus adjacent soil microbial communities from riparian zone of Yellowstone River, Montana, USA - 550 T | ecosystem: Environmental > Terrestrial > Soil > Riparian zone > Trees stand | place...
AGGAGGACGTGGATTCGTCCAGCCGTTGCTGGACGGTGTTGGGGTGGACGTGGCGGGCGTCGGCTGCGCGGCTGGGGCTCTGGCCGGCTGCGAAGTACGCGCGCAAGGTGCCGATGAGGTCGGTACCGCGCTGTTCGTCGTACTGGAGCACTGCACCCAGTACGTGGGTCACGTGGGCCGTGATGTCGACCTGTGCGGCGCCGACGAGACCGGCAAGGCCTAGGTCGTCCGGGGTTGCCGCCTGTCGGGTCCGGCCGAGGCGGAGCATCGTGGCGACGAGCCGGGCCGCCTCGCGGTGCACTGTGATGACCTCGCTCCCCCAAGCCGCCGGACCGGCTACTGCCACAGTCACGCCGGTACGCCGGGCGACGTCGGTCAACTCTCGCGCCACCCTCACAGGGTCGGAGTCAGCGATCAGCAGGACGAGGTCACCGGCGTACGGGCCTACTAGCGCGAGTCTGTCCTCCAGCGGAGCCGCTAGCCGGGCTAGTACTCCGGAGTGGTCGCCCCTGCAGACGGCGACGACTAGCTGCTTGGGGAGCTCTTTCTGCTTGCCTAGAAGGCGAAACCGGTCCGCGAGTGCTCGTAGGTCGGTGGTACCACTGAGGGCATCGGTGAGGATGTCCGCCTGGGCGCGCTGCGACTGCTCGGCCGCTTGGCGACGGAAGAGCAGTACTAGGGCTGTGACCACAGCAGCCCGCTCTACGATCCGTTGATCGGCACCGGACAGGTCGTCGACGCCACCGATCACCAGTGCGCCCAGCCGCTCCCCCTTGGCCGTCGCTGCAACCACCCAGCAGTCGCCGACTCGCGTTAGCCGCCCAGACTCCGGCGAAGCCGCCCAAGGCACCAACCGGCCAGCCGGCCGCTCACCGTCCACTTCACCGGCGCGAGCCAACTCGTTGCCGGTGGCATCGACCAGGATGACCCAGACGCCCAGTAATTCGGCCAGTGCTGCGGCGATAGCGTCGACATCTCCACCGGACAAGACGATCTCGGCGAAGCGGTCATGGGCTGCGGCAGCGTGTTCGGCGCCGGCATGTGCAGCCGAGAGCTGTTCCAGTGCGGCTGCGGTTTCGGCGGCGGCTCGGACCTGGACGAGGGTGACGGCTGCCAGGGTTGCGAGTGAGCCGAGCAGGGACACCTCTTCGCGACTGAAGGGCCGGCGAGTTCGGTTGGAGGCGAACAGTACGCCGACGAAGGCGCCGTCGACGATCAGCGGCGTACCGCAGATCGCCACCAAGCCCTCCTCGCCTACCGCGTGATCGATCGGCGAGGTGTGCTTGAAGCGATGGTCGGCCGGATAATCCGCTGTCCAGTAAGGCTTGTAGGTCTCGGCCACCAGGCCGCCGAGACCCGCGCCGAGCGGAAGCCGGAGTTGCTGGAAGGCGGCTGAGACGGAGCCGTCAGTGGCTCGCATGAAGGTGTCGCCGCGCGCCGCGTCGTACAGGGTGAGGTAGGCGACGTCGGTACCGATCAGCGTGCGGGCACGGTGCACGATGGTGTCGAGAACTCTGCCGGGATCGCGGGCCGAGGCGAGCTCGCGGGCGACATCGACCAGCGTCGACAGCTCGGTCTCCCGCTTCTTGCTCGCGTCCATTCCGGCGCGGATCCGGAGCGCGAGTTCGCGGGCGGCCTGGTTCGATCCGGCCGCCCGCGCGAGCTCGCTCCCTGGCGCGTCCTCCGCCAGCAGTCGCAGCAACTCCTCCATCAACGGATCATGTCACCATCAGAGCTTGGCGAGGTCGCGTTGCCGGGTCTCGCCGTAGCTGACCACCGCGATGATCGAGATCAGCGAGCAGATGCCGACGTAGATCGAGATCGCGAAGCCCGAGTCGTATGCCTTCAGCAGCGCGATCGCGATGAACGGCGCCAGGCCGCCGGCGACAATGGACGCCAACTGGTAGCCGACCGACACTCCGGAGTACCGGACCCTGGTGCCGAACAGCTCGGTGAAGAAGGATGCCTGCGGCCCGTACATCGCGCCGTGCAGGATCAGCCCCACGGTGACGGCCAGCACGGCCAGGCCGAAGTTCTTCGTGTCCACCAAGATGATGAAGACGAAGCCCCAGATCCCGACCCCGATCGCGCCGAGCAGGTAGACCGGTTTGCGCCCGATCCGGTCCGACAACGCGCCCCACAGCGGGATCGCGCAGAAGTGCACGGCGGCCGCGATCAGGACCGCGTTCAGCGCGAACGACTTGTCCAGCTTGAGGTGTTCCTTGGCGTAGGTCGCGATCACGATGGTGAAGATGTAGTAGCTGACGTTCTCCGCCATCCGCGCGCCCATCGCGGTCAGTACCTCCCGCGGGTACTTCGTGATCACCTCGACGAACGGCAGCTTGTCGGACGGCTCCTGCTTGGCCCGCGCCTCACGGAACAGCGGCGACTCCTCGATCCGCAACCGCACCCACAGCCCGACCAGGACCAGTACCGCCGACAGCAGGAACGGGATCCGCCAGCCCCACTTGTCGAACGCCGCGTCACTCTGGAACGCGGCAAGCCCAGCCAGTACTCCGTTCGCGAGCAACTGCCCCGCCGGCGCGCCCGCCTGCGGCCAGGACGACCAGAACCCACGCCGTGCAGGATCACCATGCTCCGACACGATCAGTACTGCGCCACCCCACTCGCCGCCGAGCGCGAAGCCCTGGATGAGCCGCAGCACGGTCAGCAGAATCGGCGCCAGTGCACCGACCTGCGCGTACGTCGGCAGCAGGCCGATCGCGAACGTCGCGAGGCCCATCATCAACAGCGACAGGACCAGCAGGTTCTTGCGGCCCACCCGGTCACCGAAGTGCCCGAAGACGATGCCGCCGATCGGCCGGGCGAAGAAGCCGACGGCGAAGGTGGCGAAGCTGAGCAGGGTGCCGGTGAGTTCTTCGCCCTTGGGGAAGAAGAGGTCCCCGAAGACGACGGACGCGGCGACGCCGTACAGGAAGAAGTCGTACCACTCGACGGTGGTGCCGACCAGACTCGCGCCGACCACCCTCCCGATCGGCGTCTTCGTCCTCGTGGGTTCTGTTGTAGTCATGGCAGCTCCTTGTTTAGTGGGCGGTCCAGCCGCCGTCGAGGACCAGTGAGCTCCCCGTGAGCGAGGCCGACGCGGGTCCGCACAGCAGTGCGACCAGCTCAGCCACCTCGGCCGGCTCGATCAGCCGCTTCACCGCGACCGGTTCGAGCAGGACTTTGTCCAGTACTTCGGCCTCGGTCAGACCGTGACTCAAGGCTTGGTCCGCGAGTTGAGCGGTCACCAGCGGCGTGCGGACGTACGCCGGGTTGACGCAGTTGCTCGTGACGCCGTGTGCGGCGCCTTCGAGCGCGACGACTTTGCTGAGCCCTTCGAGCCCGTGCTTGGCCGCGACGTACGCCGCCTTGAACGGGCTGGCGCGCAGGCCGTGCACGGACGAGATGTTGACGACCCGGCCCCAGCCACGGCCGTACATGTGCGGCAACGTCTGCCGGATCAACCGGAAGGGCGACTCGAGCATGAGCCGCAGGATGTAGCCGAACCGCTCGGGCGGGAACTGCTCGACCGGAGCGATCTGCTGGACACCGGCGTTGTTCACCAGGATGTCGATGTCGGTCGGTAGCGCGGCCAGACCGTCCAGATCGGACAGGTCGGCGGTCAGCGTCTCGATGCCTGCCGCGGCCAGGTCGCTGAGGCCGGCGGCGTCATAGTCGACCGCGATCACGTGGACGCCGTCTGCGGCCAGCCGCTGGACGCAGGCGGCGCCGATACCGGAGGCAGCTCCGGTGACTAGTGCTCGTCGGGTCATGCGGAGACCATAGAAATCTCAGCAGACCCGAGCCATGGGCTGGCGGCACACACCTGTGCCGCCAGCCATGTGGTGTCAGGGCACTAGCGGAACCTTCGCCCAGTCCAGGTCGGAGCCGAGGTAGAAGCTCGTGTACGACGGCTGGTTGTACGTCGTGTTCTGCCGCGCCACCTCGACGCGGTACTGCGGGTCGTGCATCAACGTGTAGAGCTTGCGGTCGGTCAGCTCGGTGCTCAGGTAGATCCGGATCGCGCTGCTGTCGGCCGTACGGACCAGCAGCTCCTCCCGCCAGTCACCGAGGATGTCGGCGACCAGGGACGGGTTGCCCTTGGTGTGGTTGTTGGTGAGGGTTCCGGTGGCCGTCAGCAGCGGTCCGCGGCGCCAGTCCTGAATGGTCGGCGTGACTGTCAGGGCGCCGTCGACGATCTGAGTCGTCATGTTGGCAGCCCAGCGAATGCTCATGTTGGTCCCCGGGAACGTCGCGCCGAGCGCATCGCCGTCCGCGCTGCGGAGCCGCATGGCCCAGGTCTCCAGACCTGGCTCCTCCGGGACGATGTCGCCGATCATGCCGCGGCCGGTGTCCTTACCGGAGTACTCGCCGTAGATGACCTTGCCGGTCGCCGCCTCTCGCAAGGCATAACCGTACGGCGCATAGGTCCCGCCCTCGTGCACGGTGAAGATCTCCTGGCCGGGCCGCTGCGGGTCGATGTCCGTGACATGCATGGCGTCGCCGTGTCCGAGTCTTGAGGTCGCCCCAGGGTCCGCGCTGCCCGGCGGCATCACGTCCTTCGAGCTATAGAGCAGGCTGCCGTCGTCATCGATCGTGGCAGCGCCGTAGACGATCTCCTGCTTCCCGTCACCGTCCACATCCGCCGCACTCAGCGAGTGGAAGCCTTGTGTCGTGATGGAGCCGAACTCGGGATCGGTACCGTCCCGGCCGTGCGGGCCGTCGTTGAACGGGTTCGTCATCGGGGTCCAGCCGCTGTCGACGAACCAGCCCTTGACTAGCTTCTTGCCGTCCCAGCCGTACGTGGCGATCGTCGTGCGGGTGTAGTAGCCGCGGGCGAAGACTGCGGACGGGCGCTTGCCATCCAGGTAGGCGACGCCGGCCAGGAAGCGGTCCACGCGGTTGCCGGGCTCGATCCGGGCCATGGCGTAGTCGCCCCAGCGGAGGCCGTCGTCTGTTCTTCCCGGCTCGTAGTGAGCCGTCTGGAGCTCCCGGCCGGTCAGACCGTCGAAGACAGTCAGGTACTCCGGGCCCTTGAGGATGAACCCCTCGAAGTTGCGGAGCAGGTTGCGCGTGCTCCGGGCGGGCGCGTAGACGTCCATGAAGTGGTCGACGAGTGCTGCGGCGTCAGTACGGTTGAGCGGGTACTGGTACCGCTGGGCGATGCCGAAGGCGGCTTCCAGCGTCGCGGGCCACTGTCCGCTCTTCACCTCGGGCTGGTCGTGCCACTGCTGGAACATGGTGACCAGATGGTCGTAGTACCCGGCCTTGCTGACCCGGTAGTCGTCGGAGTTGCTGTAGCCGGCGCGGCGATCCTCCGCCGGCATGGTGATGTACCGCTCGGACCTGACCTCCCCGGACTTCGCGTACCTGGTCGTCTTGGTGCCAGGCGCAGTCTTCAGCATCATCTCGGAGCGGCCGTCGCCGTCGAAGTCGTAGACCATGAACTGCGTGTAGTGCGCTCCGGCCCGGATGTTCACCCCTAGATCCAGCCTGTGAAGCAACCGGCCATCGGCCTTGTAGGTGTCGATGTAGACGTTGCCGGTGTAGCCGATCTGGGAGACGTCCTTGCCGTTCGACGGATTCCAGAGCACGACGTACTCGTACTCGCCGTCGCCATCCATGTCGCCGACGCTCATGTCGTTGGCGGAGTAGGTGTAGGCCTCTCCCGCGGGAGTGACGCCGTCGGCGGGCTTGCGGAGTGGCAGGTCGCGGTACCCGCCGGACCACGGGGTCGCGTAGTCGCTGCGGTCCCGCTCGTGGCCGTTGACGATGGAGACGACCCGGTAGCGGGAGGTCGGCTTACCAGCCTTGTCGAGGTAGTTGGTGCTGTCGGTGACGGTGGCCAGGCGAGTGCCGTCGCGGTAGACGGCGAAGTCGGCTCCGGTCAGGCCGTGGTCGCTCCTGCCCGTCGCCTCCTTGCCGAGGAGTCGCCAGCTGAGGAAGACGCCCTCACTGGTGGTGGTCGCGACCAGGCCGCGATCGAGCTTCTCCAGTTGAGGGCTTGCGGGACCCGGGTCGGCGTAGGTGGTACCGGCGGTGGCTGTTGTCGCGAGCAGGGCAGCGAGGACGAGAGCGGCGGCTCGGCGGAAGGTCATGGCGGATCCTTCGAGGCGAGGAGTGTGGCAAACGCTTTCCTCGGGAAGCTAGCGCGGCTCCGCGGGCTTGTCGACGGTTCTGTCCGCTACCGGTCGCATCGACTGTGACATCGACGACGGCTATCGAACCTGCCTGTGCTGATAGGGAGATTTACAGTTGAAGCATGGTCGACATCGAACAACCGAAGAAGAAGGCCGCCGGCGTCCCCGCCGTGCTCTCGTCGTTCAAGTTCGGTTTCCGCGAGATGGGACCGGCCCGGACCGGCAAGGTGTTCCTCAAGATGAACCAGGATCGCGGCTTCGACTGCCCGTCCTGCGCCTGGCCGGACCCCGACAGCAAACGCAAGCATGCCGCGGAATTCTGCGAGAACGGCGCCAAGGCGGTCGCCTGGGAGGCGACCCGGAAGCGGGTACCGCGGGAGTTCTTCGCGGAGCACTCGATCGAGGACCTGCAGCAGATCTCCGAGTTCGAGCTCGGCAAGCTCGGCCGGATCACCGAGCCGATGCTGCTCCGGGCCGGCGCCTCGCACTACGAGCCGGTCGGCTGGGAAGAGGCGTTCCAGGTGGTGGCCCGGCATCTCAAGGCCCTGCCCGATCCGGATGACGCTGTCTTCTATACGTCGGGCCGGACCAGCAACGAGGCTGCCTTTCTTTATCAGCTCTTCGTTCGCGCGTACGGGACGAACAACCTGCCCGACTGTTCGAACATGTGCCACGAGTCATCCGGTACTGCACTGACGCGGGTGATCGGCAGTGGCAAGGGCGCGGTCACGCTGGAGATGCTCGAAGAGGCCGAGCTGATCGTCGTGGTCGGGCAGAACCCGGGCACCAACGCGCCGCGGATGCTCAGTCATCTGGAGATCGCGAAGAAGAACGGTGCCGACATCGTCTCGGTGAACCCGTTGCCCGAGCCGGGGCTGATGAACTTCAAGAATCCGCAGCGGGCGTCCGGATGGGTCGGCAAGGGCACTGCGCTGGCCGACCAGCATCTGCAGATCCGGATCGGTGGCGACCAGGCGCTGTTCCTTGCCGTCGGCCACTTGTTGCTGGCGGCCGAGGCGGCTGCGCCGGGGACGGTACTGGACAAGGCGTTCATCGAGCAGCACACGAGTGGGTACGAGCTCTATGCCAAGCACAACTCCGAGCTGGACTGGCCGGCGGTGGAGCTGGCGACGGGGTTGACGCGGGCGGAGATCGAGGAGTTCACCCAGCGGTTCATCAAGTCCAAGGCGACGGTGATCTGCTGGGCAATGGGACTCACGCAGCATCGCGAGGCCGTTGCCACGATCACCGAGATCGTGAATGTGCTGCTGCTGCAGGGGAATATCGGCAAGCCCGGTGCTGGGCCGTGTCCGGTGCGCGGGCACTCGAATGTGCAGGGCGATCGCAGTATGGGGATCTGGGAGAAGATGCCCGACGCGTTCCTGGATCGGCTGGATCGTGAGTTCGCGTTTGCGGCTCCGCGCGAACACGGCGTCGATGCGGCCGCGACCGTGCAGCGATTGCGTGCGGGGACGGTACGGGTGTTCTTCGCGATGGGTGGGAACTTCGCGATGGCGACGCCGGACACGGACGTCGTGCATGAAGGTTTGCGGCGGTGCGATCTCACGGTGCACGTGTCGACGAAGCTCAACAAGTCCCACACGGTGACTGGGCGCGAGGCGCTGATCCTGCCGACGCTCGGACGGACCGATCACGACCACACGCCGGCCGGGCCGCAGTCGGTGACCGTGGAGGATTCGCAGGGTGCCGTACACCTGTCGACCGGGAATTTGTTGCCTCCGGCACCTGAACTGAAGTCGGAGGTCGGCATCGTCTGCGGGCTGGCCGCGCTGGTGGTGCCTGAGGTCGGGCAGATCCCCTGGGCCGACTTCGCCGACGACTACAGCCTGATCCGGCAACGGATCGGGCGGGTATGCGACGGCTATGAGGACTTCGAGCAGCGCTTGAAGGTGAAGGGCGGCTTCCTGCTCGCGCATGCGGCCCGGGACAAGCGCGAGTTCAAAACCTCGGACGCGAAGGCCCAGTTCAGCGCCAACGACCTCTCCTGGCTCCCCACTGAACCCGGCCGCCTCCTCCTGCAAACCATGCGCAGCCACGACCAGTTCAACACCACCATCTACGGCCTGGAAGACCGCTACCGCGGCATCCACGGCACCCGAGAGGTCGTCTTCGTCAACCCCGACGATCTCGAGGCCCTGGGTCTACAGGACGGCCAACACGTAGACATAGTCAGCGAATTCGCCGGCACCGAACGCCGAGCCTCCAACTTCCGCCTAGTCTCCTACCCCACCGCCCGAGGCTGCGTAGCCGCCTACTACCCCGAAACCAACGTCCTGATGTCAGCCGACGACGTAGCCAAGGCCAGCAACACCCCCGTAGCCAAAGGCCTAACAGTCCGCCTGGAACCAACGTCGGGTGCTGCTAGCCGCTAGCCGCGCTGTTCAAGCAGGCGCCCCGCCCGGGTGGTTCCCGGGCGGGGCGCCTGCTTGGTGTTGCGGGTTAGCCGACGGGGGTTAGTTCTCGGTCTTCTTCGGGGGCAGGGGTGTGGGTGACGGCGTGCTTGGGGTTTTTGCCGCGGAGCCACTTGGGGGCCCACCAGTTGGCGTCGCCGAGGAGGGTCATGATGCTGGGGAGTACTACCGCGCGGATGATGGTTGCGTCGATCAGGATCGCTACCGCCAGGCCTACGCCGAGTTGCTTCATGTCCAGGGTGCTCAAGGTGGCGAAGACTGCGAAGACGCCGATCATGACGGCCGCTGCGCTCGTCACCACACCCGCCGAGCCGGTGATGCCTTCGGCAACAGCCTGCTTGGTCGGTACGCCGCGGAGTACTGCCTCGCGGATCCGGCTGACCACGAACACGTGGTAGTCCATCGACAGCCCGAACAGCACCACGAAGAGGAACAGTGGCAGCCACGACACAACCGCTCCGTTGGACCGGAAGTCGAGGATGCCCTCCGCCCAGGTGTTCTGGAAGACCGCCGTCACCACTCCGTACGCGGCGCCGGCGCTGAGCAGGTTCAGCCCGATCGCGGTGACCGCGACCACCACGGACCGGAAGGTCACCATCATCACGATCATCGTCAGCAGCAGGACGAACCCGATCACCAGCGGCAGCTTCTCCCTGGTGTGCGCGGCGTAGTCGACATCAGCCGCCACGAACCCACCGACCGCATACTCGACACCCGGCACCTTGCCGAAGGTCTGCGGCATCAGCTCCGTGCGCAGCTTGGTCAGCGAGTCCCGCGCCTCCTCACTACCACCCTCGTACGGCGTGGCGACCTCGAACACCGACACGGTGCCATCCGCCGACACCTTCGGCTGCTCCAGCCCGTCCTGCGCGAACAGCTTGTCCGACTGCGTCCGCTTGGTCAGGTCGGCGAACGCGGCCTTCACAGCAGCCTGCTCGTTAGCAGGAGCCCGTACTGCGACCTGGTGGCTGGTGCCCGTGCTCGGGAAAGCCGCGGTCAGCCGGTCGTACGCCTTCATCACCGCGGTGTCGCGCGGCAGGTCCTCGGTGCCCGGGAACTTCAGGTTCATACCCAGAGCAGGTGATGCCACGGCGAGCAGAGCGACGACGGAGACGAGCAGCGTCGCGATCGGGTGCTTCAGCGCCGGCTTCAGCAGGGCCGGCCAGAAGCGCGGCTTCGACTTGTTGGCGGTGAGGCGCCACACGAGCGGTACGCGCGGGCGGTCCACCCAGCGCCCCAGCTTGGCCAGCAGCGCGGGCAGTACGGTCAGCGAACCGACGACCGCCACGGCGACGACCATGATCGATCCGACGGCAAAGGAAGAGAACACCGCGTCCCGGGCTAGGAACAGACCGGCCATCGAGATGATCACCGCGATACCGGAGACGACGACCGCGTGCCCGGAGGTCGCAGCTGCGATCTCGACCGCGTCGACGTGACCACGGCCCTTGGCTCGCTCTTCGCGCTCTCGGCGCAAGTAGAACAGTGAGTAGTCGACGCCGACCGCCATGCCGATCAGCAGGATCACGCTGTTGACCGCGTCGACCGCGGGCACCAACTGGGATGCTGCCGCGGCAAGGCCGATCGCCGCAGCGACAGCCGACAAGGCGAGCAGCAGGGGCACGGTGGCCGCGATCAGTGCGCCGAACGCGATCAGGAGGATCGCCAAGGTGATCGGAAGACTGAACATCTCGGCGCGTTTGAAGTCCTCGCCGAGAGTTTCGTCGAGTGCCTTGCCGATCGACTCACCGCCGACCTGCTCGACTCTGATCCCCGGATTCTCCTGCTGCACCTTCGCGGTGGCGTCGAGCAGCGGCTGGACCCGGTTGTCGTCCTCGCCGTCCTTCAGCGTGACGCGGACGATCAGGGCGTCCTTCTTCGGCGACAGGATGGGCTTGGCGACGTCCGCGACCCCACCGAGGGCGCGCATCCGCTCAGTCACCACGCCGGCGACCTTGGTCGCCTCGGTCTGGTCGAGAGCTCCCGAGTGCGGCGTGATCAGCACGCTCTCCACGTCGTGGTC
>Ga0190275_10004000_pt1 | contig 10597 bp, 12 predicted proteins | sample Popmic550T_FD_133745 | JGI IMG/M metagenome (GOLD analysis project Ga0190275, IMG submission 133745) | Populus adjacent soil microbial communities from riparian zone of Yellowstone River, Montana, USA - 550 T | ecosystem: Environmental > Terrestrial > Soil > Riparian zone > Trees stand | place...
CGGCCGCGCACGGCGCTGCGGAGCTCCGGTATCGAGAAGGTTGTCGAGGTGGATGGCGGCATGGAGCACTCCTTGGCTCGAGGCAACGGACCCTGGGTCGTGAATGGCTCGTCCTGTCAGACCTCCTTCATACCAAGAACTCATCGGTGCCGCACGTGGACGCGGGGGCCCGTCCTGCCTCGCCGGCGGCGAGGACCGATGACTTCCTCGGGTTGGGACGGTCTGATCAGGCAAACCACGCCGGGAGATATTCGACCACCCGCAAGAGCTTTGGCTGCGCCCAACCGGCCGCGGTGCGCCGCTTGCCGCGCGGCAACCAACGGCCAACGTACGCCCGAACGTGAGCCTCCGCCTGGCTGCTGTTTGCCGCACCGGCAACCGGCGGTCAGGATGCAGGCTCTGCGTGGCCGATCGTTGCAGCCGACGCAATCACCTCGACACCGCCGAGCGAATTCCTGACGAGGACTGTCAGGTTTCGCCCTCATCCTGAGCAAACAGACCAATTGAGGCTTTCATGACCACGACGTCGCCCGACCAGGACCGAGCGCCCATCGAGCTCCCGCATCGCACGCGGCTCGAGATTCTCGGTGCCGTCCTGTTGGGCATCTTCCTCGCGGCACTCGATCAGACCATCGTCGGCACCGCGTTGCCGGTCATCGTCACCGATCTCAACGGCAACGACGTCTACATCTGGGCATTCACCGCCTACCTGGTGACGGCCACCATCAGCGGGCCGATCTACGGCAAGCTCTCCGACCTCTTCGGCCGGCGGCCGCTGTTCATCATCGGCGTGCTCGTCTTCCTGCTCGGGTCGATCCTGTCGGGGCTGTCGCAGGAGATGTGGCAGCTCATCGCCTTCCGAGGACTCCAGGGCCTTGGCGCGGGGGCGCTCTTTCCGATCGCGCTGGCGATCATCGGCGACATCTTTGCGCCGTCGGAGCGCGGCAAGTACCAGGGCTTCTTCGGCGCCGTCTTCGGACTCAGCTCGCTCCTTGGTCCCGGCCTGGGCGGCCTGATCACCGACAACTTCGGCTGGCAGTGGATCTTCTACGTGAACGTGCCGATCGGTGCGGTGGTGCTCGTCGTCATCTGGCGCACGCTGCCGACCATTCGTGACCCGAACGCGGACCGAAACATCGACTATCTCGGCGCCGCACTCTTCATCGCCGCCCTGGTGCCGTTCCTGATCGGCCTCACCAACAAGCAGTTCGGCGAATGGACCGATCCCGAGGTCGGCGGCCTGATCGCTCTCGGCTTCCTCTTGGGCGCGGCCTTCGTCTGGGCCGAGTCGCGGGCGAAGGAACCGATCATCCCGCTCGGCCTGTTCAGGATCCGGGCATTTACCGCCAGCGTGCTCGCCATCTTCCTGGCGGCGATGGGCTTCTTCGCCGTGGTCGTCTTCCTGCCGCGCTGGTACCAGGTCGTTGGCGGGGCCTCGGCAACGGAGTCCGGCTACCAGATCCTGCCGCTGCTCGGTGGGCTCATCGTCTCGGCCGTCGTATCCGGCCAGATCGTCGCCCGGACCGGGCGCTACAAGGCCCTGATCTTCGGCGCACTCCTGGTATTCGCGGTTGGGCTCTTCATGCTGACCAACCTGCGCGCCGACACGCCCGATGCGCTCCTGTGGCTGTGGATGGCCGTGACCGGGCTCGGCGTGGGTCCGACCTTCGCCGTCTTCACGCTGGTCGTCCAGAACTCGGTTCCGATTCGTCAGCTGGGTGCCGCGACGAGCAACGTCACGCTCTTCCAGCAGCTCGGCGGCACGATCGGCCTTGCCATCACCGGCACGATCTTTGGCTCGGTGATGCTCGAGGAGGTGCCGCGCCAGATGACGAACGCCGGTGTTCCCGAGCAGGTGGTTTCGGGCTTCTCGACCGGCGGCGGCTCGACCCTCAACGACCTGTCAAGCGTCGGCGACCTCGGAGCCTCGATCCTCTCCCAGATCCCGCCGGAGTTCCAGGCGCTCGTGGAACCATTCGTCCCGGCCATGGTGACCGGCATCCACGAGGCGTTCTCGATCGCCACGGCGTCGACGTTCGTGGTCGGGCTCGTGACGTCGCTGCTCGCGGCGTTCCTGGTGCTGGTCGCGCTGCCCGGCGTGAAGATGGGGGAGGGATCGGAGCCGGTCGAGTCGCCGGATCGCGTCCCGACACCGGTCCCCTCCACGGACTGATTCGGGGAGGACCGGCTTTTCGCGCCTGACCCGTGGGGCGGGTCAACGCGTGAGTCGATCCACCTCGCTTGCTAGGCTGAGCGTATGGGGACCGATGTGGCTGTGTACGGCACCCTTCGGCGCGGCCAGCGCAACCACGGGCTGCTCGAGGGAGCGGAATTCCTGGGCACCGGATTCGTAGTGGGTGAGCTCTACGACGTGCCCCGGACGCCGTACCGCGAGTACGCCTACCCGGCGCTGGTCGAGGCGAGCACGGGGCGCGTCGCCGTCGAGATCTACCGCCTCGCCGATGACGGGATGCTGGCCAGGCTTGACGCGCTCGAGCTGTACGACCCGGCCGATGAGGCGGGCTCGCAATACCTGCGTCGCTCGGTGCCGGTGCTCGACGGCCCGGTCGGCCGCGCCGGCGCCTATCTCTACCACGGCGCGCCGGAGGAGCTCGGCGAGGTCATCGCCACGGGCGACTGGGTTGCGTTGAATTCCGGGCAGGTTCTGGCAGGAATTGCCGTCAACATCGATCGCAGGAGGTAAGCCATGGACATGAAGCTCGAGCTCGTTTCGGTGCCGGTGACCGACGTCGATCGCGCGAAGGCCTTTTACGTCGACCAGGTCGGCTTCAACCCCGACCACGACTACCAGGTGACCGATGAGCTGCGCTTTGTGCAGCTCACTCCACCGGGGTCCGCCTGCTCGATCGTGATCGGACAGGGGATCACCGAGATGGCGCCGGGATCCCAGACGGGCCTGCAGGTCGTCGTCGAGGATGTCGATGCGATCCGCGCGGAGCTCGCCGGGCGAGGGGTCGAGACCAGCGAGGTCGACAAGCAGCCGTGGGGATGGTTCAGCTTCTTCAGCGACCCCGACGGCAACACCTGGGCAATGCAGCAGATGGTCCCCCAGGAGGAGGCACAGGGCGAATGACCGCACGCTTCGACGCCATTGGCCTGGTCGTCGCCGATATGGCTCGCTCGCTTGCGTTCTACCGCAGGCTTGGTCTCGCGATTCCCGCCGACGCCGATGGCGAGGGGCATGTGGAGGCCGAGCTCCCCGGCGGCACTCGAATGCTGTGGGACACCGCCGAGATGGTCCGATCCTTCGATCCGGAATGGACGCCGCCCAGCGGCGGCCATGGCATCGGCCTCGCCTTCGTCTGTGACAGCCCTGGCGATGTGGACAGCACGTACGCCGAGCTGATCGGCGCGGGCTACGAGGGCCACAAGGAGCCGTGGGACGCGTTCTGGGGTCAGCGCTACGCGACCGTCCGCGATCCGGATGGGAACGGCATTGACCTGTTCGCGCCGCTCGACGCTCCCTAGGCGGGACCGGCGCTAACGGCGATCAGGAGCCCTGGGACGGTTTCGGCTTTCGTGAGGTGGCTGTTCGGCGCGAGGTAGCCGCCGGCTTCGTGCCGGCGCGCTTCGCGGGGGCGGATTTCGCTGCGCTGCCGGTCTTCGCCGCGGCCGCCTTCGTCGGGGCGCGCTTTGCGGTCGTCGTGCCCTTCGATGTGGCGGCCTTCGATGTCGTGCCCTTTGTCGCGGTGCTCTTGGAGGCGGCGCTCTTCGGGGCCGCGCTGGTGGATCGGCGAGCCTTCTTGGGTGAGCTGCCCCTCGGCAGTGCCTTCTCTACCGCCTTGCCCGCGCTGACTGCTGCTCCACCGACCGCCTTGCCGGCCGACGTCGCCGCGCTTCCGACTGCCTTTCCCGCGCTGGATGCCGCGCCACCGACCGCTTTGCCAGCGCTGGTCGCTGCATCACCGACCGCCTTCCCGGGACCTGAAGCGGCGACCGTTCCCGCGGCCTTGCTGACGGTCCCGGCAGCCTTGCCAACGGTCGTTCCAACGTTCTTGCCCACCCTCTTCAGGATCCTGGCCGTGTCTGCCACCTTCGTCCTCCTCATCCGCCAACTCGTCGAGCGGTCGACCGTAGTATGGCCATGCATCCAGCATGCCCGACGGAAATCACCCGAACATTGACGCCGGTCGGCCGTCTGATCGATAATCGATTATCGATTGGAGCAGGCCCATGGATCCGGTAGAAGACAGCAAGCCCCTCGCGGTACGGCGCCAGGACGCCGATGTGGTCGACCTCCCCGGCCGCACCTGGTTCTACTACACCGGCCCGGACCGATCGGACGCGCGGAATGCCACCATCGGCTATTCCGTCTTCGAGCCCGGGGCCGCCCCCGAAGGTCACGTTCACGCGGCCGAAGAGGAAGTGATCTACATCACCGCCGGGCGTGGCAGGCTGGTGACGCCGGCGGGGACCTTCGAGCTGGAGCCCGGCACCGCGGTCTTCATTCCGATCGGGCTGCATCACGCGACCGTCTCGGACGGCGCCGAGCCGCTCGAGATGGTTACCTGTTTCTCCCCGCCCGTCGTGCCGGGAGCGTACGACCCGTCGCGCCGTGGGCCTGCCAGCACGTGACGCAGGTATCGGCTCCACGTGTCGAAGACCTTGCGCAGGTCGCGCGTCGCGCGAGGGTGGAGATCGTGCGCGCCATTGCGCACGCCAAGGGCGGCCACCTCGGGGGCCCGCTTTCTGCCATCGAGCTGCTGACCGCGCTCTACTTCTCGGTGATGAACGTTCGGCCGGAGGAGCCGATGTGGCCGGATCGCGATCGATTCATTCTCTCGAAGGGCCATAGCTCGATTGGCCTCTACGCCGTCATGGCCCTTCGCGGCTACTTCCCGGTCGAGGAGCTGATGACGTTCGACGCGATCGACAGCCGTCTGCAGGGCCATCCGGACATGCTCAAGCTCGATGGCCTCGACATGTCGACCGGGTCACTCGGGCTCGGGTTCTCTGCCGCCGTCGGCGTGGCGCTGGGAGCGAAGCACCTGAACCGCGGTTTCACCACCTGGGTCATGGTCGGCGACGGCGAGTGCAATGAAGGCTGTGTCTGGGAGGGCGCACACGTCGCGAGCCGATACAACCTGGACAACCTGGTGGCCGTGATCGACCACAACAAGCTGCAGCAGTTCGGCTGGCGCGGCACGACGCTCGTCGACCGCATGGGCCCGTACGAGGACTCGGAGCTCGCTGCGCGCTGGAGTGCCTTTGGCTGGCAGGTGGTCGAGGTCGACGGTCACGATCTGCCCGCCGTCCTCCAGGTCCTGGGAAATCTGCCCCTCGGCCAGGGCAAGCCGATCGCCGTCATCGCCCACACCGTCAAGGGCAAGGGCGTGTCGTTCATGGAGGGCGACTTCACCTGGCACAGCAGGGTGCCGACGGCCGCGGAGCTGTCCAACGCACTGGTCGAGCTGGGCGAGGGCGCGACCCGATGACACCACTGCCGATGGGAATGTCGCTCCGCGAGGCCTTCGGCGTAGCGCTCGTCGAGATCGGCGAACGAGAGCCGCGCCTCGTCGTTCTGGACGGCGACCTCGGAAGCTCGACGCGGGCGGACATCTTCGAGGCGGCCCATCCCGAGCGGTTCTACCAGATGGGCATCGCCGAACAGAACCTGGTCGGCGCCGCGGCCGGCATGGCGACCCTTGGCCTCATTCCCTATGTCAGCACCTTCGCCTGCTTTGCGGTCGCACGCGCACTCGACTCGATCCGTGTGCTGGTGGCGCAGACCAACCTCAACGTGAAGATCGCGGGAGGCTATGCCGGCCTGCTTGCCGGCATGACCGGCAAGACGCACCTGATGTTCAACGACATCGCGGTCATGCGCTCGCTCGCGGGAGTCGCCGTCGTCTCTCCGGCAGATGCGTTTGAGACGCGCAGGGCCCTCGAGGTCATCACGGACCACGTCGGGCCTGTCTACATCCGGCTGTCTCGCCCGGAGACGCCGATCATCTTCGGTGACTCCTACGAGTTCGTGCTCGGCAAGGCAGTCGTCATCCGCGACGGAACCGACGTCACCCTCATCTCGACCGGAACGCAGACGGCCCGGGCGCTCGAGGCATCCGAGCTCCTGGCGGAGCGGGGAATCAAGGTCCTGCTGCTGCACGTCCCGACCATCAAGCCGCTCGACGAGGACGCAATCGTGGCGGCGGCCGCGCGGACGGGACACGTGATCACGGTGGAGGACCATTCGGTCATCGGCGGCCTGGGCGGCGCGGTGGCCGAATCGCTGTCCACGCGGCACCCGACCCGTGTGGACCGGCTGGGAATCCAGGACATCTACGGCGAGTCGGGGCCGGATGACGCCCTGCTCGAGAAATATGGGCTCTCGACCGAGCGGGTCGCGTCCGCCGTCCATGAGCTCGTGACCGCGCGTGAGGGGAGGCCGCATTGAACGGCACCGGCGCTGCGACGGCGGAGATCGAGCGTCGCGTCCTGAGCGAGACGATCAAGGATCGTTTGCTGGAATGGATCGTCGAGAGCCGGCTCAAGCCCGGCGAACGGCTGATCGAGACCCAGATCGCGCGCGAGTTCGGAACCAGCCAGGCTCCAGTCCGGGAAGCGATCAAGGCACTCGCCACACTGGGTGTCGTCGAGATCAAGCCCTACCAGGGCGCCCGGGTCCGCGCCCCGTCTCACAAGGAGCTGATCGACGCGATCAAGGTCCGAACCGAGCTCGAGGCAATGGGAGCGCGGACGGCGGCGTCTCAGATCACGGCGTCAGAGCTCGCGACGCTCGACGACCTCATGTCGGAGATGCTGGCGGCCGCGGAACGGCATGACGCGCACGCCCATGCGCTGAAGAACGCGGAGTTCCACGTCACCATCCTGCGAGCCGCTCGCAATGGCGCGCTCGAACGCGCCTGGCAGATGCTCGATCCGTTCATGCGGACCTACATCACCGCAACGCTCCCCGGCGTCGACCTCGTCTGGCTTGCCAGGCGCCACGAGAAGCTTCTCGCGGCGCTGAAGGCGGCGAATCCCGAGCGAGCCGACGCGGCCATGCGCGAGCACCTTCACGAAGTCGAAGAGGCGACCGCAGCGCTCTCCGAGTCCACCTCCGGTTCGGCAGACGAGGAGCGCACCGCGTGACGAATGCATCCGGCCGCGCGATCCCCGAGGTGGGCCCCGCCGGCGATACACCGGCTGGCCAACGGGTGGCCGCGGCCCGCCTGGTCGAGACCGGGCAGTCCTACTCGCTGTCCGTCGCGCGGTTCCCGGGCATGCCGCTGTTCCCGGGCCACCCGCCCTTTCAGGTGGCCATGCACCGGAGCCCACGCGGGATCAGAGCCGTCGGCGCGCAGCCGTGGGGACCGCCGAACGAGGTCGGGCTCGGCTACATGGCCGAAGTCGTGTCCGCCACGTCGCACTCAGGCGCGCACGTCGATGCCCTTGCGCACATGACCATCGGCGACGACAACCGTTGGTACGGCGGCGCGACCACGGACGAGTTCCTGACCGATGCCGGACCCACGGTCGGCGATGCAGCGAAGCTCCCGCCGTTCTTCACGCGAGGGGTCCTGCTCGACGTCGCTCGACACCGAAAGGTCGACTGCCTGGCGGCCGGCTCGCCGATATCAGGTGCGGAGCTGGCGGCGGTGGCGGACGCCCAGGGGACCGAGGTTCGGGAGTGGGACGTCGTCCTGATCAGGACGGGCTACCTGACGTTCTGGCCCGATGCGGAGAAGATGGCAGCGCACAAGACGCCCGGTCCGGATCTCAGCGCCGCCCGCTGGCTTCTCGACCGAGGCGTGGTGGCCACCGGGACCGACACCGAGACCTACGAGGTTCAGCCGGCGCCCGACCGGGGCAGTCCGGCGAACCCGCAGCCCGTGCACACCCTGCTGCTCATCGAGCACGGCATCTACCTGTTCGAGAGCCTGTACCTCGAGGACATCGCCCGCGACCAGGTCCACGAATTCCTGTTCGTCGCGTTGCCACTGAAGATCAGCGGCGCGACGGGCTCGATGGTCGATCCGGTGGCCGTCGTATGAGCACGGAGGTCGCGGCGCGGATGGAGGCGCTCGTCATTGCGGGCCCCAACCAGTACGCCGTCGAGACGGTGGACGTCGGCTCGCCGGGTCCGGGAGAAGTCCTGTGCAAGGTGCACGCGGTCTCGATCTGCGGGACCGATTCGCATCTCCTGCGCGGTGACTATCCAGGGTTTTGGCCGCCGAGCTATCCGTTCACCTCGGGCCACGAGTGGGCCGGTGAGGTGGTCGAGGTCGGCGGCGGCACCGAGGGCTTCGGCCTGTCGGTGGGAACGCGTGTCGCCGGCACCTCGCATGCGGCATGCGGATACTGCGCGCGGTGCGTCGAGGGCCGCTACAACGTCTGCGAGAACTACGGCAATCCGCGCCTCCATCGCCACTACGGGCACAACTGGACGGGTGCCCTGGCGCAGTACGTGGTTCACAACATCAAGGCCGTGTTCCCGCTTCCCGACGAGCTGGACTACGCCGAGGGAGCGTTGCTCGATCCGGCATCGATTGCGCTCCACACCGCGAACCGTGGCAATGTCGGCGCCGGCGACGTGGTCCTGATCCTCGGCGCCGGCCCGATTGGCCTGCTGGCGGCTGACGCGTCCCTGGTCCTCGGGGCGAGCCGCGTGGTCGTGGCCGCGCCGGGACCGGCGACCCTTGGTCGCCTGGGGAAGGCGGTCGAGCTCGGCCACGAGACGCTCGACACGAGCGTCGACGACGTCCCCGCTGCCGTGCGACAGATGACGGGCGGCCGGGGAGCCGATGTCGTCCTCGACTGCGCCGGCGTCCCCGAGTCACTCACCACGGCCATCGCGTCGCTGCGGCGGGGCGGGCGCTGTGTGGTCGTCGGAATTCCCGTGCGGCCCGCCGCCGTGGACCTTCAGAAGCTGGTGCTTGACGAGATGGACCTGGTCGGCGTGCGTGGGTCCGCCGGCGAGATGCGATCCGTCATCCCGCTGGTGCGCGACGGCCGCATCCGCGTCAAGCCCCTCATCACCCATCACTTCCCCCTCCGGGAGTTCGCGGAGGCCGTGACGGTCTTCGACGAGCGCCGTGACGGGGCGGTCAAGGTCGTGATCCATCCCTGGTGAAGCCCGGTAGTTGGGGGTTCCCCGAACTCGGGCATTGGTTCTTGATAGGAGGCGACGATGTTGGCAAAGCGGAATCCGAGGCTAGCCGGTCTCGTGGTAGCGATCCTGACGTTGACGGCGTGCGGCGCCACAGGGCAGTCCGGGTCCGCGGGCTCTGAAGAGCCTGCCGGCTCCGACGGGTCCGCGCCCTCCGAGGGCGCCGGGGCCGTCGACACGGTCGTCGTCGCGACGGTGATGCCGTTCACGGGCGAGAACGCCGCCTACGGTCCCGAGCAGCTGGCGGGGTGCTACCCGTTCGCCGCCGAGGTCGAGGAAGCCGGCGGAATTCTCGGCGCGACGGTCGACTGCACGACGGTTGACACCGCTGACGACGTGACCCAGGCAACGACCGCTGCGCGGCAGGCCGTCGCCACCGAGGAGAATCTGTTCGCCGTTCTCGGGCCTACCACGAATACCGCGCCGGCCGTTCTTCCGATCTTCGACGAAGCTTCGGTGCCGATGTTCGTCACGACCGGCGACCCGGTCTACAACCAGTCGGACTTCAGCTTCTTCTGGCGGCTGACCCCGGCCGACGACGCGATCGGGCGCGTGCTCGCGCTGACCGCGGACTCACAGGGGTACACCCGCGGTGCAGCCGTATTCGGGAGCGACCTGGCCTCCCAGGGTGCCACTCCAACGCTCCTCGACGCCTGGGACAAGCTTGGGCACGAGATGGTGATCCAGCAGAACCTGGCGCAGGGCGCACTCGCCTTCCGCAGCGAAGTGCTGGCCCTGATCGATGCCGATCCCGACGTGCTCTTCTTCGAGACCGACCCGCAGAGCTCCGCGGCCTACCTGGCAGAGCTTCAGCAGCTCGGCGAGCTGATCCCGATCGTCGGGACCGCGGTCACCATCCAGCCCGAGTGGCAGGATGCCGTGACGGCAGCCATCGGCGAAGAGGCGATGGCCGAGTTCTACATGGGCGTGCTGCCTTACACGCCGTCCGAGGGCGACGCGTGGGAGGTCTACAACGAGCGCCTGCTGAGCTTCGGAGACGTCCTCGAGGATCCTGAGCAGTACAGCGCCGACAGCTACGCGTTCGCGGCGTACGACGGGCTCGTTGCCGCCGCGCTCGCGGCGGAGAAGACCGGGTCCCTGGACGGGGCGGTCTTCAACGACGCGATCGTCGACGTCACATCGCCCGGAGAAGGCAAGACCGTGGTCTTTACCTTCGGGGAGGGCAAGGAGGCGCTGGCGAACGGCGACGAGATCCAGTTCGTCGGCAGCGGCGGCGCCATCTCGTTCGACCAGTGGCACAACTCCGCCGGCGGGTATGAGGCGCGTGCCTTCGAGACGGCCACCTCATCGACGCAGGTGGTTACCTTCACGGCCGATGAGATCGCGGCCCTGGCCGACTGAGAGGGACGAGGCCATCACGTCCGCTTTGCCCGGTTCTTGCGACCGGTCCCCGGGTGCCGCCCCGGGGACCGGCCACGTCCCATCCCGATGCGGCACGGCTGGGAA
>Ga0190275_10004001_pt1 | contig 10595 bp, 10 predicted proteins | sample Popmic550T_FD_133745 | JGI IMG/M metagenome (GOLD analysis project Ga0190275, IMG submission 133745) | Populus adjacent soil microbial communities from riparian zone of Yellowstone River, Montana, USA - 550 T | ecosystem: Environmental > Terrestrial > Soil > Riparian zone > Trees stand | place...
GGGGGCGCCTGGGCCGCTTACCTGAACGCCGGCCAGGTGTGCACCTCGGCGGAGCGCTTCTACGTGATGCGCGACGTGTACGACGACTATCTGCGGGAGTTCGTCGACTACACGAAGTCGCTGGTGCTCGGCGACCCGCTCGACCCGGACACCGACATCGGCCCGATGGTCTCGGCGCGGCAACTCGAGAAGGTCGCGGACCAGGTGGAGCGCGCGGTCGCCGCGGGCGCGGCTCTCGTGACCGGCGGGGCGCCGTCCGGCGGGCCGGGGCACTTCTTCTCCCCCGCGGTCGTGACCGGCGCGCCGAGCGACACGGAGCTGCTGCGCGAGGAGACCTTTGGCCCGGTCGCGCCGATCGTGCCGGTGTCGAGCCTGGACGAGGCGATCGAGCTTGCGAACGCGACTCGCTACGGGCTCGGCTGCAACGTCTACACGCGCGACCTGAAGACGGTCGTGCGTTGCATGCGCGAGATCAAGGCGGGGACGGTGTGGTTCAACGATCCCCTGACCGACAACGACGCGGGGCCGTTCGGCGGGATGAAGCAGTCGGGCCTGGGGAGGGAGCTCGGCGAGGAGGGGCTGGAGGCCTTCCAGGAGACCAAGCACGTGCACATCGAGACGGAGATCGCCCCGAAGGAGTGGTGGTACCCGTACGGCGGCGGGGATGTTCCTCCGCACGGCGCCTGAGAGGATGCCTCGTCAGATGCCCGAGCCCCAGCAGGCGCCCAAGCAGATCAAGCCGAAGGGCCTCGCCGACTACCTCGAGGTGATGACGAAGGCCGTCTTCCAGTCCGGCATGAGCTGGGCGGTGATCGAGGCGAAGTGGGACGGGTTCCAAAAGGCGTTCAGGGGCTTCGAACCCCAGGAGATCGCGCGCTTCGGGCCTGACGAGGTCGACCGGCTCGCGCAGGACCCCGCCATCATCCGGAACCGCAAGAAGATCGAGGCCACGATCGACAACGCGGTCGAGATGCAGGCGCTCGCCGATGAGCACGGCGACTTCCGGAAGTACCTGCGGTCGCACGGCGGCTTCGAGGAGACGGTCGCCGACCTGCGCCGCCATTTCCGTTTCCTGGGCGACTTCGGCGCCTACTACTTCCTCTATGTGGTGGGCGAGCAGGTGCCGCCCCACGACGAGTGGCGCGCCTCGCGCAGCAAGAGCTAGCGCACGCCGGCCCGTGAACGCCGGGAAAGGAGTTCCTCGGAGGTGGTGAAGTCGGCCCCGGCGCGGCGCATCTCCTCGACCGCGCGGTCGGTGTCGCCAGGCTCGACCTCGATCCCACGAATCGCATCCTCGACGACGGTTGCCTCGAAGCCCAAGCGGCGGGCGTCGAGCACTGTGTTCTTCACGCAGTAGTCGGTCGCCAGCCCGGCCACGAACACGCGGGTCACGCCCCGCTCACGGAGCACGTCCGCGAGATTGCCGCCGTGAAAGCTCGAGTAGCCCTGCGTGTTCGGGTCCTGGGCCTTGTCGACGACCACATCGACCTGCGCGCGGTCGAGGGAGGGGTGCAGCTCCGCGCCGGCCGTGTCCTGCACGCAGTGGGGAGGCCAGATCCCCGGCGGGTCGATCCCCTCCCACTTCGCGGGATCCACCTCCACCCCGGCGAACGAGCCGTGGTCGGGCGGATGCCAGTCGCGGGTCGCCACCACGAGGTCGAACCGGTCCGCGATCGCGTTCAGCACCGGGCCGATCTCGGCGCCGCCCGGCACGGGCAGCGCCCCGCCCGGAGTGAAGTCGTTCTGGAAGTCGACGATCAGCAGCGCGTCCATGTCCATATATTCGCAACGCTGTGCCAGATTCAAACGACTACGCGACCCGGTTGGGCGGGCTGCTGCTCGACCCGGCCGAGACCATCACCATGCGCGCGTCCGGCTCCGTGAAGGCAGCGGTGCTGGTCCCCCTCTACGAGGAGGGCGGCCGATTGCACGCCGTGTTCACGAAGCGCCCTGCCGACATGCGGCGCCACGCGGGTGAGATCTCGTTCCCGGGCGGTCGCATGGACGACGACGAGGATCTGCGGGACACCGCGCTCCGCGAGGCCGAGGAGGAGATCGGCCTGGCCCGCGATCAGGTACAGGTGGTGGGAGCGCTCCCGCCCATCGGGACGATCGTGACCAACTACGCCGTCTATCCATTCGTGGGCCTGACCGGCTCAGGAAACGCTTTCCGGCCGAACCCGATGGAGGTCGACCAGGTGGTCGAGCTGGCCTTGCCCGATCTGATCGACGGGTTCGAGCGCAGGCGCCTGATCCGCCGCGGCGTGCCGATCAAGACCGACACCTACACGGTCGGCGGCCACCTGATCTGGGGAGCGACGGCGCGAATCCTCGGCACACTGCTGGAGCGCCTGCGCCCGCTGCTATAGGGGGCTACACGTCCTTCTCGACGGGCACCGCGACCATGTTCCCCCACTCCGTCCAGGACCCGTCGTAGTTGCGCACGTTGTCCTGGCCGAGCAGCTCATGCAGCACGAACCACGTGTGCGCCGAGCGCTCGCCGATGCGGCAGTACGCCACGATGTCGTTCCCGTCGAGCACGCCCTTGCTCTCGTAGAGCTCGCGTAGCTGGGCAACGGGCTTGAACGTGCCGTCCTCCTGCACGGCCTGGGCCCAGGGCACGCTGATCGCTCCCGGTATGTGGCCCGCCCGCTGCGCGCCCTCCTGCTCGTAGCCGGCCATCGCGATCAGCTGGCCGGAGAACTCCTGTGGCGAGCGCACGTCCACCAGGCGCGTGTCGGTTCCCACCAGCTGCAGCATCTCGTCCCGCAACGCTCTGATCGACTCGTCCGGCTCACTCGCCTCGAAGGTCGCAGCCGCGTGTGAGGGAGCGTCGGTGGAGGTGGGCCGCCCCTCCTCGATCCACTTCTCACGCGGGCCGTTCATGAGCAGCACCCGGTCGTGCCCGTAGTACTTCAGGTACCAGTAGGTGTAGGCCGCGAACCAGTTGTTGCGGTCGCCGTAGAGGACCACCGTGTGGTCGTTCGACACTCCGTTCGAGCCGAACAGGTTCCCGAAGTCCTCCGGCCCGAGGAAGTCGCGCTTCACCTGGTCCTGGAGGTCCTTCTGCCAGTCGAAGCCGATCGCGCCCGGGATGTGAGCCTCTGCGTACAGGGCCGGGTTCTCGTCCACCTCCACGATCCGGATCGAGTCGTCATCGAGGTGGTCCTCGACCCACTGCGTGTCAACCAGTACGTCCTTCGCGTAGTCGGCCATGGCTACCTCCTAGGTGCGGTGCGGGAAAGCGAATTACCCCTATTTCCTACCACGTTTAGCAGGTTTCTCTCAGAGTTATTGCTCCCGCGGGGCGCGGCACGGAATGACTAGCGGTAGTTCTCCGGTACGAACTCCGACCGTGGCGCGGCGTACTCGCACTCGGTGCAGTGGAGGAGCGGCTCGTCCGGCGGCGGGCCCTCCGCCTCGAGATCGTCCGGCAGGGGTTCTATGTAGGGCGACATGCAGTTTGGACAAAGCACGCGGTACGAGGTTAGCCGCAGCGCTCAAGCGCCGCCGTGCTGCATGGGATATACAGACTGCTGAGGGCTTTCTTGGCGCGCGCGGTGCGACATCCAGGGCTGTTCGACGCATCCGGCACATGCCTGCCCGGGAGACTGCTCGACATTGCCGGCTGCGAGACCTATGTGGTCGACGCGCCCGCCCGGTCTGCACGGCCGCTGCCTCCGGTCATCCTGCTGCACGGCTACGGGGACACGGCGGACTGCTGGCGGCGGGTGCTGCCTGCGCTCCAGCGCCACCGGCGCGTGATCGCGATCGACACGCCACCGTTCGGCCGCTCCGGCAACCCTCCGGCCCCCTTCGGGGACAACCTGGTCGACTGCTACGCGGAGTTCTTCCCCGCGTTGCTGGAGGAGCTCGGGATCGCAAGAGCCGCGCTGATGGGGCACTCCATGGGTGGGGCGATGGCGCTCACGTTCGCGCTCGAGGAGCCCGCGCGCGTGGAGCGGCTGGTGCTGATCGCCCCGGCCGGGCTCGGTGACCACGCGCCGTGGTGGTGGCATGCGATCTCGGGACGCTGGATCAACTGGCCCGTGTTGCTGAGGCTGCCCAACCCGGTCGCCAGACCGGCGGTGAAGGCGGCGCTGCGCGGGTTTCTCGAGGACCGGCTCGTGCACGACACGCGCGCGATGGGTGAGGTGATCGACCATTTCGTGCACCTGCACGGCGGCCCGCACGAGCTGCGGCACCTGATCGACACGGGCCGCGCGCTGATGGCCGGGTACACGGGCACGCTGCTGACCCGCAGCGCCGAGTTGGAAGCGCCCGTGCTGATGCTGTGGGGGCGCGAGGACAGGCTGGCTTCCGCCGAGCATGCGGAGGCGTTCGCCGGGACGGTCGCCCACGCGCGTGTCGAGGTGCTCGAGAACTGCGGGCACTACCCGCAGCTCGAGCTACCGGGGCGGATCACAGCCACGATCCGCGAGTTCCTCGATGCGCAGGCCGTGCGCGCGGGTCGGGCGCCGGCAGCCCGCGTTTAGCTAGCTCTCAGGACCGCTCTCCGACACCCGCCGCACCTCGTCGCGGACGACGCCCTCCCTGAACTCCTCCTCGGTGATCTCGGGCTCGCCGCGCTTGCGGCGATAGGCGTTCTGGGCCTCGATCATCTGCTCGACGTCCTGCATCTCGAGCTCGACCTCGTGCTCGTAGGACCGCGTCGACCCCCAATCGAGCAAATCGGCTCCCGAGCCCGGGTACAGGCGTGCGAGCAGCACCAGCAGGCCCACGAAGACAAGCAGCCCACCCACGACGAGGATCGGGAACGAATCCACAGCGCCGGATGTTCGACCTTTGGGGAGCCCCAGTCAAGGCCGGACAGGCCCTAAGGTTTGGCCCATGAGGGACGTGTACGTGATCGACGCGCTGCGCACGCCGATCGGCCGCTACGGCGGTGCGCTCGCGAACGCCCGTCCGGACGACCTCGCCGGCCACGTGATCGCGGCCGCGGTGGAGCGCAACGGCCTGCCGCCTGCGGAGGTCGACGAGGTCTACATGGGATGCACCAACCAGGCCGGCGAGGACAACCGCAACGTCGCGCGCATGGGCCTGCTGCTGGCCGGACTGCCGGTCGAGGTGCCGGGCGTGACCGTCAACCGCCTCTGCGCCTCGGGCCTGGAGGCGGTCAACCAGGGCGCGCGCCAGGTGATGTGCGGCGACGCCGACCTGGTGCTGGCCGGCGGCGTCGAGTCGATGACCCGGGCGCCACTCGTGACGGCGAAGCCCGACCGTTCGTTCCCGCGCGGCAACCCGGTCCTGCACGACACCACCATCGGATGGCGATTCACGAACCCGCGTATGGAGGAGCTCGGCCATACGGACTCGATGGGCGAGACGGCGGAGAACGTCGCGGAGCGGTACGGGATCGAGCGCGCCGACCAGGACGAGTTCGCGCTGGAGAGCCACCGGCGCGCGGTGGCGGCCGCGGAGGCGGGCCGCTTCGACGAGGAGATCGTGCCGGTGCCTGTGCCGCAGCCGAAGGGGGAGCCTGTCACGGTCCACGCAGACGAGGGCCCGCGGCCGGACACGACTCTCGAGCGCCTCGCAGAGCTGCGGCCGGTGTTTCGGGAGGGCGGGACGGTGACCGCCGGCAACTCGTCGCAGATCAACGACGGCGCGGCGTGTCTGGTCCTGGCAACGAAGGAGCGCGCCGGCGAGCTCGGCCGTGAGCCGCTGGCCCGATTCGTGTCGAGCGGCGCTGCCGGCGTCGACCCCTCCTACATGGGCGTGGGCCCGGTGCCGGCCACGCGGCGCGCACTCGAACGCGCCGGCCTCGACGTCGCGGACATCGACCTCGTGGAGCTGAACGAGGCCTTCGCCGCCCAGGTGCTCGCCAGCGTGGGCGAGCTTGGCATCGATCGCGAGCGGCTGAACGTCAACGGCGGCGCGATCGCCCTCGGGCACCCGCTCGGGTCCTCCGGCGCGCGCCTGCTGACCACGCTGGTGTGGGAGATGCGGCGCCGCGGCGCGCGGCGCGGCCTGGCGACGATGTGCATCGGGGTCGGGCAGGGCCTGGCCACCGTGGTCGAGAACCCCTCGGCTTGACGCCCGAGCGTGGCTAGCGCTGCTCGGCGGCCGGGGGTGTATGACGGCCTAGACGGTTTGATTCCGAATCCGCGTGCCCACAGGTTCGCAGCGTCATCCGTAAGTGCGGGGAGTTTGGAATCAATCGTCTAGTACCACGGGCGGTACCACGCCGATCCGTAAGGGGGTTGCCGCGGGCTGAATGTCACGGGCGATATCAGGGCCTGATGCTCGCCCAGTCCGCCTAGAAGCGAGAAGGGGAATAAGCTAGCCGCGCGATGGCGGACGGCTCCCCCACCACCCTGCTCTGCTCGGTCGACGGCCGGATCTCACCCGTTGGCGAGGCGACGATCTCGATCACCGACGACGGGTTCCTGCGCGGCGACGGGGCCTTCGAGATGCTGAAGCTCTACGGCGGCAGGCCGTTCGGGATGACGGATCACATGGACCGGCTGGACCGCTCCGCGGCCGGCATCTTCCTCGAGTACGACCGGTCGGCGTTCGAGCGTGAGATCGCCGCGCTGATCGCAGAGCACGGCGCCCACGACGCGGCGCTGCGACTCGTCCTGTCACGCGGCGGCCGCCGGATCGCGATCATCGAGGCGCTGCCCGACTTTCAGCATGGGCTGACGCTCTCGAGCGTCCGTTACCAGCCGACAATCGTCCTGACCGGGCTGAAGACGCTCTCCTATGGCGGCAACATGCGCTCAACTCGCCTGGCCAAGCGCGACGGCGCCGACGACGCGCTGTGGGTGAACCCCGAGGGCGAGGTGCTCGAGGCGCCGACGTCGACCGTGTTCTGGGTCGACGGCGACGGCAACCTGCACACGCCCGAACTGGACGCCGGCGTGCTGGCCTCGATCACTCGCGAGCGCATCATGCGCCTGGTCCCCGTAACCGAGGACGAGGGCTGCAAGCTCACCGACGTGCTGGGGGCGAACGAGGTCTTCCTCGCCTCCTCGCTGCGCGAGGTGCAGGGCGTCTCGGTGCTCGACGGGCTCGAGTTCGCCTGCCCCGGCCCTGTCACGAGCCGGGTCTCCGACCTCCTGGCCGAGCACATCCAGGCCGAGATCACCGGCGCGCTCAGCTACGACGGCGCGTGAACCTAGACCTCACCGACGAGCAGCGGCTGATCCGCGAGACCGCGCGCGACTTCGCGGACCGCGAGATCATCCCGCGCGCCCGCGACAACGACCGCGCGGAGCGGTTCGACCTCGAGCTCGTGCAGCGCATCGCCGAGATGGGGTATCTCGGCGCCCCCGTTGCGGAGGAGTACGGCGGGCGCGGGCTCGACTACATCAGCTACGGCCTCGTCATTGAGGAGATCGGACGTGGAGACTCGTCCGCGCGCACGGTCGTGTCCGTGCAGACCTCCCTGGTCGCGGGGTCGATCGAGCAGTGGGGCACCGAGGCGCAGAAGCGGGAGATCCTGCCGAACCTCTGCTCCGGTGAGTGGCTCGGGTGCTTCGGGTTGACCGAACCGGGCACCGGCTCGGATGCCGCATCGGTCGCCACCCGCGCGACCCGCAAGAACGGCGGCTGGTCGATCTCGGGCTCGAAGATGTTCATCTCGCTGGGGAACAACGCGAACGTGGCGATGATCTTCGCCCAGACAGACCCGGAGAAGAAGCACCGCGGCGTGGCCTGCTTTCTGGTGCCCACCGACCGGCCGGGCTTCACGACGCAGGAGATCCACGGCAAGCTTGGGCTGCGGGCGTCCGACACGGCGGAGCTGGCCCTGGACGGTGTCGAGGTCTCCGACGACGAGATCCTGGGCGCGGTCGGCGACGGGTTCAAGATCGCGATGTCGGCGCTCGACCGCGGGCGCTACAGCGTCGCCGCGGGGTGCGTCGGGATCGCCCAGGGCTGCGTGAACGAGTCGGTCAAGTACGCCAAGGAGCGGCGCCAGTTCGACCGGCCGATCGCCAGCTTCCAACTGGTGCAGGAGCTGATCGCCGAGATGGTCGTCGACACCGACGCGGCCCGGCTCCTGGTGTGGCGCGCCGGGCACCTGAAGGACCGCAAGCAGCCCAACACCCTCGAGACCTCGATCGCGAAGTACTACGCGACCGAGGCAGCCGTGCGCTGCGCGAACAACGCGATCCAGGTGCACGGCGGCTACGGCTACATCGACGAGTACCCGGTCGAGCGCTATATGCGTGATGCCCGCGTCACCACGCTGTATGAGGGCACGTCGCAGATACAGAAGCTGATCATCGGCCGCCATGCGACCGGCATCAACGCCCTGATCCCCGAGTAGGAAGAGGGGGACCGGTGCCGGAGGCGATCGAGCTTCAGCGCGAGGAGGCGGTTGCCGTCGTGCGGCTGAACCGGCCCGAGCGGCGCAACGCGCTCTCGCCCGCCGTGCTGCAGGAGCTGGCGCAGGCACTCGGCGACCTCGACGCCGAGGAGGGCGTGCGCTGCATCGTGATCACGGGCACCGACGAGGTGTTCGCGGCAGGCGCGGACATCAAGGCGATGATGGAGCGCTCGTTCCAGCAGGTTCTGGAAGCCTCGACGATGCCCTTCTGGCAGCGCGTGGCGGACTGCCGCACGCCACTCGTGGCGGGAGTATCCGGCTTTGCGCTCGGCGGCGGGTGCGAGCTGGCGCTCCTGTGCGACCTGATCGTGGCGTCCGAGACGGCCGAGTTCGGCCAGCCGGAGATCACCCTCGGCATCATCCCGGGCGGTGGGGGCACGCAGCGGCTCGCGCGCGTGATCGGCAAGCAGCGCACGATGGAGCTGGTGCTGACCGGCCGGCGGATCGCGGCCACCGAGGCGCTGCGGCTGGGCTTCGTGAACATGGTCGCGTCCAAGCGCACCTGGTTTCGGGAGACGGTCGATCTGGCGCACGTGATCGCCCGCCGCCCGCCGCTGGCGGTGAAGCTCGCCAAGCAGGCCGTCCTGGCTGCAGACGAGATGCCGCTCACCGCCGGCCTCGCGCACGAACGGCGGCTGTACGAGCTGGCGATGGCCACAGAGGACCGCGTCGAGGGCATGCAGGCGTTCCTCGAGAAGCGCCGCCCGAAGTTCGAGGGCCGGTGAGCACACCCGGCACGGCGCCGGGCCCGCTCGGCATCGTCGGCGCCGGCACGATGGGCGCCGGCATTGCGCAGGTCGCGTGCCTGGGTGGCTTCGAAACGTACCTGCACGACCCGTTTCCCGAGGCGCTCGAGCGGGGCTCGGCGGCGGTCCGCAGCGGTCTCGAGAAGGGCGTCGAGCGCGGCCGCTGGAACGCCGAGCAGGCCCGGCAGGCGCTGGCCCGCCTGCATATCGCAGCCGAGCTCGAGCAGCTGGCGCCGTGTGACCTGGCGATCGAGGCGGCCCCCGAGGACCTGGAGGTCAAGCGGGCGCTGTTCGGCCGCCTGTCCGCCGTTTGCCGGCCGGACGCGGTACTGGCGACCAACACCTCCTCCTTGCCGGTGACGGCCCTCGCAACCGCCGCCCAGCGGCCGGACCGGGTGGTCGGCATGCACTTCTTCAATCCGGTTCCCCTGATGGACCTGCTGGAGGTCGTCGCGGGCGTCGAATCGTCACCAGAGACGATCGAGACCGCCTGTATGGCGGGCGAGCGGATGGGCAAGCGCGTGATCGTCGCGCGGGACGGTCCCGGGTTTCTCGCCAACCGCTGCGCCCGGCCGTTCGGCCTGGAGGCGCTGAAGCTGCTGTCCGAGGGCGTGGCGAGCCACGAGTCGATCGACCGCATCGTGAGGATGGCCGGTGGCTTCCGGATGGGGCCGTTCGAGCTGATGGACCTGGTCGGGATCGACGTCGGCTTCGAGGTCTCGAAGTCCTTTTGGGAGCAGAGCTTCCACGAGCCGCGCTGGCGCCCGAGCACGATCCAGGCGCGCATGGTCCAGGCGGGGCGGCTGGGCCGCAAGGCCGGCCGGGGGTACTACGAGTACGACCGGGACGGCAAGGCCGCACACCGGCCGGATGACTCCGACCCGCCACCCGCGGGCGGTGAGGGCATCGTCGCGGTGGCCGGCGAGGGCCGGATCGCAGACGACCTGCGCGACGCAGCCGCGCAGGCCGCGTACAACGTGCTGGACCTCGGGGCCAACGGCAACGCGCCGCAGATCCTCGTGGACGCGGTCACCAGCCGCTCACCGCTCGACGTGGAGCCGATGATCGACGACCCATCCACCCTCGTGCTGATCCTGTGCGTCGACGGAAGCCTGGCTGAACTGGACATCCAGGGCGGCGCGGTCGGCTTCCACGCGCTGCCCCCGTTCGAGCAGTCACGCCTTGTCGAGCTGACCCGCGGCACCGAGACGACCGACCGGGACGCCAGCCGTGCGGAACAGTTCTTCCGCTCATTGGGCAAGCACGTCGAGTGGGTCGGCGACGGGCCCGGCCTGGTCCTGGGCCGGATCGTGTGCCAGCTCGTCAACGAAGCGGCCTTTGCGGTCGCCGAGGGCGTGGGCGTGCCAGAAGACGTCGACACGGCGATGCGCCATGGCTACAACTATCCGCGCGGCCCGCTCGAGTGGGCCGACGCGATCGAGCTGGATCACGTGCTCGCCACGCTTGACGCGCTCCACGACGAGTTGGGAGAA
>Ga0190275_10004002_pt1 | contig 10595 bp, 11 predicted proteins | sample Popmic550T_FD_133745 | JGI IMG/M metagenome (GOLD analysis project Ga0190275, IMG submission 133745) | Populus adjacent soil microbial communities from riparian zone of Yellowstone River, Montana, USA - 550 T | ecosystem: Environmental > Terrestrial > Soil > Riparian zone > Trees stand | place...
ACTTTCACGGTGCCGGAGCGTGGCCGTTCGGCATCAGCGCGTACGCGGGCCGCGAGGACAACGACCTCATCTTTTGGCTCCCGTCGATCGGCGCGATCGTCACCGGCGACTCACTCTCCGACCTCGGCGAAGGTCTGGACATCTGGATCGGCTATCGCAAGCACGTTACGCGCGACGATGTCGTCCAACGCCTCCGCCCGCTGCTCGACTTGCCGGTCGAGCTCGTACTGCCCGCGCACGGCGAGCCGACGGATCGCGCAACGCTCGAGCGCGTCCTTTCCTGAGCGGCGCCGGCAGTCCAGAGGAGGAGACGTGGCGCCTTCCTGGGCGAGCGTGCGGGAATGTCCCCTGAGCAGTCGGGGCGGCGGCCGGTCAGGCGGGCCGAGAGGCTAATCCGCCTCGTGACCCGGGGCGTGCACGAGCATCCAACTGGACTCTGCGCCGTGAACATGCGACACGTTCTCGGGACGTGGATCGTCAGCGGCCCGAGGCATCGTGACACTGCCGCGTAGGAGTTCAAGCCGACACCCAGCGTCGTCTGCCATGGCGATCTGCCTCGGGGTCGTCTCTGCTAGGACTACTCCGCGTGGGTCCTGGCACCAGTCCCTGAAGGTGGGCTGGTCTAGCCCGCGATCGCCCGAGCCCTTGCGCATCAACCAGTCCTGCGGGCCAAGTAGCTCATTCGCCGTGCGGTCGGCGGCGACGAGCCAGTTCGGGAACTGCTTTGGGATGTCCGCAAGACGAATACCACCCAAGTCCTGCATGTTCCTACTCCTTCCGCTACAAGCACCCCGTGACAGCGAGGTGACCGGATAATCCGGCACGATGGCGAGCGCGATCGCATCATCCGCGTCAGCGACGCGAAGGACGGGCTTTCGGTGACCGTCGAGCTCGACTCCGAGGGACGGGGTGCCCTGCTTTGTTCTGAGCGCGGTGGGCTTCACCTCGTACCCGTGGGGGCCTAGCTGCACCTGTAGGAGCAGGCCGTCGCGACGGGCGGCGAAGCTCATCGACGACGGCTTGCTTCCTGATCCGGGCCGAGGGGTCGTTACCCGGACACAGCGGATACCACGGGACGTCGTCCAGCAAACCGCGCCAACGGCCTCGGCCATGGTGTGCCGGGACGAGGCGCAGTGCAACGAACAAGCCGTTCGCCCACCTCGTGTTTTCCTTCGCCTCGCACGAGGTAGGACAGAGCACGCGGCCGGGCGTCGTCGCGAGATAACCGTCTCGCGCGCGGCGACTCGACGACCGACGTCGCTCGGGCGCCATGCTCACCCCGCGGTATCACGTTTCTGGCCAGAACCCGTCTATGCGCTGAGAGCGAATGAGCTCAGACCCGACACTTCGCGACCTTCGTCAGCTGCTCTATCTGAAGACCGGCGAAGAGTTCACCGACGAGCAGTTACAGATCTTCGAGGAACTGCTCCGGCGTCGAGTGGGACTCGGCGCGCTGGACGGCGGCGGTATCCACGCTCTACAACGATCCCGACGCGACGCCCATAGCCGACGTCGTGCTGGACATCTACAACGACTGTGGCTGCGTGGCCCGGGGGCCGGCACGGACTCGTGATTCTGCGTGCCACCAGGCGACCAAGAGGGATCTGACTGCCCGTCCGGCCGCGTAAGTGGACGCTGATTGCCACCGTCTGCATCCATGACGTCAAGCTGGACGATGCTCTCGGGAGTGCTCGAGTAGACGATGTCACCCGGAGCGGGAAGCTTCGTCCGAACCGCACCCGCCTACCGACGTAAGCATCACCAGGGACAGAAAGTGGACAAAGTAACGCAGAGGCACGTTTCGTATCACCGCTTGGGTCACAACTCTGCCATCGTGCGTAGCCGCTCTCAAGAACGGCTCAGAACAGGTCCGGATCGACAAGTGGCTCTGGGCGGCGCGGTTCTTCAAGACCCTCGCGGCCACCGGTACAAGCGTAGGTACGGCGTCGCGGCACTGACAGCCCAGAAAGGGCGTCGAGTCACGGTTCTGCCTGAATCCGACCGATTTGCTCCCCCGCGCACCAGCGACGCGGAAACGAGACAACCGCGCACGGTCTGTAACGTGCGATCGTCCGGTGCCAATCGCCCTCGATCGAGGAGGATCGGAATGGCAAAGAAGTCCAAGAAGCATGGTGCGCCCAGTTCCGGTTCCCTGGGAACCGAAACGAAGGCGCCGATGGTCAGCGTGAAGGTGAAGAAGCAGAAGAAGAAGTCGCGCGGGAAGTAACCCGCTCGACGTAGCGCTTGATCAGCTCGACTGAAGCGCCGTGCGGTACGCGCCGAGTCCCTCGAACCGTGCACGCGACGCTGTGTTCGTCTCGTCGATCCCAGTCGAAACCTCGTTGACGCCGCGTTCCTCGAGTCGGGCAAAGACCTCGGCGATCAGGGCGTCGGCGTGCTGGCGCTCCCGGTCGGGCCGGGTCGTATCGCATCTGGAACGCCGCCGCCCCGGATTGAAACCTCGGCGACTCTCTCGGCGCCCGATGTTCTTGCGCCTGCAACGGGCGCGTCTAAGGTCGGCAGAATCTCGCTCGGGTACCACGCGCTCGGGGTAGTCGCCGCCGGAATCGAACGCCGCTTCGAAGCGGAGGCTAGGCTCATGCGGATGGACGCGGTCGAGGTGCGGCGCTCGGCACGGGCACGGCGGTGGAGGCTGGAAGTGCCGTGGGGCGAGCCGGCACGGCTGACCGTGCCGCAGTTGACGAGCCGCGCGGAGATCGAGCGCATACTCGCGGACAAGCGAGCGTGGATAGAGAGGCAGCGGCGACGGCAGGTGCCACGGCTGGGGCTCGAGCGACTTGCGGTGCGCGAGTCCGAGGCGCGCCTGGCCGCTCGAGAGCTTGTCACGGCCCTGGCGAAGGAGGAGGCCGAGCGGATCGGGGTCGCCTACCAGCGGATCCGGATCGGTGGCCAGCGGACGCTCTGGGGATCGTGCTCTGGACGCGGCACGCTCTCCTTCAACTGGCGACTGATCTTGGCGCCGCTCGAGGTGCTCGACTACGTGGTCGTGCACGAGCTCTGCCACCTGCGCGTTCCGAACCACACGCCGCAGTTCTGGGCGCTCGTGGAGCGCAACCGGCCACACTGGCGCCATCAGCGCGACTGGCTGCGCAGGCACGGGCCGGAACTACTCGCGGTTCGTCCTTCGAGCGAGGCACCGATTCGCGCCGCTGTCCGGTAAGGCAGCGTAACTCCATCCTCCTCGTGACCCATGAGCCGCGCCAACGCGATGGTGCACGGGGCGCCTGAGGGGCCCTGGCCCGTCGCTGCCCGTCCGGACCGGCCTGCGCGAACCGTGCTTGCGCATCCGCAACCTGGTGCTCTGCTTGCCTGACCGTCTCTACGTTCGACGAGGTGTCTGCTCGCGCCGGCTCATCTCGGCGCCGACGCCTTTCTTCGCGATGATCCAGTAGTCAGGTTCCCGGCGCACGACGTACTCGATGTCGGTATCTACGTGCTCGTCGGAGGGTGCGACGAAGAAGTGCGTCGGCTCTGCTCGTACCGCCTCGTACTCCGCAATTGTCAACCCGACTGGCAGAGCGCACGTCTCATCCGCACACTCGCACACCCACTCGGCAACCGCGGGCTGAACGCGCAGGTGATGCTCTTCGATCCGCTCGTTGAGCTTGCGGAGTTGGATCTCGTTGTGTGCCTTGCGAATCGCGTCGGCTTCATCGCTTAGCCTCGTGCGCGGGTCGGTCACCAGTGGAGGGTACCCTCGTCGCGCGCGCGAACGTGGAGGCTTTGGCAGTGCCCGCTCCTCGTGGCTCATGGCGACCTCCTCGGGTGGTTCTTCGCCCATTCGTCGTGCCTCGGCCGCCTATCGTTTGGAGCGTGGAATCGACCTACAAGTGCTGCGTCGGATGAGTGCTTTGGGTGCTGAACGACGGCTTGTGCCGCCGCGCGTTCAGCCTGGTGACGCGGTCGGGATCGTCTCGCCGGCCTTCGGCGGCGTGGGCTGCTGGCCGCACCGCGTCGAGCGCGGCGTTGCGTACTTGGAGCAGCTCGGCCTGCGCGTGAAGGTGATGGAGCACGCCCGCCGCAGCGAGGGCTGGGCCTCTGCGCCCGCAGAGGCGCGCACCGCCGACCTGCACGCGGCCTTCCTTGATGACGAGGTGTCGGTCGTGCTCGCGGGGATCGGCGGCAACCACGCGAACCAGCTCCTGCCGCTGCTCGACTTCGAGTTGATCGCGGCGCACCCGAAGGTCTTCCAGGGTTTCTCGGATATGACCGTGCTGCATTGGGCGTTCCTCCGTCATGCCGGCCTCGGCGGCTTCCACGGGCCGGCGCTGATCACGGCGCTTGCCGAGTTTCCGGCTATCCATCCGGAGTCGGATCGCTCGCTGCGGGCGGCCTGGTTCAGCTCGGAGCCGCTGCGCTTCGAGCCGGCGGCGGCCTGGACGGACGAGTTCCTCAACTGGGACGAGCAGCTCGACCTGGCACGCGCGCGCGAGCTGCGCCCAGGAGGGGGCTGGGTCGCGCTTCGTGGCGGTCACGCCGACGGATGGCTCCTCGGCGGCTGCCTAGAGACGATCTGCTGGCATCTAAAGGGCTCGAGTTCATGGGTTAGCCCGGACGGAGCGATTGTCTTCCTGGAGACATCGGAGCTCGCGCCTTCGCCGGGCGAGGTGGACTCCTACCTGACCGATCTCGAACAGCTCGGAGTCTTCCACACCGCGGCGGCGCTCGTCGTCGGTCGGGCTTGTGGCTACGACGAAGAGCGGACGAAGCAGCTCTACGAGGTCGTCGTCGCGCGCACCGAGTCTTCCGGCTTGCCAGTGCTCGCGAATGTCGACATCGGCCACACCGACCCGATGCTCACGCTGCCGATCGGATGCAGCGCGCATCTCGACGTCGATGCACTGCGATTCGAGACACTCGTGCCGGCAACCGCAAGCTAGTCACAGCCGCAGCGACGACACCCGTCTGGGAATACACACCGCTCTCATTTGCTACGTCGTTCGCCGAACCGTGGCGCTACCGAACCGGAGTATCGCCCCGAACGCACAGTGGGCAAGGAGGCGGCGGGAGATCTCTAGTCCCCTAAGCCTGCAGTCGCTCGTCAAGGTGACCTAAGAAGGTCGCCTAAGGTATGTCTTGATCGTCGAAGATCCGCATCGTCGGACCGCTCGCCCGGTACGAGAACCAAGTAACGGTGGGAGTGGTAACTGGCTCCTTGTGGGCGACGAGGTACGCGGCGAACGCCCGCACGAACTCGTGACCGTAGCGTCCCTCGGCGATGAGCGCCGTGCGATCTTCGACCGTAACTCGTCTTAGTTCCAGGGACGCCGCGTCCGTGCCCTCCTCCAGCTGGTATGCCAGCCTCTGCCGCGACGCACGATCTCGACTGTCTCTCGTTCCAGTTCCGTGATGCTCCTCGGAGCAGGCTCGACTGCAGAAGGGGTCGCGCATCCGCACCGAGACCTCGGGCAGTCCTCCCCCACAGACAGAGCAGCGTGCACGTGTGGGCGTCACTGATCTGCTCGGATCCATATCCGAGTATCTACATGGTCGTTCGTACGGAAGCTTCTCCACCGCACACGTCGCCACGGTTCGGTCGACTCATCCACCGCCTGCCGCAGTGCGTCGAAGCGAGCTGATCAGGCGAGAGCCGGCGAGAAGCCCGCGATGCCGGGTGCGACGTCCGGGAAGCGCGCACCTCAGCGTCTCGGTTCCGATCGCTGCCACCTGGCAACGGGCGGCGTTGCATGCCGCTGGCGGTTGAAGGAGACTCCATCGCGTGAAGCCGTCTCACCTGGTGCGGTGGCGGTAGCTGTCACCGTTGAGCGCCGGCGCGCCACGCTGGTGAGCGCCGACGCGGCGGGCTACAGCCGGCTCATGGCCGTCGACGAGCTCGCCACCATCCAGGCGATCAAGGCCTTCCGCGACGCAGCGGAGGAGATCGCGGCCGATCACGGCGGCCGGCTGGTGGACTCACCGGGCGACAACATGCTGTTCGAGTACGGCAGCTCTGCCTCCGCTCTCGAGGCGTCGCTGAAGTTCCAGAGGTTCGTGCTGGAGACGAACGAGCGCTACGCCCCGGAGGAGCGGATGCAGTTCCGGATGGGCATGCACAGCGGCGACGTCGTCGTGGACGACGATCGGATCTACGGCTCCGGAATCAACATCGCCGCGCGGCTCGAGCGCCTCGCTCGCCCCGGCGGCATCTGCGTTTCCGAGCTCGTTCTACAGGACGTCGGCAGCACGCCGGACCTCGAGGACATCGGCCCGCAGCACGTCAAGAACATCTCGTACCCGATCCACGCCTTCTTCATCGACGTACCGGGTCAGGCCCTGCCAGAGCCTCCGAAGAGTTCGGCGTGGCCGGCCATCGCGGTCATGCCGTTCGAGACGGCCGAGGGTGATGCCGACGCTGAATACCTCGCGGACGGCATGACCGAGGACCTCATCACCCACCTCGCGATGTGGCACCAGTTTCCGGTCATCGCCCGCAACTCGACGTTCACGTACAAGGGCCAGACCGTCGACCCCGCCGTCGTCGGCAGGGAGTTGGGCGCCGAGTACGTCGTCGTCGGACGCCTGTCGCGCGTTGACCGGCGCGTACGCATCTCGGCGCAAATGCTCGACGCCGAGACCGGCAACCACGTCTGGGCGGATCGCTGGAACACGATCCTCGACGACGCGTTTGAGACCGGCGACGAGATCGCGCAGGCCATCGGCGTGGCCCTACGACCCGAGCTGCTCAAGAGCATGGCGGAGCGCGCAATGCGTCAGGCGCCCGGCGACCTGACCGCGTGGGACTATGCCCTCCGCGGACTCTGGTTCCTCCGCCGCCCGACGCGTGAGGACTGCGAGCAATCGATCGAGTTGTTCACCCGAGCGGTTCGGCTCGACCCGGCATCCGGCTTCGCCCACGCCTACCTCGCCAACGGGCACTACCGGAGACTTCAGCTCCAGTGGACGGTCGATCGCGACGCGGACGTGCGCGCTCTCGTCGAGCACGCCGAGCGCGCGGTCGACTGCGACCCGATGGAGGCGAACGGCTACCTGTTCCGTTCCCTCGCGTGCTCCGTTCGCGGTAAACGCGACGAGGTGCTCGTGAATCTCAGGCGGGCCGTCGAGCTGAACCCGAGCATGCCTGTCGCGCGCTCGCTCCTCGGCCAATTCCTCGGGATCGCGGGCCGGACCGAGGAAGGGCTGCGGGAGCTGGACACCGCGATTCGCCTGAGCCCCAAGGATCCCCAGCTCTGGACCTTCCAGGCCGGCAAGGCCGTCGTGTACTTCAACGCGCGCCGGTACGACGAGTCGCGTGCGGCGAGTGAGCAGGCCCTCGAGATCGACCCGGACTTCGCCTCCGCGACGGCATTCTCGAACATCGCGGCGACCTCGGCGCTGCTCGGCGACCTGCCCCGGGCGCGGGCGGCGCTCGAAGAGACGCTGCGCCTCTGGCCGGACATGTCCGTCAAGACGTTCCGGACGGTGTTCGCCTCGATCCCCGACGGCCCCGTCGAGGAGTTCTTCCGCGGAATGCGTCTGGCGGGCTGGGTGCCGGACGAAGACGACGCCACTACGCCCGTATCCAACTCGACCTGAGAGGAACCTCGCGCATGTCGACCCTGCCCACGTCCCCGTCCATCCCGTACTCGAAGGTGCGATCGCAGCTCGGTACCGGCGACCTGTTCTTCCTGCACGGCAAGTCCAAGCCCGGCGTGATGATCGAGAACCTCGAGAAAGCCGAGGGCTGGCCCCCGTACTCCCATATCGGAATGGTGATCAACGACGGGGGCGACTTGTACTTCTGGGACGCTCCGGGTGACGGAGGCGACTGCTTCCCGGACCCGTACGCGACCACCGATCAGGACAACAGGATCTACGGGAAGTACGCGAACGGCATTCATCCCGGCTGCCGCGTCGCCGTGCTCGACGACGTCCTGGCGTACTACTCGACGAAGATCACCCCGGACATGGAGGGCTTCTGGCTCCGTCAGCTCACGCCTGCCGTCACGCAGGCTCGGTTCGAGGCTTTGCGCCTGTTCATCAATCGGGTCGACGGCCTGCCGTTTCCGTCGGGGCCGGTTCCTTCGTGGCTGAAGAAGTGGGTCGATCCAGAGGTCACAGGGCTTGGAGCGACCTTCCTCGCCGGCAACGACCGAGCATCGCTCTTCTTCGGCACGTACTTCTGCGCGCAGCTCGTCGCCGACTCGTACATGCACATGGGCCTGCTCGACCTGGAGCTCTTCCCTCCGAATGGATACAGCCCTGCGGCCTTCACGATGGACGGCACCGATCGGCTTCCCCTGATCTCGCCCGCGCAGCTCGGGACGGTCACCTTCGTCGAATGGGACGGGCCACAGAAGGACAGCGGCGATACGTGCCCGCCGTACAACCCGCCTTCTCCCGCCTGAGGCGAGCGACATCGACCTAGCGCGCCGGTGGCGGGCGCCGTCAGTCGGGTGGATCAACCGCCGGTTGCCAACTCGGTGCGACGGTTGAATCAATCGGCCTCGCGCACTTTGTGAGGTAACGCGGCTTGCGCGTGTCGACGAGGGTTATCGCAATCGCTGTGCACCCGATCATGGATGACATCTCAAATGCAATCGTCCGCCCATCGGGACTCCAGGCGAGGCCGTAGGGCCCGTTTGCAAACAGTCGGTGCGCGAGCACGAGCTCTTCGCCCGTCCCATCACGACTAACGACATAGATCTTTGCGGCGCCAGTGAACTGACTGGTGCGGCCCCAACGAGCAAATGCAACTCGTGAACCGTCCGGCGACCAGGCAGGTGCGGTCTCGAACACCCCAGGCGGCGTGTTGGTGAGAGGACGCGTTTTCCCCGTGGCGAGCTCCAGCACGTGGACGTCCATGTTTGACTCTGTCGGCGACGCTAGGTCGCGTCCACGGACAAACACGATCTCACTGCCGTCGGGGGACCAGTCTGGATCAGTGTCAGCGCGACCTGTCGTTAAACGGCGCGCGTTCTGGCCGTCCACCTCGACGAGGAACAACGCCCCAAATCGCGAGGGGACAGCGCTGCTCACCGAAGGCCCGTGCACATAGACGATCTCACGAGCATCGGGCGACCATGTCGGCTGTCCGGAACTCCGGCCGGGCCTCTCAGGTGTGAGCCGATGCACGTCGTCTCCGTCGGAGTCCATCACGAAAACGTCGTCGCTCGTGAACAGCGTCGACTCGCCGACATCCTCGTTTCGCGTGAAGGCGATTTGGCGCCCGTTGGGCGACCAGTCCGGGTCCGTCGTCGCAAGCTTCGAGGTTAGGCGCTGCCTCTCGGTGCCGTCACTCCTCATCACACAGATGCCGTACCAGGGATTCTTCTGCTCCTTGCAGCCATACGCGATCAGCTCGCCACGGACTTCCGCGGGCTCGTCTCGACTGAGCAGGAACGTGGCGGCGGTGACAACGACAACGAGACCGAGGGCAGCGAGAGCGAGTACGAAGGTGCGTTTTGATGGCATGCGCCCCACGCCCGATCCTCCCTAACGCCGCCCCGAAGCGCAATGTCTGCTAATCAGATCCGCCGACGCCGAAGCGACCTTCATCGTCCGTTCGCCGAACGCTCAAGGCACTGCGGGACACTCGCGCCGACGAGAGTCGCGCGTACCGGGGCTTACCGCGGAAGAGCTTGATGACCTCAGTGCCGGGAGGCGACGTAGACGAACGTGCTCTCGTCCACGCCGGCCTTCACGTCGACGGCTGCGAAGCCGGCGCTCTTGAGTAGCGGCACCAGCTCGTCGCGGTACCACTGTCGCATCGAGAGCTCGTGCTCCTCGCGACGTCCGTCGGACGTCTCAGCGCGGATGGTCATGTAAACGCAGCGGTCATGCTCGTCGACCGCGTCGACGCGGCTCCATAGCGTGAACTCGACGCCGTCGAGCGTTGTCTTTCGCTCAGGCTCGTGTGACCAGTCGCGTGGGCGCCAGTGCCACGGGCTCTCCTCGTTGTCGAGGACGAGCGTGCCGCGTGGCTCGAGCGCGTCGTGGAGGCGCCGAACCGCCTCCGTGTCCTGCGCGCGTGTGCTGCCGAGCCCGAGGACACCACTGGCGACAATCGAGCCGTACCGGCGCGGCGGCGCGAGCTCATGCAGGGGCGACAACCAGAGGGTTGCTTCGGGGGCACGCTTACGACAGCGGCCAATCATGTCGGCGGACACATCGCAGCCATCGACGTCGTACCCGGCCGCGAGCAGGGGGACGAGCAAGCGCCCGGCGCCGCACCCTGCGTCGAGCACCGGACTCCGCAGGTAGGGCGTATACAGCTCGACTTCCGGCGCGTCGAGGTTGAAGTGCGCCCACCAGTCGGCGATCAGTCCGTGGTGCCAGGTCTGCGGTGCGGACATCGTCGCTCCTTCGCAAGCGCGTGGGACAGGATCGTTCGGTGCGAAGTGAGCTGACTTACATTCATACGAGCGTACGTCCTGACGCCACTAGGTTCAACGCCGCCGCTCGTCTCAAGCGACATCCACAAACACTCGGGCAATCAGGCGCCGATCACGAGCTGAAGCGCTAACGATCCTGGAGCGCGTCCAGGGCAACGGTGAAGGCGACGAGTAGGCGGTGATCGACCTGAGGGAGCTCCTCACTGAGCTCGAGGACGTACCGGTCGCGCAGCGGCCCGAGGA
>Ga0190275_10004003_pt1 | contig 10594 bp, 12 predicted proteins | sample Popmic550T_FD_133745 | JGI IMG/M metagenome (GOLD analysis project Ga0190275, IMG submission 133745) | Populus adjacent soil microbial communities from riparian zone of Yellowstone River, Montana, USA - 550 T | ecosystem: Environmental > Terrestrial > Soil > Riparian zone > Trees stand | place...
GACGAAGAGTCCGCTTCTGCGATACGTTGGTGATTGGCGTGTAAAACATCTATTTCCCTCCCTCACCAAGAGTGTTGTTGTTGTCGTGCACTACCAGGGTCAACATCTTTCCCTTCGTGTTGTGTAAGGGATCGAGTCAACCCCTTGACCTGATATGAAGGAGGAGAAATTAAAGGGCCAGGAAATGGTCGAAATCACTGCTCTTGCTAGCTTCCTTCAATGACGAACCACGGCCCATGGACGGCATGCGCCCGTTGGACTGAGGAACCAATGCGCGATTCTTATCAGTGGTCTTCCGGGTTGCTGCCACTGCCGTGAGAACCTTCAATCGATCCTTCACGATAAAACTATTCATCTTCTCGAAACCGGCGACCACCTGATACTTCTGCTCAGGGGAGATCAAACCGAAATCGACATACATATCAGCTAGGCGAATCGCATCAACCGCACTCGCTTTCGGCGGCCAGTTGTGGTCCGTCTTTTTATCAGGGTCGGTCAACAGCGGACCATTTTGATCGTATTCACCGCGATCATACTGGGTCTGCTGTGCCCGGTCTGACGTGTCGTTAATGGGCTTCTCGACGTCCTGAGTATCGGTGTCGCTCTTGGCGGCATCGAGATTGTCTTCCGCCGTCCGACGCCGACGACTGAACGCCGCTGATTTACTCGGGTCCACAGTATTATCCTCATTCTCGGCCCGAACGTCTTCGGGATCGGCTCCGTCCGCGTTGGTGTCATCCCCCGCACGACGCCGATTCGAGTTATACGGATTCTGCGTTTTCTTGTCGTCGTTGTCTTTGTGCGGAGTATCATCCGCTTCCGAACCACGATCCGGCTTGGAATCGTCAGAAAGCGGAGGCTTGGGAGCGGAATCCCCACCACCCGGGGCCGGAGGCTTAGGCGGTGCAGGCGGAGCCCCACCACCAGCCGGAGGCGCACCCGAATCCGGAGCTTTCGGCGGAGCAGGAGGCCCACCCGCCGGAGGGGCACCACCCGGCGCGGGAGGAGTAGCGGCCGGAGACGTCGGCGGAAGCTGATCTTTCGGGTGCGGCTGAGTCACCGGCATTTGCATTGTGGGATCGTGATAAAGATCCTCATTGTTCACGGCCTCTTGCTGGCCCATTTCATTGTTAATCATGGACGTACCGTCGCCATGATCCTGAATGTGTTGGACCGGCACCGGACCACTACCATCACCGGTATCGAAATGCAAAACACCATTAGCGTGTTTCATCGACCGGCCGCGCTTCACCGAACCGATACGATTCTCCGGCTTTCCCGACGGCGGAGCACCGGGATCACTCGGGCTACCAATCGGGGGCGGAGCACCAGCGGCACCAGCCGGACCAGGAAGACCTAACGCATCTCCCGCCGTTCCGAGAGGATCTTGCATAAAGTTCTTGACATCACCGGCAGGACCACCAGACACGGCCGGAGGACCACCGAGCATTTCCCCGATCGGGCCGCCGATCTGTTCTCCGGCCCAACCGCCCCAGCCACCAGGCACACCACCCGGAGCGAGAGAAGAATCGTCAGCAGTCTTCGCAAGATTCACCGGCATGGTGGGATCAGTCGGCACAGCAGGCATACCCGGAGCAGCACCCGCACCACTGATATCAGCCGGAGCGGGCGGAGCAGTCGGAACAGCCGGAGCCGGAGCACCGCTTGACAACGGCGGGGGTGCACCACCCATCGCGGCGGGGTCCTGCACACCATCAGCCTGTTTACGCTGCGCCACAACTTGCTGATGCAACGTATTCAGGGAATGACGATCACTGTTGTCGAAATTGCCTGAGGTGATCAGGTTCGGCACCACCGCCGCGAGCACATTCAGAGCATTTTTGTTTGCCCGATATGCGTACTCGCGAACCCCGGCCACCACAACCTTGCCAAAATCGGCACGAGGATGGTGAGCCGCTGTCCGATCAATCCACTTCAGAACATCAGAAAACTCTTTAGTGGAAAGCTTCGGAATAGGAGTGGCACGCTTGGCACGTTCCCGGCGAGCAGCAAGATTCGTGACGTCGGTCCGCTCATCCGGCGCGCGCGTCTCGTCCTCATTCTTCGGGTTACTGTCGAGCGACGTGGGATCAGTGGTTTCCTCTTCGCCACGCTTCTCATCAGTGGTGGCCGACGGAGACTCAGGAGACGGGGTGTCCGCAATGGCCTCTTCGCCATCATGAGGCACGACATTCTCGGACAGGTCATAGGTTCGTGTAGTCATATGTATAAACTCCCTCTATGACCGACGGACGAATGGATTATCGGAAAGATTGCGGCGTGCTTGACGATCCAGGGGATTCTGCCGCAGATCCACTTGTTTAGCCTGTTCAAGATTAGGCTCTTGCAATTCTTCGGGTGGCATCCGGAACTGGCAAAGCTGACATTCCTTGCCGTCGAAACCTTCATCACCGCACTGTGGACAACTCTGCTCGTCTCGCATGGTATCGACCTGCGGCGGAGCAATCGTCTCGCCATATCCCAATTTAGGAATAATCGGATTGACCGGGTTATCATCTTGGGGCATAGGATACGGTGAGGGTGGCTGAGCATAGGTCGCGCTCGGAGACGGACCACTCATGACCGCCGCCGGATCAGTGCCAGGGGAAGGGGCAGCACCATAGGGATCAAACTCGTTAGCGTAATGCGCACCTCCGGGCACATACACTTCCTGCACCAACGCTGTCTCATCCGCCGGATCGAACACGAAAGAGATTTCGAAGAATGAGACATTCTTGCACTGTTCGTAGACTAATACCGCTTGCTTCTCAAAATTGTCGGTGATCTTGTTGAGCACCGCACCCTTGAACGCTAAGACATGATCACAGAACTCGTAAGGATCACGAGCAGTATTGCCACAATAACTACACACCGTAAAGCCCACATCGCAATTGTGGACCGCGATGCCGCCAGCCACGTACGAATCATCGCCATCAACATCTAAATTGTAGACTTCGGAGAGAGTGTCACGATCACTCTCCGCGTGAAGAATTCGACGCCACAAACCATCTTTACACGGCCAGGTCTCACCCGGAATGAACGCCGCATTCTCTTTAACGGCACGCCCGGGGGTAAACACCCAATCGCCAGCAACGATCTCAATGGCTGTCGTCCATAGTGATTCAGCATGCAAAGACCCCGCGCGCACCCAAATAGGATGCTCGGAGGTCATCACAATCGGATCATTGAGATTGGACACGGTCAACGTGACGATCAAACCGTCATAATCCCGAACCATCACATACGTGACCGGCTCGACGTTACCTTTATGTGTAATGATTTCATCATCAACTTCAATCTTCTCGATAGCCTTTTCGCTACCATCAGCCATCGTGATCAACGTACTAGGGGCAAAACACCCCATGGACACGCCATCAAGACGACCGGCCTCGATCTCAGCGGCCAACCTCGGATACGCCTTAGCGTCTACCTCGATCAACAAATCAATGTACTTATCGGTGCCGTTTTCCTTATACACCGAACCACGGACAATCCCGCGCGTCTTGCGGTAGTTCAAGTTCTGGTGATTCACAAACACCGGACGACCAACGAACGTCCGATACGCTTTCTTTAGCTCATGTGACTCGAAACCATCAAAGTTCTTATTGACCCGAGCAGAAATCGCCCGCGTCCGCACCAAGATCGTGCCAGGTCGGGGGGTCACGTCGGGGAAATCATCAAAAAATGACACACGAGAGCCACGAACGATGGACGTCCGTGGCTTTTCCTGCGTGTCTTGCTTGAACACTGTGTCCCCTTAGTGATATTTCCTCACTAACTTAGGGGAGATCGACGCCTATCTTACATAATTCCTCGCAAGACTTTTTCCTATGTCTCGATCCCTCGCACGAAACCTACGTAACTGCGCGATTCCGTCGGACCCTGTTGGTTCTGATACCGCGAACCATAATAACTCGACCCGTACTCGTGCTGTGCCGGAGACTTCATCTCCATAAAACAGAGCTGACCGATCTTCATCCCCGGCCACAGCAGAATGGGCAGATTGGACACGTTCGCTAGCTCTAGGGTGATCGGGCCACTGAACCCCGGATCAATAAACCCCGCCGTCGAGTGCGTGAGTAGACCTAATCTTCCCAAACTACTCTTGCCCTCTAATCTCGCAGCAATGATCCGAGACAGTGTTACCGTTTCCACCGTGGAACCCAGCGCGAATTCTCCGGGATGCATCACAAATGACTGATCTTCTTCGACCTCGATCAGATCGGTGAGCCCATTATTAGGCTGAGCCGGATCAATACAAGCCACATTGTGTGTCGTGAACGTCCGGAAAAACCTATCCAACCGGACATCAACCGAGGCAGGCTGTATTTGACGAAAATCGAGAGGACTAATTGTGATATTGTGTGCTTTGATGTGACCTTCAATATCACGGTCACTCAACAGCATCACAACACCGATTGCAAAGCCTTCCACTGTCGACGCTGTGCCCGCGAACCAATAACGACCTGCACATTATCCGAAAGCCATCCCTGATTCATCGCAGCACGGTGCGCGGCCTCGACACCAATACCGGCATCGATCATCGCCACCATCACCTGCACAACGTGACGATCATGCATGGTGAACATGCGGGTACCACTGACAATAACAGGCTTCAGAAAACCTTGTGTAACCCACCGGTCAACACGACTTTTGGTCATGCCTTTAAGGCGCGCCATCTCGGAACTAGAGAGGAGATCTTCCTCTTCAATGACAGTGGCCGTACTCATGGGATCATCATAGCACATAGTCAATTCGCAGAACGAGAAATGTTCGTCGTGTGGATCAACTACAGGAAGTCGAACTATCGGTAACGGCGCGCCATCACAACACGGCGTCTTCCATTTGCATCGTGGACATAACCACCGGGTTTGAATCGGATCAAACTCATGTCCACAATTAGCACACGTCAACACTAGAAATAGGAACCTTCATCATCATCTTCATAAATGGAATCCGCAAGATTGAGCGCCGTAAGCTGTGATGCCTGCCCTGCCTCCATCATCAACAGGTTTTGTTCACCCTCGGTGTAGTTCTTTCCCGCCGTGCGTGCCATGAATTCCGACGCCATGTGCGCGAGATCAGCATCTCCCACAGGCATACCCGGCACCATCTCAGGCACCTGAACCTGCGCCGCCGGATCTTCTACGCCCGGACCCACCGGAGTTAAACTGCCCCCACCAGGAACATGCGGCACCGGAATACCGGCTAATTCATCATCGCCGTCGGGCTGGTGCGGCACTTCCACACCTTGTAATGGGTCGCCACCCTCACCTAAAGCATTCTGAAGCATCCCCGCAACATCGTTTTGTTGCTGATCCGGGGAGTAAACTTGCATATCCCCTTCGGGGGTCACACCATGACTCGGGTCCCACGGCACTTGCTCGACATCAGGTAAACCCTGCGTCGGATCAATCAACGTACTATTCGACATATTGTCTGCGTCGGTATCGTCCAGCATGCCCACACCGGCGGCCGTGCGCGCATAGCTTAATTGACGATCATCAAGATGGGTGTCATTAGTCGGAGGCCGGTAATCTTGACCTGAGGAGAACGGCTGTGTATGTTGCTGATCCTGTGAGGTATCAGTGATGTTGTTCATCCAGTCATAATCATCACCTAACCAAAACCGCTCGAATTTCTCACCCCACCCCGCCTCGCGCCGATCAAGATCCTCGAAAGGGTGATCAATACTCTGTTCGCCGTCGTCCTCGAAAGCGTGATCGAGATCGCCGTATTCCTCAGGCTCACCATGGTCACCCCAGCCACCACCACGGTCACGCTGGTCGATCACGTCATGCTCGCGCGTGAACGGGTTGTCTAACTCCTCCGGGGTGCCTTTGTCATTCCACCCTGCCGGAGGATACCCCTCGACAAACTCCGCATTCTTTACCGGATGGTGGAACTTGCCATCCGAGCCCCGGACCCACCCATCCTGCGGATTCACCACAATGGGGTTTTTGGCATCGTAGTCCGGACCGTAATCCGTCAGACCAGGATTATCCTCAGACCAGTTACCCGGGACGTGATCAAAGTCTAGCTCTTTGTCGTCATCCGTGGTATCAGTCTCAGCAAAGTGTCGAGCATTGCGTTGTTTAGCAAAAGGGTGGCGCGCACCAAACACCGAATTCGGCTCATGATTCCGAATAGACGGCACACTGTTGGTGGGGTCAAGATTCTCGGGAAGATCATGGATCGGCTGAATGTTCAGCTCATTTTTGAACCGATCACGCGGCTTCGGGTTATACGGAAGCTTGGCGCCCTTATCAGGGAATTCATCCGGAGACGTCACCACACGACCAGGATCACCAATATCAGCGGTGACCTCATGGCCGGGATACCAGCCACTAAACGCCGCACCTTCGATACATAGCCATGTCACCCCCTGGCGTGAATCGATTTCAGTGACCACACCCGGCCCGTCGGCAGTAAAGACGCGATCCATGGGTTTTTACCCCTTCGGTTTATTCACAATGACACAACAGACTCGTGTCTCAACAAGACACAACTCCACTCTTCCTGCGTATGTAAAATTTTGGTACTCCACCCATATGCCATCGCTATCAAGTCTAACTGCGGTACGCATGCCGTATAAATCGGAACAGTAAACGGTGAATCACCATGTGCTGAATCAGCTAACGTAATATGAAGCATTGCCATAGCATATCCCGCTTGGAATGCTTCATCATCATAGGGACCGCCCTGTGAGGCAGTCACGATCATCGGTAGTTTCATCATTCGGTAAACCTAAAAACAACCCACTCTTCGTCATTGACCTTGTGCTGATCAATCTCGACCTGCAACCCTAGATTACGCTCTGTCTCGCGCAACGCTTTCCTAAAAGTCTTTGGTGTATTACCGTACGCCTCCGGGCAGAAACCCCAACGCTGCCCATTGGTCCACCGCACCCAGGGGTAATGAGTAGGATCGTACTCATCAACCCCATGCAAACCTAGAAACTGAAACTCGATGACGTGTCCCATGTGTCCTCACAAAAAAAGATCAATTGCTGATTCAATTGCTGATTCACGGTGGCTGGTCTGTCGATGAGCCTCGGCGTGACCATTGAGATCATGAACGCCAAGATCTTCAGCGCCACAATCACTACACTTCCAGTTACCCCTCATACTATCGGGTGCGGTAAAGCTAGGTCCAGAGGGTGAAGAAGAATCATCAGGAATATCGGCTAATTTCCGGCGCGAACTCTTGCTCTTCTCGTCCTGTTTAGCCTGCTCTTGGGCCTCCGGGACATTCACATACAAAGCTTTTTGCTGTTCCCGGGCCTGGTCACGGGTCTCGTGATGACCTTTGACCTCACCATTATCATTCACCACATCGAATCCGCCACCGCTCTCTTGGATACGGTACGGACCGTGCGCGCCACCACCGGGCGCCGTGTGGATCATAGATTGATAATTCGGAGGCGTCCACGTTGTCTGCGGTCTCTGATTGTCAGGCTGTCCACTCTTATTACCCGTACCATGACACACCGGGCAGGGCTCTCCCGCGTACAACTCACCCGTGCCGACACACGCCTCACAGTCACCGCGTAAGCCTAATTCCATTTGCTCACGAGTGTCCGCGCGACGACTCCCGAATGTTCTTCCCGCCCCGGTGTGGTACTCCGTGCCACGCTGCGAGATGACCTTGAAATCTTCGCCTTTCATCACAGCGAGCTTATCAGCTAGATCAATCGCACCGTTGAGATCAGCCGTGTCAGTGTAGGTCTGACCGCTAGCACTCTCGACAAAATAGTAATTCGGCTGTGTGATGTTGCTCGGATCAATCCCCGCACGGCGCGATTTCTTCTCGGAGGGATCATTATATCCGCCCGTACCACCGCCGCGTTCTTTGTCCCCGCCTTGAAGAAATTCATCAACATCATCGTCTACATCATCATTGTCGCTACCAAACGGTTCAGCTTTCTTGTCGCCAAAATTGTCTAGATTATAGAAACGACCAATCTTGTGATCTTCGTCGGACTGCTCTTCTATCTTTTGATCTTCACTCTTGGTCGTCTCAGTATTGGGGTCGTCTTCCTCGTCTACCGCGAACTTAGGTGCCCGATAGTACGTGTAAAACACATCGTCTAGGATCGGTTCGATAGGACGAGGCATGATCAGCTCCCTTTCTTTTCCTGCTCACGCATCCGCTGAACAAAAGGATCAGGATGCTTGTCCTCGCCCTCCGGTCCATCATCGAGATCATCGTAATAATCGTCAGGCTTACCGTTGCCGTAGAAATCATCCGAAGTGGACTCACCGGCTTGGCGCACAGCCTCACGCGTCAACAACCGCTGATGGAAGATATCATCCATGACCGGCTCGATACCACGCATAGCTTCTCCCTTATATCGCAGCCATGACGAGTAGAAAGATCAGACTCATCAGTCTTCCTCGAAATCGCATTTGCAATTGGGATGAATGGGGGGCTCTTCATGTGATCCTGATAACTCACGGCAATCCTCGCAAGCTTCAGCCTGAGGGACTAGCCCTGCGAGACGACGAATAAAGATATCATCGAGAAGCGGATCAATGCTGCGCATCGCTTCTCCTCCGATAGGCTAGATGATCCAGAGAACCACACGACGTAGAATGTGGCTTTCTGGTGATAGTATCAAAATGAACAATCGTGGTCACTCCACAATCACAACGAACCCTAATCCATTTTTCCGCTGTAGCTCTACGTTGAATCACTTCAAAACAACCGTATCGCTCTCCGACTTCCATCACTCTTATTTTACCCATCAATACCTCACAGCAACCACAACGAATCAAAGACCTCTTCCGCGCTCACCGGAGAGGCAAAGAACTGTTTCCGTGGGTTCACACCAGCAGTGACCACAGAATTGAATGTGCTCAGGTCAAAGATCGCGATTTGATCAGCACCCTTGGCTGCCTTCATCGCTTCGTCTTTATCCTTGAAATTCTTGCTCACATCAAGGTACACCCGGCCGTCTTCCGGGTTGTGCCAGGCTCCGAAATAGTATCCGGCCTGCGATAACTCATCAGCGTGATCTTCCTGGTACTGCCTGATGTGATCAGCGGTGAGATCTTTAGCAGCAAAATCTCGTTCTGTGTTTTTGTTCATGGAAACCATATACCCAGTGGTGGGACCATCACCAATGTGGTCGTGAATACTAAATCCACCGTCGGGCTCATTGATAGCGTCGAGCAACGGCCTAATCTTCTCATGGGCCTTGGGGCGTTCTTTCAGACCTACCCCGCCGCCACCGGTCCACTTACCGCTTTCGTCTCGCGCTTCGCTCTCGTCATAATCCGCAGTCCGAGAGGTTTTGTCTCCACCCTCATCGTCATCATCATCTTCAGTGTCGAGAAATCCCTGAAGAATATCAAACGCGTGCTGGTGATCGTCCTTAGGCAAATAGTGAAACTGTACTTTGCTCTTCTCGGATGCCTGTCGGTAGAAGATGTCATCCGTGGCTCGATCAATCATCGATGCCCCCTGTGAGTGATTCGACCCATGGCCTATCCCGCACTGCGGCTTCAACATCACTCTCATCGAGCTTTTCGCTCATATGAACCACGGAAGGGCCGTTGGCTAATCTCTTATCCTTCGTGGAGCTACCCCGCATGCCGTCACTGACACTCGGACGTTGCTTAATCCTGTTCCTAGGCAACTTACCTTTCCCGCCGCCAGCACCGGGAGGTTGGTTTTCGTCCATATCGTTGGTGGTAATGTCGTGCAGAGGGGGACCTTTACGGTCCTGGAATTCGGTGAGCATCGTGGCTTGCTCACTTTGTAACATCTGACCCTCGGGGGAGTTAGGATCGGCCTGTCGCAGGGGGTTTTCTGAGCTTCCCTGGCCCTGACCTTGACCTCCACCGCCCCCGCCGCCAGGTTGTTGTCCGCCCCCGGGGGAGTTACCATTCTGGCCCCCGCCCTGACTCTTGCCTCGGCTAGGGGGAGAATGACCATTTTGGCCCTGTTGCTGGCCTCCCTGTTGGCCGTTTTGCTGTCCGGGAGGGCCTTGACCAGGCATTCCGGGTAGGGCAGGGGCACCCGGCAGGTTTGTTGATGTCTGTTGGGTGGGATAACCACCCTCAGCGGACTGCATTTGCTGTCTAATGAGTTGTAGTTCAGGGGATAAGGGCAATCCTTGTCCCATAATGGCCTTCACCGCTGCCTCTTGGGCTTGGGCGTCAGCAACAATTTTCTGAACTTTCTCTTCTTTTATACGAGTGATTTCATCCTTAAACTCAATAGGGACATTTATCATCATGGCCTGGTCGGAGACGGGTACCCCGGCGTTCTTCAGCTCTTGCATGAACGCACGTTCGGTCGACTCGTCACGCAGGTTCAGGGTGGTGAATTCGATCTCCGGGATGATCAGCTTGGGTACTTTCTTGATGTACTCCTCACCGGTCTCCTCATCGACCAACAACTTCTCTTCGTACTCCGGTACTCTCACACCATTGGAGCTGTTGAAGTCGAAATGTTCCTGAGCCTCGGCGACGACCATCGCGCGCTCACGGAAATGTCGTTGAATGTGCTTTTGGAAACCCTCCATCAGCAATTCGCAGACTTCACGGTTCACAGCCGTAGACGCGTACGCGGCCTGATTACTGCCGCC
>Ga0190275_10004005_pt1 | contig 10594 bp, 11 predicted proteins | sample Popmic550T_FD_133745 | JGI IMG/M metagenome (GOLD analysis project Ga0190275, IMG submission 133745) | Populus adjacent soil microbial communities from riparian zone of Yellowstone River, Montana, USA - 550 T | ecosystem: Environmental > Terrestrial > Soil > Riparian zone > Trees stand | place...
CCCGAGTTCACTGGCCACCGCTTGTTCGACGACGGTGCCTTTGAAAAATTCCGGGTTATTGCGGGTGTGCAGACGCGCGGCATTGGTGAATGTAAACTCACGGAAATCCTGCGCCGTCACGAAGCCCTTCTCGACCATCTCAAACGCTTCGGGAATCACCTCCCTGAAATCCGGCACGTCGAAATGGGTGAAGTCGGAGCTGAACACCGGCCGCAGCCGAACGCCCATGCGCGGATCGAAGGCCCACATGGTTGCCCGGTCGTCAGCCTCGCAGCCGAAATAAAAATTGCCGGAGAAGACCGCCCGGACGTCCTCTTTTGAGTTAATTCCTGCCGCTTCAAAGTCGTCCGAAACATGCTCAGGCCGAGCGAGCTCTTCAAGACTGCACTCCGGCCGGAATGCGTCAAGGCTGTTCATGATCGCGTCGGCGTTGGCTTTCAGTCTCTGGTCGCCATAGCGGCCGATCAATTGATGCATCTCGGCGACGCTGGTTGCGTCCGGGTACTGCAGCCCGGCACGGCGGCGCTTTTCCCAGTGTTCGATCATATCGGCGCACATCTGGCAGGCCCAGCTCACGCCGCCTTCCATGAAGCCGAAATTGAGACTCGGGTAACGTCGCACGAGGCCGCCAAGAAAAACGCCGCGCGCGAAGGCGTGGTTCGATTCAGCGAAGTGGCCGACGTGGTTGTAGGTGAAGTTACTGATCGACGCGCGATCTTGCCAACGGCCGCTGCCTGAGTGTTGGGTGACGGCGACGCCGAGGTCAACGCAGCGCTGCCAAAACGGCTCATAGTCATAGGGGCTGTCCAAGGCGATGGTATCGCAGTACCATTCAGCCCTGCCCCGCTCATTGATTCCTTCCGCCGCGGCTGGGATCGTGCGTTCCTGGTTTCCCCGCAGCATGACCGCTTTAAAACCACGCTGCCTGACCGCGTATTCGAGCTCGTCGAGGGCTTCATCCGGCGTATGCGAGGGAATGATGGCTACCGGCGCAAACCTTGCGGCATACGGCGCGAACATGTCAGCCGTCATCGTGTTGTAGGCGCGAACCGCCGCCCGGTGCAGGTCGCCCTGGGCCATGCCGTTTATGCTGAGCCCGAAGCTCGGATAGATCAGCGCAAAGTCGATACCCAATTCAGGCAACCGCTCATTCAGCAAGGCCGGCAACAGCGCGGTTGCCTTGTCGAGCGTGTTGCTGGTCACACCCCACCAGATGGCGCGGCGCAAGCGCTGGTGCTGGCGCTCCGGCCAGGTGGCCCGGTACCATGCGTCCCGCGCGCGCCAGAGCGCCCTCATCTGGTCGACAGATTTAGGTCCGCCCACTTCGCTCAAGTATTCGAGGAAGACCGGAATCGGCTCCATCCAATGGCCGTCGCCGTCGATCACCGGATGCTTCAGTTCGGCGTGTATCTGTGCGGCTCGATTTTCCATAGTCGCCACTCCTCTGGTAAATTTACCTCCTCTATAATCGCTAAGCCGGCGCGTCGTCAATCGCAATCGAATCGATCGCGTTGCATCACCGCCGAGGGACGACAGGAAAAAATTGGGATTTGAAAAACCGCGCGGTTCCGACTAGAGTTCAGCAGCAGTTTACCCCTACCCAGATTAGGAAAACCCCATGAAGATTCATCAAATCCCGCTCCTGCGCGATAACTACGGCTACCTGGTCGTGTGTGAGAAAACCAACCAAGCCGCCATCGTCGATCCGTCGGAAGCGGAGCCGGTATTGCGCCGCATCGAACAAGAAAAAGTCGAGCCGGTGGCGATCCTGAACACGCATCACCATCGCGACCATACCGGCGGCAACCCTGGCCTCCTGGCGACGCATAAGCTGAAAGTTTACGGCCACACGAGCGACCGCGAGCGGGTATTCGGCATGACCGACGGCGTTGACGAAGGTGCAACGGTCCAAATCGGCGAGCTCAAGGGGAGCGTATTCTTCATTCCCGGCCACACCACCGGCCATGTCGCCTATCTGTTCGACAACAATCTTTTTTGCGGCGACACGCTGTTTACCGCCGGTTGCGGCCGGCTCTTCGAAGGCACACCGCAGCAAATGCACGCCTCGCTGAAAAAACTCATGGCCCTGCCGGACAATACCAAAGTCTATTGCGGCCATGAATATACCGAGAGCAATCTGCGCTTTGCCATGACCGTCGAAGCGAAAAATCCCAAGTTGGCGGCGCGCTTCGAGCACGTTCAGGGACTGCGCGCGCGCGGCACCCCGACGGTGCCGTCGACCTTGGACGAGGAAAAGCTGACCAATCCGTTTTTGCGCTGGGACAGCAAGGAAATCCAAGCCAGCGTAAAAGCCGCTGCCCCCGGCAGCCAAGACGACCCGGTGTCGGTTTTCGCCGCCGTGCGGAAACTGAAAGACGCATTCTAATCCCGGCGATTCCCCCAATGCCGCGGCATTATCACATCGGCGCGGCTCGTTAGCCAAAGCGAGGGCGCGATGAATCTAAAACAACGAACTTATCTCTGGTATCTCGCCGTGCTGCGCATTTATGTCGGTTACTATCTGTTTTTTCAGGGGATCGGAAAATATCGGCGCAACTTTCCCAAGGGCGATTGGATCGGCCGGCAGATCGGCGACATCGCCAGTCTCGATCTCTATCCGTGGTACAAGACTTTCTTGCAGCGTTATGTCGTGCCGCATAGCGAGCTTTTCGGCTATCTCGTCATGATCGGTGAGATTGCCGTGGGCGTTGGTCTGCTATTGGGCTTATTCACGCGCTTGAGCGCGCTGGTCGGCCTGTTTATGGTGGCAAACTATTATCTCGGTCCCGGCTCGGCCCGCGGCGGCGCGATGCTGGCGCAACAGCAGACCTTCATCATCATGTTGGCGATTTTCGTCCTGGCCGGTCCCGGCCGCACACTTGGCCTCGATGGTCTATCATTTAGCAGCGCTGGCGCTAAAGGAAAGAATGCAAAATGAAACTCCCCGGCAAAGCGACGCCCGACGGCACTGAACGTTACCAACAGCGCTTCACGCAGACACTGCCGCCAGGCCATTTTCGCCGGTCGCAAAATCTCTGTCTCTCCTCCATTGGCCTGGGCACCTATCTGGGCAACTACGACGACGCCACCGATCAGGAATATCACCAAGCGATCGTCAAAGCCGTCGGCGCCGGTTGCAACGTCGTCGACAGCGCCATCAACTACCGGTTGCAGCGCAGCGAACGCTCCATTGGCACCGCGCTTAAAGCGTTGTCCAGCCGCGGCTACAATCGCGACGAAATCGTCGTCGCCAGCAAAGCCGGCTTTATCCCTTACGACGGCACACCCCCTAAGGATCCACGCGCCTACATCAAGACGGCATTCATCGACTCCGGCCTCGCCACTGCCGCCGATATCATCAGCGGCTGCCACTGCATGACGGCAAAATACCTGCTCAACCAGCTCGATTGCAGCTTGCGAAATCTCGACGTCGAAACCATCGATATCTACTATCTGCATAACCCGGAAACACAGTTGGGCAAAGTGAGCGCCGAGGAGTTCGATCAGCGCGTGGTCAAAGCTTTCGAAGCATTGGAAGGCGCCGTCGAAGCCGGCAAGATTCAGATGTATGGCTTGGCGACCTGGAACTGTTTTCGCAACGACGCCGAAGCCAAAGATTACTTATCCCTGGCCCATGTCGTTGAGTTGGCCGAACAAGCCGGCGGCAAAAACCATCGACTCAAGGTCATCCAGTTACCGCTCAATCTGGGCATGAGCGAAGCGCTGTCCAACGCCAGTCAGCCGGCCCATGGCCATAGCCATACCGTGCTCGAGGTCGCCCAGGATCTCGGCATGACGGTGATGTGCAGCGCCTCGGTTCTGCAAGGCCAACTCAGTCGCAACCTGCCGCCGATCGTCGCTGAGACTTTTACCGGGCTCGATACCGACGCCCAGCGCGCCCTGCAATTCGTCCGCTCGACGCCAGGCGTCACCACCGCGCTGGTTGGCATGAAACAGCAAAAACATGTCGAGGAAAATTTGCAGACCGCGCGCGTCCCCCCGGCACCCTGGGAACAATATTCGAAATTGTTCCAGACGAACTAACGTCCTCGGTGATTCTCTTTGCGACTTTTCTTTAAGATTACCGCGCCCGCAAGGGCGGGAGCGGGCTACGGTGAGCGGCAAGCGCCGGTGAGTCTATGCGAAATTCGCTGGCTAATTGCCCGTCAGATAATCCAAGCCGCCAAACAGTCGCGCAAGTTTCTCGAGCGACGCTTGCGGTAGCGGCGCTTTCAAGATCGCGGCGATGTTCTCTTTCAAGTGATCGGCGTTGCCGGTGCCGGTGAGGACGACGTCGACGCCACGCTCGTGGCGGCAAAAGCGGTAGGCCGCTTCCGGTAATGTCGCAGCGTCGGTTTCCTTGAGCAGGAAACCGAGCGGATCGTCGAGATCCAGCGCGGTTTTTTCGATGGCGCCTTTCTCGACCAGTTCAGCACACATTTCTTTTAGCCGCTGGGGCTGGCTGAGGGCGCGCCGCACCGCGAACATATCGAGCACGCCGACGCCGCTTTTCTGGGTCAGCGGGAAGACATGCTTTCGCGCCGACGGATTGAGCAAACTGAAGCCGACCATCACCACGTCCCAGAGCTCTTTCTTGAGACTGTCGGCCAACATCGTATGTGTGGTATCGACGACGAACCCTTCGGTGACGCCGACGAAGCGGATCTTGCCCTGCTGCTGAAGCCGGCGCATCGGCTCGATCAGCTGGTTTTGGGCAAACTCATAATCCTTCGGCTCGACGCCGTGCAAGTGATAGATATCGATATAGTCGGTGCCGAGAAGTTTCAAACTCTTCTCCAAGCCTTGGACGATCGCCGCTGCCGGATCGGCATCGTCCGGCGTGGGCAAAGTCTTTTTTGTCGAGATGACCACGCGGTCGCGCGCTACGCCGGCGATCGCTTTACCGACGACCCCCTCGGTGCCGTAATTCTGCGCCGTGTCGAGAAAGTTGACGCCGAGATCGAGCGCCTGCCTGATCAGGTGCACCGCGTGATCTTCCGCACCGACATCGCCGCGCATGCCGAGCCGGCTCGGCCCGCCGCAGCCAAGCCCGGCAACGCTGACTTTCAATCCGGTTTTACCGAGTGTCGTGTAGTCCATCGAAAAATTCTCGATCCGTTCAAAGGTTTAAAAGTTCAAGGTTCAAAGTTACCAGACTCCGATTAAACTCCGAATCGTTGAACTTTTGAACCTTGAACCTTGAACTTGCATTCAATTCCATTCCACTCGCACGCCGAGCACGTCGCCGGTGGCGCAAATGACTCCCGCCGCGCTCAACGTGCAATCGACCCAGGCCTTGCGGCCTTCGAGCCGGCGCATCCACGCACGAAGTTCGATGGTTTCTTGCAGCGGCGTCGGCTTGCGGTTCGAAACCTTCAGCTCTGCCGTCACATAACCGATACGCGGGACGCTACCGATGGCACGCCCTTCGGCGCGGTAAGCGTGGGCGATGGCCAGATTCAAGCTATGGCAGTCGATCAGCGAGGCGATGATCCCGCCGTTTAAATTATCCCGTGTGCCACCGCAGTGGTGCGCTGCGGCGCGCCACTGGGCGACCGCACTATCGCCATCCCAGTAACTTTTCAGCTGCAATCCCTTTTCATTGGCGGCGCCGCAGCCATGGCAGTGATGCACCGAGCCCTGGTCCTGAAAAGCGCTCGCGCTCATGCTACTTATCTTTGTCGAATTTGAGCGATGCCGAATTGATGCAGTAGCGCAGATTCGTCGGCTTGGGGCCGTCGTCAAAGACATGGCCCAGGTGGGCGTCGCACTTGCTGCACAGCGCTTCGACCCGGCGCATGCCATAGCTGTTGTCAGTTTCGGTCTCGACGTTTTCCGCCGCCACTGGAGCATAAAAGCTTGGCCAGCCGGTGCCGGAGTCGAACTTGGTGTCCGAGCTGAATAGCTCATTGCCGCAGCAAACGCAGCGGTAGGTGCCCTTCTCGTGGTTGTCCCAATAGGCGCCGGAGAAAGCCCTCTCGGTGCCCTTCTTGCGAGCGACCTCGAATTGCTCGCCGCTCAATTGTTTCTTCCATTCATCGTCGTTTTTCTTGATTTTTTCCATGGCGGCTCCTATCCAATCAAATATATTTCAACGGCTCTGCATATTGACGAACTGCAACGGGATCGGAATGTCCGAGCCGCGCAGCATTTGCATGACTTCCTGGAGATCGTCGATTTTTTTTCCCGTCACGCGCACCTGGTTATCCTGCATGGCGGCTTGGACTTTGAGTTTCTTGTCCTTGATCAATTTGACGATGGCGCGGGCGTTGTCCGAGTCGACGCCGTCCTTGATCGCGATTTCACGTTTAATCATGCCGTAGGCCGCCGGCTCGGTTGTTTTGGGGTCGAGACAGCGGCGGTCGACTTTGCGCTTGACCAGGTTCTCGATCAAAGTGTCCTGGATCGCCCGCATCCGCATGTCGTCTTCTGTGGTAACCAGAAGTTTTTTCTCCTTCTTGTCCAGAGAAATTTCGGTTTTTGAAGCGCGAAAATCATAGCGGGTCGAAATTGTTTTACTGGTGATGTTAACCGCGTTGTCGACCTCCTGCATATCGATGCGGCTGACGATATCGAAAGACGGCATAAATCCCTCCCTTCGGATAACTGCGAAGGCGCGGAGCGCAACTATTTCCGCTGTTTTTTTGCTTTGACAGCCGGCGCTTTCGCCAGCAATCTTTTGCGCTTCGGCCCGCCGTCGAGCACATAATCGAGAATATCGCTGCGCGTGATGATGCCCATGAGCGTCTTGTTTTTGACCACCGGCAAAGAGCCGATGCGGTGTTTGCGCAGCAAGCCGACAGCCGTGGCCAGAGGCGTTTCCGGCTGCACGATCAAGACATCATGGCTCATCACTTCTTCGACCGTGACTTTCTCGGCGAAGCTGTCGATCGCCTTGGTCTGGTCGATCATCATGCTGGTCGGATAGGCATCGCGAATATCCCGGTCGGTGACGATACCGACAAGTAAATCGTTATCGAGCACCGGCAGTTGATTGATCCGGTGCTTGGCCATGACCTCGCGCGCGATGGCGATGCTGTCGTAGGTATCCACGGCCAGCACGTTCTCAGTCATCCAATCGGACACCTGCATCGATTTCAGCTGTTGGTTCCGTTCAGCCATTACATTTGCTCCAGTTTGTAGCCACGTTGCTTGAGTAACTCGATGATGCCCTGGGCCCCGAGCAAGTGCGCGGTGCCAACCACGACGAGAATATCGTCGCTTTGCTTTAAGAACTGCTCGAGCTGCGGTAGCCACCGACGGTTGCGCCGATCGAGTACCTGCTCCTTCAGCTCAGGGAAGGTGCGCAGGCTTGCTAAAAAAAGCTTTTCGGCGCGCTCGACATCGCCGCTGTTCCACGCGCCCACCATGTCCTCGACCGCTTCGGCCAGCAACTCCATTTCAAGCAACGATTGGCGTAGGAACATCTCCTGTTGCGCCAGTGTCAGCTGGTTGAAGATGTCCATCTGAAACTCGGCGGTTTCCAAACCGGCAACCGGTTTGTTCGCCTGCTTGGCGCGTTGCGCCAATTGATGATCAATGCCCAGGCTCGGATCGTAGCCGAGTTTCTGCAGCTGCATCACCACCATCGTCAGCGCGACCACCCAAGGTTTGAGCGGCGCCAGCAGTTTGAGATCGACGCCCAGTTCATCGGCCCGTCGCGCCGTCAATGCATAGGTCTCCGGCGACAACTGCGAGGCTAGCAATTTACCGTCGAGATTGACCCCTTTTTGCATTACCAACTGCTGAAACTTCGCTGGTCCCTCGTTGAGTAAATCTATTTCCAAGACCAATCGCTTACTCTTGCTAAAAACCTCCTGCACGATCGGTTTCAACGCCGCACTGTCGCGTTTGAGCAGATGAATCGACCCGAGGATGTAAACCGCGTTTTCGCTTCCCTGCACCTTCCAGAGAAAACTTCGCTCCTGCGCCGAAAGCTTGGTAAATCGCCCGCTCACGGCCGCCAAAATCAGCGCGAGCAGTAACTGAAGCGCGATCGATAACAGGCGATTCTGTCGCGTCGGTTTCATTGTGAATGCGCCGGCGATGAGCGACAAATGAGGGTCGTGCCGGCATTCGCCAGAAGCTTCACCACTCGAGGCGAATGCAAATTTCTTCGCCGCGTTCTTCGGTAGGCAGCACGGTCAGGGGCACGCCGCCTTTGGGCAGCGTGCAGTCGCCGGTTTTCAGATCGAAACAGTAGCTATGATTGTTGCAGCGGATCTGCGGGCCATTGAGATTGAACAGCTGCCCGGCCTCTTTCAAATCCGCTTCTTCATGAGGACACTGGCGCGCGAACGCATAATACTTACCCTCGGCGAACGCCAAGAGCACTTGGCGTCCGCCGAGGTCGACCTCTTTCATGGCACCAGGAGCGAGCTCACCGATGCGCGCAACTGGAATATAACTCACTCCCATATTACGCGGCCGCCTTATGTTGACGGTAGAGCGGCCCCCGCATCACTTGGCCGGGCAGATCTCCGGTCATGCGCCCTTGATCATTGATCACAGTGCCGTTGACGATGGTGTAGTGCATGCCGATCGATTGCTGCACCATGCGTTTGGTGTTGGCCGGGAAATCATTGGCCCACGTAGGCTCCTCGGCGTTGACCGTTTGGGGGTCAAAGATCGCGATATCGGCGGCGTAGCCCGGCCGCAATAACCCGCGCCCCTGCAAGCCGAAGATCGACGCCGGATGAAAGGTCAGTTTATGAATCGCCTGCTCCAGCGACATCACCTGGCGTTCGCGCACCCACAGGCCCAAGAGGATCGTGCCGTAACCGAAGTCCGCACCGAACAGCACATGGGCGCCGGCGTCCGAAGTGCCGATCAGCACATAGGGGCTGCGGAGAATTTCACCCATGGCGTTCCAGTCGCCGCCGTTGTTCGCGTTCCAGAAAATCGTCTCCAAATTTTCGTCGAGGGCGAGATCGAGAAACGCATCGATTGGCGTTTGATTGCGCATGACCGCCATCTCGGCGATGGTCTTGCCGACATATTTTTGATTTTCCGGCTTGAAGCATTTTTCGACTTTGGGAATATCCCAACGCTTGTGGTAGTTGGTCAAGCGCAGGTTATCGATCTCGTACTGCAGCTTTACCCGCGTCGCGGCATCGGCAAACGCCTGCTTGCGCACTTCAACCGGCAGAAACATCAAATTTTTCCAAGTCGGGAACTCGTCGAAGATCTGACAGTCTTTCAGCGTGAAATGGCGCACCAGCGGCACCGTATGGGTCAAGCCGTAGGCTTGATAGCCGGCTTTGAAGATCGGCTCGACGGCGGCCAACTGCTCGCGCCAGAGGTTGGGTTCGGACCAGCGATGTTGCAGGCTCTGCCAAAGGATCGGTCTCTGAGTCCGCCTTGCCAATTCATGGTACCACTCGAAATGTTCGACCTTGTTGCGACCGAGGATGGTTTCGATGACGCCGGCGTTGCGCTCGCCCAGGACGTCGCATAGCGCAAAAAATTCGTCATCATCGGCCAAGCGGCTCGACACCGGCTTGCCGTCTTCGCGCATGTGGCGGTCGTTGCGGTTGGTCGACATACCCAAGGCGCCGCCTTCCATGGCATCGAGCACCAGGTTTTTCATCTTTTGCACTTCAGTGCCGGTGGCCTTGCGTTCCACCGCCTCTTCGCCCATGGCGTGGTGGCGCACGGCGATGTGGCCGACCAGGCCGCCGACATTGATGCCGACCTTGCCCTCGAAGTTGTCAAGATATTCGCCGTAACTATGCCAGTTCCACGTCACGCCCTGTTCGAGCGCAATCCGGGGAATCGCCTCGACGCGGATGAAGCTCTTGACGATGGCGTCTTCGATGCCGGGCCGAACCGGTGCCAGGGACAAGCCGCAGTTACCCATCACCACCGAGGTCACGCCGTGCTGCGGCTCGCAGGTGCCATAGGGATCCCAGAGCATCTGGGCATCGAGATGGGTATGATGATCGATGAAACCGGGCGACACTGCCAGCCCGGCGGCGTCGATGGTTTTCGCGGCGCCGTCTTTAAGCTTGCCCACTTCGACGACCTTGCCGTCTTTGACACCGACATCGGCTACGTAGGACGGCAAGCCGGAACCGTCGACCACCCGTCCACCGCGTATTACGAGATCATAAGCCATAAGAAAACCTCCTGTTGAGTTGGAGAGTTAAGGATTGTGTCAATTCGCCGTTCGCCAATAATAGCCTATTACTCTGCGTAACATACGAAATGACAAGCAGGCGGTCAACCGGTTGAGCACGCGCACGCGGTCATTCTGATATAGCCGGTAATTTCCCCGTCGGAAGCATGCTCAAGTTCCTCAGCCAGGGACAATTCGTTATCCAAACCCATAAAGAACTGACGATTTGCCCGGCCTAACATCGCCTTGCAGCACGGCGGCAGATACGGCGAAACGTTTTTATTGCGCCCGCGCCAGCGACATGATTATGGTTGAGAAAGTTTAACTGGACATAAAAAAGCAAAACATTTCTTGCCGCGGCGATGTTTTCCTTAATTCTGAGCGCCTGCGCAGCGCAACGCCCGATGCTTTATCCCAATCAACACTAGGCGGAAGGCAAATAGAAATGACCCGCCGCATCGCTATTCTTTTGAGCGC
>Ga0190275_10004006_pt1 | contig 10592 bp, 6 predicted proteins | sample Popmic550T_FD_133745 | JGI IMG/M metagenome (GOLD analysis project Ga0190275, IMG submission 133745) | Populus adjacent soil microbial communities from riparian zone of Yellowstone River, Montana, USA - 550 T | ecosystem: Environmental > Terrestrial > Soil > Riparian zone > Trees stand | place...
GCGGCATCCACTCCCCGGCCGTCATCGCTCACGGTCAGCTCGAGCCTCCCGCTGGAGCGCGCATGGCAGGCCAGGCGCACCACCCCTTCCTCGGGCTTGCCAGCGGCACGACGCTCCTCGGGGTGCTCGATGGCATGATCCACCGCGTTGCGCACCAGGTGGACGAGCGCAGGCAGCAGCCGGTCCGCCACGGCCTTGTCCAGCTCCGCATCCCCCACATCCAGCTCGAGCCGCACCTGCTTGCCGGTGGAGCGGCGCAGGCCGCGGACGAGCAGCGGGAGCCGCTCCAGCACATCGCCCACCCGCACCATGCGCAGGTGGAGGATGGTGGTGCGCAGATCGCGGAGCTGACGTCCGTTCTCCTGGAGCACCTGGACGAGGTCGCGGGTGGGGACGCCGGCCGCGGTGAGCGCCGCCACCGCGCGCGCCAGCTTCGAGCGGTTGACGATGAGCGCAGCCAGGCGCTCCAGCGCATCATCCAGGCGGGACACCTCCACCCGCAGCACGCTGCTGCGGCGAGGCTCCGCGGCCTGCCCCTCTTCGTCCAGCCCGAGCGGTTCGTCCGGGGTGAGCTGCGGGGAAGCGGGCTCGACTGGAGCGGGCAAGGCGAGCGGCACCAGCGTTGCGGGAGCCCCTCCCGCCGCGCTGAGCAGCGCCGAGTCCTCGGCGTCCGTCAGCAGGAGCAGCACGAAGGTGAGGTTGCCGCCGCCCGCGGTGGTACCGGACACGGGGATCACCTTGATGATCTCCGCGAGGACACTGATGCGCTCTCTCACGGTGTTGATGGTGAGGCCCTGGGCGGCGCGCTCGGCGGAGGGCACGTAGTCCAACCGGAGCGCGCGACGGCCGGCGGTCACGCCCGCGAGGAGCTGCTCCCGCTCGGAGGCGGAGAGCTTCGCGGCGAGCAGGGGCTCCAGCTCGAGCGTGATGGGGGAGGCCTGCTTGTCGGCGGGCCCCCGAGCCGTGGCCTCCAGTCCCTCCAGCCGATCCAGCAGCGCCTTGGGCGGCAGGGAGACAGGCTTGCCTGCGACGAGCTGACGGACGCGCTGCTCGATGGCGCGCAGCCCCTCCAGCAGCAGCTCGACGCTGGCCTCGGGCATCCGTCCGCCCGCCTGGTCCGCGTGGCGCAGGGCGGTCTCCATCCAGTGCGCAATGGAGACGACGGGCTCCACGTCGACCATGGCCGACAGGCCCTTGATGGTGTGCAGGGCGCGGAACAGCTCGCGCACGGTGCGGGGACTGGCGGAGCGCTGCCGGGCCGCGGTCTCCAGCGCGAGGAGCTGAGCGTTCGCGGTGCCCAGCAGCTCTTCCACCTCGGTGAGGTAGGCGGGGAGGAAGTCCGCCAGATCCACGCTCACCCGTCAGCCCTCTCGAGCAAGCCCTTCACCTCTCCGAGGATGGCGTCAGGGCTGAAGGGCTTGGTCATGAAGCGGTCCGCACCCGCCTGGAGGGCCCGGACGCGCGAAGCCTCGTCTCCCCGCGTCGTGACGATGACGATGGGCAGGCGACGCAGGGTGTCCTGGCTCCGCACGAACTCGACCACTTCGATGCCGCCGATGTCCGGCATGTTCAGGTCGAGGACAATGAGATCATACGGCTTGAGCGACAGCCGCTCGATGGCCTCCAGGCCGCTCGAGGCATGGGTGAAGGAAAGGCCGGGGTAGGGCCGCAGGCAGGCCACCACCATGTCCCGCATCACCTTGCTGTCATCGACGACGAGAACTTCGGGCATAAACTCCTCTGGCAACGGCGGACGAACCTAGAGGGATTCCACTGTAGCGGGGTGCCAATCGGGCCTCAGTCCCAGAGCATCGCCCAGTGGGCGACACTCCGGGGCGAGTTGACACAACCATGTAGCGACGGAGGGGAGCTCCTTGCCATGGGCCCCGTCTGCCCTGAAGGTCAGCGGACAGGCAGGCAGCCTTCCGCCACGAACTGCCCAGGCCCGCCGACCCAGTGCCACCGCTGCTGCTCAGGCTTGTGCGGGTACGAGCGCCGCATGCGTGACACCGGCGCGAGGTAGGAGCACCCGGAAGGTCGCCCCCTGGCCCGGCACGCTGTTCACCGTCACCGTGCCGCCGTGGGCCTCGACGATGCGGCGCACCCGGTACAGCCCCAGCCCCAGCCCGCCGTAGTGCTTCGCCGAGACGGCGCGCTCGAAGCGCTGGAACAGCCCCTCCACCCGCTCGGGAGCGATGCCAATACCGTGGTCACGCACCTGCAGCACCGCCGTGTCCGACTCGGACTCGAGCGCCACCTCCACCGGCTTGCCCGGCCCGAACTTCATCGCATTGGCCAGCAGGTGCCGCACCACCTGCGCCATCCTCACCCGGTCCCACCGCCCCGGCGTGCTCGGCAGCTCGCTGAGCACCAGGCGGCAGCCGACGCGCGAAGCCTCCTGCTCCGAGTGGGCCACCGCCTCGCGCACGACAGCGGCCAGGTCCACCTCCTCCAGCTCCAGCCGCGGCGCCTGGCTCTGCAGCTGGGACACATCCAGCAGTGTGTCCACCAGGCTGGCGAGCCGCTCCACCTGCCGGTCCGCGGCCATCAGCGACTGGGCGAGCCGCTCGGGTGACCAGGGCCTGTCCACCGCCAGCGCCGAGTTGACCCCCTGGAGCCGCAGCCGCAGCGCCGTCAGCGGCGTGCGCAGCTCGTGCGACGCCACACTGAGGAACTCGTCGCGTGTGCGCACGGCCTCCTGCGTCTCGCGCAGCAGGCGGAGCCGCTCGGTGACGTCGTCGATGATGCCCGCCATGCGCACCGGCCGGCCCGACAGGTCGCGCTGGGCCCGCCCGCGGCTGACGCAGGAGCGGTAGCCGCCCTCCGCGTGACACAGCCGGAAGGACACGTCGTACGGCGTGCCGTGCTCCAGGTGCGCTGACAGGGCGTTCACCACCGAGTCCCGATCCTCCGGGTGCAGCCGCTCCACGAAGGCCTCGTAGGTGCCCGCGAAGTCCCCCAGCTCCAGGCCCAGCATCTCCAGCAGGCGCGGGCTGCACCAGAATGAGCGGCGGCGAAGATCCCAGTCCCAGACTCCATCGAAGGAGCCGGAGACGATGAGCCGGTAGCGCTCCTCGCTCTCGCTCACGGCGCGCTCGGCCTGCGTGAGCAGCCCCACCTGGCGCTCCAGCCGACGCACCATGCCGTGCAGGTGCTCGTCGACAGAGGGGCTCTGCTCCGCGGCCGCGGGCGCGAAGCCGCCATGACGCAGCTCCCGCAGGAGCGCTCCGAGGATCTCATCTCCCGCCTGGGAGCGCCGCACGAAGCCGTTGGCCCCCACGTTCTGCGCCATGCGCAGGTCCAGCTCGTCCGGAGCGCCGATGTGGGTGAGGAGGACAGGCACCTGGGACAGCCGCGGCTCCTTGCGCAGCGCCAGGCAGAGCCGGAAGCCATCCAGCCCCGGCATCAGCACGTCCGCGAGCACCGCGTCCGGCCGCCGCCGCTGGGCCACCTCCAGGGCGGCGCGCCCATCGGTCGCCATCACCACGTCGAAGCGGAAGGGGGCCAGCAGCAGCAGGAGCAGCTTGCGCGAGACAGGGTCGTCATCGGCGACGAGGATGGTGGGGCTGTGCGCTCGCTGGGGAGTCTGGACCTCGGCCGGCAGCACCATCCGGACTGCCTCTACCAGCCCGCCGAGCGACAGCGGGTGGCCTAGGAAGGCGGCCCGGAGCTGCTGCCTCATCAGCCGCTCCTGCTCGGCCGAGGATGCCATCACCAGCAGCGGTACGCCCAGGGCCTCCAGCACCCGGCGCGGCGCATCCTCGGCGGCCAGTCCCTCCAGGGGCATGCTCGCCTCCAGCACGATGGCATCGGGCCGGGGACCCCAGGCGGTGATTGCAGCGACGGTGTCCGCCTCGTGCACCTGCCAGCCCTGGCTCTCCAGCGCGAGCTTCTGGAGGGCCCGGACATGAGGGGCTCCCGAGATGAGGAGGATGAGGGGCGTCATCGAGGTGTACGAGCAGGTTGCGCGAGCTGGGGGAGCTCCTCCTCCATGAATTGGAGGAGACTCGCAGTCTTTTCACCACGCTCGCCGAGTCAAGCCACCTTTCCGCCTGATGTTGAAAGGTGCATTTCCCCTCAACACGCGCCTGAGGGTGGAGCGCTGCCCCGCCTGCCTGCCTCACCGCCGGGGTGGGGGCTCCCTCCCAAGGCAAGCCATGCCCTGGGTGATGCAATTGCATTGCATCGAGCGTCCGCCCGCCAGAGGATGCGATCGCATGAAGCCTGCCCATTCCGTCCCTGCTGCCAGCGCCGGCCCATGGCGTGCAGCCCTGGCGCTTGCGCTGGGGTTGACCGTTGCAGGGTGCGGGGGGAACGAGCCCGAGCCGCAGCCGCCCATGAGTCTGGAGCTCGGCACGGGGCGGCAGCAGTTTACCCCGCTGAACGATGGCGACACGCTGGGGTTGCAGCGTGGCTGCCAGGGCGGCCAGCACATCTTCGTGTCGCTGCGAGCGTGGGGCCTCCCGCCGGAGCCCGTCATGGTGGAGCTGTCCCTGACGCGCACCGAGGATGAGCAGAAGGTGTCCTCGCCCTTCCGGGTGAGGTACCTCTTCGCGCAGGGCAACGACCTGGACGCTCCCGATGAGCTGACGGGCCTGCTCCTGGTCATCCCGGAGCCGGACAAGGCCGTGGGCAGAGCGGTGCGCGTGACGGCAGCCGTCCAGACCGATCCCGGCGACCGCGCGACCCACGTGCGCACGGGCACCCTCCAATGGGGTGCCGACGCCTGTCCCTGAGCAACGAACACGGCAGGCTGGCTCCCGTGAGCGGAGCACCGCCCTGCCGAGACACCGAGTCCAAGGAGGTCGTCATGCAAGGGTGTTCATCCCCATCATCCGCGCCGCTACCTGGCGCATATCGCGGCTGGCTGCTGGCCGCGCTTCTGGGAGTCCTCGTCATCGGGTGCGACGAGGATCCGCCACCCGAGCCCGAGCCGCTGCAGTGGGCGGCCCTGACGCAGGGCTATCCCGAGGCACTGCTGTCGATCTCCGGCCGCTCGCGCTCGGATGTGTGGGCCGTGGGGGCGGACCGGGGGCGCGGGCCGCTGGTGCTGCACTACGACGGGACGAAGTGGCAGGAGCAGCAGACAGGGCTCCGCGGCGATCTCTGGTGGGTGCACGCCTTCGAGCAAGGTCCCGTCCTGATGGGGGGCGCGAACGGCACCCTCCTGCGCTACGAGAACGGCCAGTTCACCCGCATGACCACGCCCGGGCTGGCACGGCACACCGTCTACGGCGTGTGGGGCGCGCGGCCGGATGACGTGTACGCGGTGGGCAGTTTGGGCAGTCGCGGCGGCTTCATCTGGCACTACGACGGGACGGCCTGGAAGGACGTCCCCCTGCCCTATGCGGACATGCCGCGCACGCCGGATGGCGACATCTCCGGTCTCTTCAAGGTGTGGGGCACGGGCCAGGGAGACGTGTACGCGGTGGGAGGGCTGGGCACGGTGCTGCGCTCGCGTGCGGGCGGCGCCTTCGAGCGGCTCCCCACCGGCACCACGAGCCGGCTCTTCACCGTGCATGGCGCGGGCGACACCGTGGTGGTGGTCGGCGGCGAGGGCCAGGGAGAGATCCTCGAGCTGAGCGCCTCCGGACAGTTCGAGCGCCGGACGCCAGATGGGTGCCCGCTCTTGCAGGGCGTGGCGATCGCGCCGGATGGCAGCGGCTGGGCCACCGGCTCCCGGGGTGAGGTGTACCGGCGCACCGCTGGCGGCTGGGAGCGTGGCGAGCTCGGGCAGCAGCTCGAGCTGGAGTCGCTGCATGCCGCGTGGGTGGATCCCGAGGGGGGAGTGTGGGCGGTGGGTGGCAACGTCCTGTCGAGCGGCCTCAACGCTGGCGCCATCCTCCAGCTCGGCCCGGAGGTGGCCGCCGTCCCCCTGCCGGAGACACCCCAGCCTCAACCCGCTGTCTGCCCGGAGGCGCAGGTGGACCCGCGCCCCACCGGCTCCATCGCGCGCCGGTGGAACGAGCAGATCCTCGGCGCCATCCGCAGGGATCTTCCCCGGCCGACGGTGCACGCGCGCAACCTCTACCACCTGTCCGCCGCCATGTGGGACGCATGGGCCGCCTACGACGCGACGGCGGACGGCCTCTTCGTCCGCGAGAAGCTCACGGCCTCGGACGTGGAGGCCGCGCGCTCGGAGGCGCTGAGCTACGCTGCCTACCGCGTGCTCACGCACCGTTACACCCCCGCCATCGGCGGCGCGATGTCGAAGGTGTGCTTCAGCGCCTTCATGCGGAAGCTGGGGTACGACCCGGAAGCCACGGGCACGGACGGCACCAGCCCTCGCGCGCTGGGCAACCGCATCGCTCAGGCGCTCATCGGCTTTGGCGCGGATGACGGAGCCAACGAGCAGCAGGACTACAAGGACACCACGGGCTTCACGGCGGTGAACGCGCCCCTCGTCGTGGACGATCCCGGAGTGGCGCTGAACGATCCCTCGATCTGGCAGCCGCTCAACCTCGCGCAGGCTGTCACCCAGAACGGCATCCCTGTCGGCTCGGGCGCTCAGGGCTACATCGGCGCGCACTGGGGGCGGGTGACGACGTTCGCCCTGGTGCGGCCGGTAGGCGGCGGGCTGTACCTGGACCCGGGCCCGGCTCCCTTCTTCGACAACGAGCTGCGCACCCATGCGGTGGAGGTGATCCGGCGGTCGAGCGGGCTGGGCAGCGACGCTCCTGTGGACCTGTCGCCCGGAGCGCTGGGCAACAACAGCGTGGGCGCGGACGATGGGACGGGCCACCCGCTCAACCCCGTCACTGGCCAGCCCTACGCGCCCAACGTGGTGAAGCGCGGCGACTTCGGCCGGGTGCTGGCGGAGTTCTGGGCGGACGGCCCCAAGTCCGAGACACCGCCAGGGCACTGGAACACCATCGCCAACCAGGTGGCGGACTCGCCGGCCTTCACCCGGCGGCTGTTCGGTGCGGGCGAGCCCGTGGACGCGCTGGAGTGGGACGTGAAGGCCTACCTGGCGCTCAACGGCGCTGTGCATGACGCGGCCATCACGGCCTGGGAAGTCAAGCGCGCCTTCGTCACGGCGCGCCCCCTCTCGCTGATCCGCTACATGGGCGGGCTGGGACAGTCATCGGATCCGAGCGGGCCCTCCTACCACGCCTCGGGCCTGCCCCTGATTCCGGGGCTCATCGAGGTCATCACCGCCGAGAGCTCTGCCTCGGGCGGCCGGCATGAGCACCTGGCTCGCTTCCGGGGACAGGTGGCGGTGCACGCCTGGCGGGGAGAGCCGGGCGATCGCCGCCGCGAGGTGGGGGGCACGGGCTGGGTGCGCGCGGTGGACTGGATGCCCTACCAGCTGCGCACCTTCGTGACGCCTGCGTTCCCGGGCTTCGTCTCTGGGCACAGCACCTTCAGCCGCGCCTCGGCCGAGGTGCTCACCGCGCTCACCGGCAGCGCATACTTCCCAGGAGGCCTGGGCGAGTACGTCGCGGCCGGTGACACCAGCCTCACCTTCGAGAGAGGCCCCTCGACCGAGGTGCGCCTGCAGTGGGGCACGTACTACGACGCGGCGGACCAGGCAGGGCAGTCACGGCTGTGGGGCGGCATCCACGTCGCGCCGGATGACTTCCTCGGCCGCAAGCTCGGACAGCGCGTGGGGCTGGCCTCCATTGAGCGCGCCCGGCGCTTCTTCGAGGGCACCGCCGTGCCCTGAGGCGACTGTCAGCGCTTTGGCGCGCGCTGGAGGAGCGCGTTCATCGGCTGGGTGGGGCTGACGACCTGGCGCGCAACCTCCGCGCCCAGGGCGGGCAGGGAGCGGTCGAGGAGTCCCACCTGGACGAGCACCGTCGCCTGATCCCAGTAGACACGCTCACTCGCGATCTTCCCGTTCTCGAACGTGACGACGATGAGGGTGGGGACCTCGACGCGCTTGCCGGTGGGGGGAATGCCAGGCAGCAGCCAGTCCATCTGGATCGAGTGGGTGAAGCGCGAGATGAACTCGTCGACGATCCGTCCCTGCCCGATGGTCCGAGAGATGGGGATCGTCTCCATGTCTGGGGGGATCTGCGTGAGGAAGTGCTTCGAATAGAACTCCTCGACCTGGTCCCGGCCGATGCCGCCGAGCGTCAGCGAGACCATGTTGACGCTGGGGTGGGACCCCATTGTCGCGAGGGCCTGCTCGCTGCTCTTCGCGCCGAACTCGGCTGCGAGGTGCTGATCCCAGAGATCACTCATCCCCTTTTCGTCCAGGTCGCTCATGTGAAGCCCTCCTTGTGTGCCGTGTGGATGATGGACGCTGGTAGCGTGCATCATTCACGGATCCGGCGTCACCGCCTTTGGACATCTCAATGGCAGGAGCCTGCGTCTCCCGGTCTCGTGCGAGGGCACCGTACCGCTTGAGCTTGCGGTACAGCGTGGCGGCGCCGATGCCGAGCTGCCGCGCCGTCACCGTCTGGTTGCCTCCGTTGTGCTCCAGCGCGGCGAGGATGTAGTCCCGCTCGAGCTCCTCCAGCGTGCGAACACCTCCGGTGATGACGGCGGTCGGCAGCGCCCCTCGGACGTCCTCGGGCAGATCCTCCAGATCGACACGCCTCCCTTGAGCCAGGGCAATGGCGCGCTCCATTGCGTTCTCCAGCTCCCGGACGTTGCCGGGCCAGTCGTACCGGGCGAGCTGATCCGCGGCGCGCGGCGTGAGCGCGGGAACCGGCCGCCCCATCCGCTCGGCCGCGCCGGCGAGCAGCCAGCGGGCCAGTGGCAGGATGTCCTCGCGCCGCTCGCGCAGGGGCGGCACCTCGAGCTCGATGACCCGCAGCCGGTAGAAGAGATCCTTCCGGAAGCGGCCCGCTTCCACCTCGCGAGCCAGTGTGCGGTGGGTGGCTGCGAGGACGCGAACCCGGATGGGCCTGTCGCGGTTCTCTCCCACGCGGCGGATCTGCCGCTCCTGCAGCGCGCGCAACAGCTTGACCTGGACGGAGGCTGGCATCTCTCCCACTTCATCCAGGAGCAACGTCCCACCGCTCGCAGCCTCGAGGAGCCCGGGCCTGTCGCGCACCGCGCCCGTGAAGGCTCCGCGCGCATGGCCGAAGAGCTCGCTCTCCAGGAGCGTCTCCGAGAGGGCCCCGCAGTTGATGGCCAGGAATGGCCCGGCCGCCCGCGAAGACTCCTCGTGGATGAGCTTCGCCACCCGCTCCTTGCCGACGCCACTCTCCCCGGTGATGAGCACGGTGGAGTCCACCTGGGCCACCCGGCGCGCCAGCTCGATCACCCGTCGCATCTCCTGGCTGCGCGCTACGATGCCGGCAGGGAGCTCGGGCTCACTGGCCGCGCGCGCGAGGGCGCTCTTCCGCGCAGCCAGCTTCCGCTCTGCACGCACGAGCTCCGCGGCGACGTGACGCAGCACCCCTTCGAGTCCCTCCTGCTCGAAGAAGGGCAGGTGTGGCTCCAGCAAGGCCCCCCAGCCCTCCCGCGTCTTGGCATGGAAGTGACAGGCCGCGTCCCCGCGTCCGATACAGCGGTCCTCCAAGACGTAGATGCGCTCTCCCTCGACGCGGCTGAGATACCCGCTCGCGAAGCCACAGAGCGTCCAGCAGGTCGGCTCGTCCGAGCGCCCTGCGTGCAGCAGGTGCTGCTCCGCCTCGTAGGACGCCTCCATGGTGGCGCCCTCCGGAGAGAACGGATCCTCCGCTCCCGGCGCGAGGCGAATGAGCCCCTGGAGCGTGTGAATGAGGCCGCCTGCGGCTCGCCAGTCCCTGGCGCTGTCCCAGGTGAAGCTCGAGGACAGGGCCTCGGCCATGCGCCAGCCGTGCGCGAAGCTGAAGCGCGTGAAGATGGCTCGGGCCGCAGTCGGGCCCAGCGTGTCCAGGAGCTGCTTGCGGAGCAGGCCCATGGCCACAGCATCGAGGATGAGCGCGCGCTGCCCCGCGAAACGAACCGTGCCTCCTTCCGGGTCGATCTCCAGCAGCGCGTGGATGTCGAGGTCCTCCAGCCGCATGGGTGACTCCTTCAAAATGAAGGACCTCCCTACTTCGCTTTGACTGGAGCCGGGGGTTCGGCGGAGGCGAGACGACCGGTAACTCACAGAAAGCACGGGGAGTGGCGCGATGACAGGTGCGTACCACTCCAGTGGTACAGCCGTTCACGGCCTATCCACCTATGGCTCCAGTGCTCAGCGGTCTCCAGAACACACGATGATCCGCGAGCAGGGAGAGGGGCCATGTGCATGAGATGGAGAGTGCTGGGCGCGGTGTTGTTCCTGGCGCTCGGGTGTAGTTCAGAGTCCGAGGGGCCGCCGGGGCCACAGGGAGAGAGGGGACCGCAAGGTGAGCGAGGCCCTGGCGGGCCTCCAGGCCTGAAGGGCGATCCAGGCCTACGGGGTGATCCAGGCTTGCGGGGCGATCCAGGGCCGAAGGGCGACCCAGGACCAAAGGGCGACACAGGTACGGCGGGACGAGACGGGGAGGACTCGCTCTTCCCGGACCCGTACTTCGAGCAGGATATGAACGCCTGGCAGCTGAGGAACTCGCAGGGTTCCATTGTCACGTCGACGTCGGCCATCGCGGGGACAAAGGTCTTTACCAACGCCGTGAACCAGCAGGCGTGGCTCTCGTCGAAGAGACTGGCGCCGGTGAACCCCCACCACA
>Ga0190275_10004007_pt1 | contig 10591 bp, 9 predicted proteins | sample Popmic550T_FD_133745 | JGI IMG/M metagenome (GOLD analysis project Ga0190275, IMG submission 133745) | Populus adjacent soil microbial communities from riparian zone of Yellowstone River, Montana, USA - 550 T | ecosystem: Environmental > Terrestrial > Soil > Riparian zone > Trees stand | place...
ACTCCGGCAGAGAAGGCGTCTTCTGATGGGGGATCGAGATCGAGGACGATGTACGTGACCCGGTCCCACCGCTCCGCTTTCACAAGGGCGGGGTGATACTCAACCGCTCGCTGGTTGGCGAACCAGAGCAGCGTGCGCTGGTCGTTGCACAACGCGTAACGGACGTCACGCTTCGAGCTCTCGGACCACAACGTGACCGCCTCTACCCATTCGGGCGTGTACTTCGGCAGGTTCTTCTGCATGAACGGGCGCTGCCCCCGGACGGCGCGTATCACGGACAGGGGTCGACCAGCCAGTGCGGGCACGATGCGATCGGCGACCGCCTCGAGGTAGTCCACCAGATCTCGCTTGGTGCTTTCCGCGCCCTCGAATAGCGGTTCATCGAGATTAGTCAGCGACACTCCGTGCCTGTCTTCGCCGCCCATCAAGGCACCATTACTCGCGTGGGCCGTGCCCGCAAGCCACCATTGACCGAGGGGCGATGATTGCTGGAATGACACCGCCGGCGAAGGGCAAAGAAGAAATCCTCGAGATTGAGGGGCACGAGGTCCGGATCACGAGTCCCGACAAGGTGTTCTTTCCGGAGCGCGGAGAAACAAAGCTCGATCTCGTCAATCACTACGTGAGATTGGCCGAGCCGGTCATGCGAACGATGGGGGGCCGGCCTCTTCTGTTGCAGCGGTTCCCCAATGGCGTATCGGGCCCGTCCTTCTTTCAGAAGCGGATACCCGACTCGGCCCCCGAGTGGCTGCAGACGACGATCGTTAGTACACCGAACGGGACCCAGTCGCGAGCGCTCGTTGCAGCCGATGTTGCGCATGTCGCATGGGCCGTCAACCAAGGATGTCTCGGTTTCCATGTGTGGCCGAACCTCGCGGCCGAGCCCGAGTTCGCCGACGAACTGCGCCTGGACCTCGATCCGCAGCCGGGAACGGATTTCACCCACGCCCGTGCTGCCGCCCACGAACTGAAGAAACTCCTCGACGAACTAGGAGTGGTTGCCTACCCGAAGACCACCGGTAACCAAGGGCTCCATGTCTACGTTCGACTCGAGCACCGGTGGGACTCGTACCAGGTCCGTTCGTCCGCCGTGGCGGTTGCGCGCGAGCTCGAACGAAGGAGCCCGGACCTCATAACCGCGCAGTGGTGGAAAGAGGATCGCGGCGAGCGGGTTCTGGTCGACTTCAACCAGAACGCCCCACACAAGACGGTGTTCGGTGCCTGGTGCGTGCGGCCCCGTCCGGGGGCCCAGGTCTCGACGCCTTTCCGCTGGGACGAGCTCGATACCGTCGAGCCCGACGAACTGACTGTCGCCTCACTGCCCGAGCGAGTGGAGGCCGAAGGCGATCCGTGGGCGGATATGAATGACAACCCCCAATCGCTCGAGCCCTTTCTCGCGATGCACGAACGGGACCGTGCGAACGGGCTCCACGACGCGCCGTGGCCCCCGGTCTACCCCAAGCAGCCAGATGAACCGCCCAGGGTCTCTCGCAGCCGCGCCAAGAAGTCCTGAGGCCTTAGCCGGCTTTGTAGCTCTCCGTATTCGTCACCCTGGCCCCGTCGGAACACTTGGCGCCACATCGAGCCGCGTCTTTTCGCAACCGCAAGAGGCCATAGGTTCCGAGGTGTGTTGATCGTCACGGAGGGGTTGACCAAGCGGTTCGGGCAGGTGACTGCCGTATCCGATCTAACGGTGAGCATCGATACCGGCGTCGTCGGGTTGATCGGGGCCAACGGCGCCGGAAAGTCGACGCTGATCAAGATGCTGCTTGGCCTCCTACCGGCAACGGACGGTAGTGCGACGGTGCTGGACCTGGATGTAGCGACCGCCGGGACCGAGATCCGTGAGCGCGTCGGTTACATGCCCGAACACGATTGTCTTCCGCCGGATGTGTCGGCAACCGATTTCGTCGTGCATATGGCTCGGATGTCGGGCCTCCCGGCAACGGCGGCGCGGGAGCGGACGGCCGACATCTTGAGACATGTCGGTTTGTACGAAGAGCGCTACCGCCCGATCGGGGGCTACTCGACCGGCATGCGTCAGCGAGTGAAGCTCGGGCAAGCGTTGGTCCACGACCCCCAGCTGGTATTCCTCGACGAGCCGACCAACGGACTCGATCCGGCGGGTCGCGATGACATGCTCGGCCTGATAGCCCGGATCAACTCTGACTTCGGCATCTCCGTCCTGGTGACGTCCCACCTGCTCGGCGAGCTGGAGCGCGTTTGCGACCACATCGTGGTTATCGACGCTGGTCGGCTGCTGAGGGCAACGTCAACAGCGGATGTGACCGCGGTCAGTGAGGTCGTGATCGTCGAGGTTGACGAACCGGCAGACCCACTCGCCGCTCTGCTGGAGGCAGCGGGGCTTACCGTTCGCGTGGTCGGTCGCCTTCTGGAGGTCGAGCTACGAGACGACTCGGCGTACGACATCGTGCGAGACACGGTGGTCAAGGCCGGTCTCGGGCTCATCCGGATGGAGCGGCGCCGGCATCGCATGGCCGAGATCTTCGAGACGGCAGGGAGCCCAGGGTGAGCACACCTACTCCAAGCGCAGGTGTCATCCACGACATCGGGTACCGGCACTACTCAGGCGAGCGCAGGGGACGCCGTTACATCCGTCGCTCGTTGTACGCCGATAGCCTGCGGGGGGCCTACGGGCTGGGCCGGAGCGCTCGGAATAAAATCACGCCCGCGATCCTTTTCGCAGTGATGTGCTTGCCGGCGGCGGTGATGGTGGCGATCACGGCGGCGACCAACGGCAGCGAGCTGGTCGGTGAGTACACGTCTTACGTTCTCAACCTTCAGATGGTCGTTCTGATCTACGTGGCGGCACAAGCACCGGCGCTCGTGTCGCGCGATCTGCGGTTCGGTGTGATGTCGTTGTACTTCTCGCGTCCGCTCGAGCGAGTGGACTACGTCGTCGCCAAATATCTCGCGATGGCATCGGCGGTCTTCGTCCTGACCATGGCGCCGCTCACGATCATGTTCGTCGGCGCTCTGATCGTCGGTTTGCCGATCTCCGACCAGGTCCCCGACTATCTGCGGGCGGCGGGGGGTGCCGGACTGCTCTCTCTGATCCTGGGCGGCATCGCCTTGGTCATAGCCGGCATCACGCCGCGACGAGGACTTGCGGTCGCGGCGATCATCGCCGTCCTGCTGGTGCTCTCCGGCGTACAAGCCGTCCTGCAGGGGATCGCGCAGGCCGAAGGCTACGACGGTGCCGTTTATTTCAGTCTGTTGTCTCCGTTCACCCTGGTGCAGGGGATCCAGAGCTCACTGCTGGGTGGGTCTAGCCCCTTGCCGGAGCCACCCGGAGTAACCGGTGCTCTCGCATTCTTAGGTGTGGCCGTTCTTCTTATCGCAGTGTCCTTCGCCGCTTTGCAGTGGCGTTACCGACGGGTGGCGGCGAAATGACCACGATGATCTTGGACAAGGTGTCGCGATGGTTCGGCAACGTGGTTGCAGTCAACGATGTCACGATGTCGGTGGGCCCCGGTGTGACCGGACTCCTGGGACCGAATGGCGCCGGCAAGTCCACCGTCATCAACATGATGGCGGGCTTCTTGGCCCCCTCTGCCGGCGCCGTCACGTTCGACGGTGAGCCCGTTTGGCGCAACGAGGAGATCTACCGACGCATCGGTCTCGTTCCCGAGCGGGAGGCCATGTACGACACGGTCACCGGATGGCAGTTCGTTCTCGCTAACGCCAAGTTGCACCGCCTTTCCGACCCCGCCGCTGCGGCCAGGAAGGCTCTCGAGACGGTAGAGATGACCGAGTCTCAGGATCGAGACATCGCCGACTTCTCCAAAGGCATGAAGCAGCGCATCAAGATCGCAACTGCACTCGTCCACGACCCACAGGTGCTGTTGCTCGATGAACCGTTCAACGGTATGGACCCGCGGCAGCGCATCCAGCTCATGGGCCTGCTGCACACGATGGGTGATGAGGGCCGAACGATCCTGTTCAGCTCGCACATCCTGGAAGAGGTGGAACAGATCGCCGGAAACATCCAGGTGATGGTCGCCGGGCGTCATGCAGCGTCGGGCGACTTCCGAGACATCCGTCGGCTGATGACTGAACGCCCCCATCAGTACTGGATCCGCTCGGACAACGATCGTGCGCTCGCATCGGCGATCATCGGCGATCAAAGCGCATCTGCCGTCGAACTGGTGATGGACAACGGCACCGGCTCGGGCTACTCGGCCACGGGTGCGCGCGACACCAGGGCGGCTTTGCATGTGGAGGCAACGGACGTCTCGAGGTTCGTTCGGGCACTTCCGCAGTTGGCGGCCCGTCATGGCATCCGGTTGTACGAGGTCTCTCCGGCCGACGAGTCCCTCGAAAGCGTCTTCTCCTACCTGGTGACGCGATGAACGCGGTCGTCGCTCAACTAACGGCCCGGAGTCTCCTCGGCCGCCGTCGCGTTCTCTTGCTGCTGCTCCTACCTGCTGTGTTGCTCCTGCTATGTGGCGCGGTGCGCCTGCTCGCCGGCCAGGACACCAGTGTGACCGTGGGCTTGCTTGGCGGCTTTGCTCTCGCCACGATCGTGCCCCTGCTCGGACTGATCGCGGGCGCCGGTTCGATCGGCCCGGAGATCGACGACGGCGCGATCGTTTACCTGATGTCCAAGCCGCTCAGCCGACACTCCATCGTTCGGTCCAAGTTGGTGGTAGCCGTTGCGGTCGTCACCTTGGTTGCCGCGGTGCCCACTCTGATCGCAGGGCTGTTGCTGTCTGGAACGGCCGAGGGTCTTGCCGTCGGCTATGGGATCGGTGCCGCGGTCGCGGGCGTCGCTTACTGCGCATTGTTCATCCTGCTTGCGATCCTGACGCGGAACGCCGTCGTGGTCGGTCTGATCTACGTTCTGATCTGGGAGTCACTGGTAGGCAACTTCGTCCCCGGCGCCCAGGTGTTGAGCATCCAGCAGTGGGCTCTCGCCATCACCGAAAAGGTGATCGGTTCCTCGGCTCCAACGCTAGGGGTGACCTCCGCGGTGAGCCTTGGGGCGGGCATCGTGCTCCTGACGGTCCTCGTCGTCGGGTGCACCTGGTTCGCCGGTTCTCGGCTGCGTAGGTTGCGCCTCACCGGGAGCGAGTGAGAGCCGGGGGTTTTCCTTGATGCTCAGTTGGCTTTGTAGCTCTCCCTAGCGTTCACCCTTACGTTTTCGGAACACTTGCCGAGCGCCGCAGCGGTGATAGAAACCTTCTTCTTCGCGGCATCGGCTTGTTTCATCCACTTGGCCTGTTTGTTGCTGACATCGATCTTGTAGTCCTTGGACAGGCTCCCAACTTTGAAGTCTTCCTCGACGTTGAACGAGGGATGTCCCGGAACGGCGACCGTTGCTTTGACGAGAACCGTGCATGTTTTCGTCGACTGGTTGTAACCGATGCGGAACCAGATCCCTTCGGTCTTGACGAGATGCTTGAGGTTGTCATCACCGGTAAGGAACAGCTCAGGCTCGGTTTCGAGAAACGCATAGACGTTCGGATCTTCGCCGGCCGAATCCGCTATGTAGAGCTGGTCCGCAGTGGGGCTAAGCGCTATGCCGTGAGGGTATCGGAAGTCATTGCGGTTGGTTCCTGAGAGCGTGGTCACGAGCTCTCCCTCTCCTGTGAATCTCTGCGCCCGTTGCGTGACCCCCGCCTCGATCACCCAGATGTCGGTGCCTCCGGCTTCGGTCTGCATTGCAGCTACCGCGTACGGTCCGTCGAACTGACCGGGCTCATAGCCCGGGGAACCGATCGTGAGGAGATATCCGCCGCGTTTGTCGAACTTCTTCACCACGCCCAGATGCGGGTCGACGACGAAGATCTCGGTGTCTGTGACGGCCACGCCCATGGGACTGCCCAACTGATTCTCTCCCGAGCCGCACGAGCCAAAAGAATGCTGCCTGTTGTACGAGGAGCCGGATTTGCTGATGATCTGTACCCGGCACCGGCCCCCACCTTCCGTCACGTAGAGGAGGCCATCGTGATAGTCGACGTCCGACGGATAAGCGAAAGCGTATTCGTCCTTGCCGACGATCGAACCTGCCCAGGCTCCCTCCGTCGTGAACATCGCGATGCGGTGGTTCAACGTGTCGGCGACATAAACGATCCCGTCGGCCACTGCAAGACCCTGTGGGGTGTAGAGCTGGGCGTCGCCCGAACCGTTCGATCCGATGAACCATTCCGGTTCTCTCGTTGAGCCATCGAACTTGGTGAGCCGGTGTTTCCCTGTGTCGGTCACGTAGATGTCGCCGAGGTCGTCGGTGGCAAGACCCCAAGGACTCGCGAACTCCGCCTTGCCTTCGTCCTTCAGCGCCCCGATCAGAGAAACGGCATGGGTGGTTGTCGGCACCGATAGGAGGCCGACCACGAGCGCCGCCTGCAGCAAGGCGATCAAGGGACGTTTCCGGACACGCCAGATTCCGATCACTCTGCCTCGCCTCCTTTGGGATTCCTTGGATGATTAACGCGTGCCGGGGCAACGCCCACAAGGGGAAAGGAACAAAGCGCGCAGTACCAAGGACACATTCCGGAACGCAGACGGCAGGAGATATGTCCCGCTTGGAGAATGTCTGAACTGTCCGATGTGGTCGCCTTGGTAGGCGATTTCGAGATAGGAGACCTTCGATGAAGAAGATCCGACTGCTGCTCGTCGCCGTCATGGCGGCATCCAGCGTGGCGCTGATCCCGGCCCCCGCTCAGGCGAACTGCGAGGGCGATCTGTGCCCCGTCGTCGTGTACGTGTGCGCCAAGACCGACAAGTACCGCCCAGACGGTTTCTGCGAAACCTCGTAACTCACGCACTTCATCCGGCTTGAACTTCCACCTGGGACGCCCAGTTTTTGGGCGTCTCACGGTGAGCCCGCGGGTGTCCAATGACCCTAGAATCCGAGCGCGGATAGGTCCGCGCGCACCGTCTCGAGGACACGAGGGGAGCCAAGATCTTGGGTCAAGCGGAAGAAGTCGCTACAGATAGCCAGGCCGACCTCGGCATGAGCTGGGTGAGTTTGCTCAAGTGGAGCGCGATCGCTTCGGTGGTCGTGGTCGCACTCATCAATGTGTTCGCCGGGATCATCCCTCCACTGATCGTCTTCGCACTCATCTGGATCGCTAGCGTGATCTGGCTCCGCAAGTCACAGAAGGGACCGGCCATCCTTCTGCTGGTGTCGTTCATCGCTTTCTTCGCCTTGAGCGCACCGTTCGTAGTTCCAACGCTGACGGCTCCGGCGTCGGCGGGGGACTTCATCCTCAACCTGGCATCGGTCGTGGCAGGTCTTGCGGGGGTCACCGCGGCGATCGCCGTCCTACGTGGTCTCGGGTCGACGGGCGGCGCGAGAAAGATCGCCGTTGCCGGCGCCGTCCTTTTCGTGGTGGGCACCGCCTTCTCGGTCTACGCCACGGTGACTTACGAGGATGCCGTGGCCCAGGCTGGGGACATCGAGGTGGTGACCCAGGACATCGTGTTCAAGGACGACTCGCTCGAGGTCGAGGCGGGAGAGATCTCTGTGTTGGTGGACAACAAGGATGCGACCCTGCACACCTTCACGATCGACGAGCTGGAGGTCGGGCTGGACATCCCCGCCTCCAAAACCGCCAGGGTCACATTCCAGGCCGAGCCCGGTACCTACGAGTTCTATTGCGCCCCCCACACCCCGGGTATGGCGGGCACCCTCGAGGTGAAGTGAAGCCCGCCTGGCCCCGCTAGGGCCAAGGAAGCAACCCAACCAGGATTTCCCGCCTCTCCGGCGAAAGAAAGAGGCAGCCCTTATCCGTGACCCTGGACGGGAGTAGATCTGCATGCCTCGTAGTCGCCGAATCTCACTTTTGATCGCAACCGCAACCTCGATGGTGATGCTCGTCCCGGGCCTCGCCGTCGCGGCCCCCCTGCAACAGGTGGAGGCCGAATCTCCACAAGAGACGGCTCCCGAGGCGACTACCGAGAGGGCCCAGTTCCCGGAGGACCGCTATGCCTTGGCCGGTGGTTGTTACGCCCTCCGCTCTCCCGGAGGTTGGTACGTCACCCGGCACCCGAGCAACAGCGGGTACAGGGTCGGAGGCGCCACGGCCGCGACCGCCGAGCCTTTCCATTTCCAAGCAACGGACCTGGGCGCCTACCTCTTGTTCGGTTCCGACCAGAAGTTCCTCGCCGTCAGCGAGGGTGTCCTCGGGCAGGCCGGTAACGCGGTCACCGAATCCCAGCCCGGCGCGATGGCCGGTGGGGTTGCGCTCGAGCAGAGCGATAGGGCCGCCGAAGAGGCGGCTCGCAGTCAGGCGAATGTGGGCCGCGGCTCATCGGTCGTTGCCGCCGATGCACCGAGCGAGCTTGCCGACTGGACGGTCCAGGAACTCGATGGCGGCGGATTCAGCTTGACGCTCCCCGTCGTGGGTCGGGCTCTCGGCGTCGGTCAGACCGGTGACCTCACGACATGGGACAACAGGAAGCCCCGCTTCAGACCCGAATTGACCGAAGGTTGCGCCGAGTTCCCCGAGGTCGAAGTGAACATCGATGGACCGGTAACGGGGGGCGACAGTGAATTCCAAGAGGTGCGCGGGTTTCTCGACGCTCACCTTCACATGATGGCTTTCGAGTTCCTAGGTGGTCGAGCCAGGTGTGGACGCCCGTGGCATCCCTACGGTGTCGCATACGCGCTGGTCGATTGCGCGGATCACGAACCCGGTGGCCAAGGAGCCGTTCTCGAACAGATCCTGTCCAAGCGCGAAGGCCAGGGCCACAACACCGACGGGTGGCCGACGTTCGAAGGGTGGCCCAAGCACTACTCACTCACCCACGAGCAGGTCTATTACAAGTGGCTCGAGCGGGCATGGCGCGGTGGCCTTCGGATGTTCGTGAACCTTCTCGTCGACAACAACCAGCTGTGCAAGATCTATCCCTTCAAGCGCAATAGCTGCAACGAGATGGACGGGGTGCGGCTGCAGGCGAAACGCATCCGCGAGTTGGAGCGATATATCGACGCGCAGAGCGGGGGACCGGGCGAAGGATGGTTCAGGATCGTGGAGGACCCGTTCGAGGCCCGGCAAGTGATCAACCAAGGAAAGCTCGCAGTCGTACTCGGGATCGAAGTTTCGGTTCCCCTCGACTGTGGTCTCCTCTTGGACAGCCCCCAGTGTGATCTCTCCGATGTGGAGAAAGGATTGGACGAGGTCTACGACCTCGGCGTCCGACAGATGGAGCTGGTCAACAAGTTCGACAACGCTTTCTCCGGTGTTGCCGGTGACTCGGGAACGACGGGAATCGTCGTCAACCAGGGAAACAAGGGCGAGACCGGCGAGTACTGGAACATGGAAACGTGCGACGAGAGCGAAGGCCACGCGCACGACAACACCCAGATGAACTTCCACGATGATGGAGGTATGCCCGACGAGTTCACAGGCCGGGATGCGCTCGCCGGTGGGATCCTGGCGCTGAACGGCGCCCTCGGTGTTCTCCCGATCTACCCGCAGGGCCCTCATTGCAACGTTCTCGAGCTGAGTGATCTGGGCGAGGCGATGATCCGGGGGATGGCGGACCGCGGCATGATCTTCGACCCCGACCACATGAGTGCCCGGGCACAAACGCAAGCCCTCGATCTCGTCGAGTCTCTTGGTTACTCGGGCATCGTTTCGAGTCACGGGTGGTCCAACGACACGATCTATCCACGCATCTACGAGCTGGGTGGTGTCATCACCCCATACGCGGGCGGCTCAGCCGGGTTCGTCCACAACTACTTCCACACAAAGGCCTGGGCAGACGATCGTTACTACTTCGGTTTCGGCTTCGGCTCGGACGTGAATGGCTTCGGGTCACAAGGGGGGCCGCGTAGCGGCAACGAGAGCAACCCAGTTACTTATCCGTTCACCGGGTTCGGTGGCGTGACGGTCGACCAACAGCAGAGCGGCACTCGCACCTACGACATCAACTCCGATGGTGTATCGCACTACGGCTTGTATCCCGACTGGATCGAAGATCTTCGTCGTCAAGCCGGTGACGGGATCGTCGACGATATGGCTCGGGGGCCGGAGGCTTATCTCCAGATGTGGGAACGGGCGATCGGGATCGCTCCCGACTCTTGCCGTGCCGACATCGAAGACCTCAGCGATGCCCAGCTCGGGCAGCTGGCGGTGGGTATGAGCTCACGGGACGTCCTTAGTACTCTGGGCCAGCCCTCGGAGCGAACGGCAACTTCCTTCCGGTATTGCTTGTCGGGATTCCGAGAGGCAACCGTCACGTTCGATAACAACGGAGGGGTTGCCGACTGGGAGGTTTCGTCTCTCTAGCTTCAAATAGGTGGGTCGCGATAGGGATCGCGGCCCTGGCACTGTCGACGTGTGGCGCTACCAGTGTGCCCAACGACGCGGCGCAGAGCTCGAGCGCCATCGATCTGCGCGAGATCGCTTCGGGCCTGACGGCGCCACTCGGAGTCACGCATTCCCCTGATGGTTCTCGCCGCTTGTTCGTGAGCGAGCAGGAGGGGGTCATCAGGATCGTCAAAGGCGGCAAGCTCTTGCCCCGACCCTTCATCGATATCAGCGATGTGATCACGAGTGGAGGAGAGCGAGGCCTGCTCGGGCTGAGCTTCCATCCCGCTTTCGGAAAGAACCGGCGC
>Ga0190275_10004008_pt1 | contig 10586 bp, 8 predicted proteins | sample Popmic550T_FD_133745 | JGI IMG/M metagenome (GOLD analysis project Ga0190275, IMG submission 133745) | Populus adjacent soil microbial communities from riparian zone of Yellowstone River, Montana, USA - 550 T | ecosystem: Environmental > Terrestrial > Soil > Riparian zone > Trees stand | place...
ACTGCCACTCCTCGTCGTCGAACCACATGTGGTTGTAGACGATGAGCTGCGAGCGCCCGTCGAACACGTCGACCAGCCGGATCGGGCCATCGGGACCGATCAGCGTGTGGTCCGGGAGCTCGACCATCGGCAGCCGGCGGCGCTGGGCTGCGATGGCGTCGAGCTCACGGGTGGCGGCCTTCTCCCGCACCCGGAGGTCGTCGAGCGCGGCCTGCCACGTCTCCCGGTCGACGACGGGGGGCAGGGCGCTGGCGGTCTGTTCGGTCACGGTTCCTCCCGGACTCGGATGGACATCGATGAGTAGACCAGCGATGCCCGCGAAAGTCATCGGCCATCTCCCCGGACGGGCGCGACCTCCCGGAGCGAGCCGGCCGTCAGCCGGTGATGTGGGTGGCGTACTTGGCGCTGGTGAGCAGCTCGGTGAGCAGGGCCGCGTCGGTTGTGCCGGCCTTCTGCCGGGTGACCCAGTCGCTGGCCTCGGCCGTGGTCGGCGCTCGGCCCATCAGGGAGATGTAGGCGACCGCGACATCGGTGTTCTGGGCCTGCTTCGTCTTGTACTCGACCGACTCGGAGAACCCCACCACCACCTGGGCCCTCGTCTTTCGCCCACGATCCAGCGTGTCCGTCCAGTAGTCGACACCTGCAGCGTCAGCCGGCCGCAGCAGCACATCGGTGTAGATCTGCGTCACGAACGCCCGGTTCGACATCGACCCGTACTTCGTCTTGAACTCGATGCTGCTCGTGAAGCCCGTCGCGATCTGGGTCAGCGACCACGTCCTCGCCGGGGCGACGTTGCGCTTCCGGGCGATCCAGAACTCGAGGCCGCCGGCATCGGGCGCCCGCCCGAGGAACGCTCGGTACAGCCGCACCACCGGATCCACGTTCGCCAGGTTCTCGCTCCCCCGGCGCAGCGCGTGGTCGAGGTCACCCTTGGTCTTGGTGCCCGCCGTCAGCTGCGCAACCCACGAGCTCAGCGACGCCGAGCTCGGCGCCTTGGCGGTCAGGTCCACGTACTGCCGGTTCACGAACGCCGACCACGACGCGAAGGGGGCGTACGGGGCGATGGCCGCCGTCGGCGTGACCGCACTGGACGCCCCAGACCGGGCGCCCGCCCCAAGAGCGTTCACCGCGGCCACCTTGAAGGTGTACGCCGTCCCGTTCGTCAGACCGGTCACCACCTTGGAGGTCCCGGTCCCCGCCGACGAGACCGGCGTCTGCGCCGTCGCCCCGACGTACGGCGTCACCACGTAGCCCGTGATCGCCGACCCACCGTTCGACCCTGGCGCGGTCCACGACACCGTCGCCTGAGCGTTTCCTGCGGTGGCCGCCGCACCCGTGGGCGCCGCCGGCACCGTCGCACCCGCCGTCGGGGTCACGGCGCCGGACGCATCACTCGAGTCGCTGTAGTCCACCCCGTTGAACGCCCGGACGCGGAACGTGTGGGCGGTGCCGTTCGTCAGCCCCGTCACCACCTTCGAGGTCCCGGTCCCCGCCGACGTCACCGTCGGCTGCTCCACCCCGTTGCGGTACGGGGTCACCTCGTAGCTGGAGATCGCCGACCCGCCGTTGGCCGCCGGAGCGGTCCACGACACGGTGGCCTGGCCGTTGCCCGCGACCGCGGTGATGGCGGTGGGGACGGCCGGCTTCGTGGCCGCGCCGGTCAGGGTGATCGCGTTCGAGGCGACCGACTGCCCGCCGGTGCCCGCCAGGTTCCGGCTCTGGACCTTGAAGGTGTAGCTGGCCCCGTTGACGAGCGGGCCCATGTACTGGGTCCGCCCGTTGCCGAAGTCCTCCGAGGGCTGCGCCACGCCGTTCACGTAGGGCGTGATGGTGTAGCCGGTGACCACGCCGCCACCGTCGTAGCCGGGCTCGGGCCACGTCACCTCGGCGAAGGGGGCGTTGATCGTCGCGCTCACCGTGGCCGGCGGAGCCGGGGCCTCGCCCAGGAAGGCGGTGCTCGAGTAGGAGTGCGCCGGCACGGCCTGGCCCCCGGCGGTCCTGATGCCCGCCACCGTGATGTCGAACCTCACGTCGCTGGCGGCCGTCAGGAGGTTGCTGGGAAGGGCCACATCCCAGGTGAGGGTGTTGTCTCCGTAGCCGAACACCTGCGAGTGCTTGGTGACCGCGAGGGAGGTGGCGCCGACCTTCACGCTGATGGTCGCCGCCGAGTAGTCCGCGTCGGGGAGGAGGTTGTTCGCCAGGGAGAACCGGGACGGGAAGAGCGTCTTGGGCACGAAGCCCTCGCTCGGCCAGGAGACCCAGTCGACACCCGGGCCGCGTGCCGACCGCCCCGTAGATCAACGAGTTCTTGTGGCTGGTGGAGCCGGTCCCGAGCGTGGTGAAGCGGGGGTAGAGGACCTGCCGACGATGGCCGGCGAACTCGTTGTTGTCACCGGGATCTTCCACGTAGTCATCGACGGCGACGGCGGCGACGTAGTGGGAGAGGTTGCCGCCGGCCGCACCGTCGGCCCCTTCCGCCGTGTAGCAGGGCCAGTCCGGGCCCGGGAAGTGGCTCAGCTGGCCCTTGGCCTCCATCATCAGGGCTGCGGCGAGCGCCTTGCTGTTGAGCGCCGGGTCCATCGTGATCGGGGCGAGCCCGTTCATCGCCCGGTAGAAGTTCACCGCCGCGGCGGTGGCATCGATCGACGCCTGTGAATCCACGCCCTTCGTGCAGGTCGCGGCGCTCCCGGTCCAGCCCGTGGGGACGGCCCGAGCGGCCCCGAGCGATGTGCGGTAGGCGGCGGTGACCGATGCCTTGCTCGACGGGTCGACCGTCGGCGTCAGGACGGGGCTCGCCCCGGCCGCCGGCGCCACGGCGACCTCGGCCGCCAGGACCCCAGCAGCGGCGGACACCACCACGGCCGCGGCCATCACCAGCGCTTGCACTCGTCGCGTCATCAGCATCGTCGGCCCGATCCGTTGGGTAAGATTGGTAGGTATAGTTATATCCCATAGCCAAGGCTGTCAAGCAGAAGTCATGCTACGCTCAACCGATGGCATCCTCCCCCGCTGCCCCCGACGCGACCCCGCCCGATCGACCGGACCGGCGCTCCCGCCGGCGCCAGGAGACCATCGAGGAGATCCTCGACCTCGCCGTCGAGGTGATGACCGAGGCAGGCGTCAACGGACTGAGCCTGAGCGAGGTGGCCCGCCGCCTCGGCGTCCAGCCGCCCTCCCTCTACAAGTACTTCCCCTCGCTGATGGCCGTCTACGACGCCATCTTCGAGCGGGGCATGGCCGAGATGCTCGCCGTCATGCACGAGGCGATGGACGCCCAGCCGCCCGGGCTGCAGTCCCTGGTCGCCGGGCTGGACGCCAACGGCCGCTGGTGCCTCGAGCACCCGGTCGTGGCCCAGCTCCTGTTCTGGCGACCCGTCCCCAGCTTCGAACCATCCCCCCAGGCGTTCGCCTTCTCCGGCGAGATGGTCGATGTCCAACGAGCGGCGCTGGCCGACGCCGTGGCGGCCGGCGAGCTCGGGCCCGGCGCCGCCACCGAGGAGGGGGTCTGCCTCGTGTCGATCATGATCGCCGGCTCGCTCAGCCAGGCCATGGCCAACGAGCCCGGCAACACCTGGGGCACGGGCCGGTTCTCGCCCCTGTTCCCCAAGCTCGTCGCCCTGCTCCCCGCCGCCTACCCGCCGGACTGACCAGGACGCGCCGTGGCTGCGTGACGTCGACGGAAACACTTGACAGCATTGGCTAATGCATATAACTCTACCTACATGACGCTGACGACGCAGGAGCCCCCGATGGCCACCCCCACTGAGCCGAGCACCCGCTGGTGGTTGCGCACCGATCAGGTCTCCACCGTGATCGACGCCTCGCCCGAGCACATCTACGACCTCATCGCCGACCTCCCCCGCATGGGGGAGTGGAGCCCCGAGTGCCAGCGCGTCGAGTGGCTCGACGGCGGCACCGAGCCGGTGGCGGGCGCCACCTTCGAGGGTCACAACGTGGGCGGACCGAAGGGCCTGATGAAGTGGTCGCGCAAGGGTCGGGTCCTCACCGCCGACCGGGGCCGCGAGTTCGCCTTCTTCACCGAGGAGGGCGGCAAGGAGTCGACCATCTGGCGCTACGCGCTCGAGCCGGTCGAGGGCGGGGTGCGGGTGACCGAGTCCTACGAGGTGCGGTGGATCCCCACCTGGGCCCGCATCGTCGACGTGCCGACGAACCGGGCCAAGGAGCTCACCGAGGGCATGACCCACACCCTGGCCCGGCTCAAGGCCGCGGCCGAGGCCTGAGCCCGCCCCTCCCAAGAGAACGAGGACCCACCATGCTCACCCCCTTCACCGCCGCCCCGGGGATCGACGTGCTCCCCACCGTCGCCCGGCTGCCCGGCCTCGGCCAGCTGGTCGTCAACGCCTTCGTCCTGCACGGCGAGGAGCCTGTCCTGGTCGATGCCGGCGTGGTGGCCGAGCGGGACGACTTCGTCGATGCCCTGCGATCCGTCATCGACCCGGCCGACCTGCGCTGGCTGTGGTTGACCCACACCGACTTCGACCACATCGGCGCCATCGCCGTGCTCCTGGCCGAGAACCCGCACCTTCGGGTCCTCACCTCGTTCGGCGGCGTCGGGATCATGGGCCTGTTCAATCCGCTGCCGATGGATCGGGTGCACCTGATCAACCCGGGTGAGACCCTCGTCCTCCCCGACCGCACCCTCACGGCCGTGCGCCCGCCGGCGTTCGACAACCCGATCACCGTGGGCTTCCACGACGACCGCACCGACACCCTGTTCTCGTCGGACTGCTTCGGCGCCCTGCTCGCCGAGATCCCCGAGGATGCGGCCGACCTCTCCGAGGCCGAGCTGCACGCCGGCCAGGTGCTGTGGTCGACGATCGACTCGTCATGGCTTCACAAGGCCGACCCGGCGATCCTCGCCCGCGACCTCGACGGCATCCGTGCGATCGAGCCGTCGCTGGTCTGCAGCAGCCACCTCCCACCCGCACCGGGTCGCCTGCTCGACCTCTTCCTCGGATCGGTGGCCGCCGTGCCGACCGCCGATCCCTTCGTCGGACCCGACCAAGCGGCGCTGGAGCAGATGCTCGCCGCCATGGCCCCCGTCTCCGCCTGACGGCAGGCCCGGCCGTCCGGCCCCGAAACGCCAGGAAGGCCCCTCCCGAGTGACTCGGAAAGGGCCTCTGACCTGGGATGCTCGATGGTGGCGGGGGTAGGATTTGAACCTACGACCTTCGGGTTATGAGCCGTTCGGCCGCCATCTTCCCGGGTGTCGTCCCGTCCCGTTTCGCCCCTCTGAGCAGGCGTTACACGCATCGCACGTCCTGTTCGGTACCACTGCGTAACAGCAGATTCCGCCCCGCAGTGTAGAAGAAAGTGTAGAAGCCGCCATCCGGGTGGCAACTTGCGGTCCCCGCGACCGGTTGGCTCGGGTGATCGACCAGGCGCGAACCCCGCGACCGTCGCGCTTCCTCCATCCTGTCGAGCTGCCTGGCCTCGTGGCGAGCGCCGATGCGCGACTCTAGAACCTCAGCCCGTCGGCGGCGGGGTGCTACGCACGTCGACCACAACGACGCGGTCGCCGCCTTCCCGCCTCACGACAATCCAGGTCCGCACGCCAGCTACCTCGAGCGACTCGAGACCCGTGGCCGACTTCTCTGCGGACGCGACGAGCCCTTTTCGAGCCCATCCAGTGCGCGACATACAGCGAGCGTGCGCTCTTGGGGAACGCCGACCTCGAACAAGGCATCCAGGCCCTCACACGCCAGGTCGCAGCCCCCGAAGGCCCTCGTCTCCCATCACACGACATTACGCGCCGCACTCCGGCGATGGATCTCCTGGCAGCACCCTTCGGCAGCCGACCGAGAATGTCCTCCAACCGCGGCGACGGTACTCACCGTCACCATGTCGGCTCGGCCGCATCGGCGATCTCGCCACGCAGGTTGCGGGCCATCTCCTTGCGGACCTTGGAACAGCTGTCGCCGCGGGCGATCAGCCAGCCGAGCTTCGTGGTCATCGCCTCGATGCTCATGTCCCCCATGGGGACGGCCAGGCCGGCCTCGAAAACCTGCTGACCGGGTTTGTTCACGTCCATCGTCGCTCGACCGTTCGGAACCTGGGTGGTGACGACCACCGGCACGTCGAGCTCTCGTAGCCGCTTCAGCAGCGGGATGCGATCGCGTCCCACGTCTCCCGACCCGAAGGCACGGAGGATGACACCCTTCAGGGGCCCGTCCTCGCACGCTGCATCGACCATCTTGAGCAACACGCCCGCGTCGAGGCCGGGAAACTCGGTGAGGGACAGCACGCGACTGAGGTCGAACCTCGGCCTCACGCGCAGATCGCGTGCCGTCATGTCCTCATTCCTGCTCGAGAGCTTCCGCCGATGGCGTGCGAGGTTCGCCTCATCGATCTCGAGGCTGCGGCCGAGCCGAGCGAGCCGACCGGTGGGTGCGGCGCCGAAGGCATCGATGTCGAAGTCCGACGACTTCTTGACCCGCGGGCCCGTGATCAGATGACCGCCGAAGAGGCAGACGACGCCCCCGATCCTCTCGTGGGGGAACACGCAGACCCGCACCGCGTTCTCGATGTTCGCAAGTGCATCCGACGAGGGTGCGTCGATCGGGATCTGCGATCCCGTGATGACGATCGGCTTGTAGGAGTTGGCGATGGCGAAGCTCAGGGCGGCGGCCGTGTACCCCATCGTGTTGGTGCCGTGAGTGACGAGGAAGGCGTCGTAGTCGTCGTAGGACGCCTGGATGGCGTTCGCCAGGTCGGTCCACAAACTGGGCGTGATGTGGGAGCTGTCACCGCCCTCGACGAACTGGGGATGGGTCACGACGTCGAGGCGCCACGTCTTTTGGATGTGGGCTCGCGCCCGCTCGAAGCTCGGCTTGAGCAACTCCCCGTCGAGCTTCTTCTGGGCTTTGCCCCGACGCCCGGGAGTGCCGTCCCCGACGATCGTGCCACCCGTGGTGAGGCACAGGATCCTCTTGCTCGTCATCTCGCCCTCCCCCATCGATCCGGAAACGTAGCGTCGCCCCCGCGCGGTGACCTCGGATGGCGGGCGCACCCAGGTCCGGGTTGTGGGTCGCCCCTAACCTCTAAGGATGCGGTCGCGGCCCCGGGTGGGCGTCATCGACACAGGGGGCACGATCGGCATGCGGGAGACCCCGCGGGGTCTGGCGCCGGCCGGTCCCCAGCGCGTCATCGAGCATCTCACCTCCGTCTCGCGCTCCACGGCCGAGATCGTCCCCGTGGCCTTGACGACGGCCGAGGGCGTGCCCGTCGAGCCCGTGGACTCGTCGGACGCCGGGCCTCAGCTGTGGCTCTCGATCGCGGCGGCCATCGATCGTCAGCTGGACGACCTCGACGCCGTCATCGTCCTCCACGGCACCGACACGCTCGCGTACTCGGCGGCGGCGACCGCCTTCCTCCTCCACGGGCTCGATGCGCCAGTGGTGTTCACCTGTTCGCAACGCCCGCTCGACTTCCCTGGCAGCGACGCCGTGCAGAACCTGGCCGACGCCCTCGCGCTATCACTGTTCGCAGCGGTCCGCGAGCGCCACGACGAGGTCCTCGTGGTCGCCGGCGGGCAGGTGCTGAGGGGTACCCGGGTGACCAAGGTCGAGATCGACGACCCGGTGCTGTTCGCCAGCCCGAACCAGGCGCCCGTCGGCTGGGTCGCTCCCCGAGGCGTGGTCCTCGATGCGGGACGGGAGCGGGCGGCAGGCCCACGACGCGCCGGAACGTCCGTCGAGCGTCGGGTCGCGCTCGTGCACTTCTTCCCCGGAATCTCCGGCGTGGCCGTCGAACGGCAGCTGACGGACGTCCGCGGGGCGGTGTTGGTGACGTTCGGGGCGGGCAACGTGCCCACCGACCCGCAGGTGCTCGGCGCGCTTCGGCGCGCCGCCGATGCCGGGACGGCCTTGTTGAGCACCTCACAGGTCGCCCGCGGGTCGGTCGACCACCACCGCTACGCCGCTGGCGCGGTGCTGGCCGACATCGGTGTGGTCGGCGGCGGGGACATGACGCTCGAGGCGGCGTTGACCAAGATGGCCGTCGTCCTGGGCGAGCACGACGGTGTCGCGGCGGCACGTCTCCTCGCGAGCGACCTCCGCGGGGAGATGACGGCCGCATCCTCCGACCCCCAGTGGTGAGCGGGGGAGGACGCCCAGCTCGCCCCTCTGCTATCGTCACGAGCGGTACTCCCACCGGGAGCTGCGGGTGGTCGCCTCTGGCGACGGGCCCCGCCGGAAGTGATCGCTGGCCCTGGCCAGCTGCATCCTCCGAGGTGTGACGTGCCCGATTCCTCCGCCGACCCGAGCGCCGAGCTCGGTGCCGAGTCGACCGATCCGCTCTGGGACGACGACGTCGTCCGGGTCTTCCTGCCGTGCTGCGCAGGCCGGCACCACGGGTCCCGTGGCCACTACGCCGGGCACCGGCCCGGCCGCCTCGCACGGTGCGAGGCGTGCATGGCCCTCGCCTTCTCGGCGGCCGCCATCTACGCCCGCAACGCGCGTCATCGCGGCCTCGACCGGGCCGCGGCCCTGAGCGACCTTGCGGCGCACCCCCAGCTCCCCCGCTCCCGTCTCGACGATGCCGAGCGGGAGGAGCGAGTCCGGCACGGCAGGCTCGCTCGCCCCTTCCTGGCTGCGTTTGGCAAGCACTACACCAAGGCCCTGACGATGGCGGCGACCGCCGACCGCATCAGCCTCGGCGTGCGTGACAGCCAGCGGCTCCTGGGCCGAGCGATCGCCGTCCGCCAGTCGGTCGACGGGGCCATGGCCGCCGGCCAGGACCTGCCGTGGGACTACATCGCATCGTGCGAGGGACTGACCGCGATGGCGGCCGCGACCGCGTTCCTCGAGGTCGAGGCGGCGTGCGTCGCCCACCCTCCGGCGCTCGCGCTGCTCCACAAGCACCTCTATGCGCAGACGGAGGGCCGGTCCCGCCACCTCGCCGCCGTGCGGGAGGACCTCCCGGACGCAATCGCGGCGGCCGCCGACGACGCCCGGGACGGAACGGTGGAGCAGGACCCGCGGTGGGTGGACGACACCCTTCACGACGAGGTCGTGCAGAAGCTCGCCGCCGCCGGACGCGATACCGCCCGTGACATCGAGATCGCACTGGCGCGGCGCTACCGCGAGCTGGGCTGGCCCATCGATCACAAGGATGTGGCGCGCAGCGCTCGGCGGCTTCTCCCTGTCGCCGCCCGCGAGACCTGCGTGGCCACGGTGCAGGCGTCGACCACGCGCCACTCGACCGTCGAGGAGGTGGAAGCCGCGCTCGATGCCGAGCTCACCCGCCGCGGGGTCAGGGTGCCGGGTGACGTCGATGCGTGGCTGGCGAGGACCGCCCGGGCGATCGTGCGCCGGGCCCGCCGCTAGGGCGGAGCCGCTCGGGTCAAGGTCTCCCCGCCCGGTCCGGGCGGGGAGACCTCAGGGTCGGCGCAGATCCGAGCGGAAGTACGCCGGCCGGGCCGACGGGTCCGTTCGGAAGGCCCGACGGGCGATGCGGATCCGGTGGCGGTCCTTGCCGTACTGCCGACCGCCCACCGGCCGGAGGACGCCGACGCGCAGCGTCAGCGGGTCGTCCTCGTCGGCATCGCAGATCGCGGCGATGGCCGGAGCGTCGCTCGGGAGGGGGTAGGTCACGAGCATTCCGGCCCGCTTCGGGCACAGCACCATGACGCGGGGCCCGTGGCGGTCGGGACCCGTGGCGTCGAACCCGGCCACCACGAAGGCGACGAGCTGGGCGACGACGGGGTCGCGATCGACCTGCGTGGTGATGCCGACCTGCTCGAGCAGCGGGAGCACGTTGGTCCGGCCGTCCATGACGAGCGCCAGCCGGTGATCGGGGCAGGTGAACCGCGCCCCACCGTTCGGCTGATCTCCCCATTCTGGAAAGATGGACTCCGAACCGCCCTGCATGTGACGCACATTACTTGGCGGCGCCTGCTACGTCCAGCATCTCAGTTGTGAGGTTAATTTCCCTACCCAAGCGTTCAGGTAGAACGCATCATACTGGTCGCCACCAGTTGGTCAGACTCTACCAGAGTGTCGGCGTGGATGGAAGCCTGCTACCGTCGCTCGGATGACTGGCATCCCACGAGTGGTGGTGTCGTTCGGCGGCGCCCTGGTCGACGGGACGACGCCGGTCCTGACCGCGGTCGACCACGGCCTCGTGGTCGGTGACGGCGCCTTCGAGACGGTGAAGGTCGCCGCCGGGATCCCGTTCGCGCTGGAGCGGCACATCGATCGCCTCGAGAGATCGCTGACGGCGCTCGCCCTCCCTCCACCGAACCGGGAGGACGTTCGCGCCGCCGTCGCCCAGGTCGTCTCGACCGCGCCATGGTCCCTCGCCCGCCTGCGCATCACCGTCACCGGCGGACCGTCGCCGCTCAGCTCGGTCCGCGGGGCGGCGGGACCCACGCTGGTGGTCGCCATCGAGGAGATGGCGCCCGCTGCTCCCGAGGAGTCGGTGGTCGTGTGCCCCTGGGTGCGGAACGAGCGAAGCGCCCTCCACGGCATCAAGTCGACGTCCTACGCCGAGAACGTTCTCGCCCTGCGGTGGGCCAAGGCCAGAGGGGCGGGTGAGGCGCTCTTCGCCAACACCGTCGGCGACCT
>Ga0190275_10004009_pt1 | contig 10584 bp, 9 predicted proteins | sample Popmic550T_FD_133745 | JGI IMG/M metagenome (GOLD analysis project Ga0190275, IMG submission 133745) | Populus adjacent soil microbial communities from riparian zone of Yellowstone River, Montana, USA - 550 T | ecosystem: Environmental > Terrestrial > Soil > Riparian zone > Trees stand | place...
CGTGACCTCAAGCCGATCTACCAAGCCGTCACCGCTGAGGCCGCCGCGACGGCGATGGACCAGCTCGCGGACAAGTGGGGCACCAGGTATCCCGCGATGATCAGGTTGTGGCGCAACGCTTGGAGCGAGTTCATCCCGTTCCTCGACTACGACCTGGAGATCCGCCGGGTCATCTGCAGCACCAACGCCATCGAGAGCCTAAACGCCCGCTACCGAAGAGCGGTCAGGGCACGGGGCCACTTCCCGACCGAGCAAGCCGCCATGAAGTGCCTCTACCTGGTGACCAGGTCCCTAGACCCCAAAGGCACCGGCCAGACACGATGGGCAGTGCGGTGGAAGCCCGCCCTCAACGCCTTCGCCATCACCTTCGCCAACCGGATGCCAGCAGCGGAAAACCACTAACACGATGAACGCCACTTACACCGTTGATCTGACAGACCCGGAGGATGCGAGTCAACCCGGATCCTGCGACAACCTGCGTCACAAGAAGGGGGTGAAACGGTCGGGCAGTCGCCGCAGCGGGTGCATCTCCATGTCCGTGAGCTGCGTGCCCGTGGTGTGGTACATGCCTGTTGTCGGATCGCTCACGATCACGGAGTCGACGTCCGGCTCCTGCGGGTCGAACTCCGGGACTTCGTGTGCAGCAGGGGTGGCCACCCATGTCCGGAGCCGCGAGATGAGGTCGTCCGGGCCGAATGCCCACGCGCTCGACCGGTGCCCCTTCCCGTCCTGGTACTGGAGGTGTCGCCGGCGAGCCACCGTACGCAGGGCGTCGACGTCGTAGTACTTGAGGTGCGCCATCAGCAAGGCGCGATCGATGGCGAAAGGTGCTGCAATGCCGTGGAACCCGCCCCCCTTCCATGCGACCGGCACCCGCTTGATCAGCGGCTTGCACATGCGAGGCGAGAACTTGACGAAACGCCGCTGTGCCAGCACCGGTCTATCCGGTTCGAGGGGTGACTCGACGTCGGGATTGTGCAGGATGTTGAGGGCGAGAGGAGCAATGACTTCGCGCTGGCTGCTGCTGGCGAGGTAGTCGACAAGACCGTCATAGCGACCCGGGTCGGGGATGAGGAACTCGTCGACGTCGGTGAAGATGACGACGTCGTAACGACGGAGCAGGTCTGCGGAGAGCGTGTTCATCAGGTCTCGCCGACTCGCCGACCAAGAGCGCTTCGCCTCTTTCGCGAGCCGGTGCACGGTGCAGCGCAGACCGTCGGTCGAGCCGTCGCTGCTGTTGTCGTCCAGCACGACGAGGTTCTCCACGCCCAACTGGTCGCCGTAGTAGGCGAGCCAACGAGGCAGCATGTCCGCCTCGTCACACACCATGGTGAACGCTGCCACCCGCGGCGGCCGGCGTCGGCGCCTTTCCGCCTCCGAACCAGCAGACGGGGCCATGGTTCGAGCCTAGCCAGGGCGACGAGCTGGCACGCGCCGATCGATGCGAGCGCAGCTCCCTCGATGAGCCGCCGTACTGCGCGGATGATCGGTGAGCGGAGGTGAGGGAGGGGAGGCGGGGGGCGCCCAGGAGGGTTACGGGGGCTCGAGCTCGAGAAGGCGCAGCGCCACCGGGCTGTCGGCGACGAGGATGTCGACGAAGCGCCCCCGTACCGCTGCGAGCACCGCTTCGGCCCGCTCGGCACCGTAGGCGGAGGCAATCACGAGCGGCACGGCTCGGAGCTGATCGAGCGTGATCGCCACCAGGCGGGCGTCGACGGAGGCAGCCGGGTGACGTCCCCGGCCGTCGAAGAGCCGGCCAGTCGTCTCGCCGACGACGCCGCGCGCGGCTGCGTCCGCGCGTTCGTCCTCGGTGAGGGCGCCGAAGACGGTGCTGGTGGTAGGACCCCACCCCCCGATCGGCACGACCGCGACGTCGATGTCGTCATAGTGGGCGAAGGTCTGGGCGATCCCGGACTCGGTGCGCAGCCCGGCTGCGACAGTCTCGTCCCGGACCAGCAGCGGGGCGTACACCGGATGCGCCTGCCCCCCGGAAACCCGGGCCAGCCGGGCGACGATCTCGACGCCCCCCATGGACGGGTCGGTTCCGGCCATGGTCCCGCTGACCTGCACGACGGTGCAGGGAGCGAGCTGCTCGACCTGCTCGGCCATCTGCACGACGGTGCGGCTGCACGCCACCCCGAGCGTCATCTGCGGCTCGACGAGCTCGGTCAGCAGGCCGGCAAGGATGGCGCCGATGCTGTGGCGCACCTGCTCCTCCGGCTGGGCGAGCTCACCGGCCTGTACGACGATCACCCTGCGAAGCGCCAGCCGCTGCTGCAAGCGGTCGGACAGGTCGGCGTCGATGGCCAACGGCAGAGTGATGGTGACCTGCACCATGCCCATGCGGTGCGCCTCGTCGAGCGTGCGGGCGACCTGGAACCGGCTCACGCCCAGTGCCTTCGCGATGTCGACCTTCGAGCGGCCTTCCAGGTAGAACCGGCGGGCGATGGTGGCAGCCGTGACCATCCAGTCTGGTCCGCGGCTATTGACAACGCGTGCCCGTGATGGGTGGATTGCCATACGAGCAAGGTACTGCTCAGATGAGCACGAGGACAGAGCCCGCAAGCGGTGGAGGGGATGCGATGCGAGGCGTCTGGTTGCCCGGGCAACGGGTCGTGGACATCCACGACACCGCTGACCCCGAGCCTGGCCACGCTCAGGTGCTGATCGCACCGCGCGCCTCGACCATCTGTGGCAGCGATGTCCGGGCCATCTACCGCGAGCATCTGGGCGAGGGGCCGGAGGCGTACGGCGGGGTCGTCGCAGGACACGAGCCTGCCGGCGAGGTCGTCGGCCTCGGCGACGGGGTGGTGGACCTCGCGGTCGGCGACCGCGTCGTGGTCTATCACATCAGCGGATGCGGCCGCTGCCTTGAGTGTCTGCGTGGCTATCCGATCAGCTGTACGTCACCTCGCCGCCAGGCGTACGGGTGGCAGCGCGACGGCGGGCACGCCGAGTTGCTGTTGGCGGAGGCGGCCGATGTGCTGGTGCTGCCCGACTCGCTGTCGTACCTCGACGGTGCCTGCGTGGCCTGCGGCTTCGGCACCGCGTACGAGGCGCTGCGGCGCATCGACGTGAGCGGGGCCGACCGGGTGCTCGTGACGGGCCTGGGCCCGGTCGGGCTCGCGACCGGCCTGCTGGCCCGGGGGCTCGGCGCACGAGTACTCGGTACTGATCCGGTGGAGTCGCGGAGGATCTTCGCCGAGAAGGCCGGTGCGGTCGACACCGCCGTGGCGGGCGACCAGCTCGGGGACGCCGTGGTCGGCGGGGTCGACGCCGCCGTGGACTGCTCCGGCGTAGGAGCGGCGCAGTCCACGGCGATCGACAGCCTGCGCGCGTGGGGCCGGATGGCCTTCGTGGGCGAAGGAGCCACGCTCACCCTCGACGTGAGCTCCCAGGTCATCCACCGACAGCTCTCGCTGGTCGGCTCGTGGGTGATCAGCACCTGGCGGATGCGTGAGCTTCTCGAGCGGCTGGACCGCTGGCAGCTGCACCCACACGACATCGTCACCGACCGATTCCCCCTCGACGAGGCGGACGCCGCCTACCGCCTCGCGGACGGGGCGGACGGGCAGCAGGCAGTCGGCAAAGTCGCGATCGAACCGCAGTCGACCCGCTAGCGAGGAGAACCGCATGAGACTCACCCGGAGTACCAGGACGGCGTCGGGCATCTGCGGTCTGCTGGTCGCTGCCGGCACCGCAACCGGCTGCGCAGGTGCGGGCACCCTCGCGCAGGGCGGCGGCGACTCCGCCATCGTGGTCGCGATCATCGCGAACCCGCAGATGGAGGACGCGATCAGTCTGGCACCGGAGTTCTTCGAGGAGCAGGCCGGCATCGACGTCAGCTTCATCACGCTGCCCGAGAACGAGGCCCGGGCGAAGATCACCGCCTCGGTGGCAACCGGGGGTGGCGAGTTCGACGTGGTGATGATCAGCAACTACGAGACCCCGCAGTGGGCTGAGAACGGCTGGCTCACCAATCTGCAGCCGTACGCCGACAAGACCCGGGGCTACGACCCGCAGGACTTCTTCCCGTCGATCCGCCAGGCCCTCTCCTACGACGGCGATCTCTACTCCGTTCCCTTCTACGGAGAGTCGTCGTTCCTGGTGTACCGCGACGACCTGTTCAGGCAGGCCGGGCTGAAGATGCCGGCCCAGCCCACCTGGCCACAGGTCGCGGAGCTGGCCAAGAAGCTGGACGACCCGGCCAGGGGAGTCAGCGGTATCTGTCTCCGGGGTCTCGCCGGCTGGGGTGAGAACCTCGCCCCGCTCAACACCGTCGTCAACACCTTCGGCGGCCGGTGGTTCGACATGGACTGGGACGCTCAGCTGACCGAGAAGCCCTTCGTCGACGCGGTCGAGTTCTACGTCGACCTGGTACAGAGCTACGGCGAGCCGGGCGCGGCCACGAGCGGGTTCTCCGAGTGCGTCACGCTGTACGCCCAGGGGCAAGCCGCGATGTGGTACGACGCCACCTCGATGGTGAGCACCATCGAGTCCGAGGCCGACAGCACAGTGGTCGGCAAGAATGCCTATGCCCCCGCCCCGGTCGTCGAGACCGATGTCTCCGGGTGGCTTTACAGCTGGTCGCTGGGCATCCCCGAGACATCTGACAGCAAGGACGAGGCATGGGAGTTCGTGTCCTGGATGACCGACAAGGAATACATCCGGCTCGTCGGCGAGGAGCTCGGCTGGGCACGGGTGCCGCCCGGCAGCCGGCTGTCGACGTACCAGATCCCGCAGTACGCCAAGCAGGCCAAGGCCTACGCCGAGCCCACCCTGACCGCGCTGAAGACGGTCGACCCCAACAAGCCGACGGTCGATCCGGTGCCCTACAGCGGCATCCAGTTCGTCGGGATCCCCGAGTTCCAGGACCTCGGCACCCGAGTAAGCCAGCAGATATCCGCGGCCATTGCCGGCCAGCAGACGGTCGAGGAGGCCCTGGACCAGTCCCAGGGCTACGCCGAGGTCGTCGGTGACTCGTACCAGGAGGACTGATGGCCACGACGACAACGCCGGTGACCGACCGGCAGGCAGCAACCGGCGGACCCCCCAAGTCACAGAAGCAGTCCGGCTGGTCGCGGCGCGCTCCGCTGCTGCCGGCGCTCATCTTCACCATCGCGATCACGCAGGCGCCCTTCGTCCTGACGATCTGGTACTCGTTGCAGTCGTGGAACCTGGTGCGCCCCGGGTCCGAGCAGTTCGTCGGGTTCTCCAACTACGTCGACGTGTTCCAGGACAGCCAGTTCCGTGGGGCTGCGCTGAACACGATCATCATCACCGGCTCGTGCGTCGTCATCTCCCTGCTGCTGGGTCTCGGGCTGGCCATCCTGCTCGACCGCGAGTTCCTCGGCCGCGGCGTCGTACGCACACTGCTCATCACGCCCTTCCTGGTGATGCCGGTCGCGGGGGCGCTGTTGTGGAAGACCACGATGTTCGACCCGGTGTACGGGATCATCAACTGGGTGCTCGGACCGTTCGGGGCCGGCGAGACCGACTGGGTCTCGCAGTACCCGACGATCTCCATCGTCTCGGCACTGGTCTGGCAGTGGACGCCGTTCATGATGCTGCTGCTGCTGGCCGGCCTGCAGAGCCAGAGCAAGGACGTGCTGGAGGCCGCCGCGGTCGACGGCGCCTCCACGTTCCGTACGTTCGTCTCGGTCACGCTGCCGCACATGCGCCGCTTCATCGAGCTGTCGGTGCTGCTGGGGGCCATCTACGTGGTCAATACGTTCGACCAGATCTACATGATGACGCAGGGCGGTCCGGGCACCGCGACGTCGAACCTGCCGTTCTACATCTACCAGCGCGCCTTCCTCGGCTTCGATGTGGGCCAGGCAGCGGCCATGGGGGTGGTCGTCGTCGTCGGCACGATCATCGTGGCCACGTTGGCGCTGCGGTTGATCTTCACCAGCTTCGTGGTCGAGGAGTCCTGATGAGCAAGCGAGGCGGTGGCGCCCTCCTGTCGGGCCTCACCTGGGCAATCGGGCTGATCTTCTTCTTCCCGGTGTTCTGGATGGTCCTGACGTCGTTCAAGCAGGAACGCGACGCCTACACCGACACCCCGTCCCTGTTTTTCACACCGACTCTCGACCAGTACAGCGGAGTCTTCGACTCGGGGTTCTGGCCCTATCTCGGAAACTCGGCCTTCGCGACATTCGTGTCCACGCTGCTGGTGATCTCCCTGGCGATCCCTGCGGCGTACTCCCTGTCGATCAGGCCGGTGAAGAAGACACAGGACGTGTTGTTCTTCTTCATCTCGACCAAGATGCTGCCGGTCGTCGCAGTGATCCTGCCTCTGTACATCGTGTCGCAGCAGCTGGCACTCCTGGACAACATCTGGTTCCTCATCATCTTGTTCACCGCCATGAACCTGCCGATCGCCGTGTGGATGCTGCGGTCATTCATGCTCGAGGTACCCAAGGAGGTGCTGGAGGCGGCCAACGTCGACGGAGCGTCGACGATGAAGATGATGCGTCAGGTGCTGTTGCCGATGGTCGCTCCCGGGGTGGCGGCGACCGCGCTGATCTGTGTGATCTTCGCGTGGAACGAGTTCTTCTTCTCGGTGAACCTCACCGCCTCACGGGCCGGCACCGTGCCGGTGTTCCTGGTCGGCTTCATCACCAGCCAGGGGCAGTTCTGGGCGCAGCTGTCGGCCGCCGCCACCATCGCCTCCCTGCCCGTGATCATCGCCGGCTGGACCGCGCAGAAGCAGCTCGTGCGTGGTCTGTCGATGGGCGCGATCAAGTAGTCCCGCCCTGGGCGGTGTACGCGGCACCGGCGGTCGGCACCGGGTGGCATCCTGTCCGGGGTGAGCACCATCGCGAGGGTCGAGGGGAGCGCCCTGACCGGTGTGTGGGCGGCTGTCGTCGGTCAGGAGCCGCTGGTCGGCACCCTCAAGCCGGCGATCGACGGCGCCCGCCGCTGGCTGGCAGGGCGAGACAGCTCAGCGATGACCCATGCCTGGTTGCTGACCGGTCCTCCCGGGTCGGGCAGGTCGGTGGCGGCTCGGGCGTTCACCGCGGCGCTGGAGTGCGGCGAGAGCGGATGCGGCCAGTGTGACCAGTGTCGTGAGGTCCTGGCCGGCTCGCACCCGGACGTCACCGTGGTCGACACCGCCGGCCTGTCGATCGGCGTCGACGACGTACGCAGCCTGGTGCTCAAGGCCGCTATGTCACCCACCCGCGGGCGTTGGTCGGTGGTGATCGTCGAGGACGCCGACCGGCTCACCGACCAGGCTGCCGACGCCATGCTGAAGAGCCTCGAGGAGCCGGCTCCCCACACCGTCTGGATGCTGTGCGCCCCGACCACCGACGACGTGCTGGTGACGATCCGCTCCCGGTGTCGCCAGGTGTCGCTGCGTACTCCTCCCGCAGCCGCGGTGGCCGCGCTGCTCGAACGGCAGGGCGTCGACGGTGGGCTGGCGGCGTTCGCCGCCCGCGCCTCGCAGGGACACATCGGCCGGGCGCGCGCCCTGGCGCGTGACGAGGGTGCGCGCGCGCGCCGGCGCGAGGTCATGGAACTGCCCCAGCGCCTGACCGACCCAGGGGCATGCCTGCGAGCGGCCGCCAACGTGCATGAGGCGGCGACCGAGGACGCCGAGGCCGCGGCAGCGCCGCTGGAGGAACGCGAGCGTGCCGGTCACCGCGACGAGTGGGGCACGGGGACGCGTGGCATCAAGGTGCGCGGTGAGCAGGGCGCTCTCTCCGACCTCAAGCGGATGCAGAAGGCACGTCGCACCAGACTGCTCCGGGATGCCGTCGACCGCGCGCTCCTCGATCTGCTGTCGTTCTACCGTGACGTGCTCGCATTGCAGTTGGGCTCGGACGAGAACCTGGTCAACGAGGAGCACCGGAAGGCGGTCAGTGAGCTCGCTCGGCGCACCGACCCCGCGCTGACGCTGCGCCGCGTCGACGCCGTGCTCGCGTGCCGTACCGTGATGGACGAGCACAACGTGGCACCGCTGCTGGCGCTGGAGCAGGCATTCCTGCGGCTGCGGACGCAGTGAGGCATATCGGTTCCCAGGGTCGGATCTGTGGACAGGGCGGCCACCGGTTTCTGCCCGACCTAGCCTGGCGATGCCGGGCGGACCACGAGGGGACCAGATGAGGGCTCGACTGCGTCGAAGGGCAGCGGTGGCCGGCGTGCTCGCCGGTCTCCTGACGACGGTTGCGTGTACTGGCGACGGCTCCGACAGCTCCGGCGGCTCCGACACGTCCGACAAGTCCGCTCCGCCGGCGAGCCAGACGACCGAGGCGGCCGAGCAGCCGGGCGACCCGGTACTGGGTCGAGGTTCCGGTCTCCAGCGCTACTACCACCAAGACGTCGACTGGAGCGCCTGTGGTGGGGGCCTCGAGTGCGCGACCGTCATGGTGCCCCTTGACTACTCCGAGCTCGACGGCGACACGGTCGAGCTCGCCGTGAACCGGCTGCCGGCGTCCGGCTCGGGTGACCGGGTCGGCAGTCTCTTGGTGAACCCCGGTGGGCCTGGCGCCTCCGGTGTCGACTTCGTCAAACAGGGCGGTTCGACGCTGTTCGCGGAGCTGAACGGCTCCTACGACATCGTCGGGTTCGACCCCCGCGGGGTGGGCGCCAGCGACACGTTGAACTGCCTGGACACCGCAGGGGTCGATCGGCTCATGGCCTCCGACCCCGACCCGGACACACCAGCGGAGGTGGCGCGGACGGTCGGGCTCTACCGAAAGTTCGGGTCAGCCTGCCAGCGCGCCGCCGGTGATGTGCTGCCGCAGCTGTCAACCTCGGCTGTCGCGCGTGATCTCGACGTTCTTCGCGGCGTGGTCGGTGATGACCGGCTGAACTACCTGGGCTTCTCGTACGGGACCCTCGTCGGCGCTGTCTACGCCGAGCTGTTCCCCGACGCGGTCGGGCGAATGGTGCTCGACGGAGCGGTCGATCCCGGACTCGACTCCAAGGAGGCCGCGCTCAGCCAGGCCGGTGGCTTCCAGACTGCGCTGGAGGCGTATGCCGCCGATTGCGTCACCAAACCGGGTTGCCCGCTCGGCACCGACGTCGAGGCGGGGCTGCAGAGGGTCCGGACGTTCCTCGACGAGCTGGACGCACAGCCGTTGCCGACCGATGACCCGGACCGCCCACTGACGAAGGGACTGGCCCTGTACGGCATCGCCTATCCGTTGTACGCCGAGAGCCTCTGGCCCGGGCTGACACTGGCGCTGCAGAGTGCCCTGGTAGAAGGGGACGGCCGACAGCTGTTGTTGCTGGCCGACCTGTACGCCGATCGCTCCGACAGCGGGTACCGCAACAACAAGACACAGGTGATCTACGCAGTCAACTGCCTCGACGACCCCTCGAATGCCTCAGCGTCCGACGTCCGGGCCTCGCTCGACGAGTTCGAGCAGGTGGCCCCCACGCTGGGGCCGGCCTTCGCCTGGGGCTCTCTCGCGTGCGCACAGTGGCCGGTCAAGCCGGCAGAGCCGCTTCCCGACGCCGTCGATGCCGAGGGTGCACCGCCGATCGTTGTCGTGGGTACGACCCGTGACCCCGCCACGCCCTACGCGCAGGCTCAGGCACTGGCCGCCGACCTCGAGTCCGGTGTGCTGCTGACCCGGGACGGTGACGGGCACACCGCCTACGGCCAGGGCAACGCGTGCATCACTGCTGCTGTCGAGGCCTACCTGGTCAAGGGCACCGTCCCCGCCGAAGGCACCATCTGCTGACCCACCCCCTTCCCCCGCCCCCCGTCATCCGCGAGTTGTGCAGGCCGCCCCCACCCCGTCATCCGCGAGTTGTGCAGGCCGTCCGTTCGTCAGAAGAGAGGGACGCAGTGGCTAGCCGTGGCCAAGCACCCGGTGCACGTCCACCAGGATGGTGACCCGTCGAGGGTTCTCCCGTGGCTGGCGATAGCGCTCCGCGTACCGCCGGACTGACTCTTCGACGTCGGCCGGATCTCGTGACACGCGGGCTGTGCCCTCCAGCGTGGACCAGCGCCGGCCGTCCACCTGACAGATCGCCACCCGGGCTGCCCCATCCGACCGGCCGACGTTGCGCACCTTGACCGTGCCGTCGCTCGTGATGATGCGCGCGGTCATGCTGCCGGGATCGAACGTGGCCCCGACCGCGACAACGTGCGGCGATCCGTCGGGCCGCAGCGTCGTGAGAGTGCACAGGTGCCGCTCGGTCCAGAACGAGACCAGGGCAGGGTCATGCGGGTCTGCTGCCATCCCGTCGACGCTAGTCGTCTGGCTGAGCAGCCGCCGGGCGACTTCTGGGCGGCCGCCGATAGACTCACCCGGCTGCCGCGTATGGGGCGGCGTGCCGCCTTAGCTCAGTCGGCCAGAGCGACGCACTCGTAATGCGTAGGTCGTGGGTTCGATTCCCACAGGCGGCTCCCGTATCGGCGCAGGTCAAGAGCCCACAGAACGCTGAGTGATCGGCGTGACGGTCGCGTCGGGGCACGTTGGGGGCGCAGCAGGATCTATGTGGGCTGCGTCCAGACGGTCTGCGACGGCGTCTAGATCAAGGTCAAACAGCCCCGAGTACCGGTCGAGGGTCATGGCGGCGGGCGCGTGCCCGAGCATCCGTTGAACGCTTTTCACGTTGGCCCCC
>Ga0190275_10004010_pt1 | contig 10581 bp, 7 predicted proteins | sample Popmic550T_FD_133745 | JGI IMG/M metagenome (GOLD analysis project Ga0190275, IMG submission 133745) | Populus adjacent soil microbial communities from riparian zone of Yellowstone River, Montana, USA - 550 T | ecosystem: Environmental > Terrestrial > Soil > Riparian zone > Trees stand | place...
CAACGGATTCTCTACCTTGACGGCCTCGCCCGGTCCGTTCGCTTTGGACAAGGTTCGCGGCGGACGGCCGAGGTCGTTTCCGAAGCCAGGTCATGAGGCTCGCGTGGCTATGAGCGGACTTGTAGCGGGGTGGTTCATGTGTACGAAGTTTGCAGCGGGCTAGCAACGCCGAATCGAGACCGGCCCCTCACCCGTCGTACGAACGGGTCAGGGGCCGGTCTGCCTGGGGTGAGCGACGGGGCTTGAACCCGCGACCCTCGCGACCACAACGCGATGCTCTACCAGCTGAGCTACGCCCACCATGCAAGACCCCGGCAAGGGGGCCGGGGACCGGAAAGATTGTAGCCCTAGGGGGTGTCGGTCTCCGCATCGGGAGTTGGCGGCGGACCGAGTCTCGTGAGGGAGCCGCCGTGGCGGGTCGCGATCGCCCGAGCGGTGTCGCTGTCGGGGCCGGGAGAAGGCACGAAGACGGCCTCGCGGTAGTAGCGCAGCTCCTCGATGCTCTCCTGGATGTCGGCCAGCGCGCGGTGGTTGCCGCGCTTGGCCGGCGACTGGAAGTAGGCGCGCGGGAACCAGCGACGCGACAGCTCCTTGATCGAGGACACGTCGACGATCCGGTAGTGGAGGAACGACTCGAGGGTCGGCATGTCGCGGGCCAGGAAGGTGCGGTCGGTGGCGACCGAGTTGCCGGCCAGCGGAGGCCGGCTCTGCGCCCCGCAGTACTCCTTGATGTACGCGAGCACCTGCTGCTCGGCCTCGCCGAGGGTGATGCCGCCCTCGAGCTCGTCGAGCAGCCCGGACTTCTCGTGCATCGAGCGGACGAACGCCGTCATCTGGTCGAGCGCCTCCGCGGGCGGCTTCACGATCAGGTCGATCCCCTCGCCGAGGACGTTGAGGTCGAAGTCGGTGACGAGCGCAGCCACCTCGATCAGGGCGTCGGCCACGTAGTCGAGGCCGGTCATCTCGCAGTCGATCCACACCAGTCGTTCATTCACGAGGAATCACACTAACCGTCAGCGCCGTCGCGCGTAGATCCGCACGGATCGCGCCTCAGCGCTCTCTCAGCCGCAGACCGTAGGGTCGGACCCCGTGACGGGGTGGATCGGGCTTCTGGCGCGGCTGGTGACCGGGGGCGTGTGGCTCGTGGCCGGTGCGCTGAAGGTCACCGACCCGGCGGGCAGCGTCCGCGCGGTCCGTGCCTACGATCTGCTGCCCGAGGCACTGGTGCAGCCGGTCGGGTACCTGCTGCCGGCGCTGGAGATCCTTGTCGGTCTCTTGTTGCTGCTCGGTCTGCTGACCCGCCCCGCCGCCGTCGTGTCTGCCGTGCTGTTCGTGGCGTTCATCGCCGGGATCGGCTCGGCCTGGTCACGCGGCCTGCAGATCGACTGCGGCTGCTTCGGCGGTGGAGGGTTCGACGAGAACGCCGCCGACGACTACCCGTGGGAGATCGCCCGCGACGTCGGGCTGCTGGCGCTGTCGGTCTGGCTGATCGCCCGGCCGCGAACCCGCTGGTCCCTCGACTCGGTCCTGTTCCGACGTACCGCCTGAAGGAGAAGCAGTGTCGAAGAAAGCCGCGCAGCGCAGCCGTGCCGAGCGAGCCGCCTCGGTGATGGCCGAGCAGGCCGCCCGGGAGCGGCGGCGCAACCTCACCATCACGGCCGCGGTCGTCGGGGTCGTGATCGTGGTGCTGGTCGTCGCGTTCCTCGCCAGCCAGGCAGGGGACACGTCCGGTGATGCGGCCGAGGCCCCCAACGGGGTCGACGGCTATGCCGTGCCGGTCGGTGCCGACGACGCTCCGACCACGCTGACGATCTTCGAGGACCCGCAGTGCCCGATCTGCAGGGACTTCGAGGACGCGGTCGGCGATCAGCTGGCGACGGCGATCGAGGCCGGCGAGGTGCGCGTCGAGTACCGGATCGTCTCGTTCCTCGACGATGCGTCGCCCAATGAGTACTCCTCCCGGGCGGCCAACGCCCTGATGGCGGTGCAGGACTCGGCCGGCCCGGAGGCGTTCGCGGCCCTCCACACCACCCTGTTCGCGAACCAGCCCGAGGAAGGGACCGAGGGGCCTGACGACGAACAACTGGTGGCCTGGGCGGTCGAGGCCGGTGCCACCGAGTCGGACGTGCGACCGCTGATCGAGGACGGGGCGTTCGATCAGTTCGTGGTCAACGCGACCGACCAGATGTCGCGTGACGGCGTGACCGGTACGCCGACGGTCCTGATCGACGGCGAGCCGGCCGGTGACACCCCGGCCGCCACGGTCCAGGCAGTGCTGGAGCTGCTCGCCTGACCGGCCACCGGTTGGTCACTCCTGCACCTGCGCTGACAGACTCGGCCGCGTGAGCATCGCTGACTTCATCGCCGGCCTGCCCAAGGCCGAGCTGCACGTGCACCACGTCGGTTCGGCCTCGCCGCGGATCGTCTCCGAGCTGGCAGCACGTCATCCGGGCGTGGTCCCCACCGATCCCGACGAGCTGCGGACCTTCTTCGAGTTCCGCGACTTCGCGCACTTCGTGGAGGTCTACCTCTCGGTGGTCGACCTGATCCGCACGGCCGAGGACGTGCGGATGCTGACCTACGAGGTGGCGCGCGAGATGGCCGGGCAGCAGCTGCGGTACGCCGAGCTCACCTGCACGCCGTACACCACCGTGCTCCCGCACCTCGAGGGTCGAGGCATCCCGATCGAGGCCTACACCGAGGCGATCGAGGACGCGCGGGTCGCGGCAGAGCGTGACTTCGGCCTGGTGCTCCGGTGGATCTACGACATCCCCGGCGAGGCGGGACTCCCAGCGGCCGACGCCACGCTGACCTACGCCCTCGACCACGCGCCCGACGCGCTGGTCGCCTTCGGCCTCGGCGGGCCTGAGATCGGCGTTCCCCGTCCCCAGTTCCAGCCACACTTCGACGCGGCCCGCGCCGCCGGACTCCGCAGCGTCCCGCACGCCGGAGAGACCACCGGCCCCCAGACCGTGTGGGACGCCGTCCGACTGCTCGGCGCCGAGCGGATCGGGCACGGCACCAGCGCTGCCTCGGACCCGGAGCTGCTCGCCCACCTGGCCCGTCACGGCATCGCGCTCGAGGTGTGCCTGACCTCGAACCTCGCCACCCGGGCCGTCGAGTCCCTGGAGGCGCACCCGTTGCGCACGTTCGTGGAGGCGGGTGTGCCGGTCACGATCAACTCCGACGACCCGCCGATGTTCAACACCGACCTGAACACCGAGTACGCCGTCGCCGCCGAGCTGCTCGAGCTCGATGAGGGTGGCGTGGCGCGGCTCGCCCAAGCGGCGGTCGCGGCGTCGTTCGCGCCAGACGAGGTGAAGCGGGCGTTGCTGGCGGAGATCGAGGCCTACGCCGGCTGATCCCCCGGCCAACTGACCAAGATTCAGGCCCCGCAATCTCATACATTGCGGGGCCGTCTCCTTTGTATCCCTTTGGACTCGGTTTCCTCCGGATTTGCCGGGTGTGTCGCTCCGCTCCCCGGCGTGTCGTAGGTTTCGTCCATGGCTCCCGTCCGGATCGCGGTCGTCAACGACTACGAGATCGTCGTCGTAGGCGTCGCTGCGTTGCTCAAGCCCTTCACCGACCGGATCGCGGTCGTGGAGCTCGATGCCAACGCCAAAGTGGTGAGCGACGTCGACGTCGTCCTCTACGACACGTTCGGCCAGGTGCAGGGCGATGGGATCGACCTCGAGGATCTCGTGCGCGGGAGCGACGCGAAGGTGGTCATCTTCAGCTGGAACCTGCAGCCAGGGCTGGTCGACGCGGCGATCGCGCGTGGGGCGCGCGGGTACCTGTCCAAGGCGCTCAGCGCCGAGGACCTGGTGAAGGGCATCGAGGCCGTCGCCCAAGGCGAGATCGTGCGCGAGCTGCGGCCGCTCGACGATCAGCTCCTCGACCGGGGTGCCTGGCCTGGCCGCACTCACGGACTCACGCAGCGCGAGGCGGAGGTCCTAGCGCTCATCACCCAGGGACTGACCAACCAGGAGATCGCGGACCGCGCCTACATCTCCATCAACTCCGTGAAGACCTACATCCGCACCGCCTACCGCAAGATCGGCGTGACCCGCCGCTCACAGGCTGTGAGCTGGGGCATGCGCCACGGGTTCACTCCTGACCGGATGCGGGTGCTCGAGGCCGCCGACTGACGGTGTCGAGGCGGCGGGGGAGCGGTATGCGCGATGCGGGGACGGCCGGGTGACCGGCGTGTCCAGTGGCACGCTCGCGCTCCGGCGCGCGCGGACGCACCCTGCCCCGGTCGTCGCGGTGCTGGTGAACGTGCTGATCGTGTGCACCCTGGTCGCCGGGTTGGGTGCGAGCCTGTCGCTGCTCCAGCAGGAGGCGTTGCGCACGGCCCTGCTCACCGAACCGCCCGAGCGCACGACGCTGACCGCCTTCTCGCCGTACGACGACGAAGACCCGGCCGGGCAGCGTCAGCTGGTCGAGGACGCCCTCGCGCCGGTCACCGCGGTGGCGGGCGGAGACACCGTGCTGGTGACCGAGTCCGGCAGCTATGACCTGGTGGGGCCTCGCCGCCCCCAGTGGTCCTTCGCCGCGGTCACCGGGGCGGACACCCAGCTCGAGATCACCGCGGGAGAGGCCCCGGATGCCTCGGGCGACGGGGTGGTCGAGGTGGCGGCGCCGGTCACGTCCGACCTCGCCGTGGGCGATCGGATCGAGCTCGTCAGCCGGTCCGAGGAGCAGTCGGTCGAGGCGGTGGTCGTCTCGACGTGGGCGCCGGCGCCCGACTCGGAGCGGTGGCTCGGGGACCTCGGCAGCGACGTCCTGCTGGTGGCGCCGGAGGAGTTCCCCGACCTGGCCGGCTCGAGCGCGTCCGCGCGCTGGCGGGCCGTCCCTGACCTCGACGCCCTGGAGCCTGAGCAGCTCTCCGACCTGGCCGCCGCGCTCTCGGTCGCCCAGGCCGAGCTGGAGGCAGCCGGCGAGGTGATGTCGACGAGCGTCCAGTCCGGCAGCGAGCTCGGCGCCGTCCTGGGTGCGCGGGCCCGCGAGCTCGTCGTGCTGCGGGCTTTGCTCCTCGTCCCGGCCGCCTTGTTGTTGCTGCTGGGTGCTGCCTCGCTGTTCCTGGTCGCGGGAGGGCTGGCCGACTCGCGGCGCGAGGACGAGGGTCTGCTGCGCTCGCGCGGTGCCGGGTACCGGCAGCTGGTCGGACCGACCGTGTTGGAGACCCTCGTGCTGTGCATCGCGGCCGCCGCGCTCGCGCCGGTGGTCGCCAACGCGGCGATCCGGATCGGCGACGTCCGACCGCCGCTCGCGCCCCCGGCGTGGGTGGCGAGCGCCGTCGCGGCCGTGGTGTGCGCGATCGCGTTGATCGTGCCGGTGGTCATCGGAGCCCTCTCGGGCGACCGCGGCCAGCAGCTGAGCGTCGAGCGGCAGCGCCGCCGCGCCCTCACGGCGCTGGTCGCAGGCGTGCTGTTCGTGACCGTGCTCGGTGGGCTGGCGGTGGCCCAGCTGCGCGGGTTCGGCGACACCGTCGGCGACGCCACGACCGCCACCGGGCCGGTCGATCCGATGGTGGTCTCGTCGCCGGCGCTGCTGCTGCTCGCGCTCGCGGTCATCGTGGCGCTGCTGCTCCTTCCGCCGGTCTTCGCCCTGGTCGCCCGGACGTTCGGCCGACAGGGCGTGTCGGTGGCGCTGGGGACCCGCTTCGCAGCGCGGGCGACCAAGCAGGTCGTGCCGCTCGCCCTCGTGGTGATCCTGGCTGCGGGCACACTGTCGTTCGCCGCGATCCAGTTCGCCAGCAGCGCGGCGGCCCGCGACGCGCGAGCCGACTTCGAGGCCGGCGCCGACGTCCGCGTGATCCCGCCGGTCGACGTGCTCCGCAACGACGTCCTCCACGAGCGGCAGGCGCTGTCCGCCGTGCCCGGGGTGCAGTCCGTCCGGGCGGTACGACGCGACGCGACGTTCGTCGACGACCTCCCCGCCGACGCGCTGGTGGCGAGCCTCGACAGCGAGATGGCCGCCCAGGTGCTGCCGGCCGCGTCGGCCGCGAGCGGCGTCTGGGAGGACCTCGTGGCGCGGCCGTGGCGCGACACCTCAGTCGGGGTGCCGGTGCCCGACGAGGCACAACGGATCATCGTCGCCAGCCCGGATGTGGAGCTGGGCCGGCTCGAGGCGATGTTCGTCGACGCCGACGGCGACGTGGTCGTCATCCCGGCGGAGGGCGACGGCGGCCGGGTCGTGATCGACGCGGCCGGGCGGCTGCCCGTCGGCTCTCGGCTCGCCGGGCTCCACCTCGGAGCCCAGGCCCCGCTCGGGGACCAGCCGTCGATCGGCGCTCGAGCGACCGTTCAGGTCGACGGGGAGCGGCTCGCGGACTCGGCCCGGTTGTCCAACCCCGGCAGCGGGACCTGGCTCACGTTCGGCGAGCCGCCCGAGCTCCCCGACTCCGTTCCCGTGGTGCTCACGAGCGACCTGGCCCGTGACGCGTCCCTGGCCACGGGCGACACGGTCGAGCTGTCTGTCTTCGGGCTCTCGACCCGGATGCGGGTCGTCGGCACCGTCCCCTACCTCCGCACGGTGGGGACGACCTCGGGCGGTGGGCTGCTGCTCGACGCCGGCAGCGTCCTGCCGACCTTGTTGGTCGGCGGCGTCGTCGAAGCGCCGGACGAGTGGTGGCTCGCTGCCGAGCCGGGGCAGGAGGAGTCGATCGCCGCGGAGCTGATGGGACGCCCCGAGCTGGCCCGGGGCGTCATCACCCGGGCCGAGGTCGAGCGTCGCCTCGACGACGACCCGAGCACCGGCGGTGCCGCCCTGGCACGCGTGCTGGTGCTGACGGCCGTCGGCTGCCTGCTCGTGGGCTGTCTGCTGCTGCTGTCCGTGGTGCTGCTGCGGCGACGTGAGCGCGCCGCCCAGGACCGCGTGCTGGTCGTGGTGGGGGCACCCCGGCGGGACCTGGTCGGTGTGCTCGGTGTCGAGTACCTGCTCACCACCGGCGCCGGCGCCCTCGCCGGTGGCGCGTTGGGAGCGGTGGTCGCCGGTGTGACCCTGCGCTCGATGACCCTCGGGCCGGACGGTCTGCTGCTGGTCCCGGCGCCCGAGCTGGTCGCCCCGTGGCCGATGCTGCTCGGCGGGCTGCTCGTGCTCGTCGTCGTACCGCTGCTCGCCATGCTCACACTGCGTGGGCTCGACCACGGCCGGGCGTCGGCTGCCGACGACACCGGGAGGACCCGATGACCCTCCTGCCCCGCTCGACGAGTGCCGACCGAGGCTTCGCGCTGCTGCTGACGCTGCTCTGTGCCGGGATCATCGTCGGGACCGCCGGCAGCACCCTGTGGCTGCGCGAGACCTCCGACGAGCTGACCCGACGGGTGTTCGCGCAGGCGCCCTACTCGGCCACCCAGCTCCAGGTCTACTACTCCGCCGTCGAGAACGGTGAGGTGCCGCCGACGGCCTCCGACGAGGTGGCTGCCGCGGTGTCGCCCGCGCTCGACGCGTTGTACGCCGAACCCCGCCACGCGGTCGTGGCGCCCGACTTCGCCCCCGTGGTGCTGCCCCGGCGCCCCGGCGTACCGGCGTTCGTGTCCGTGGCGTCGATGCCCGACGTCGACGGCCTGGTGGAGCTGGTCGAGGGCCGGCTGCCCCGCCCCGGCGACGCGGAGCGGAGGCTGCCGCCAGACGTGGCCGCGGAGTACCAGGGGCCGGCGACCGCCGCGGTCGTCGAAGTCATGGTGCATGAGGACGCGGCGATCGAGGCGGAGCTACCGGTCGGCTCCTGGATCGAGCAGAGCGCCCTGCGGTACAACCCCGACCCCAGCCGCCCGGCGATGGTCAGGGTGGTCGGCACGTACCGGGCCGCCGATCCCCACCCGAGCCCGCTCGACGACGTCACCAATGCCCGACGGCCCGCGATCTCGGTGGAACCCGAGGGCAACCTGGTCCGGACCACCGCGCTCGCGGCCGACGAGGAGACGGTGCTGCGTGCCGCCTGGGTGGGCCAGCCCGACGTGCTCTTCACGTTCGACCCGCTCGGCACACCGTCGTCGGCCCAGTCGGACCTGCTGATCGCCGAGGCCCGGCAGCTGAGGTTGCAGGCCTGGCCGCCGGTCCTCGCCGCCGACGACACCGGCGCGCAGACCGGAGTCGGGGAGATCGCGTCGGCTGTTGCCACCTCCCGCGACACCAGCAACGCCACCGCGATGCTGACCCTCTCCTCGGTCGCCGCGGCAGCGCTGGTGGTGCTGCTCGCGGCCGCCGTGGTGCTCGCCGCTCGGCGGGAGGCGATGACCGGCGTCATGCGGGCGCGGGGTGCGTCCTCCCGCTGGCTGGTGGCGCAGCGGGGAGCCGAGGCGCTGCTGATCGTCCTGCCGGGTGCGGCGATCGCGCTCGCGATGCCGGCGGTGATCTCCGGAGGTACGCCGCAGCGCGGCGACCTGCTCGCGGCCGCGGCTGCCGCGCTGTTGTGCGCGGTGCTGATCACGGCAGCCCAGACGGTGCCGCGAGGGATCGGCGGAGACCGCTTCCAGGGCGTGATCCGCGACGCCCTGCAGCTGGTGCTGGTGACGCTCGCGGTGACCGTGACCGCGGTGGTGCTCCGTCGCGAGTCGCTCGACCCGCTCGACCCGCTGACGCTGGTGATGGCACCGCTGGTCGGTGCCGCCGCCGGGGTGCTCGCGATGCGGGTCCTGCAGCTGCTCGTCGCGCAGCTGCGACGTACGACCCGGCGCAGCCGGCACGTCGCACCGATCGTGGGCCTGAGCCAGACGGTGACCCTGAGCCAGCAGGTCGTCGTTGCGTGTGTCGCCGTCGTGCTGGCGGTGTCGTCGGCGGTGCTCGGGGTGGCGGTCGACGACACGCTCCGAGCCAACGCCGAGCGGAGCGGCTGGGAACAGGTCGGCGCCGACGTGGTGGTGCATGCCGAGGGCCTCAACGGCCGGGTCGTCGAGCGGGTCACGGAGGTCGACGGCGTCGACTCGGTCGCGGCGGTCTTCGCGGCAGACAGCGTCTCGGTCGACACCAAGACCGGGGTCGAAGGGGTGCGCCTGATCGGTGTGGACCCAGCAGCGCTGGCACGGGCCGGCGCCGGAGGCCCCCTCCAGGTGCACGTGCCGGGACCGGAGGGCGGCCAGCTGCGTGCCGTCGCCTCGCCCGACCTGCCGCTCGACGACGGCGAGGCGCAGTTGCGCTACGCCCAGTCGGTCGTGCCGCTGCAGGTCACGGACCGGGTCGAGCGGATCCCGGGCGTGACGAGCGGCGAGTCGTTCGTCGCGGTCGACCTGGCGGCGATGGCGGCCGCGGTCGACCGCACGCTCGAGGTCTACGACGTGCTGCTGGTCACGGGTGACGCCGACCTCGACGAGATCGCCTCGATCGTGCGCGAGCGCGCTCCCGACGCCGTGGTCACCTCCCGCGCAGGGGTGGTCGACACGCAGCTCGGGCAGCCGGTCGTCGAGCGGACGGTGCGGGTGCTCCGCGCGGTCTCGGGCATCGCCGCTCTGGTCGCGGTCTTCGCGGTCGTCCTGATGGTCGCCCTCGGGGCTCCGACTCGCCGTCGGACGTCGACCCTGCTGCGGGTCATCGGGGCAGACCCGCGCCAGGCACGCCGCTCGGCCGTGTTGGGGCTGGTGCCGGTCGTCGCCGCGACCTGCCTGGCCGCCGCCGCCTGCGGGGTGGTGCTGACCCTGGTCGCCGGGCACGGGCTCGACCTGGCGGCCCTGACCGAGACGCTCGCATCGCTCCCGGTCCGACCGGGGCCGCTGACGACCGCGATCATCGGGGCCGGGTTGGTGGGGCTGGTGGTGCTGGTGGCAGCGGTCGCCGGCCGTCGTACACCGCAGGGCGAGGTCGCCCTCGAGGAACGCGAGAAGGGAAGACGATGACGACAGCGGCCGTCGACCGCACCCAGATCCTCTGTGAAGGACTGGTGCGGATCTACAAGCGCAAGGGCGTCGAGGTGGTGGCGCTGCAGGGACTGGACCTGCACGTCGGCAGCGGTGAGCTGATCGCCATCGTGGGCGCGTCGGGCAGTGGGAAGTCGACCCTGCTCAACATCCTGTCCGGGCTCGACAGTCCGAGCGCCGGCCGTGCGGTCGTCGCCGGCCACGACCTGCTGTCGATGGGGCGCTCGGAGCGGCGGCAATACCGGCTCCGCACCTGCGGCTTCGTGTGGCAGCGGTCCGCGGACAATCTCGTGCCCTACCTCTCCGCGGTAGAGAACGTCGACCTGCCCCAGCGGCTGGCCGGTCGTGGCCGCGCGGAGCGACGCGAGCGCAGCGAAGCCCTGCTCCAGCAGCTCCACATCGACGACACCGCGACGCGTCGACCCTCCCAGCTCTCGGGTGGACAACAGCAGCGACTCGCGATCGCGGTCGCCCTGGCCAACGAGCCCCATGTCCTGTTCTGCGACGAGCCGACCGGCGAGCTCGACACCGCCGAGTCGCACGAGGTGTACGGCGCGCTGCAGCGGATGAACGAGACGAACGGCACCACCGTCGTGGTCGTGACGCACGACCCGGCGGTGACCTCCGAGGTACGCCGCACCGTCGCCATCCGCGACGGCCGCACAGCGTCGGAGACGCTGCGGCGTACCCCGGGAGCCGACGGCGAGCACATCGTCGCGGAGGA
>Ga0190275_10004011_pt1 | contig 10575 bp, 9 predicted proteins | sample Popmic550T_FD_133745 | JGI IMG/M metagenome (GOLD analysis project Ga0190275, IMG submission 133745) | Populus adjacent soil microbial communities from riparian zone of Yellowstone River, Montana, USA - 550 T | ecosystem: Environmental > Terrestrial > Soil > Riparian zone > Trees stand | place...
CGGAACGATACTCAGGCACGGCCATATCGTTTCCTCCCCTTGGTTCACGCCCACCGTTTGTGCGTTGTACTAATTACACCGGTGTAGTTCGTATCCGTCAAGTGGCAAATCGTAAACCCTCAACATCCAGTGGAGAGTTCCGACGCGCCGGAGGTTCTCGCTGTGCCCCACCCGAGTGCCGCCCGAATGGGTGCGCTCAGACCGCTGCCGCCTGCCGCGATTCCCAGGCGCTGCGCACCATGTCTTCGAGGCTGTGGCGCATCTTCCACTGCAGGTCACGAGCGGCAAGCTCACCGGATGCGACGATCCGGTCGGGGTCACCTGGGCGCCGCGGTCCGATCTCGGGAACGAAGTCGATACCGGTCACCGCAGCGACCGTCGTCATGATCTCGAGCACCGAGACGCCGTCGCCGGATCCCAGGTTGTACACCCGTTCAACCGGCTCGCCGGCGTCGAGTCGCCGTGCTGCCGCGACGTGCGAGAGGGCCAGGTCGGAGACGTGAATGTAGTCGCGCACGTTGGTGCCGTCTTCGGTCGCGTAGTCGTTGCCGTTGATGCGCGGGGTGCGTCCCTCGACCAGGGCGTCGAAGACCAGGGGAAACAGGTTGTGCGGACTGGTGTCCTGCAAGTCGGGGGCACCGGATCCCACAACATTGAAGTAGCGGAGGCTGGTGTGGTGAAGCCCGACGGCAAGTTCCTGGTCCTTGAGGAGCCACTCCCCGATGAGCTTCGACTCGCCGTACGGAGAGGCGGGCGCCTTGGGGGTGTCCTCAGTCACCAAAGGCACGTCAGGGGTTCCGTACACCGCAGCGCTCGACGAGAACACGATCCGGTCGACTCCGGCATCCTGCATCGCCTCGAGAAGGTTCGCCGTTCCGGTGACGTTCTGCTCATAGGTATGCAGGGGACGCTGCACAGACACCCCGGCGTACTTGAAGCCGGCCACATGCACAACGCCGCTCAACTCGTGCTCGGCGAAGGTCCGGCGAAGAAGTTCCTTATCGAGGATGCTGCCCTGGACGAAAGGGACGTCGTCCGGCACGAATCCGGGATGGCCGCTGGACAGATCGTCGATGACGACGACACCGATGCCCTCGGCCTGGAACGCCCGCACGATGTGAGCCCCGATGTATCCGGCTCCCCCGGTAACCAGCCAAGCCATGTGATGCCCCTGCCTCACTCCATAGGGCAACTCCGCGTCGCCGCGATTAAGACTATCGCGGCGGTGGGCCGGCGAGCATTCCGCCCGGCCGGCCCTTCGGTGTTCTCACCCTGGCTTACCTGTTCGGCAGTTCACTCAACTGTTCGGGACCGCGGTTGCGGCTGCTGATCTCTGGTCGGCCATAGCCGTCGCCAGCCAGTCGCAAGACCGTCGCCAGAATGCCCCAGAGGGCCAGTCCCGCCAGTATCATCACGATGATTGTCATGGCAGAAAATCTACGCATTGCGACTTTCTGCCGGAAGTGGCAGTATTGCCATCAATCGGTCGTTTCCTGCCAAAGGAGTTCAGGTGCTTCAGAAAATCGTCTGCGTGACCCTCCCAGGTATGGCGCCATTCGAATTCGGGGTGATCTGCGAGGTCTTCGGGATGGATCGCTCGGAACACGGCGGCCCGAAATTCGACTTTCACGTCACAGCCGCCGAGCCGGGCCCCGTCCGCACGAAACTGGGTTTCGACATCATTGTGCACGAGGACCTGTCCCCCGCCGCGGACGCCGACCTGATAGCCATTCCCGCCTACGAGGCCGGTACCGCTATCCACCCCGACATCATCCGCGTCGTCCGGGATGCTGAAGCGCGAGGCGCATGGATTCTCAGCGTCTGCACCGGAGCGTTCGTGCTCGCGAAGGCCGGCATCCTCAACGGCCGGCGCAGCACAACCCACTGGATGTACACGGATGACCTTGCTCGGCGTTATCCGGAAACGGATGTAGACCCCGATGTGCTCTTCGTCGAGGACAGGCGGGTGGTCACCGGCGCGGGGACGGCCGCGGGGATCGACGCCGCTTTGCACATCGTCCGCAAGGAGCTCGGAGCCGCCGCCGCGAACATCATCGCCCGCCGCATGGTGGTTCCCCCGCAGCGCGATGGCGGGCAGTCACAATTCATCCAGGCGCCGGTCGTGGAATGCGACAGCGATTCGTTCGCCGCGGTGACCGAGTGGATGATCCGCAACCTGGACCAGGAGCTGACCGTCGACCAGTTGGCGCACAAGGCGCTCATGTCTCCGCGCACATTCGCGCGGAGGTTCCGTGCAGAACTGGGGACGACGCCGACCGCGTGGCTGAACCGGCAGCGACTTCTGCGCGCCCAGCAGTTGCTCGAGGAGACGGACCGGAGCCTCGAAATGATCGCGGGCGATACCGGCTTCGGGGGCGCGGCGGTTATGCGGCACCACTTCGTGAAAGTGCTGCAAACGACACCGACGGCGTATCGCCGTGCCTTCGGTAGCCGCCGCGTCGGTTGACTGTCGCTTCACCGGTGTTCGAGCTTGACGAAACTTCGCCTGGTTTTGGGCAGGATCAACCAGCGGCGGTCGTTGCGAGGAACACTTCTCCTGCGCCCGCGAACGTCAGCGTGCCCTCATCCGGTGTGATGTACACGGCCTGGCCGCGCTTCAGGGTGTCGGATGAGGTCGCTCCGGCGAGCAGGAACCCGCCAGCCGTGCAAATGGCGATAGCGGGTCCGGCCAGCTCAACCTGGCGCATCGGAACCGATGCCGCGGTGGCCGCTGAGCCGCCCTTTTCCGCCGCCGCCTGCACATGCACCAGTTCGAAGTCGGGCACATCCGGGCGATAGACAGAGACGCCCGGGGACGACAGCGCCTCATCCGGCAGCAGGTATGGGACGGCGACGGGAGTGAAATCCAGCACCTCGAGAAGCTCGTCGACATCGACATGCTTGGTCGTGAGCCCGCCGCGCAAGACGTTGTCCGATGCGGACATCAATTCGACGCCGAGCCCGCTGAGGTAGGCGTGGATGTTCCCGGCCGGGAGGTAGAGAACCTCGCCGCGTTTCAGGGAGATGCGGTTGAGCAGGAGTGAGATCACGATCCCGGGATCGCCCGGATACTCGGCGGCAAGGGACGACACGGTGCCGAGTTCACGCGCGAATCCAATAACCGCTCCCCCGGACGCGAGGAAGTCCGCGTCTTCGGCGAGCGCCGCCACCCGCTCGACGAGCCACGCCACTTCGCCACTGTCACGTCCACGGCCATCACGGAGGAGCCAGCCAACTGCTGTCCGGAGTGGATCGGTACCGGCCAGGCGGCGCTCGAGGTTGTCGAGCGCTTCGGGCTGCGGGTTGTCGCTCGCCGCGTCGAGGGCCCGTAACTCGTCGATGATCCGGTGAATGGATGCCAGGTCACGAAAACCGCAGAGTGCCTCAAAAGTCTCGCTCAGCGCGAGGATCAGTTCGGGCTTGTGGAAGGGGTCACGATAGTTGCGGTCAGGGGAGTCCAACGGGATCCCCGCTGCATTCTCCAGGTCGAACGCGGTGCGGGCGTGTTCAGCACTGGGATGCGCCTGCAAGGACAGCGGCTTCGCAGCGGCCAGCAGTTTGAGCAGGAAGGGAAGTCGGGGTTCTTCCCCGCGTGACGGCTGCGACCCGAGCGCGACATCCGGTGCTGCGGCGATCCACGACGCAAGGTCGCGTGCACCCCCGGTGGAAGACGGGTCCAGGATCGCCGACGGCGACCCGGCGTGCGCACCGAGCCACAATTCGGCCTCGGGCTCGCCGGACGGCGAACGCCCCAGGAGTGATGCGATGGCGCTTGAGGAACCCCAGGCGTAATTGCGTGGCGTGTTGGTGATGCCCACAAACATGACGCTGTCCTCTCGCACGTGTTTAGACCAAACTACCAACGGCGTTGGGCGCCCTTTCGACGCCACGTAGGCTGGCGGCAGTTCGATCCCAGGCCGTCCAATCGGGCGGCCGACGTGCGCACGGAAGCAATGGAGCTCATGGCATGACATTTGAGGTACTCGGCAGCGACTTCTTCGGCTACCAGAACATGCTGTCCGACCGGGAGAAGTCGGCGCTGTCCGATCTCCGCGCGTATCTCCAGTCCGACGTCCGGCCCATCGTGAACGGATGTTGGGAGCGCGCGGAGTTCCCGACCGAGATCATCAAGCCCCTCGCGCGGCTGGGTGCGTACTCCTTCGGCTGGGAGGAGACGAGGCCGTTCGAGAACTCAGCCGTCTTCCGCGGGTTCGTGGCGTTGGAGATGGCGCGCGTTGACGCATCCGTGTCGACTTTCGTCGGAGTGCAGAACGGACTGGCCATGGGGTCGATCGCAGCGACCGGCTCACCGGAGCAGCGTGCCGAATGGCTGCCGCAGCTGGCATCCGGGGACGTTGTCGGGGCCTTCGCGCTCACCGAGCCGTTCTCCGGGTCGGACTCAGCGCAAGGGCTCCGAACCACCGCCACCCGCGACGGTGACAGCTGGGTGCTGAGCGGCTCCAAGCGCTGGATCGGGAACGCTACCTTCTCGGACATCACCATCGTCTGGGCGAAGGACACCGCCGACGGCCAGGTCAAGGGATTCATCGTCCCGACCGACACCGCCGGCTACACCGCCACGAAGATCGAGAACAAGATCAGCCTGCGCTCGGTGCAAAACGCGGACATCGTGCTCGACAACGTCGTCGTGCCCGAGAGCCACCGCCTCCAGAACGCCAATTCGTTCAAGGACACCGCACGTGTCCTTCGCTTCACGCGGGCCGAGGTCTCCTGGTCTGCCGTCGGCAACGCGATCGGCGCCTACGACGCTGCCGTCGCCTATTCCAAGGAGCGAATGCAGTTCGGCAAGGAGATCGGCGCCCACCAACTGGTGCAGGACCTCCTGGTCAAGTCACTCGGGAACATCACGGCCAGCCTCGGCATGGTTGTGCGGGTGTCGCAGATGCTTGATGAGGGAACGCAGCGCGACGAGCACTCAGCGTTGGCCAAGTCGTACACGACATCCCGCATGCGGGAGACGGTCGCCTGGTGCCGGGAGCTGTTCGGCGGCAACGGCATCACACTCGACTACGACGTTGCCCGATTCTTCGCAGACGCCGAAGCCATCTACTCGTACGAGGGCACGCAGGAGATGAACACGTTGATCGTCGGGCGGTCGATCACAGGCAAGGCCGCGTTCGTCTAGGAGTTCAGTGACCGCCGACTGGGTCGGGCGCAGACATCTCCACCAGCACAAGTGGTGAACCTTTCAGGATGAACAGAACCCTCTGGGAAACCATGTCACCGCTGCCCGTCGAAGCTCCCATGCGGGTCACTTCAGACGCTCCGGCGGCGTAGGGGATCCCTCCCTCTTCGGACGACACGGCGAGATCACCCGGCGCCAGTTCCTCGACTTCAGCCTGGGACAGCCCGATCGTAAGCAAGTCGGCGGTTGAGACACTCAATTGACCTGCCGTGGAACCGGTGACAACCACCGACCACTCTGGTGTCACAGGCATTTCTGCCGGCCGGTCATGGTCGAGCACTTTTAAGCCGTCCCACTGGTAAGACGTGCCCGCCCCCTGTACGAGGTCGTCCGCAAACTCACCCACTACGGGCGCCGCGCCCGTCGCGCGCGTGAGCCCATCGACAACCTGGTCCAGGGAGTCGTAGTAGCTGGCCGACAGGAGGATGTCGCCAGCTGAATCAACGACGTCGAGCCCCAGTGCACGTACGAGAATTGCAGAAGCGTGGAGCAAACCAGGACCGGCGTCCGCGTTTGTGGCGTGACTCGACTCAGGCGATGGTGCGGGGTCGGCCGACGGAGAAGAAGACCCGGTCGGGGGCGGCACTCCCGCCACATTCGGCTGGGCACACCCGGACAGCATCGTGGCGATGACGATACTGAGCCCGATAAGACCACGTTGCATGATTGCCCCCCGTGGATGATGCACTGACCGTGACACTAGTGGTCACCCCAGTTACGGACTGGAGACAAAATCAACGTGACGGCAAGAGGCGAACCCGAAAGGCGGACGTGAACAGAATGTGTCAGCACGGAGCCTTCCTCGTCCCGCCCGACTTCAGTCTCCTCGTAGGTCCCGCGCATCATCTCACCGTCCACTTCACTGCCCACCAGGACGCTGAGCGTTCCCGGCGCCCGCTCGTCAACTCCCGCTTGGGACATGCGGGCTGTAATGGTGGTTGCTGTGCGAACCGCAAGGTGCCCGACCGTCGCAGCCGTGACATGCGCGGACCATTCGGCGTAGAGGGGCGGTCCGCCGATCGTTCGGTCCGAGTTGTATAACCTGAGACCGTCCCATTCGTAGAGCGTGCCCGGTGGTGCCTCGTCATGGCCTTCATACCTTTCTATGACCGGCTCCCGGCCGGTGGCCACCGCGAGCTCAGCTACGACGTCCTCCACAGGCTCAGAGAAACTCAGTGTCGTGAGGATGTCGCTTTCCGAGTCGACGAGCTCCAAGCCAGTGGCGCGAACCACTATCGTCGCGGCATCGGCCGACGTGTCGGCATCGACGGGCGTCGCAGGAACGTGCGGCGCGGTGATGTGATCGGCGGACGAATTCGTGGGCGGCGTATTCCCCGGGACAGATGTTTGTGCACACCCGCTCATCAAGACGATGAGACTGATGCTCACGGCGACGGACCAACAACGCATGCGATCCCCAAACTCGAGCCGCGGACGGCTCTCCTGAGCGGAGCATACCAATCGAGGGACTCACTTGAACAGTGACTCCATCGGGGCACGTCGGCCGGGGAGCGCTGCGGCGAACCTTGCGAGCAGCGCCACTATCCTGAGACACATGCCACCAGTACGCAGTCGTTTCGCGCTTCGCATATTTGCGACCTTCGTACTGTTCACCGTTCTCGCCGGACAGTTTTGGCGCAACCTGCTGGGCTGGTGGGGCTTCGGTGCAGTCGCCGTGGTGGTGCTCGCCGGATCCATTGCCTGGATTGTGATGCTCAAGCCGGACTGGATGTGGCGACGGTTCCCCAAGTCCCTCGGGGTCTTCCTCGCCCTGGCAACCCTCTCGATCGCCTGGTCCTTTTACCCGGGGGTGTCCGTCATCGGCGTCGCGCTGCAGTGGATCACCACGATTGCCGCCCTCTTCCTCGCCCTCTGCCTGACCTGGGCAGAACTGATCCGCACGCTGTCGACCGCCCTCCGCTGGATCCTCGGGCTTTCGCTGCTGTTCGAGGTGTTTGTCGGAGTGTTCGTGCGCCAACCGGTGCTTCCCTTCTTCGTGGACTACGGAGCGCAGCGGGTGCCCGGCTCTTTCTACTGGTCACGGGGGCTGATCTTCTCGGGTGGTCCCATCGAAGGAATCGTCGCCAACCGTAACCTGCTCGGTTTCATTGCGCTCATTGCCGTCATCGTTTTTGCGATTCAGCTTGTCGCGCGCTCCGGCAAGCGTGGATGGGGTGTGGCCTGGCTGGTGCTCGCGGTCGTCATGCTGGTCCTCACCCGGTCGGCCACGGTTACGGTTGCGGCGGCCGTCGTAGCCATCGCACTCGTGTTCGCGCTCTGGGCGCGGCGGGCGGGACCGCTCGGACGACGGCCGGTGTACATCACGGCCGCGGCATCCGTCGTCGCTGTGATCGCCGCATTGGCCGCTTTCACGCCCCAGCTGCTGTCGGTTTTCGGCAAGAGCGATGACCTCACCGGACGCTTCGACATCTGGGCGAGCGTCGTCGACCTGGCGAGCCAGCGTCCCGCGTTCGGCTGGGGCTGGGTGAGCTACTGGGCACCGTGGGTTGAGCCCTTCGACGACCTGGCGGTGCGAAAAGGCGTCGAATACCTCCAAGCCCACAATGCGTGGCTCGACGTGTGGCTCCAGCTCGGCATCGCCGGCCTCATCGCGTTCGGGGCCCTTGCCGTCGCGACACTGTGGCGCTCCTGGTTCCTTGCTGTCGACCGGCCGTTTCTCGGCCCTGCGGTACTGGACTCCCCATCACCACCGGCCGGTCCCCGCTCCATCCCGTCCGACGCTGTGACACTGCTCCCCTCGCCGACTACGACCGCCGGCGTCAGGGAAGGCGCCTACCCTGCCACAGCACTGTTGCCACTGCTGCTCATCACCGCGCTGCTGGCACAGAGCCTGGCCGAAAGCCGCCTGCTTATCGAGTACGGCTGGGTGCTGCTCGTCGTTCTCGCCGTGATGACGAAGCGGCAGCAAAGCGCTCCGCACCCGATGCCGTAAGCGGTAGCTTGGTACCCCTATGACTGCGCGCGCGAACTCCCTGGTACCTGAGATGTTCAGGCGGGTGGTCGAGTCCCCGCGCTTCGCGGCATCCCTGACGCTCCTGGCGATTGGCGTTGCTTTCTCGACCCATCTCATCCGGAGCCTCATCGGCTGGCCGGGCCTGCTCGCCATCCTGATCGCCATGATGCTGCTCGCCGCCTCTTCCCTGATCGCTCGGCGGGCGGGTATCGAGTGGCATGGTCTCCTGCCGATCTCAATCATCGCTTTCGTCGGCTGGAGTGCACTGTCGACGATCTGGAGCGCCTACCCGATGTGGAGCCTGGGTGGTGTTGCGTATCAGGCGAGCTTCGCCCTCCTCGCCCTCTATGTCGGTCTGGTAAGGGACACCATTCAGATCGTCAGGGCGGTCGGGGATGTCCTGCGGTGGCTGCTCGGGTTGTCGCTCGCTCTCGAGATCCTGTCGGGTCTCCTGCTCGACCTTCCCATCGACTTCCTCGGCATCGATGGCAACATCGGCACGCTGGGCCCAATCGAGGGCATCTTCGGATCCCGCAACATCCTGGCGCTGGTCGCCCTGATCGCCGTCGTCACGTTCGCCGTGGAACTGCTGTCACGATCCGTGCGACGCGGGGTCGGCGTCGGATCCCTCTGGCTTGCGGGAATCTGCCTTGTGCTCACCCGCTCCCCCGTGATCACGGTCACGGCCGTTGCGGTGGGCATCGCGGCCGTCGCGCTCTGGGCGATCCGGCGAACACCGGTCGAAGGCCGCTGGGTCCTCCAACTGGCTCTGCTGGGCGCGACCGTCCTGGTCGGCATCGCAGCCTGGCTGGGTCGCACACGCATCATCCTGGCGCTCAACGCCGGCAGCGAGTTCGAGGTGCGCTATTCGCTGTGGACGGAGATGTGGCGCCTGGTTGCGCTGCACCCGCTCGAGGGATGGGGCTGGGCCGGCTTCTGGCCGACGGCCATCACACCATACGGCTGGCTCGACTTCATCACACAACGTGACCACCAATCCGGCCTCAATGCGTTCCTCGACGTGTACTTCCAGCTCGGGCTGGTTGGTTTCCTCGCCTTCGTCGCGTTGATCGGGCTGGCCTTCGTGCGATCCTGGCTGCTCGCCTCGAACAAGCACCCGGTTCTCTTCGTCTGGCCGGCCCTGATACTGGTTATCCTGCTGGTCTTCTCCGCTGCGGAAAGCACCGTCCTGGTTGAGTTCGGGTGGATGCTGCTGCTGATCTGTTCGGTGAAGGCCGCGCAGGGCCTGAGCTGGCGGAGCGCCCTCCCCCGCCATCCTCGCGCCGACACGTAAGAGATCGCTCCCGCCGGTCGCTTCCCTGACTGTCGTTCATGATTCGCGACCCTGAACCACGGTCAGATTCTTGTGAAACGTTCGACCCCGCGGCTAGAGTCGTGTCCGTTATGCCCCGTGGAAGGGGGTGCGGGTATGGCCAACCCAATGTCGGTCTCGACCGGCGCCGTCGACATCACGCCGCCACCTGGCTATCCGATGGGCGGCTACGGTGTGGATGCACCGCGGCTGGCGACGGGCGTGAACGAGCCTCTGATGGCGCGCTGCACCATCCTGTGGGATTCCGGCGCACCGAAAGTGATCGTCACGGCCGACGTTCTGGCTTTCGGGAGATCGACGCACCAGGCCATCCGGTCGCGTGTCGTCGCGCTCGATGTCGCGTCGCCGGATTTCGTGCTGACCGCGACGCACACCCATAACGGCCCGGTTCTGCTCGAAAAGCTTGACCCGTTCATCTCATACAACATCACCGACCTCACGGACGTGACGGCCTACACGGATGCGCTGAGCGACGCACTGGTGGATCTCGTCGGGTCGACGTTGCAGGCACCGCGCACCCCATGCACGCTGGACTACGTCGTTGTCGATGAGAACTTCTCCTACAACCGCGAGGGCCTGCCCTATGTCGAAGTCGACGTTCCCGTGCTCATCGCCCGAGGCCTCGACGGAACACCTCGAGCGGTGCTCTTCAGCTTCGGCGCCCATCCGGTTGCGGCGAACGGACGACTGCTGTTCGATCCCGACTATCCGGCCCAGGCGATCAAGGAGGTCGAATCAATGGCCGACGACACCTTCGCTCAATTCCTCCTGGGGCCAGCCGGCGACCAGAATCCGACCACCATTGGTGGATTCGACACCGCCGACTTCTTCGGAAAGGACCTCGGCTTGACGATCGTCAACGCGATCGGGATGCCTGGGCGTCCGCTTGCCGGCCTGATCGACACCAGCTACCAGGAAGTGAACCTTCCGCTCGACGTGCCCAGTACCCCGTCGGGCCTGGCCGCCATGATCGCCGCCTACGCGGCCAGAGCCGGTCGGCCTGGTATCTACGGGTTCGCGATACGACATGCCGAAACGATCATCGGGGAGATCCAAGCGGGA
>Ga0190275_10004012_pt1 | contig 10575 bp, 7 predicted proteins | sample Popmic550T_FD_133745 | JGI IMG/M metagenome (GOLD analysis project Ga0190275, IMG submission 133745) | Populus adjacent soil microbial communities from riparian zone of Yellowstone River, Montana, USA - 550 T | ecosystem: Environmental > Terrestrial > Soil > Riparian zone > Trees stand | place...
AGACTTGTCCGGCGTGAACTCCTTCCCCGAGGAAGGGACAATCGGATTGAAGACCGATGGACCAACTGGGGAGGCGGAGAATGGCTGTTGCCCGCGGACAGCAGGCGTCGGTCCAGGATGTGCACGAGATCGCCCTCAGCATGCCGCATGTCACGGTGGAACACGGTTCCGGCGACAATCCCGTCTATCAGGTCGGCGGCAAGTCCTTCATCTTCTTTCGCACACCTCGACCGGATGCCTTCGACCCCGAGACCGGCGAGCGGTACGCCGATGTCATCGTTTTCTGGGTGCCTTCCGACGAGGACAAATTGGCAATGGTGCAGGACGACACGAACCCGTTCTTCACCACAGAACATTTCAACGGCCACCGCTCGGTGCTGCTGCGGGCCCGCCGGATCAGCGAGCTGACCCGGCAGGAACTGACCGAGGTGATTCAGGACGCCTGGTTGTCCCGCGCGTCACCGCGGCGCGCTGCGGCGTGGTTGAAAGACGCCGGGCCGAGCCCGGCTACACAGGACCGGCGTTGACCGGTCCTGTGCCCGCCGCATGCAGGACCGGGCTACGGCCGGATCTCGTACACGAGGTTGAACGGCGTCTGCGCCGCCCGCCGGAACCGGGTAAAGCCGGCCTCAGCGATCACCTGGCGGATCGCTGCCTCACCAGCCTGCGCGCCCAATGCATAACCGCCGGGCTGAGACAGCCCATTGGGCACACAGAGGAACATCGAACCGGCGTAGAACAGCCGGCCCACCGGGTTGAAATTGTCCTCGACCTGATCCGAGGCGTTCGGCTCGACCAGTAACCAGGTGCCGTCCGGCGACAGCGCTTCCCGCACCCGCCGGGCTGCTGCGACCGGGTCGCCCATATCGTGCAGCGCATCGAATGTGGTGACCAGGTCGAAGTTCTCGCCCGAAAAATTCTGTGCGGTCGCCACCTCAAATTTGACCCGGTCGCCGACCCCGGCGTCCGCAGCCTTCTTCCGGGCGAGCTCGATCGATTCGGTGTGGTAATCCGAGCCCAGCACGGTGCTGTTCGGGTAGGCCTGCGCCAACAGCACCGATGACGACCCCAAACCGCAGCCGAGATCGGCCACCCGACCCCCGGCGGTCAGCTTTTCTTCCACGCCGTCCAGCGCCGGGATCCAGCCGGGTACCAGTTGGGCGACATATCCGGGCCGATAGAAGGCGTCGCACCCGACGAAGACATCTTCATGCTGTTCATGCCAGCCGATACCGGCGCCGGTGCGGAACGCCTCTGTCAGCCGGGGTTCGGCGCGCAGATAACCGAGTGCGGCCAGAAACGCCGAAGAGACATTGGGCCCGTTCGGATCTGCCAGGCAGAACGCCTGCTCCTCGGTGAGGAAGAACTCGCCCGTTGTCGGTTCGTAGCTGACGTACTCACCGGCAGCCTGCACGCGCAGCCATTCGGTGAGGTAGCGCAGGTGGTAGCCGGTGCGCTCGGCGAACTGCTCAGCTGTCACCGGGCCTTGCGCGAGGGCGCGGTAGAGGCCGAGCCGGTTGCCGATCACGGTCGAGCCGGCCGCGCCGGTCGCAGCCATGTCGGTGGTGACCCGGCCGAGGAACTCGAGTACCTTTTCTTGTTGCATTTCTTTATCTCCCTTGCATTCTCGAACCGGCTTGTGCCGGTTACCGCAGCAAGGCTGGCGCAGCGGGCTGACAGGCTGCTGACACTCACTTACAGCAAACAGAAAGGCGGGTGGCTTTTCCAGTTATCGTCTCTTGACGCAGCGTCCGGCAGCGTTCGCCTCGGAAGGTGGATCGATGGGATCAGACTCGCCGCCGCTGCTGGTGGAGGTACTCGGTCCATTGCGGGCGTTGGTCGATGGCGTTTCGGTCGAGGTACGCGGGCCCAAACGGCGCGCGGTGATTGCATTGTTGGCGATCGCCGAGGGTCGGACGGTCACCGTCGACTACCTCCTCGACGCGCTGTGGCCGGCGGCGGCGCCGGAGCTGGGACGTCAGAGTTTGCAAACCCACGTCTCTCGGCTCCGTATCGATCTCGGCGTCGCGGCCCCGCGATTGCAGACGGGGTATGACGGCTACCGGCTCGACCTCGGCAGCGACGACCTGGACGTCAAACGGGCCCGGGCGCTGTTGGCGGCAGCACGGGCCGGCAAGGCTAGGGAACCGGACCGGGCCCTCGGCCTTCTCCGTGCAGCGCACACCCTCTGGCGTGGGCCGATGCTGGCCGATCTCACCGACATTGCCCCGATCGGAACCGCGGTGGAAGGCTACCGACGGCTGTACCGCGAGGTGACAGATGCGCTGATCGGCTGCTCGATCGAGGTAGGTCAGGCGGACACCGTGCTCGACCTTGCTGCCACGTCGATGGCCGAGGACCCGCTGCGTGAACCGGCCGTCGCGCTGTTGATGCGTGCGCTATCGGCAACTGGGCAGGCGCCAGAGGCGTTGCAGACCGGTCGTGAATACCGGCAGCTGCTGGCCGAGCAAACAGGGCTCGACCCGTCGCCGGCTCTCGCTGCTCTGGAGAGTGAGATCGCCAATGGCACAGCGCAACTGCAGCGGCCGAAGCCAATGGAAAGGACTGCGACGGTCGCTGCGGATTCCGGTGCCGCACGGGCGACACCTGCTCAGGGCCCGCGTGCCGAGGGGGATGACCGGCCGGCTCGGCCAACCACCCGGTTGATCGGCCGGGAGGCGCAGGTGGCGGCGCTGCGTCGGCTGGTGGCCGGGCAACGGCTGGTCACCATCGTCGGGCCAGGTGGTGTTGGCAAGAGCCGGGTGGCCTTCGAGGTCGCTCAACCCACCGGCGGCGCGACCACATTGCTGCTTGCTCCGCTCACCGACCCAGCGGCTATTCCGCATGCGCTGGCGGCGGCCCTGAAACTCACCGATCTGCACGGGGATGTGCTGGCAGCCTGTATCGCGGTGCTGGGCGGGGGGTCGGCGCTCCTGGTCATCGACAACTGCGAGCACCTGCTCGATGCCGTGCGCGATGTCGTCGACGCGGTGCTGACGGCCTGTCCCGGCGTGACTGTGCTTGCCACCAGTCGGGAACCGCTGGGTCTCGCTGACGAATATGCATTCCGGCTCGCGCCCCTGCAGCTGCCCGCGGATCCGGACGGCCCAGATCCGGCCGCCGAACTGGAGCTTGTGCCCGCCGTTGCGGTCTTTCTTGACCGGGCCAGCCGGGTCCGGCCCGGACCGCTGTCCACACCCGACGAACTCCGCCTGGTAGGCGACATCGTCCGGCGGCTCGACGGGATGCCACTGGCGATCGAGCTGGCCGCCGGTCGGCTCTCCACCTTCGCACTCCTCGATCTGCACCAACGGCTGGACCGCGCCCTTGATCTCCTGGGCGGCGCGCGTACCAGTGGAGATGCGCGGCACCGCACGCTGCGCGCGACGGTCGAATGGTCGTACCAACTGCTGCCGGCGCCGGAACAACGACTGTTCCGGCAACTGGCGATGTTTAGCGACGGAATCGAGCTGGCGGCCGCCGAGCAGGTGGGCAGGGAGCTGTGCCCGGACGCCGACCCCGGAAGTCTGTTGGCCCACCTTGTCGACGCCTCGATGATCGATGCCGACCTCACGGCCGGCACCAGGTACCGCATGCTGGAGACACTTCGGGCGTTCGGAATCGACCGGCTGGTAGCGGCCGGCGAGGTACGCACCGCCGAGACTCGTTTCCTGCGCAGGGCAGTCGGAATGGCCGAATGGCTACAGGCAGCGCTGCGCGGCGAGCGCGAGCCAACCGCCAATGAGGTGCTGCGCCGGGAGCTGCCGAACCTGCGGGCGGCATGGCGGCTGGCCCGGGACCGGGGGGCGCTGGACGAGGCCGCGGCCATCGTCATCGGGTTGTTCGATGCGATCGCCTACCGCGATTTGCTCGAGGTCCGGCGGTGGGCGGAGGAGCTGGCGGACGACCCGGCGCTTGCCGCACTGCCACAGGCAGCCGCGGTCCTGGGAACAGCCGCCGAGGCTGCCTATCACCGTGGCGACTATGAGCGGGCGGAGCAGCTCGCCCGCGATGGGCTCGAACGCGCCACGGACAACACCGGCTCGTGGTTGTGTCTGTCGGCGCTCTCGGTGGCCGACCTCGCCCGCGGCGACTTCGCTGACGCAGGTAGGCACGCGCAGGCGGCCTCGCGGATCAGCGGCCGGCTGGCCGACAACCTGGTGGTCGCCGCCCTTGCCGCCACCTATGCCGGCGAACTCGACGAGGCAAGGCGGTTGAACGAACGTGTCCGAGCCGCTGCCGTGTCACCCACCTCGCGTTCGTGGTGCGCCTATGCCGCCGGCGAGATCGAATCAGCCGACGGCCGAGAAGAGCTGGCCGACAGGCACTATGTCCAGGCGATCGAATTGGCCCGCAAATCCGGCGCCACCTTCACCATCGGAGTTGCCACCGTGGGTTTGCTCTCGGTACGAGTGGCGGCAGGCCGAATCCCGGAGGCTTTGACCGGATACCGCGAGGTGATCGACTATTTCGATCGCGCCGGAAATTGGACCCACCAGTGGACCACGTTGCGGAACCTCGCCGGCCTGCTTCGCCGGCTGGGCGACGACGATACGGCGAGCCTGCTGAAAGCCGCCGCAGACGTGGCTCCGGACGCACCTGCCGACAACCGGTTCGGCGACGTCGGACCCGACGGGGGAGGGATCGCCGTTCGCCACAGCAGTCGGTCCGAAATCCTCACCCTGGCCAGGCGAGCGATTGACCGCAACCTCAGCAGGTCCCTGGAGCGACCGGTCGATGCGGCTGCTCAGCGTACCGATCGTTCCACAAACGACTCCTGACCCACCCACTCGGTGTAGCAGGGCAAACCCAACACATCGATCAACCCAGCGGTCTGGGTGGTTTGCGCAGCCAGCGCACGCACCTTCCTGGCAGCGGTGTCCTGGTCCAGGATCAGGTCGACCGAGAGTCGGCCGTCCGGCACGGTCATCGGGTAGCCGGCCTGGAAGACGCCCAGCCGCTCGTTCAAGCCCTGCCACCGGGTCGTCCGACGTTCGCCGGCCGCAACCTGCAACAAGCGGTTCCCTGGACGGGCGGTTCGATCAAAGGCGGCAGCCGTCCACCGTGCCACCGCCTGATGGTCGGGGTGGCCGGTGAAGCCGTCGGGGCCGAAGCTCACCACCGTGTCGGAGCCAATGAGGTCCATCACCCCGGACAGCTGGGCAATCGCCCGGTCCGCTTCGGCCTCGGCGCATTGTCCGTCCCGGTAGTCGAGCCAGTGGTGTTCGGTGACCCCAAGAATCGCGAGACAGCCTGCCAATTCAAGGGTTCGCACCGCGGCGAGCCGTTCCGGTGGCCAATTGGCCGGGTCCGCCGTACCGAGTTCTCCGCGAGTCGCGGTCACGCAGACCACCCGCGAACCGTTGTCGCGAGCAAGGGCCATCAATCCACCGGAGAGGTAGGCCTCGTCATCCGGATGTGCCCAGACCCCCAGGATGGTGCCCAGTTCGGCGATCTCCAGCCGGTCGGTGGTGATCACCGAACCGTCCGCTCGACGCGCATCGACCACCGGCATTTTCAAGTCCTTGTCCATTTCGCCCTCCTGTCGCGACCGGTCAGTAGCCAAAGGGTCGCGACCCGCGCTCACAGCTGACTGTCGCCCTGCTGACTCGGGCTATTGACTCCTACAATCTGCGGAACTCGACATGCCGACAGGACCTGCGGAGGGTGCGATGGCGGAGTACCGATTTGACGGAACCAGGATGAACTCGCTAATCCACCGGGCTGTCCGGCGTGATCTGAACGGGTTCGCCAGCGCGCTGGACGGCGTCCCGGCCGGCGACCGGAAGCGCGCGGCCGCGCTTGCGGAGCGGTTCCGGTGGTTCGATACGCTGCTCACCCATCACCACGAGGGTGAGGAGACCATCCTCTGGCCCGTGCTGCGCAGTTCGCCGCCCGATACCGAAGAGGTCGTTGAGCTGACCGACGAGCACGAGCGCATTGTCGCCGCGCTGGCGGCGGCGCGCGCCGCCTTTGTGACCGTCGGCGTGAGCGCGTCAGCCGGCGATGCGGCCACCGCGGCGGCGGCGGTCAGGGAACTCCACGCGGCGGCGACCGAGCACTTCACCCACGAAGAAGACGAGATGGACGAACTCTGCTCACATGCCGATCCGGAGGCGCTCGCCGCGGCATTCAAAAAGCTCGGCCGAAGCACCGGTCTGCGGGAGAGCCTGTGGTTCATGCAATGGATCTCCGACGGCTTACCGGCGGACGACAAAGCCTTCCTTCGAAAGCTGATACCACCGCCGGTGCATTGGATCTCGAAGACCGTCAGTGGACGCAGCTACGCCGCGTCCACCGCGCCGATCCGGGTGTCGGCCTGACCCTGCAGGCTGCTGGTCAGCAGGTGTCTGGTCAGCAGGATTCTGGTCAGCACGTCTCTGATCAGCCCAGTGCCCGCTCCAACCGCCGCGACAGCACGGCAACGAACTTGGCCGGTTCGGCCAACTCGCCGCCCTCGGCGAGCAGCGCCATGCCGTAAAGCAGGTGTGCGGTGTCGGCGAGCCCGGGATCGTCCGCCCTTGCCTCGTGGGCGGTCTTCAGCCCGGTGACCAGCGCGTGCTTGGGGTTGAGCTCCAGGGTGCGCTTGACCGTGGGCAACTCTTGGCCCATGGCCCGGTACATCTTCTCCAGGGTTGGGGTCAGGTCGCCCGGGTCACCGACCAGGACGGCGGCGGAGTCGACCAGTCGGTGCGAGAGGCGGACCTCCTTTACGTCATCGGACAGGGTGCTGGCCATCCAGCTGGTCAGCTCGTCGAAGCCCTTCTTGGTTTCTTCATCGACGTCATCACCGCCGAGGTCGACCTCACCGCGGGCGATCGAGGCGAGTGGCTTGTCCTCGAAGGACGGGACTGATTCCACCCAGACCTCGTCGACCGGGTCGGTCAGGAACAACACCTCGTAGCCCTTCGCGCGGAAGGCCTCCATGTGCGGTGAATTCTCCAGCGCTGACCGGGACTCGCCGGTGGCGTAGTAAATGGAATCCTGACCCTCCGGCATCCGGGCGATGTATTCGGTCAGCGTGGTCGGCTTCTCGGGGTCATTGGTCGAAGCAAACGAACAGATTTCCAGGATGGCTTTCTGGTTGTCGTGATCGGAGAGCAGACCCTCCTTCACCGCCCGGCCGAGCTCCGACCAGAAGGTCGCATACTTTTCCGGTTCCTTCTCCTGCATGGTCTTGACGGTCGAGAGCACCTTTTTGACCAGCCGCTTGCGGATCAACTGGATCTGCCGATCCTGCTGCAGGATCTCCCGAGAGATGTTCAGCGACAGGTCGTTTGCATCGACCACACCCTTGACGAAACGCAGATATTCGGGGACCAGCGCCTCGCAGTCGTCCATGATGAACACCCGCTTGACGTACAGCTGCACACCACGCTTGCTGTCCCGCATGAACAGGTCCATCGGCGCGTGGCTGGGCAGGAACAGCAACGCCTGGTACTCGAAGGTGCCCTCCGCGGACAGCCGGATGGTCTCCAGCGGAGGCTGCCAGTCATGGCTGACGTGGTGGTAGAACTCGGTGTACTCCTCTTCGGACACCTCGCTCTGCGGTCGCGCCCAGAGAGCCTTGCGGGAATTGATGACTTCCGGCTCGGCGACCGCGTCGACGGTATTTTCGGCGTTTTCAGTATCTGTTTTCTCTGTCGCCTTCTTCACCGGCGCCATCCGAATCGGCCAGGTGATGAAGTCCGAATAACGCTTGACGGTGCTGCGCACGGTGCCCGGGTTGGCGAAGTCGTGCAGGGCGTCTTCGGTGTCCTCCGGCTTGAGGTGCAGGGTGACCGAGGTGCCCTGCGGCGCGTCCGGCTCTTCGGAGATGGTGTAGGTCCCCTCGCCGGTGGACTCCCAGCGGACGCCGGTGTGCGCACCGGCCTTGCGGGTGACCAGCACGACCCGGTCGGCGACCATGAAGCTCGAGTAGAAGCCGACGCCGAATTGCCCGATCAGCTCGGTGGTCGCCTGCTCCGAGGTGTCGCCGGCCTCCCTGGCCTGCCGGAGCTTGGCGAGCATCTCCGCGGTGCCCGACTTCGCGATGGTGCCGATCAGGTCGACCACCTCGTCCCGGGACATGCCGATACCGTTATCGCTGATGGTCAGGGAGCGCTCGGCTGGATCGATCTCCAGCGAAATGTGCAGGTCAGAGGTGTCGACCTCCAATTCTTTGTCCTGGTAGGCCGCCATCCGCAGCTTGTCCAGCGCGTCGGATGCGTTGGAAATCAGCTCGCGCAGGAAGACGTCCTTGGTCGAATAGATCGAATGGATCATCAGCTGCAGCAGCTGACGAGCCTCGGCCTGGAATTCGATCGTTTCGGTCGGCAGTGCTTCGGTAGACATCGGTGACAGTGCCCCTTCAAACCCGCTCGGAATGGTGCACCGAAAACGATAGCCGGATGTCGGGCCTAACCTGGACGCATACCCCCTTTGTGGTTTGCAGGCGGGCTGGGCTGCAGCCAAGTCAGCGCAGGCTCGCGAAGAAGACCCGGATGTCAGCGCTTAGTAGCTCGGGGGCCTCCATGGCCGGGAAATGACCGCCGACGTCGAACTCCGACCAATGCCGGACCTGGTTGGCAGGATCGACCAGAGACTTGATCGTGGTGTCCGCGGCGAACACCGCATGGCCGATCGGCGGTCCCCCGGCGGCGCCGAAGTGCTCAGCGCCGTCGCCATCGGAGGCGGCAGCAGCGGCCGTCATCGCCCGCCAGACCTGCATTCCCTCGTAGGTGGCGTGTGCGGCCGAGGCGCCGGCCCCGGTGAACCAGAAGATGCTGACATTGGTAAGCAGCTGGTCCCGGCCGACCGCGTCATCGGGCAGTTTCGCTGCTGGGTCAGTCCACTCCTGGAATTTCTCCACGATCCAGGCCAGCTGGCCGACCGGTGAGTCGGTGAGTGCATACCCGAGGGTTTGCGGACGGCTGGCCTGCAGTTGCAGGTAGCCCAGCCCGTTGGCCCGGAACTCGTTGAACCGTCGGGCGCGTTCGCGGTCGGCGGCGGGCAGCGCATCCACGTCCAGCGGCGGGCCGAAGGGCATCGCAGCTTGGCCGCCGGTGAGGTGAATGCCAATCACCCGGTCAGCCGCGATCATGCCGAGCATGCCGGCCACGCCGCTGCCGACGTCGGTGCCCTGCACGGCGAACCGGTCGTAGCCGAGCCGGCTCATCAACTCCGACCAGTCCTGCGCCACCTGGAACAGGTTGCCCGATCCTGGCGCGGTCACCGGGGTGGAGAATCCATACCCCGGCAGCGAGGGGATCACCAGATGGAACGCGTCTGCGGGATCGCCACCATGCGACCGTGGGTCGGTGAGCGGGCCGATGATCTTCTCGAACTCGAACGGTGAGCTGGGCCAGCCGTGGGTGGCGATCATCGGGATGGCATCGGGCTCGGCGGACCGGACGTGTAGGAAATGAATGTCCAGACCCCCGATGGTGGTGCGAAATTGTGGGAACCGGTTCAATTCCGCTTCCCTGCCGCGCCAATTGAAGTCGTCGGCCCAGTAGCGGGCGAGGTCCTGCAGGTAGTCCAGGGGAACGCCACGGGTCCAACCGGCTTCCGGCGATGCGGCCGGCCAGCGCGTTCTGTGCAGTCGCTGCGTCAGGTCGTCGACATCGGTTGGTGGGATGTGGATCCGGAATGGGCGAATCGCCTCGTCATCGGTCATTCCTGCACGCTAGGAAATAATGCGGAAGGCAAGCTTCCGCATTGGGGCGAGAATGAGGAAATGTTGGAAACGTCAGCCCGGCTGCTGCGAATGCTGTCGTTGCTGCAATCCCCGCGGCATTGGACCGGGCCGCAACTGGCAGAGCGGCTTGAGGTGACGTCGCGAACCGTCCGGAAGGACATCGAGCGGCTGCGCGCGCTGGGCTATCCGGTGACCGCGACTCCAGGTGTTGGCGGCGGATACCGGCTTGGCGCCGGGGCGGGGCTTCCGCCGCTGTTGCTCGATGATGACGAGGCAACGGCCGTCGTGGTCGGACTCCGGACGGCAGCCGACGGTGGTGTGGAGGGACTCGAAGATGCGTCGCTTCAGGCCCTGAGCAAGCTGGAGCAGGTGCTGCCGTCGCGGTTGCGCCACCGCGTCGACACACTCCAGGCGGCGACGGCAGCCTTGCCGCTTCCCGGTCCCGCCGTTGCCACCGACGTGCTCACCGCAATCGCCGATACCATCCGTGCGCACGAGCGCTTGCGCTTCGACTACAGGTCCTTCGATGGTGATAGTTCTGCTCGCACCGTGCAGCCCTACCTGCTCGTGCACACCCGTGGGCGGTGGTACCTGGCCGCCTGGGACGAGGAACGTGCGGATTGGCGGACCTTCCGGGCTGACCGCATTCATCCGCGCATCCCCAACGGCCCGCGCTTCACCCCGCGGGCGCCACCGGTCGGCGGGATTGCTGCTCTGGTGGAACGCAATTTGGGTTCGGCCAGCTGGCGCTATCGCAGTGCCGTGAAGGTGCATGCCCCGGCCGAGGTCGTTGCCGCGAAATTGCCGCGTTGGGTCTTGGTGGAGTCGATCGACGCGGCAAGCTGCAGGGCGCATGTTGGGTCCGACAACCCGAAGGCGCTGGCGCTCTGGTTGGG
>Ga0190275_10004013_pt1 | contig 10574 bp, 13 predicted proteins | sample Popmic550T_FD_133745 | JGI IMG/M metagenome (GOLD analysis project Ga0190275, IMG submission 133745) | Populus adjacent soil microbial communities from riparian zone of Yellowstone River, Montana, USA - 550 T | ecosystem: Environmental > Terrestrial > Soil > Riparian zone > Trees stand | place...
CTCGTCTTCCGGTACGCGGACGAGCGCGGGCTCGCGCTCGTCGACCTCGCCGACCTGCGCGCCCTGCTCGCGTTTCTCGAGTCGAAGGAAGGCAGGGAGGACTTGACCGGCATCGGCGGCGTCTCGAAGCAGACGATCGGTGTCCTGCTCCGCTCGCTCGTCCAGCTCGAGGACGGTGGCGGCACGGAGTTCTTCGGCGAGCCGCAGTTCGAGATCGCCGACCTGCTCCGCACCGGCCCGGACGGACGCGGCGTCATCTCCCTGCTCGAGCTCGCAGCGGTGCAGGAGAAGCCTCGTCTCTTCTCGACCGTGCTCATGTGGCTGCTCGCGGAGCTCTTCGAGCAGCTGCCCGAGGTCGGAGACCTCGACAAGCCGAAGCTCGTCTTCTTCTTCGACGAGGCGCACCTTCTCTTCGACGACGCGACCGACAGCTTTCTCGAGTCGGTCGAGCGTACGGTTCGCATGATCCGCTCGAAGGGCGTGGGCGTGTTCTTCGTCACCCAGCACCCGACGGACATCCCGAGCTCGGTGCTCGCGCAGCTCGGCAACCGGGTCCAGCACGCGCTACGCGCATTCACGCCGAACGACGCCGACGCACTGCTCAAGACGGTGAAGACCTACCCGACGTCCGAGCTCTACGACCTCGAGAAGCTGCTCACGAGCCTCGGGATCGGTGAGGCGGCGGTCACCGTGCTCGACGAGAAGGGCGTCCCCACACCCGTCGTGCACACCCGCCTGCGTGCGCCACGCGCGAGCATGGAGCCGGCGCCTGACCTCGACGCCGTCGCGAAGGCCTCCTCGCTCTGGGCGAAGTACGGGACGAGGCTCGAGCGCGAGAGCGCCGCCGAAGCACTCGCGAAACGCGTCGAGAGCACGCCGGAACCGGAGCCCAAGCCCACTCGCGCGAAGAAAGCGCCTTCGGCACCGAGTGATCCGCTGACGGACTTCATGACCTCGCGCCAGGGCAAGGCGCTGCAGAAGGAGATCGTGCGCGGCGTCTTCGGGATGCTCAGGAAGCGGCTCTAGCGATAGGAATTTTGCGGATTTCGTCCTATGCTCTGGCTGAGCGCAACGCGCTCCTGTGGCCATGACCTACGTTCTCCAGCTCGCTGCGCACACCGACCTCCCGGTCCAGACCGTTCTCCGGGTGCTGTTGCGCCAACCGACGAACGAGGCTGCGCAGAAGAAGGTGGCCGAGGCCGTCAAGCTGATCGGGCTTCCGGACTACCCGCGCCCCGACGGGCACATCGAGGTGCTTCCCGCCGCCGGCACGGCACTCGAGCCCGCGACCTTCCCCGCGGAGACCACCGAGACCGGGCTCGAGGCCGCCGATCCCACGCAGGAGCTCGTCACCGAGTTCCGCGGCGCGGTCCAGCAGCTGCTCGGTCGCCTCGACCGCGAGCGGCGCGAACGGATCGACGACCTCTCCCTGTCGACGGACCTCTTCATCGAAGGCTGGCAGAGCGTCGATCGGCGATTGGGCCGCCTCGAGAAGATGATCGAGCGGATCGACCAGCGTCAGCAGTTCGACCGCGGCCGCGGCGTCGGCGCGGACGTCCACCGGCTCGAGGATCGCCGCGGTACCAACCGCTAGGCCGCCCTCGACGTGAGTGCGGACGCCGTCGAGCTCCGGGTCCTCGGCTGCTTGGTCGAGAAGCAGCGGACAACTCCGGACGTCTACCCGCTGTCCCTGAACGCGCTCCGGCTCGCGTGCAACCAGTCCACCAACCGCGATCCCGTCGTCGACTACGACGAAGCCGCGATCCGCGACGCGCTCCAGCGCCTCTCCGCGCGAGGCTGGGTGCGCCTGGCGAGCGGCCCCTCGAGCCGAGCCGTCAAGTACCGCCACCTCTTCGACGAGGCGCTCGGCCTCTCGGACTCGGAGATCTCACTGCTCACGATCCTGATGCTGCGCGGTGCGCAGACGGTCGGCGAGCTGAAGTCGCGCACGGAGCGGTTGCACCGCTTCTCGTCGCTCGCCGAGGTGGACGAAACCCTCCACGCGCTCGCACCGCGTGAACTCGTGGTGCAACTCACGCGCCGTCCGGGTCAGAAGGAAGAGCGGTGGGAGCATCGACTCGGCGAGACGGCCGACACCGCACCCGCGAGGGTGCCGCCCGGCTCGCTCGAAGATCGCGTTCGCGTGCTCGAGGAGCAGCTGGCAGAGCTCCGCGAGCAGCTCGACCGAGCGCCCTAGCGGTCCTGCAGCGCGTCGAGCGCAACCGCGAAGGCGATCACGAGCCTGCGGTCGGCGTCGAACTCCGGCTCCAGCTCGAGCACGTACCGGTCCCGGAGCTTTCCGAGCACGCGCCTGTACGTGCCCACCTGCTGGCCGTCGCGCTTCAACACGAAGTTGAACGGAAGCCACGTGAGCAGCGAGAGCACCTCGGGCCCGAAGTCGGCGATGCGCCGGATGATCGCGATCGGCCAGCTCGCCTCGTGCGCCTCGAAGAGCTCGTTCCCCTCGGGATCCTTGACGCGCCAGTGGCTGCGCAAAAGCGAGAGGCCGAACACCTTCTCGAGCAAGCCGATCGGGTTGTCTTCGGCGTCGAGCACGTCGTGGCGTCCTCGGAACTCGAACACCGTGCGCGCCTTGATCATGAACACGTGCGGCGCATCGTCGTTCTCGCTCGTGCGGAAGCGGATGTCCTCGCGGATCTTCAGCTTCTTCTGCTTGACGTGCAGGATCGGCCGCCCCTCCTCGGTCGAGCCCGGCGCCGGGATGCTGACCCGGTACTCGTTCGCGAGCGCCTTGAAGATCTGCTGGATCAGGAACCGGTTCGAGCTCTCGAGCTCGGGGATCGTGCTCATCGCCACACGGAGTTCGGGAGGCCACTGATCACGGGGACGGCGGGGAACGCTACTGCAAGCGCCACGTGATCGCGGCCTCCACCGGTTCGCTCAGCCGGCCCGTGGCCGAGTGGCCAGCAACGCGAGCACTCCCAGAGCAGCGAACACGAAATCCACGGGGAACACGACGATGCCGTGGATGACGAAGAAGACCGGCCAGACCCAGAACGCACGCCATGCCCAGCGCTCGCCGCGGCGGAAAGCGCTCAGTGCAATCGCAACGGTCAGCACGGACGCGACCAGCGCGTAGGTCGTCACGAGCCATTGCGCTTCGCGCTCGAAGCCGTCCTCCTCGAACCACGCGCCGGGGAACACACCGAAGAGGGTTGCGAGGATGGCGAAGAGGACGAACACCAGCCAGGCCCAGCGCCTCCCCCACTCCATCGGGACGATCGTAGGGACCGCTCCGGCTATCGTGGCCCGGCGCATGAGCAGCGAATACATCTTCACCATGTACCGGGTCGACAAGTTCTACGGCCCCGAGCGCCAGGTGCTCTCGAACGTGTCGCTCTCGTTCCTGCCGGGGGCGAAGATCGGCGTGCTCGGGCCGAACGGCGCGGGGAAGTCGACGGTCCTGCGAATCATGGCCGGCGTCGAGGAGCCGTCCTCCGGTGAGGCGCAGCTCGCGCGCGGCGCGAGCGTGGGTCTCCTCTCGCAGGAGCCCGACCTCGACCCCGAGAAGACGGTGCGCGAGAACGTGGAAGACGGCGTGCGCGAGGCGCGCGACCTGCTCGACCGCTTCAACGCGATCTCCGCACGGTTCGCCGAGCCGGACGCCGACTACGACACGTTGCTCGCCGAGCAGTCGAAGGTGCAGGACGAGATCGACCGTCGCGACCTCTGGGAGCTGGACGCGACGCTCGACCGCGCGATGGACGCGCTCCGCACGCCGGACGGCGATCGCGACGTCGTCTCGCTCTCGGGCGGCGAGCGCCGGCGTGTCGCGCTCGCCCGGCTGTTGCTCTCCGCGCCCGACCTCCTGCTGCTCGACGAACCGACGAACCACCTCGACGCCGAGTCGGTCTGGTGGCTCGAGCGCTTCCTCGACGACTACAAGGGAACGGTCGTCGCCGTCACCCACGACCGGTATTTCCTCGACAACGTCGCCGGCTGGATCCTCGAGCTCGACCGCGGCAAGGGACTCCCGTTCGAGGGGAACTACTCGTCGTGGCTCGAGCAGAAGCAGGCGCGCCTGGCGATCGAGGAGAAGCAGTCGTCGGCCCGGCAGCGCACGCTCGCGCGCGAGCTCGAGTGGGTTCGCGCGAGCCCGCGCGCGCGGCACGCGAAGTCGAAGGCGCGGCTCGGCGCCTACGAGAAGCTGCTCGCGGACGAGCAGAACGTGAGGCTCGACAAGGTCGAGATCCACATCCCGCCGGGGCCGCGTCTCGGCGACGTCGTCATCGAGGCCGACGGCGTATCGAAGGGCTTCGGGGACCGGCTCCTGTTCGAGGACCTGACGTTCTCGCTTCCTCCAGCCGGCATCGTCGGCGTGATCGGGCCCAACGGCGCGGGCAAGACGACGCTCTTCCGGATGATCGTCGGCGAGGAGTCGCCGGACGCCGGCACCCTCCGCGTCGGCGACACGGTGCAGCTCGCCTACGTCGACCAGTCGCGCGAGTCGCTCGATCCGGCTGCGACCGTCTGGAAGGAGATCAGCGGCGGCCTGGACACGATCGAGCTCGGCAAGCGTGAGCTCAACTCGCGCCAGTACGTGTCGTGGTTCAACTTCAGGGGTGGGGACCAGCAGAAGCGGGTCGGCGACCTCTCGGGCGGTGAGCGGAACCGCGTGCACCTCGCGAAGGTGCTCCGCTCAGGCGGGAACGTGCTGATGCTCGACGAGCCGACCAACGACCTCGACGTCGACACGCTGCGCGCGCTCGAGGAGGCGCTGCTCGACTTTGCCGGGTGTGCGGTGGTCATCTCGCACGATCGCTGGTTCCTCGACCGGATCGCGACGCACATCCTCCATTTCGACGGCGACTCTCAGGTGACGTGGTTCGAGGGCGGCTGGGAGGAGTACGCCGACTGGGTCAAGGAGACGAAGGGCGCGGACGCGCTCGAGCCGCACCGGATCAAGTACAAGCCGCTCGTCCGCGCGTAAGCCGCGTTGGCTCAGCGGTTCTGCTGTCGCCAGCGGTGAAGCAGCTTCGACTTGTGGGCTGACTTCGGCGTTGCGGGCGCCGGCTTCGGGTCGTGCTCGCCGAGCCAGCGCGCGGCCTCGTCGTCCGGTTCGAGCCCGACGGCCCGCTCGCGCTCGGTCAGCTTCTTGACCCCCCTGGTCGTCAGGTCGCGCTTGCGGCCCATCGTCGGGAGCGTAGCCCTAGAGTCGTCCGGTGCGCGAAGAGCCGTTCGAGGTGAGGGTCGGCGACGGCTCGCTCGTGGGCTGCGCCGCGACCGAGGGCGCGCCGGCGCTCCTGCTGCACGGCGGTCCCGCGATTCCCGACTACATGGGAGCGTGCGCGCTCGAGCTCGAAGGGCTGTTCGCGACGATCCGTTACACCCAACGGGGCGTTTCGCCGTCGACGGTCGGGCCGCCGTACTCGATCGAGTCGCACATGGACGACACGCTTGCCGTGCTCGACGCACGCGGTCACGAGCGCGCGTGGGCGATCGGCCACTCGTGGGGCGGACACCTCGCGCTGCACCTGCTCGTCGCGCACCCGGAGCGGCTGCTCGGTGTGGTCTGCGTCGACGCGCTCGGCGCGTTCGACGTCTTCGCGGAGCTGGGGACGAACATGCAGCGCCGGCTCACTCCTGAAGAGATCCAGCGCGCCGACGAGATCATGGCGAGACGCAACGCGGGCGAGACCACCGAGCAGGAGCTCGTCGAGCGCTGGGCGATCATGTGGCCGCAGTTCTTCCTGCGCGAGGAGCTGGCGTCGGCGCCTCCACGGAACGTCGGTGCGCAGTGCTCAATCGGCACGAGCGCCTCGATGGCGGAGCACTTCGAGCGAGAGACACTCGAGCGCGGGCTGCCGGCGGCACGCGTGCCGGTGCTGATCGTGCACGGAGTCGAGTCCCCGCTGCCGATCGAGTCACTGGAACGGACAGCGGCGCTCATCCCCGGTGCCGTGTTCGAGCCCGTCGACGGGAGCGGACACTTCCCGTGGTTGGAACAGCCCGGCGCGGTGCGCGCCGCCGTCGAGCGCTTTCTCTAGCGGCGCTTCGCGGGCAACGGCGGCGTGACCACGAGCGGATGCTCGATGTACGGCGCGGCGTTCGGCCGCTCGACGCGCTTCGTGCCGGGCTCGTAGTAGCGGATCGGGAAGACGTTGAAGAGCGGACGGTTTCCGTTCGAGACGACGAAGCGGCGGTTCGGGTCGTCACCGCGGTTCGACGCGATCTCGATCGGCCGCCCGCGGCCGTCGTACAGGAGCACGTCGTGGAGCAGCTTGCTGTCTCGTGTGTACGGATAGATGTTGTCGATCGGCACGCCGTCGTTCGCGAGGCCCGGCGTGACCTGCGCGACCGGCGCGTACGCCATCGACACGAGCATGTCGTGTGCGCGCGTGTCGGTGACGTCGAGCGTCACCGGGATGACCGCGAGGACGAGCGCTGCATTGACGACGGCCCAGAATCGCGGGAGTGGCGAGCCGTGCCGCCGCATCCAGAGGCCGACCCAGACGGAGGCGATCGTCGCCAGGGCGATCAGCACGACCCCCAGCTCAGCCGTCCCGAAGCGAGGCACGATCGGATACCTCGTCGACCAACCCGTGTCGAGGACGTAGGCGACCGCCCCGACAGCGAGGTACGCACGGGCAACCCACCAGATCGGCGCGAGCTCACGCGCGACCGAGCGGATCTTCGCGACGCGAGGGTCGCTCCCGAGACGAGCAGTCAGGAGCGCGAGCGGCGACGGACCGCGCGTAGGCGCGGTCGTCTCGTGCAGGCCGGCGGCGGACCGCAGCTCCGCCGCGAACTCCTCGGGAGGCCCGAGCCGCGCGGAGATCGAGCCGCCCTCACCCGCCGATTCGACGAGCGACGCTTCAACCTCGGCGACGAGGTCGTCGCGCTCGGCTTCGGGCAGGTCGCGGAGCGACGAGCGAACCGCGGCGAGATACGCCGCGACGTCTGCAGTTGCCGCGGTCATGCGGTCACCTCCACCTCGGTCTGGAGCAAGGACGTCAGGGTGCGGGAGAAGTCGGCCCACACGTCTCGCGACTCCGCCAGCTCGGCTCGGCCGCGCTCGGTGATGCCGTAGTAGCGCCGGTGCGGCCCCTCGTCCGACGGCTCGACGTACGACGTCAGCGCGCCGGCCCGGTAGAGGCGGCGGAGCGTCCCGTAGACGGACGCGTCGCCCACGTCCGAGAGGCCGGCCGCCCGAAGCCGCCGGAGCACGTCGTAGCCGTACCCGTCGCGCTCGGCCACCACGGCGAGCGCAGCGGCGTCGAGGGCGCCTCGGAGCAGCTGACTGCGGTCCATCGCGGCGGAGACTACTACACTTAGCGCACTAGCGCAAGTCCTAACAACCGCTCACTACATTTCGCGCATCGGAACGCGCCTCGCATTGGTGCTGACAGCGGCGACCCTCGCCCTGGCCGTCCTGGGCTGCGGCGGTGGGTCGGCCGACGAGCCGGTGGCGTCGCTTCCGTCCCCGACACCGACGACAGAGCCGACGACGACCGGCGAGGCCTTCGAAGGCGGCACTGCGACGATCACGGGGGAGGCCGAGAGCTCGGAGACCGCGCTGAACGAGCGCGTCGCGGTGGCGGGACACGACGGCTACGACCGTGTCGTCTTCCAGTTCAAGAACGGGCTCCCGGGCTACCGGGTCGAGTACGTCGAGCCGCCGCTTCGCGAGGACGGCTCCGGCAACCTCGTCAAGCTGGACGGCGCGGCCTTCGTGGTCGTTCGCATGGAGCCGGCGTCGGGGTTCGACCTCTCGGTTCCGGAGGGCGAGCTGGTCTACACGGGCCCGAGGCGGATCGCCGGAGACGGCACGTCCGCCGTTCGAGAGCTCGTTCGCACCGGCGACTTCGAGGCGGTGTTGACCTGGGCGGTCGGCCTCGACGACCGGGTTCCCTTCCGCGTGCTCACGCTCGACGATCCGGCCAGGATCGTCGTCGACTTCGCGGCGCCCTAGTCTCAACTCCGAGCGTCGTCCTGCCGATATTCCCCTGATGCGGTTCGCCTTTCCGTCGCGGCTCCTCGGCGAGCTCCTAGTGGAACGGGGGCTGATCGTCGCGGCCGACCTCGAGGGCGCGCTGGCCGAGCAGCGCACGACTCGACGCAGGCTCGGCGAAGTGCTCGTCTCCCGGGGCGCGCTCACGGGAGCCCAGCTCTCGCGGGCGCTCGCCGAGCAGTACGGGATCGAGCTGTCCGCGGGAACGGTCTCCGCCCTCGACACCTCGGAGCCGACCGCTCCGTGGCAGCCGCTCGGCCGGTTGCTCGTCATGCGCGGGACGATCTCGCAAGCGGCGCTCGACGAGGCGCTCGCGACGCAGCGCCGTTCGGATCGCAAGCTCGGAGAAGTTCTCGTCACCGAGCACGGCGTGACCATGCTCGACCTCGCGGCGGCTCTGAGCGAGCAGCACGGCCTCGCGATCGGGGCCGACGCCACCGCGCAGCGCGGGGCCTCTCGCTTCCCGGACGAGTCGGTCTACGAGGTCAAGGAGCCCGGGCAAGCCACGCTCTTCTCGACGGACAGCTTTCTCGAGGCGACCGACTTCGCCTTCGAGTACCTCGCCGCGGAGTCACCCGACGTGCTCGAGATCGTCCGGCAACGCGGAGCCGAGCGCGAGCGTGTGTGGCAATGCGACCGACGCGGCGAGCCGGTCGCCGACGAGCTCATCGACACGTACGGCTTCGATCCGAACACGTGGACCGGGCCGAACTTCTCCGGCCGCTAGAGCCGCGTGGACTGACTTACGGGGCGTTCAGGTTGGGGCGTTCGTCCTCGACCGGCTCGGGATAGGCCACTCCCTCCGGCAGCTCGCCGGACTCGATCGCCTGCTTCATCGCCGCGGCCGCCTGCTTCTTCTCCAGCTTCTTCTCGCGCTTCTCCTGGACCTTCCGCTCGCGCTGGAGCTTGGCCATCGTCGTCTGTCGCTTGGTCGCCATCGATCGGTTTCCCTTCGTCGTCGTTCCGCCGGAGTCCTGCCGCCTGGACGGGCTCACGAGCGGCTGGGCGCCAGTCTACCGACCACTTTGCCGGGCCCGGACACAGGAATATGCTCGTCGTGGCAAGCGACTTCGGAGGTTCGTCATGAAGCTGAACATGCTCCCGCCCAGCGTGAACAACATGTCCGTCCGCGTCTTCGTGCGAGCCGCCGGGCTCCCGTTCGAGGAAGAGAACGTCTGGGGCCAGACGCAGGGCGACGAGTACCTCGCCAAGTACCCGGCGGGGCTGACGCCGACGGTCGAGACGGACGAGCTCCCGAAGGGCGTCCTCGGCGAGAGCTGCGCGGTGATGATGTACCTCGCGAGCCGGGAGGGCCGCGACGACCTCTACCCGACCGACCTGGGCCGCCGCGCGATGGTCGACGGCGCGAACTTCTACACGCTGAGCATCCTCTACCCGCTCGTCGCGCGCGCGACGTACCCGCGCCTGAGCTTTGCCGGCTACCCGGGAGAGGTCGCGACGTCGCACGCCTCGGACGAGGACAAGGAGCTTGCGCGAAAGTCGGCGGAGAACGCGATCCCGCGGATCCTCGACACGTACAACCAGTTCTACATCGACGAGGGAGGCTTCATCGGCGGGGACAGCCCGACGATCGCGGACATCCGCCTCGCGTGCACGCTCGAGTTCCTGGCCGTCACGGACACAGATCTCCCGAGCTGGGCCACGGACTACATGCAGCGGGTCGAGTCGGCGCTCGGCGACGCGTACACCGAGCCCGCAGGCGACGTGCGCGGCTACATCGCGCAGGTTACGGGCCAAGCTGTCGTATAACCCAACCAACCCTCCGTTCGTCCACTGGGACGACGTCGACTCCTTCCGCCGCGCCAAGGGCGAGATGGACGCGACGTGGCAGCGCCTCGGCGACGCGGCGGGGGCGCGCACCGTCGGCGTGAACCGCGTGCGGGTCGAGCCGGGGATGCTCCCGACGCCGCCACACTCGCACGGCGCCTCCGAGGAGGTCTTCTTCGTGCTCGGCGGCTCCGGCCTCGCCTGGCAGGACGGCGATGTGCACGAGGTGCGGCCGCTCGACTGCGTGATCCATCGCGCGAACACGTTCGAGCACACGTTCGTCGACGGAGAGAACGGGCTCGAGTACCTCGTCTTCGGAACGCGTCACCCCACGGAGGTCGGCTGGCTCCCGCGCTCGCGCGCGATCCGCGTGGGGTGGCCGTGGGTCGAGGGGCGCGACGACGACCCGTGGGACGTCGAGGCCGCAGGCGAGCGGCTCGACTACGGCGAGCCTTCGGCCCGGCCGGCGAACATCCTCAACGTCGGCGAGGTCGAGCTCGAGCGCTGGCGCGACACGCTGGTGACCGCGCCGCTTGCGACTTTCGACCGCTCGGAGCTTGCCGGCTTCCACTGGGAGCAGATTGCGCCGGGCAAGCGCGGCTCGATGCCGCACTGCCACTCCGAGGAGGAGGAGGTCTTCGTGATCCTCGAGGGCAGCGCGACACTCGAGCTGTGGCCGTCACCGCCACGCGAGGCGGCCGGCGAGAAGACGCAGGAGCACTTGCTGCGCCCCGGCCACCTCGTCGCGAGGCCTCCGGGGAGCAGGATCTCGCACGCGTTCGTCGCAGGGCCCGAGGGCGTGACGATGCTGATC
>Ga0190275_10004014_pt1 | contig 10574 bp, 9 predicted proteins | sample Popmic550T_FD_133745 | JGI IMG/M metagenome (GOLD analysis project Ga0190275, IMG submission 133745) | Populus adjacent soil microbial communities from riparian zone of Yellowstone River, Montana, USA - 550 T | ecosystem: Environmental > Terrestrial > Soil > Riparian zone > Trees stand | place...
TGTAGACGTGCTTGATATTGCAAAAACACGAGAGCCGACGAACGTGATCTCCCCCGTGCCGCCGCCAACGCCATCGGTGATTACACCGCCGACCTCATCGGTGATGTCCGCACCGAGTTGGTCGGTTATGTTCGCCATGTTAGCTTAGCTCTTCGACGATCAGCGTCGAACCGGCGTTCATCTGCGCTGCTGATGCCGCAATCTCTGAAGCGAACTGGATCGAGACGGAGCCATTAGCAGTGCAATGAAGGACAAACTCAAGTCCGTTGTGATGTGGCTGGTTGGCCGGGGCCACCGCAGTGGTCAGGATGCTTGAACCCGTGGGCCATACGGTCGTGCTTGTAGCGAAAGTTGATAGGGTTCCTTCGAAGCTATTCCCTCCGACGCCATTAGTCAGAGTTGCCCAGAACCTGCCAACCGGCTGACCATCAACGCCGCCTTCATTGAGAACAGAGAGGCGCATACCAGTAGTTCCAACCACGGTCTGGTGCAGACCCATCATGGAGAACTTGTAGGTTTTACCGGCAACAACTGGATGGCTCCACGGCGTCGTGCCGTCGGTAATTGTCGTGCTGGTCGTGGTCGAGTTAACGTGATCGGCTGTGAGCTTGTAGACAGTACGGCCGACGTTCTGCAGCAGCCCCATGAGGAACCGCTTTACGTCACCGGCGGCGTTCGTCCCCAGCAGGTAATCAGTCGCGTCCGGCGTGTCCGTCGGATAGGATGATACTGCGCCCACAATTCGTTCTCCAACTAGTTCGTATCAAGCCAGAGCTTGCTGGTGTCCGAAGGGGCTGTCGTCCCTCGGTGGATTAGGGGCTCCTTGGCATCTAGAGCTGCTTGCAAGCCGGTGATGTCCGCAATGGCTAGTGCCAGCAACGTCTTGACCTGCGCCGCCGTCAGCTCTTCAGCGGCTCCAAATCCCGCCGTCACCCGCCCCAGCATCCGCGAGCTGACCATGTTGGTGTATTGGTCGCCAGTATTGGTGCCGCTGGACGCGCCGGAGAATGTGCCGCTCTGCGTGGCTAGAGTGCCAAGCCCCAGCGTTCCGCGAGCGGTAGCCGCGTCGGCATCGTCGATGAGCGTCAGCCCGAAAGCTGAGACCGCTGAGGCAGCGAGCCGAGCCGTTACGTCTACCGCATTGATCGTGATATTCGAGCTGCCGTTGAAGGACACGCCGTTGATGTTGCGCGGCGTCGTCAGGGTCGCAGCAGAGGCTACGCTCTTGGCGCTGTCGACGGTGTTATCGACGTTCCCCAGGCCCACGTCGGCTTTCACCAGTGACAGGCCCGTCTTGAACGCAGCGACCGATTGAACACCAGTAAGCCCGGTTACGCTGGTGGGCGTGAAGCCGAGGTTCGCCGCCGCTGCGCCGGTATCGAGGTTCCAGACGGTTCCCCCACCGGAAACGACGATCTGCCCCTTGTTGCCATCCGTGATGCCCCCACCGCCACCGCCTGTATTGTCGGTGCCAAGCTCAAACCCATTGCCGCCAGCATTGACCTTTACGACCAGACCCCCGCCGCCGGTCAGCGTGAGCCCTGAAATGCTCGTCAGATTGGCGTGAGCCGCCTGCTTGCCATCAAGCGCCGTCTGAGCCGCCGTAGAAACCGGCTTGCTCGCATCTGACGTATTATCGACGTTCGAGAGCCCAACAGCCGTCTTGTCGAGGGTCTGCCAGCTCTTGTCGCCGCGCCAGAACTGAGAGGTCGTGCCAGGGGAGATCGTCGGCTCTTTGCCGGCCAGCAATGCGGTTACGTTCGCAGTATCCGCTTTCAGCCCGAGCGCTGCGGTCAGGTCGGGCTGGTCTGAGAGCGCGCCGGTGATGGCGCCCCATGAGGCAGTTACCCCGCCACCACCTTCAGCGGGCGTTACCCATGCATAGACGTAATCAATATCTGAGGTCTTCGCGAGGACTTGGCCGATCTCCCCACCAGGAGGGAGAATGCGCGTCTCAACCCGATCGAAGCGCGCGTCTATCGCGTGAGCTTGGGCGTATAAACGGCGCAGCATTATGTCCATGCTGGCTTATCGCGCCGAGGTGGCGCCAACTGCCATTGAACTCTGTGCGCCCCTTAAGGGAAGACCACCGTGTCGCAGTACGCAATGCGGTTTGGTATCCATGCGGCGAGAACGGTTCGGTCGCCAGCGGGCATCCGATCCGGCTTGTGCTTGCGGATGTAGGCGAACTTCACCGTCTCCGCGAAGTCTTCCTGATAGTTGCCACCTGCCACAGTGCTTGCCGCGTAAGGCGTGACGGCCTTGCCGTTGTCCGCATTCACTGCGCTCAGCCAACCGGAGACCGGCGCGTTATACGGGCCAAGATAGTTGAAGCCTTTACCGTTGCCCGTCTGCTGTAGCGTTGCGTGGACGAGCTCATGGAACATAGTTTCTTCAAGTTTGCCCTGCGGGACACGAGTGTCGATGCGCGCCTTGCTAATGGCGATGAAGTGTCCGACGCTCTCGCCCCTAGCGATCTCGCCCGTGGCTGGGATAACCATTGCCGACTGCGTGCCTGTGCGAAGATTAGTCCGCATCTTGGCAGGTAGACGACCCAAGCGAGTGGCAAGATGCGTGGCGTAGGTCAAACCGACCGCTTGGGTGCCGATTGACGCTTCGACTGCAACCGTTATCCCGGTCATATCGCTATAAGTGGCCGAGAATATGTAGCAGGCGACATTAGCGTTAGAGCCTTCTTGCCGCATTACTTCGTGCGTTTTTGTCTCGGCGTAGCTGATGCCGGTGTAGGTTGTTGGATCGCCCTCGACCCAGAAGTCATCGGCGTAAGTGTGATCGCTGCTTGTCCATGTCTTGAACAGGGACACGTCGTTACCGCTAATCGCACTGCTTGGGTCGGTTGGCTCCGGATCGGGGTCGGGCGGCGGGGCGGTAGAGGCGACGGGCGTAAATGGACCGTAGGTGACGGGCACAGCATCGTTGTCGCTGTTATCCTTCATGTGGAAGTGAGCGTAATGCGGCACGGCAGGAAAGCTGCTGCCGGGAAAGTTGAAAATCTGGCGGGCTGTAGTTGAGAACTGCTTAGCCATACCGCTTTGAATTACGCTAATGTTGGGCGTGGTCGAGCTGGTGTTGATTAAGCACCAAGCAGGGCCGGTCTCGCTTGGCGTCACCATGGCATTTACTGCACCGGGAGTACCTGAAAGGGGCTCTGCAAAGGGGTTCAGGAGAACCGGCTTGGTCGTATCGCTGGTCTCGCCGCCACTGCTGCCGCTGTCGTCGCCTCCGCCAACCTCGCCGCCGCCTGTATCAACGGGATCGCTCTGTTCGAGCGTCACGCCCGCAATGCTGGTATCGCAAAAGCCCGAGCGCCGCTGATAGCTGACGCCCGTGCTGGCGGGCTGCAACGTCAGATCAAAGATCGTATTCGCTGTCGGGCTGAAGACAGCCGTGGTCCCGATCTCAACCAGCTCGGAAACGACCGATGAACTGCCGCTGTCATGAGTGATCTTGAGCGTGCCGTTGATACTAGTAGCGTCGATCGCATAAAGCTCGGCTTCGATCTCCCCGAGCACCGCGCCAATCGGGAAGGTGGCGGTCGCCAGAGTGGTCGCTCCGGCCTTCAGACGAACCGTGACAGCAGCCGTCAGCCCGCCGGAGAACCGCAAGTTCTGCTTGACGTGAATTACATCGCCTTCGCGCGGTCGTCCGGCGATGGTGGTAAGCGGGCGCCAGACTGAAGCCTCGGCAGTGCTGCCGGTAGCAATACCTCCCGAGCCAACCGTGTTGAACCTATAGACGAGGCGGCTGTCTTCCTGCCGCTGACCAGCGTGATAGGTAGGCCCAGCGACGTACATAACAGCGGTGGTGCAGGCGTTTGCCGTACCCATGCCGAAGTCGAAGCTATCAGCAATAAAGGGCGTCACATCGCGGGCGAGGAAGCCGACGGTGCAACGGTGTATCCGCATTGCCTTGGTGTTGGGAGCACCTGCACCGCGGGAAATCTCCATTCCAACGCCACAATCCTCAATCCGCAGGTAATCAAGGTGGCCCGAACTGCCTTCGGACACGACTACGCCGCGCTCGAAGTGGTGGATCAGCAAACCAGAATAGTCATCAGGCTGAGTAAGGTCGTAGGGAGAAGTTATAACGGCCAGCATCGCGTTGCTGTCGGGGATGATCGTGCCCGTCAGGTCGCGCCCGTCCCAATTACCGCCCGATATGCTGGCAATGCCGCCGTTGCCGATCGACACGACGCGCTGACAATCGACGGTATGAACACGATTGACAGCAACCACGGCGTTCCGCGACGAGCGGACGAAGGCGCCGTAGGTCCGTGCGAAGATGTCGTTGAACGTGACCTTCGCGCCGTCACTGATACGAACGAACTCCGCCGTTCGACTGCCGCCAAGATTGGCACCCTCGAAGATCGTTACAGGCACCCCGCTGACTGGCGGCGCTCCCGTGAACGTCAGGGTTGACGCGGCCCATTTGCGATTGAGGAACCCGGTTGCCCGCCCGGTATAAGTCCCGGCAGCGCAGCGTATCGTGTAATCTCCGGGGAATATGCCCGCCCACATCTGATGGATGGCGATTGCAGCAGGAAGCGTTGTCGGCGTTTCCGACGTAATGCCGTTCCCGTTGCCGTCCGGCGACACATAGAGAGTTCTTGGAATCGCCGCATCGATCGCAGCAATCGCACTGCTGTCGATGCTACCGTCTTCCACTATATCCAGACGTGCCCCAAGCTCATCGAGTTCGCCGTCGACCTTTCGCGCGAAGGCATGAAGCCGCTGCGTGAGCCTGGTGAAAGGGTGCTCGCCCATCAGTCGATCAGACTCGCGAGATCGCCAGGATCGTAATCGGAACCAGAAGACGAGCTGCCGCCGGAGCTGCCGTCTCCCACGATGCTAGCCAGGTCTCCTGGGTCAATCGTGGTATCGACGGTCCTGAAGTCGTAGCGGACACCGTGGCCCCGCCCGGCCCCGCGCGGCATCCTTGCGGGTGTCACAACCGGCATTGAAGCATAGCGGCTTTGCAGGCTCATGTACGAACGATTGAGCCGCGCCTTGAGGTCGGGGGATAGCACCCCGCCAAGACCCGCGATCCGCGCCTGCGCTGCCAAGAGAGTGAGAGCCGACACATCTGCATCGGATATGCCACTCGGCTCCTCAGGCAGCCCCTCGCCGTAGGTTGGGAAGTCGTAACCTAGATCAATGCCATTCGCGAGCAGTTCGGCAGCCGTGTCGTTGAGGTCGCGAAGCCCCGCCGTCATCTCCTCCGCAGTGCGCTCGAACTCCGCTCCCGACAGCGCGCAATACTCATAGATGCGCTCAACAAGCGCAGCCTTGGTCTTGCCAGTGCCGTCGAGAACGATAGTCGGCATCAGTCAGCCTTGATCGTCAGCTTGGGCTTGGAGCCGCCGACCTTGCCGTCGCCATCGCGATCAACCTTGCTCAGCTCGGCGCGGAGTTCGTCAGCAGCCTTCCAGGCGGCATCGCGCTCGGCTTCCGTGGACTTAAGCTTGGTTTGAAGTTCATCGACCTCCTGCATCAGCCCGAGCTTCTCGTCATCGCTGCACGGCGCCTCGTCATCGACCGGCTTCTCGCCGTGCGCCTGCTGCGGGGTGCGGTGCCAGCCCTTGGCTTCGCGCTCTTCCTCAGCGCTATCGACGACGAACGTGTCGCACTTCAGCCCGTGCGCCTCGATCTCGTCGCCCTTGCGGTAGAGCATTCTAGGCCAATCAGACATGTTTGTTCTCCCGTGCTCCCGTGAAACGGAAGGTAACGGGGCGACCACGGGAGCGGGCCGCCCCGACCTTTCCGTTCACTCGCCGGGGCGTGCGATCGGGGTGAGGTTACTCACGTCGTTGGTGTACGGAGCCGTTCCGGCACCTGGCACCTCAAGGGGCGATTTCACCTTCAGCCGCTTGCATAGGACTTGGACATGGAGTGTGCGGTTCGGGCCGTTGCGCTCCAGCTTGAGGAGGTTCGCGACCTGATCTTCCGAGAGAGGCGAGTCCGCCTTCTCATCGACACGCTCTTCAAGCTCATCCGGGCCAAGGCCTAGCAAGCCATCGATCATGTTGGTGTGAGCGTCCGACATAGTGAACTGCCGCGTCTGCGGAGCCTCGCCGGGAAGCTGACCGTCGGTCGCGTATTCGTACGCATCCTTGGCCTGCTCCTTGATGGCTTCGGTCACGCCTTCGTTGCGTGCCTTCTCCACCTGAGACACCGAGGGAGCCGCAAGGCCGGTGCGCTCTGCACCTTCCTTGGCGGTTTCCGCGCCGGTCTTCGCCTGCTGCTTGGCCGTGGCGGAGCTGTCTTGCTTACGAGTAGCCATTGTCATTTACTCCTTATGCCTGGCCGAACATCTCAACGCCGCCGAACTGCGGGTTGAGGAACGAGGTGCCGAAATCGACTTCCCAACGAACCTTGACGCTGAGATCGTTGATCTCGCCCTGGCGCGTGTAAGTGATACCGATGCCCATATCCGTACGAGCACGCTGAACCTGCCAACCGTCCTGCGGATCAACCGCGTAGGAACCGGGAACCAGGAGCAGCGAGTCACGAACAAAGAAGGGGTTCATCTCGGCAGTCGTGGTGTTGAGCCAGGTCAGCGCCGCACCAGATGCCGGGGTTGCCGACACATTCATGTACTCTGCCGCAGCACGGCCACCGGCACCCGCCGAAATGATCGCCGGAGCAACCTGGATGACACCAGCAGAAGGCTTGCCGATGACGCGGAACGTCTGAAGCTGCCCCGTGTCCTGCTTGGTAATCATGTTCACGCTGTTGACGCCCGCGATGGTGAAGGCGTCACCGACCTTGATTCCGGCATAGTTGGCCGAGGTCACGGTCAGGTTGCTGTAGCGGTTATCGACGTTCGTGGTGCCGCTCGCCGTGGTGACGGTCGAAACCGGCGTGTGGTACTGGTTGGCACCGTTGACGGTCGTTGCGCCACCCGTAGCCGCGGCGAGGCGGATCGACTGGTCGCTCTTGAACACGTCGAAGCCGGCGATGCCCGTGCTAATCTGCGCCTTCTCATAGGCAGTCGCATCGCGAGCATTGTCAGTCGCCCGGCTAGCGAGATTGCCGGCCATTGCGTTGGCAACTCGGGGAGCAGCGACAAAAACACGGTCGCCCATGTTCACGCCAACTTCCGTCATCGCCGCGTCGGCCATCGCCACGTCGTCGAAGCCCGTCGGCGCACCAGTGCGCTTCACGAACACTGAACCCTGGAGGGCAACAGTATTAGCGAGCGCCAGGTTGATGTCGCTGCTCAGCTTCTGCCGGGCTGCGGTGCCGCGGTTGCGAAGAGCGCTCTCGACGCGAAGCTCCTTGGAGCTGAACTTCTGCGGCACAACCTTGTGGAAGCCGATGTCCACAGGCACCTGAAGCTCGGTCAGATCGCCAAAGTTGGCAGTCTGGTCGAAGCCGTCGAATGATGCGCTGATCTGCGGAGCCGGAAGCCAGAAGCGGTCGCCGGAGCGAGCCTGCTCTTCTGCATCAAGCGGATTGAAATTGCGGGCGAGCTTGCCGAAAACAAGCGCGTCGTCGAAGCCTTCGATCATCTCGTCAAAGATGACCTGCTCGGCGCGGGTAAAAGCGTTAGCCATGGTGTAGCGTCCTCTGAAGAGACCAAAAACTGTGTCTCGGCCCGAGGCCGGTCAGTTCCGCTGTGGTCTCTCCTGTCTCAGCCGGAGGGCGCTGGATGTGCGGACGAGGCTTGTTCTAACCCCGTCCGCTAATCAGTGAAATTGAACTCTGTGCCTACTTGGCTTTGAGCTTCTTCTTGTAAGCCACGACTGCGGTGCGGTCGCCCGTGCGCTCAGCTTCCTTCTCCAGCTTCTCAAGCTGCTTGTCGGTGCGGGTTGATGCGATTGAGCCTGAACCACGTTCGATCTGCTCGGGTTCGGCTGCTTTGCGTTTCTTGACCACCTTGAGTTGTCCTTCCAGTTTCGCGACTGCGGCGATGAACTTGATCGGGTTCGATGCGTGCGCTGCGAGCTCGGCAAGCTTCTCGGGATGCTTGTAGAGCGCATAGGTCACGCGGGCCGGGTTCTCGGTTGCCATGATGAGCGCGCCGGCAAGGTTCTCACCCAGCGCGGCCGTCACGGTCTCTTCGGCATCGTCTACATCGGCATAGCCAAGCGCGGCCTTGCCAGTCGTGTAGCGCTGCTTCTCGGCCTCCCACGCCTTGGCCGCCTGCTCGCTCTGCTGTGAGGCTTCCGACTGCTGGCGCTCGGCGGCGGCTTTGCGCTGGCGCCACGCTTCGTATTCGCGGTCGAACGCCTCTTCGTCGTATTCGCAGGCTTCAAGGGTCGGCTTTTCGCCTACCTCGATTGCTTGCTGCTGGGGGGCGGATTTGCGAAGCTCGGCAAGCTCCTTGTCCTTGTCCTTCAGCCGCTGACGCATCGCCTTGATGACGTTGCTTTCGTCGGGCTGCTCGGGCGGAAGGTCGTCGCCAAAGGTTAGGACTTCCTCTTCGTCAGCCGCATCGTTGACTTCAGGATTCGGCTCGTCATCCGGCTCCTCAACCGGATCATCCAGCAACAGTTCGTCATCTTCTGGTGTGTCGGCTTCGTCAGCCATGTCTTGCTCCCGTATCTCACCCTTGATCGGCAGGGCGGTTGCCGTGGGCGGGAGTTTCGGACTGTGGGGAGCGCAGGGGAATTGAACTCTGTGCTATTGGAAGATGGCTTCGGTATGATCGACGCCACAACCCATGCACCGCAGATAGAAGCGACCTTTGTGAAGGTAGGCGACTAAGGCTTCGCAACCGCAGTCGCATTGGAACTCCAGGTCGCCTTCGTCAGCTCCCACGCGATGGCGGAGGATGCCCTTCATGGCCCCGCATTCGCACTCCAGCCAGAAGGTTCCTTCGGGAACAACCGCTGTCCAAGTGCGACGACAGGCAATGCAAATCGCCTCGCCAACCAAGTGCGGATCGGGCTTCTCACGCGGCTTGAAGGCTAGCACTTCGGCCATAGCTACTGAAGCGTCGGCACGTTGATCTGCGGCGGCTGTAGGGCGTCCATCTGAATGCGAGCGGCTTCCACCCCGTTCTTCTCCGCCTCGCTGAGTATCTTGATGGTCTCGGCTTCGGCCTTGCCGGTCTTGGCAACCGACTCCGCTGCTTGCGCCATGTCCTTCTGAGCGCCAGCCTTCAGCGCTTCAGCCTGCGCGCCAGCAAGTTCCGCGTTCGGATCGGGCTGCTGCTGCGCTGCTTGTGCTGCCTTCAGTTCCTCTTCGGTCGGCTCGATCACGCCCATCGCTACAAGCTGCTTGCGGGCATGGGTCTGCATATCGACCGTGCCTTCGCCGTCCTGGTTCATCACGGCGGTCAGAATAGCGATGTTCGCCAGCTCCTGATTACCAGCGGCCATTGCGACCTCAGCAGTGCGAAGCATGGACTTCACAGTCTTGTCGCGGCGGGTCGCAGTGGCCTCGGTAACGCTGACGACCACCTTGTATCGACCGCGGCTGAAGTCATTCTTCATGCCCGACACGCCGGTCTTCTTGTCCGTCACCGGCTGCTGAAGCACGGCGATCCCGTCGTCGCCGTCCTCTGTCATCGTCTCGACTTCGCGCTCCGGCTCCCAATACACGTCAGAGCACATGCTGAGGTATATCTCGCCCTCGCGCTGGACGGACTGGCGCATGTTGTCGAGGTAGATGCCCGACCGCGCATCGACCCGCGTGGCGGCAAGCTGCATCGCCTCTTCGGAGGTGTTGGCCTTTGCGGTGTCTGAACCGTCCTGCTGGTCTTCGATGAGGTCGCCACCGGCAAGCTGGATCAGCGCAGCATCGGAGGCAGACGGAGAAGCCGCAGGAATTACGCCGATCGGGCCAGCGGAAATCACTGTCCCGTCCGCGTTCGTGAGGGGTTCGACGAGGGCGTATGGATGGCGCTCAACGACCTGCTTTGCCCACAAGTCTTGAAGCTTCTTCGGAAGCTGCGATGCCGCGAAGATCGGAAGGTCACGCGGCGACATAGCCGAAGTCTCGGCCAGTCGGCTCACAAGCTGATTATACAACTTCTGGCTGTCCATCTTGTCCTGGACGTAGCCGCTGAACCGCTCGATGCCGTCAACGTACCAGCGCTTGCCATAGACCGGTACCACAGGAATGCAGTCGCCGGAGATATAACCCGGACCCTTCAGCACCTCTTGGCCCGAGAGAACCGCCTTCTTGATACGACGGCGCTGGCCTGAGCGAGTGGCGAGCGTCCAGCCCTTGGCCTTCAGATCCTCGACCTCTTCCGGCTCGATCTCGCTCTTCCACCAGCGCTGTTCTTCGCCAGACAGGGAATGCGTGAAGATCAGCAGCCGGTCGCTCTTGTCTTCAACCTCATAATATTCCGCCACGATAACGACATCGGGCGTGTACCAGTCGAAAGCCCCAACCTCGCGCGTCGTGCCCTCAGGCCAGCTCGTCAGCTTGTCGTCATACTCATCTTCGAACGACGCCACGCTCTTGGCCGTAAGCACAAAGCAGTAGCGAGCATCCGACTTGTCGTAGAGCTTGCTGTCAGGGTCGAAGAACACGCGTTGATCGGCATCGACAATAACCAGTCCGGGGTTGATGCGCTGGTGGTCGTTGTCTTTGTCGTAA
>Ga0190275_10004015_pt1 | contig 10574 bp, 11 predicted proteins | sample Popmic550T_FD_133745 | JGI IMG/M metagenome (GOLD analysis project Ga0190275, IMG submission 133745) | Populus adjacent soil microbial communities from riparian zone of Yellowstone River, Montana, USA - 550 T | ecosystem: Environmental > Terrestrial > Soil > Riparian zone > Trees stand | place...
CATCCACCGCCTCAGACGGCACACCCGCCGACACCACCGACCCGACCGACTCCACCTTCACCGACACGCTCTCCCACCTTCACTCACACCACCACAACCGCGGACCCAACCACTACCCAACAACCGCCCACCACAACAAAGACACCCACCTGAATACGAAACCATAGCCGCCTGGATGCGAATCAGAGCCGGTTGATAGTGCCTCGCCGGTAGCCGCGGCCTGGATACGAACCTCTGTGCTACATGGAGATACCGCCGTCGACGGGCAGGATCACGCCGGTGATGTAGCTGGCCTCGTCCGACGCCAGGAATGCGACCGCATCGGCCATTTCGCGAGGTTCGGCGAAGCGCTTGAGGGGGATCTCCGCCGTAAGCCGCTCCCGCGTCGCGGCAGGGATCGATGCGATCATGCGGGTCTCGGCGTTCGGCGAGATGGCGTTGACAGTGACGCCGAATCCGGCGAGCTCCTTGGCTGCGGTCTTGGTGAAACCGATGATCCCCGCCTTGGCAGCGCCATAGTTGGCCTGCCCGAAGTTGCCGCGCAGGCCCGTGTAGGACGTCACGTTGATGACGCGACCGAAAGCCTGGGAGCGGAAATGCGGAACCGCGGCGCGGGTCATCTTGAAGGTTCCTGCGAGATGCACCGCGATGACCGACTCCCAGTCTGCATCGCTAATCTTCCATAGGACCGCGTCTCGCAGAATACCTGCATTGTTGACGACAATGTCGACCCGACCGGTATCGCGAACCATCTGTGCGATAGCGGATTCGGCGTCCTCAGTCGAGCTGACATTACCGACGATTGCGGTCGCACCAAGCTCGTCGGCGGCACGGTTGACCTCGTCGGCATCTGGGTCCATGAGGTAGACCGCGGCGCGCGCCTCGACGAACAGCCGCGCAACCTCCTTGCCGATACCGCGCGCGGACCCGGTCACCACGACCGTCCGCCCGTCGAAGGCGTAACTGATGTTGCTCATGAGGTTTCCTCCTTGGTTAGCCGAATCTTGTTCACCTGCCAGCGCGGTCACCGGACCTTCGAATAAAGGTCTGGATACAACGGTCCTTGGCCTGCGCGTTCTGATTCCAGCCGGGCAATCTCTAGTCGACGATGAGCCACTCGTACAGCCGGGAGCCCAGCATCGGTAGCAGTTTCCGCTGCACGGCGGTCCTACTCGTTGGCGATTTCCACCTCCGGCTGGGTAACATCCTCATCGATTGCCGTGACCGGCATCAGGTAGGTCAGAATCTCGGCGACGCAGACCGGTTTGCTCCCGCCTTCGCGCTCGACCGCAACCACGACGGTGCTGAGGTATCCGTCTCGGAACGGTTCCACAGAGGCGAGCTCGACACCGGCACGCAGCCGGCTGGGCACGGGTACCGGAGCGGGAAACCTGACCTTGTTGCAGCCGTAGTTGATCTGCATCGCGAGACCGTCGACGCGGTACGCCTGCCACATCATCTCCGACATCAGCGACAACGTGAGGTAGCCGTGCGCGATCGTCGAGCCGAAGGGGCCCTGGACAGCACGTTCGGGATCGATGTGGATCCACTGATGGTCGTCGGTGGCGTCGGCGAACATGTTCACCCGGGCCTGATCCACGTCGATCCAGTTCGAATGACCGAGGTGGGTGCCGACCGAAGCGGTAAGTTCGGCGACCCCGTGGAAGATTTTCATGGCAAACCCTTCGGGAGGTAATGTCCGTCGATGAGCGGGCTGGCGGTCGCGGCGGCCTTCGCACTTTCTGCCTCAAGGCAATCGCTTGAGAACCATGGCCCTGCCTTGGCCGTCACCGACGCACATGGCCGCCGCGCCGAACTGCTTGTCCAGATGCAGGAAGGAGTTGATGATAGGGGGAGATCCTCCCTCCCATCTCCGGAATGGATGCCTACGGCGACCGCATCGCCATGTGACTTGACCTTGTTGATCGGAAACGGCAATCTGCAGGTGCCAATCAGCGCTTGCACTGCGAACGCCTCGTTGATCTCGAACAGGTCCCTATCCGCCAGCATCGCCTCGCCAGGCCGGTGACTCTTAGTCCCCTGAGAGTCCAGTGACCGTGGTCGACCCGATGCGCGCGAGCGGGTGATGCCCGGGTCGGCGGCCCAGGTGTTACTTATGATCAGCGGGCAGGCGTTCCGAGCCGTGACGGTAACGTCCGGCGGAACGCTGGCTTTAACGTCGTCGGCGGCTCCCAGGTGATCTCGGCAACTGCCGTCAAGACCCGGGGGTACGGATCGCGCAGAAGTATTCTGCGCCAGACGATTCAGGCCCCGCATGTTGGTCCATCCGTCAATCAGCCCGCCGCTGCCTGCGTCGCCTTTACTTCGCGGCGGCCGCGGCTGCGCTTCACGAACAGGGAGGTCGTAAGGGCCAGAATCAACGCAGCACCGAAGAAGATGTTCGTGATCCAAATATCCGCCCCGGCCAGCTGCAGGCCTTGGATACCAGTGCCCAGCAGGACGATCGCAAGAACGGTACCCCACACGTTGAAGCGACCGGGCTTGATCTGTGTCGTTCCGAGGAAGGCCGCAGAGAACGCCGGCAGCAGATACTCCGGACCGACCGTCTGGCTGACGCTGTTCAGCGACGACGCGAGCAGGACACCGGCAAGGGCCGCAATCGTGCTGCAGCTGACCAGGCTCCAGAACCGGAACCTCCGGATTCGAACCCCGGAGAGGCGGGCCGCATCCGGATTAGCTCCCGTCGCATAGGCGCGTCTACCGATCGGCGTGTGCTCCAACACGTACCACACGATGACCGCGAGAATGAGCATGTACACCGCCATCATGGGGACACCCAGGATGGATCCGGTGGTTAGACCGGTCAGTGAGGACGAAAAGGGGCCAATGAACTCCCCACTGGCAAGGACGGCTGCGAGACCGGTCAATAGCGATGTCGTGCCAAGGGTGGTGATCAAACTGTCCAGGCCGAGAATACCGCATAGGAACCCGTTGAAAACTCCGACACAGGCGCCGACGACCAGGGTAATTATGATCGCAGGGACAAGCCCGAGGCCCCCGCGCGTCAACAAAATTCCGCACACCAGTGAACAGAATCCCATCGTCTGAGCCACCGACAGGTCAAACATTCCGGTAGCAAGGGGGGTTAGAACCGCCAGTGCAAGGATCCCCGTGAATGCCTGACTGATGAGGATCGTCTTCCAGGTGACCGACGTGAGGAAGGTGTCAGGCACCCAAATGGCAAAAATCAAGAATATGACTGCTAAGGCGTAAACACCCGAGAATCGGCCAAGCTGCAGGTGCTCCAACAACCCGGAGGCCGCGCGTGGCTCGGGCGCGCGCCGCGGCGTGGCATTCGTCGTAGCGTCATCAGTTCCCGTGCTCATGCCGGTGCTCCCTCATCGTTAATATCATCGCTTCCTGACGAGCCGGGGGGCCGAAGGGCTTCACCCAGCAGCCTGTCTGGCGTCAACTGTGTCCCGCTGAGAACGGCGCCCACACGACCTCCACGAATGACGTATACGCGATCGCAAACGGCGCAGGCCTCTTCCAAGTCCGACGTTGCCATCAACACCGCTGTCCCTCCGCGTGCTGCTTCACTGAGCAGTCTGTAAATTGCGCTTCTGCTACCAACGTCGACGCCGGCCGTTGGCTCCTCTAAAAGCAACGCCTTGGCACCGGTTCGAAGCCACCGCGCGATCATGATTTTCTGCTGGTTTCCTCCGCTGAGAGATGAGATTGTCGCCTCGGGATCGTTCGGCTTCACCTCACACTGCGTCAGGAATGGGGTCACATCTTTTGCCTCCCGACGGCGCCCCAGCCAACGCAGGAGCCCACGGCCGCGAACCTTCGGCAGGGTCACGTTCTCGCGCAGTGTCCAGAGACCGATCACGCCAAGACGCTTGCGATCGCCGGGCACGAACGCCAGCCCGCTTCGTATGCCGTCCCACGGTGAATCTGGGGCGATCACTTCGCCCATCAAGCGTATCTCGCCGGCATCTCGATGCTGGGAACCAAAGATCAAATGTGGGATTTCCTCACTGCCGGAGCCTGCGAGACCAACGATGCCCACGATTTCGCCCTCCTTCACCATTCCGGTGAAGTCCTTGAGGGTGCCGCCACGGAGTCCCTTCAGCTCCAACAGACTTTCAGCACCCGCAGTTGGTGGATCCGGGTAAAATGCGTCCAATGGACGCCCAAGGATTAACTCGATAAGGCTATCGTTGTTTAACTCGCCAACGTCCCGGGTCGCCACCTTGAAACCGTCGCGCAGCACGGTGACTCGGTCCGCTAGTTCGAACACCTCGTGCAGACGGTGGGTTACGTAAAGCAGCGTCCCGCCACGCGCTTTGATCTCTCGCAACAGGACGAAGAGGTGATCTTTATCCCGCTCGGACAGTGACGCCGTCGGCTCATCCAGGACCAGGATCCCGCGCGCCGCATCACCATAATGCAGAGCACGCACGATCGCCGTCATAGTTTGACTCGCCGCGTTCAGCGCCGCCAAGTCCTTGCTGACGTCGATGTCGACGTCGTACTCGGTGAAGACCTTCCGCGCACGCTGTCGTTCCTTGCGCTCAGAGAGCCACCACCGTCCGCCGTACGACTCCCCGAGCGCAAGGTTGTCGACGACTGACATCGAATCGATGAGCGCTAGGTCTTGATGGATGAACCGCAGCCCGTGTTGATGTGCATCAACGGCCGAGCCCAAGTCCATCGGCTCACCATCGATCAACGCAGATCCAGTATCAGGCGAGTGGTACCCAGCCAGGACCTTGATCAGCGTGGATTTTCCGGATCCGTTCTGGCCCAACAGGCAGTGAATTTCGCCTGCACGCAGGTCCAGGGACACCCCGTCGAGCGCCCGCTGCCCTTGGAAGGTCTTCGTCAGACCTTCCAAGACCATCTTTGAGTTGGCAGTCACTGTCGTCGTCGTCATGGCATCGACCTGACCTTCAGATGCTTCGGAGCCGGGCTCATCTACTTCTGCCAGGCAGTCTTGTAGATGTCCTCGTAGTTCGAGGGATCCACCAGACTGATATCGGCATTGCTCTGATCGATCACTCGCAGGCTCTGAATGGGAGCAAATGGATCTACCTCTACCCCCTCCGCCGCTCGGGCTGCGGCGTCCACCGCCCGCCAATAAAGGGAATGAAATTCGCCAGCCGCGTACGCAAGGACCTGTCCGTCCTTGACCGCAGCTACGTCGGCCTCGTTCTGCGGGTACATCCCGACGATCTTGACCTGAGATCCAAGACCGGCGTTATTGAGCGCCGTGGCGGGCTGAAGCTGCGAGGTCACAAGAAGGTATTTCACGCTCGGATTCCGTTGCAAAAAGCTTACGATTCTAGCGGCATTATCCGCCGGCGGTGCACTTACCTTTTGTTCGATCTCCATGACCTGAGACCCGTCACCGTTCTTGGCGACCTCCGCCTTGATGCCGTCCGCTTCGGCCTGCAGGGCCGAAATGTTCGGATCGAACGCGACAGCAATGTCGGTCTTGCCGCCTGCGTCCGCCAAAGCGATATTCGCCGCTAAGGCACCTAGCGCGTGTAGGGAATCCTCGCATTGGATGCAAGCGGTGTAGGCCGGCCGGGCCGTGCCAGAGATTTGCACGAACTTGATCCCTTCGCTGACCCCGCTCTCAATTTGTGATTGAAAGGAGTCCTCGGGAAAAACCGGAGTAATCAAGATGACGTCCGGTTTGGCTGCGATCGCCGCAGCGAGCGCCCGCTGTACATCCGCCGGCCCCTTGGCGAGGTCGAAGGGGATCTCCTCGAACCGCCAGCCGAGGACATCCATCACCGGCTTCATGGCGCCAGGAGCGCACGAGGGGATTGTGCAATTCACCTGGATCGCGTAGGTCGAGCTCGCGGGCGCGCTGGGAAGCGGGCTCACGACCAACGCCGGATTCGCAGTGAACTCCTTGACCTGCGCCTGGGCGTCAGCGATACCGCCACTGGATGACGTTCCCGACCCCGCGCTACTCCCAGCGAGACCACTACTGCCACTGGATGACGGTTCAGCCGCCGAGCTACTCCCAGTGGAACCACTACTTCCGCAACCCGCAGTGACAGTTGCCACCGCAACGATTGCCATCGCGACTAATGCCACGCGCTTCCAGGTGTTTCTCATGTGCACCGGTCTGTCTCCTTTGATCCGAACGGTCGACGTTGTTTGCAGCACTCGCTCACCCCAACGGGCGGGTTCGCGGGTCTGTTGAGGCTGAGCCAAATGGACTGCTGTAGGAATTGGAACCGAATCCAACGAGCCGGACTTCGGCCGCAAGTTGAAGCTGCTCATGTGGCCGTCGTCACGCGTGTGACAGGACCGTACCGGACTTTTGGATACGATGTCAATGAGTTCTTGGATGCGAATCCAAGGGGCGCTTGAACCATGTCGCGGCGGGCCGAACGGGCATATCTAAGAGCCGTCAGTTGAGTTCCCGCGGGACGTTCTCAATCAGCGGACGAGAGTCATGGCAGGCCAGAATCCTGGCGTGCCATGTGAGCGAGCCCCTCCAATTGCGGAGCCGTCTTTGCCAAGGTGTCGGCACCCGTAGTGGCCGCGCCATCGCGCAAAGTGGCAGTCCGCTTTGGCATAGCGCGAGAGCCTGCGCAACTCGATCGCGAGCAGCCGAATCTCGACGGGAGATCAGCGCGCATCTCCGCGCTTGCGGGGCAAGCGCGCATCTCCGCGCTTGCGGGGCGCGATCAGTCCACTACGCGATCAGGCCGCCAACGGTCGGCAGGTCGCGCTAGCCCGGGACGCCACGAAGCCAATCTGTTGCAATGGCTCCTACGCCTCAGGCAGGAACTCGGAGACAATGGCCCCACATGCAACATGTCCTCCACTCGCGAAAGTCGACTTGCACTCCCTCACCCTCGAGCTTGACGGCCAGATTGCTTGAGTCGGCCCGCAGTACCTCCCCACCCCCCACCAGCAGCAGACAGGGCGGCGGGAGAATTGACCGCAGTGGGGAACGTGGCAGGTGCATCACCCGGCCCGCGCCCAGCCAAAATCGAACGCCACACAGGTTGACGGCCCCGTGGCGCGAGACGATCGAGTCGACGTGGGCCCGCTCGTCGTAGCTGGCGTTCATCAAGTTGAGTCGATCAGCGCCGAAACGAGCACGATGCACGCCGGCAACGGGCCACCGCCAACTGTGCACGCCGGCTTCGGCACCGCCAACCGGGCACGCCATCGGTAACGTTTCCCACGATCGCGTTACAAAGTAGCTACGATCTAGCTTTAGCGGGTCGGGTCGTATGCCGAAGCAAATGCCTGACCAGGCTTGCGGACTTGTGGCATTCCGATTCCGCGTTGGGTCAAGTCCTGTAGTACCTCGTCTGGAGTGCTTCGATAAGGGCTGACGACAGCTTCCGACTTAGCAAGTCCCACGCTGCGCCGAAGATCTACCATGGCTTCGGCAAACTTGATCATGGCCGGCAGGGGCGTCACGACGGGCACACCGGTGTTTGCCACCTCGTTGTATCCGACTTTGGACAGCGCCGTCCCATAGGGCATGCAACCGCAGATGACGACGTCAGCCCCGTCACGCACGCATTCCAAGGCATACTTCTCGAATACATCGATCAAACGGTCGGGCCGGCCGTCGTAGGCGTCGACCAAGAGTGAGGCTAAGGGAGGCGCGAACGGCCGCACGGGCTTAGTCCTGATTGCCCGGCTCTCCCAGCCCAAAACTCGCATATTCTGCTCTACTACATTATGGCCGTACACTGGACCATGGGTATAGATATCTTCGGTTGCATAGGTCACGACGGCGAACTTCGCCCCTAGGAGTTGCGCCACCATCATTGCGGATTCCGCCGGGCCTACAACAGGCATGCTCACCGCTTGTCGTGCATCTTGCAGGAAGAACTCTCCGTAGCAGACCCCCGGAAACGCGGCGTCGAAACCATCGATCTCGGCTTGCTTGACCCTTTCCAGCATTTCCACGGCGAGAAGCGCGCGGTTGTAACGCATATAGGGCGGGAAGTGCTTTCCGGCCGCCTCGGTCGGGAAATCCATGACGATCTCCGTCGTCGGCCGCGCAACGCTATGCGCAAACTCAAGCATGTTTTTCAGTATCAGTTTTTTCTCCTCGCCCGAACTGGCGCCCCCTGTCTGCTCGAAGGACGAGTCATATTGCCAAAGTATTTTCGTTTCCATGTCGTGAATCTCCGTAACCGAATCGGGTAGCATACTGGACTGTCGAGCGAGCACTGCGCTCCTTAACTCTGGAAGTGCTCTGATATCAGATCCGAGAGAACATCCTTATTGCGTCCGGTCGATACACCGGCCGGTCGCGAGTTCGCCGCCCATCCGAAATAGGCGTGCTTGACTGACATCGACGAGCGCTTTAGATGTATCCCTCCCGGCGGTTCCGGGCCTGCGATGGCTATCAGGCGGCTGCCCGATTGATGCCCAGCGCTTCCGCGAGGTCTTGATATGACTTGACGGAAGGCTGATCTGCACCCGCCAGCAGTTGGATGGCGACGTGGTCGGCGCCGGCTGAGAGATGTCCGCCCAGCAGTTCCGCGACGCGGGCCGGAGTACCCTGCAAGACGAGATCGTCTATGAGGCGGTCACTTCCCCCGTTACGAAGTTCGTGTTCTGGGTACCCGAGCGCCACGAGGTTTTTCCGGTAGTTCAGCCGTTGCAAATAAGGATCGTCGACGGCTGGCCGTGCGACCGATCGGGTGATGTCTTGGTCGGATCCTAGGACGACCTTCTGTTCAGGAGCTAGGAGTGGGACCGGCCCAAGAAGGTCCCGGGCAGTCTTCGTGTGGGATGGCGTGGTGAGGTAAGGGTGCGCGCCCAGCGACCTGCGGCCGGACAGTCGCACCATGTCGTTGCCCAGGGCGGCGAGAATTCGTCGTGCCTGAGGGACGCCGGCGGCGTCCAAGCGGTCCAGGTAGTGCTTCACCGCGGTGTAGGGCTTCTCGTAGACGGTCTGATTGGACTCGCGATGCCCAGCACCAACCCCCAGTAGGAACCTGCCGGGGTAGCGTTCATCAAGCCGGTGGAAGGCCTGACCCACGACGTCGGGATCGGTGGACCATACATTGACAATTCCGGTCGCCACGACGACCGTACTCGTCGCCTTGAGCATCTCCTCTGCAACGAGTAGTTCGCTGTCCTTTGAGCCTCCGATCCACAGCGCCCCGTAGCCCAGTGCCTCCAGTTCTTTCGCCAATGTCGGAGACCAGGTGTTCTCGACCTTCCACACCCCATAGCGCTTCACTTGATCCTTCACGATGCTCCTCGGCTCGTCTGATAAACGGGGTGGAATGCCAAGCGCGGCTCAGGAGGCATTCGCTGAGCCATCGATTTGCCATTCCGGCAACAAATGAGGTGCAATCTTCGCGGCCTGTTGAGGGCCTACCAGGAGATGATTGAGCGCGATGCGTGAATTTGCATTGAGACGGGCGAAGATGCCGTCTTTGGGGATCACGTCAGAACCAGCCCACAGCGAGGCTGTCGATACGATGTCAGCGAGCGATCGATGAAGATGCAGGCTCGCCTGCTCGATGCGCACGGCGTGCAGCTCGGTCAGACGTCCCTCGGAAGTGGCATCCCACAACTCCCGGTACACGTCGAGAACGAAGGCGCGGGCCGCTTGATATTCCGACTCGATGCGGACGAAGTCGGCCTGAAACATCGGATACTGGTCCACGGCGGGCACGTCTCCCCGGCGCCGGCCCCGGGTAGATTTAGCCAGCTCCTCGATCGTTCGCTTCGCCAGCCCTAGGCCAACGCTTGCGTGGAGCAGAGTTGCAACAGGGCCGAAACCCTGCGCAAAGGCTGGCTCGTCAAGGAACGAGATCTGCGATTTTGCGCCCATCCACTTCTCGTCAAGTACATGCTCTTTGACCCGGTAGGAACCCGAACCGGTGCCCGCCAGACCGGATGGGTTCCAATCGTGGAGCCACTCGACGTTGGACCGATCCACCCAGACGAAGCCGACGGCCGGGCCGCCGTCGTCACCGACCATCCTCTCGTCGTTGTCATCGACCAGGGCCACCCGAGCCACCACTCGGTTTGCGTGCTGCGAACCCGAGCCGAAGGGAATCGGGCCAGATCGCACGAGGTACCCGCCATCGACCCGCTTCGCCGTGGCGACAGGCACACCGGGCGCACCGAAGCCACACGCGATGCCGTCTCCGTTCGGCCCGAGTAGCTCCCGGAAGGCCTCTTCTTTCAGAAGCATCCCTGGGAACAACGTGCCAGTCTGGTGGTTGCAGTACACCCACCCCGCCGCGGCGTCCTGGCGGGCGATCTCCTCCGCGATCGCAATGTAGGTAACGTCGTCCACACCCCCACCCCCGAGATGCTTTGGCAGCAACACCCCATAGAGACCAGCATCTTTCCAGGCCTGAACAACTTTGGGCGTAATGACGGAGTCCTTGTTTGCCTGCAGCACCTCGGACTCAACAAGCGGTGCGAGGGATCGCGCGACGTCGACCCACTTGCGTGATGCGTCGGATCGCAAGCGATGGGCCTCGCGGGTAGGTACATCAGTTTTCGTCGCCATGGTGCGGACCTCCGTAGGGCGGGATCTGTATTGCGTGAGCGGATCCGTGAGGGCACTGAGTCGGTACCCGAACGGA
>Ga0190275_10004016_pt1 | contig 10574 bp, 5 predicted proteins | sample Popmic550T_FD_133745 | JGI IMG/M metagenome (GOLD analysis project Ga0190275, IMG submission 133745) | Populus adjacent soil microbial communities from riparian zone of Yellowstone River, Montana, USA - 550 T | ecosystem: Environmental > Terrestrial > Soil > Riparian zone > Trees stand | place...
ACCGGGTGGCGATCCTGGTGGCGATCCTGGCGCTGATGTTGACGGCGGTGTTGCCCTCGCGGCCGCTGCGGCGAGGCCCCTTGCCCTCGCCGCCCGCGGAGTAGATCAGCGGTCCGATGACTTCACGTTCCCCGCGCCTGCGGGGGGAGCGCCAGGCACGGGCGGCCTGCCCAGCGAGGGCGGCGCGGTCAACGAGGGCGCCGTGGGGGGCGCGGAGGGGCGAACCAGCAAGCCGGGCATCTCTGCCATCACATACGTCATCCACGCCACGGCGGCCGTGCTCTTCGCCAGCGCCTCCGGCTCCACCTTGTCGAGCGTGTCCGCGTGGGTATGGTGCACATCGAAGTACCGGCTGGCGTCCGTCCTCACGCCGAACATGGGCACGCGTGCTGGGACGAGCGGCGACAGGTCCGCCCCACCTGCTTCTCCCGGCAAGATCGTCCCCGCGCTCAGCGCCACGAGCGGGCTCAGCCATGGCCGCACCAGCTCGGGGGCGCCCTCCCCCGCGCGGAGCTGCACTCCCAGGGGCCGCCCACCGCCCGAGTCCATTTCCATCGCGGCCACATGGCGCGGCAGCTCTGCGGCATGCGCCTGGGCATAGGCCCGGGCCCCACGCAGCCCGTTCTCCTCGTTCATGAAGAGGACCACGCGGACCGTGCGCCGAGGCGCGGGCTTCTGCCGTGCGAGCAGCCGCGCGGCCTCCATCACCATCACCACACCTGCCCCGTCATCATGAGCGCCCGTGCCCACGTCCCACGAGTCCAGGTGGGCGCCGATCAGGACAATCTCCCCGGGCCTCTCGCGGCCCCTCACCTCGGCCACCACATTGAAGGAGTCGACCTCCGGGAGCTCCTTGCATCCGAGCACCAGACGCACCCGGACCGGGCCCCCCTCCGCCAGCAGGCGGTGCAGGAGCCCGGCATCCTCGACGGTGACGGAGGCGGCGGGAATGGGCGTGACGCCATCCTCGAAGCGAGTGGAGCCCGTGTGGGGCGTGCTCAGGGATGCAGTGGCCAGTGATCGCACCAACGCTCCCGCCGCACCGGCCTTGGCTGCTACCGAGGGCCCTCGTCCGCGCAGCGCGGCGAACCGCCCGTAGTCCTCAGCCACCTTCATGTCATGACTGAAGAAGACGATGCGGCCCTTCACGCGATCGCCAAGCGCCGCCAGCTCCTCGAGCGAGGACACCTCTACCACCTCGGCGGTGATGCCCTCGGGAGGAGTGGCCGCGCTGCCGCCCAGCGCCATCACCTGGAGCGGCCGGCCTCGGAACCGCTCGGAGGTGAGCAGCTCGGCGCGCTCCTCACCGCGAACCCAGTGTGGCACCTTCACGGGCTCGAGCCAGGCCTTCACACCATCGGCCTTGAAGGAGCGCAGGGCCCACTGCACGGCGGCCTCGGCGCCTTCGGAGCCAGACAGGCGCGGGCCGATGCCATCCGTGAGTTCGGTCAGGCGCGCCCAGGCATGACCCTCGGTGAGCGCAGGACCTACGAGCCGCTCGGCCGCCTGGAGCTGGGCCGCCGTGGGTCCCGCCATCTTCGCAGCCTGGGAAGGCACATTGCTCGCGGTACTGGCCTTGGGAGCCGGAGTCGCGGCGAGCAGGCTGAACATCAACACGGGGGACAGGATGAGAGGAGTCGCAGGCACGAGGACGCTCCGGAAGAGGCACGCACTCTCCGGTCTCGGGAGAGTCCTCGCAAGCGTTTCCGCTACCGCTTGGAGCGAGGCTTGAGGACTTTCACGCTCCGGCCGTGCTTGCCCGCTTTGCGAGCCGCAGGCTTCCGGGTGGGCCCTGGTTCGAAGAGCTCCTGGACAGACTCCACCGTCACCGCCCTGCGCAGCCAGAGCTTGAGCTGCGAGGAGTCCGTGCAGGCCAGGATTTGCTTGCGGGCTGCAGCGCCTACCTTGATGCCGCGGGCATCGAGCACCTCGAACAGGGCTGCCAGCTCACCCTCTTGGCGCCCCTCTTGGCGCCCCTCTTGGCGCCCCTCCTGGCGCCCTTCCTGGCGCCCCTCCTGGCGCCTCTGCTCAAGCTGGGCCACATGCTTGCGCACGAACTCAGTTTGGTACTCGTAGTTGCCACTCTGCATCAGCGCCTCCCAGGTTCTGCGGGCCGCCTCGCTCAGCGCGGACAGGGTCAGGTCAACGTAGAGGTTGAGGCGCTCGGCATCAAGGCCTCCTACCGCCGCCATGACCGCCTTGGCGATGACCGAGCCTACCTCTTCTTTCCCGTGTGCCATGGCCGACAGCACCGCCAGTTCAGGGTCCCGGCGCGCCCTCTGCTCGTCGGTAATGACGGGGATCGCCCCCGGCCCAGCCACCAGCGGCTGGAGCACGAAGCCGGGATGTCCCAAGTCAATGGGCTGAGCGCACCACCGGGCCACTGCGGCGTCCGGAGCCACCACGAGCAGGGCGGTGGGACAACCCACCCGTGATCGCAGGCTCGTGAGGTACAGCGGCCATGTCTTGCGCTTGTCCTCATCCCGCGAGAGCTGCACCTCCACGACAATGGCGAAGACGGGCTTGCCCTCCAGAAGCAGCACCACCAGGTCCGCGCGGTACTCGGTGGGAACCACCTCGGTGAGCTCGGCAGACTCCACCCGCGCCTCGGACCAGGCCGGCAGCTGGAGGCCGAGCGCGTCGCGCAGCAGCTCGGGCGCCAGGGTGGGGCGATTGCGGAACAGAAGCAAGAGTCCTTCGTGCTGCATGGAAGCCATGGCGCGGCACCCTACGCGAGGGGTCTGACGCCCACAGGCCCCCATGCTGGGTTGGCTTCACTCAGTCCTGTTCCGTGGTGACCGTCGACCCGGGTGCCCAGGTCTCGCCACCCTCGCGCTCGAAGAAGAACTTCGCGCGCTCACGGGGAGCGTTGCCCACCTCGTTCATCGTCCCCGAATCGAAGAGCCGCCCGTTCACCATCGTGTAGCGCACCGACGCGGAGTTGCGCAGGTCCTCCAGCGGGTTCTTGTCCAGGACGATCAGGTCCGCCAGCTTCCCCTGTTCCAGCGAGCCGATGTTCCGATCCAGCCCCAGGTACTGCGCTCCTGCCAGGGTCCCCGCCCGCAGTGCCTGCAGCGGCTTCATCCCGCCCTGGCCGAACATCCACAGCTCCCAGTGCACTCCCAGGCCCTCGCGCTGCCCATGCGCCCCCAGCTGCACGCTCACCCCCACGTCATTCAGCTCCCGCGCTGCCCGGGCCACGTTGATGTGGTTGAACTCCTCGTCCGGCGCCAGCGTCCGGCGCCGGCTGCGTGAGTCGACCACCCTGCGCGGCACGAAGGACATCAGCCGTGAGTCCTCCCAGACGTTCGTCTTCTGGTACCAGTACTCCTCGCCCCACAGCCCGCCGTACGCGACGATCAGCGTCGGCGTATAGCCCGACTTGCTCTTGCTCCAGAGCTGCTTCACATCCGCGTAGATGCGCGCCACCGGCAGCGCGTGCTCCACGCCCGTGTGCCCATCCACCACCATCGCCAGGTTGTGATGGATGAGCGAGCCACCCTCCGGCACCACCATCATCTGCAGCTCGCGCGCCGCCTGGAGCACCTTCTGCCGCTGATCCCGCCGCGGCTGGTTGTAGCTCTTCACGCTGAAGGCCCCCACCGCCTTCATCCGCCGCAGGTGAGAGCGCGCATCCTCCAAAGTCTCGACGGGCGCCTTGTACCCCACGCCCTGCGCGCCATAGAGGATGGTGCCCGTGGAGAAGATGCGCGGCGCGACGATACGCCCCGCCTTCGCCAGCTCGCTCGCGGCGAAGATCTCGGCCGTCGCGTTCGACGGGTCGTGCAGCGTCGTCACCCCGTACGCCAGCGACGAGAAATTCACCCAGCTCTGCTCCGGGAGGATGCCGTCCGACCCCATCTGCCCATGCCAGTGCACGTCCACGAACCCCGGCATCACCGTCTTCCCGCGCACGTCGATGACCTTCGCGCCCTCGGGCACCTTCACCTCTCCCAGCTTGCCCACCGTGACGATGCGGTTGCCGCGCACCACCACCACACCCTCCTCAACCACTTCCTCCCCACGCATGGTGATGACACGCCCGCCCACCAACGCCACTGCGCCCGGGGGCACCGCCGTGGGCAGCTCGAAGCTGATGTTCACACCCTTGTCCGGCACCTCGGGCAGCTTCTCGGGCGCACCCTCCACGAAGCGGAACGCCTCGCGCAGCTCGCGCATGAACAGCTCGGGCCCCAGCGCCCAGTACAGCCGCTTCGAGTCCCCGGACCAGTGCAGGTACTCGCCCGCATCCTTGGACACCTTCGCCACCGGCAACACCTTGCTGTCCTTGCTCACCGGCACCGCCTTCGCACCCCGCGGCAGCGGCATGAGGTACGCGTTGAAGCTCTCCCGGAACGCCACCCACCGGTCATCCGGCGACACGCGGAACCCCGCCACCTCGGCGCTCGTGAGGTGCGTCCGCTGGTGGCCCCCATCCAGACCGATGCTGCGCAGCTCGCGCTTGTCCTCCTTCTCGCCCCCCTCCACCGCCAGGTAGTACACCCGGTCCGAGCCCGCTCCGAAGTGTGCCTGCGAGCCGTCCTTCACCAGCCGCCGCGGCTTTCCACCGTTGCGGCCGATGACATACAGCCCCTGCTCACGACTCCACTCGCCGGGCAGCAGGAACCCGCCGCCGCCTGCGGTGTAGACGATGAAGCGCCCATCGGGCGAGAACGCCGGCTCCTGGTAGAAGCCCGGCTGGGCACTCACCACCTGGCCCTCGCCGCCAGCCGCTGACACCACGCGGATGCTCCCGTACTTCTCGTCGTCCCACGTCGTGTAGACGATGGAGCGGCCGTCCCGAGAGAACGAGGGGGACATCTCGAAGTGATCCGTCTGCTTCGTCAGCCGGCGAGGTGCGCCTTTGGGCAGCTCGCGCACGTAGAGGTGCCCGAGCGCCTGGTACACCACGCGATCGCCCTTCGGCGACACCTGGACCCAGCGCAGCATCTTCGGCTGGAACTGCTCGGGGGCCACGTTCTGCGGGAAGCGGAGGGCCTCGGCGACGGCGCGCGTACTCTTGACTCGGAAGGGGATGGGCGTGACGCGCCGGGTGGCCACGTCGATGCGGCTCAGCTTGCCGCCCGCCCAGAAGACCAGGGACTTGCTGTCCGGCGTCCAGGCCATCACCGGGTACACGCCGTGGATGGCCCACGTCTCCTGCATGTCGCGATCGAGCCCGTCGAACAGCGGCCGCTCCGCGCCCGACACCACGTCCGCCACGAAGAGCGTCGTCTTTCCGCGCACACGCCGCACGAACGCCAGCTGCTTCCCATCCGGCGACGGCGTGGGCCGCACCGAGCCTCCAGGGCCGGTGATGAACGGGTCGATCTCGCGCGTCTCCATGTCCAGCCGCTGGATGACGTAGATCTGCCCGTTGGGGTCTTTGTTGTACTCGAAGAAGCGGCCCGGGGTGACGTCCTGGCTGAAGTAGACGTAGCGGCCGTCCGGGGAGAACACGGGCTCGCCCACGTCCTTCTGCTCGTTGGGGCGCTCGGTGAGCTGGACGCCCTCTCCACCCGAGCGGTGGTAGAGCCAGATCTCCCCCGCGCCGAGCGAGCGCTTCGAGGTGAAGTGCTTGCGCCCGAGCAGGTACTGCCCGTCCGGAGACCAGGCGGGGCTGTTGAGGAGCCGGAACTTCTCCTGCGTCACCGCCTGTGGATCCGAGCCGTCACGCCTCATCACCCAGAGGTTGTCCCCGCCGCCGCGATCGCTCGTGAAGGCAATGGACTTCCCATCCGGGCTGTAGCGCGGCTGCATGTCCCAGGCGATGCCGTGGGTGAGCTCCTGGGCCTCACCGCCGGTGATGGGCAGCGTGTAGAGGTCGCCCAGCAAGTCGAAGACGAGCTCATCCCCGCGGGGGCTCACGTCCACGCTCATCCACGTCCCCTCGGTGGCGTCGATGGCCACCTCCGTGGAGGGAGCGTTCGGAGCGTTCACGTTCCAGTCCGGCGTCCCCGCATCGGGAGAGCCAGGGGGAGGGGGCATGCCCGCATCCACCTGGGTGGCCTCGGCGGCTGTGCGGGCCGGATCCTTCTTCGGCGGAGGCTGGGGATCATGCCGGGTGGCGGGAGGCGTCTGCGCGCCAGCGGAGAGCATCACGCCAGAGAGCAGGAAGACGCAGCACAGCAGCGGCAACAGTCGATTCACGGAGTGTTCCTGAGGGTTCGAGCCGGGCGGATAGTAAGGGAACGAGCGGCGAAGCTCACCATTCCCAGCTCACGGTTCAAGCGTGGGCTGCCAGCACGGCCTCCGCCTCCCGGGCCCGCAGCGCGCCCGAGAGGAGCCCTGGGAGCAGGGCGTCACGCAGCGACTCGAACGTGCGGCTGGCGTCGAGCTCTGCCCACACACGCCGGTCGAATGGCAGGACCGTGGCGGCGAACGCGTCCTGCACGGCGCGCGACGGCACCAGGAAGTCCAGCGCTGCGAGCAGCGCGGTGTTCAGCGATGGCCGCGTCGAGCCCAGGGCCTGACGCTCCACACGCGAGAGGAAGAGGGGCTGCCGGTAGACCTGGGAGAGGTACCGGGGGTGCACAACCCCTTCCACCGGGACACGCGCTCGCAGCATCTGCCCGGAGATCATCCACCCGGCCTGATGCGCTGGGACGTAGGCCGATCTCCCCACCACCCCGATGCGTGTGAAGACGATGTCTCCCTCGCGCAGCCGGTAGCGCTCGAGCGTGGGGAGCTTGTGGACACCCACCCGTGGCAGGTCGCGCCCGCCAATGTGTCCCTCCTTCACGTCCGCCACCTGGACGAGCGGCACTCCCTCCTCTCGGTAGTCCGAAGCATGCAAGAGGCTGCCAAATGGCCCCGTCATCACGCAGTCCGTGCCAGGGAACAGCTCCCCCAGAGAGCTCCTGTGCCAGCCCATCGGCAGCACCTCTCCCAGCTCAGACGAGGTGAACGCCGAGGGAAACAGCTCCGCCAGCCCGGCCCGCAGCGGCTCCGGAAGGCGTGCCTCGGCCCGTGCGCGGGAGGGCTCGAAGTCCACGAACCACGACTGGAAGAGCGCCTGCGCCAGCGCCTCCAGCCCGTGGATGACCCTCCGCCCGGCATGGATCCGGTCGTCCAGCGCGCCCAGGAGCCTGGCAATGGCGTGCTGCTCGGCCAGGGGCGGCAGGGTGATGTGCATCCGCCGCTGATCCCTCAGGCTCACGTAGTCCGCCATGTCGGTCTGTCCCTTGACGGAGTGCACCTGCCGCGAGAACTCCTCGCCGTGCATCCAGTAGTAGAGGAACCGGCCGTCGAGCACCTGGGCATCACACGCCCGCCAGAAGCACAGCTGCGGCGAGTAGACGAACCGGGGCGTCTCCGGCTTCACGAACGCGAGGCGCCCCACGGTCCCCTTGGAGGTGAAGACGACGTCCCCGGGTTGAGAGACCCGCTCGCCGACCCGGGGCAGGTGCTCCTCGCGCAGGAAGGCGGCGTCCTCGAAGTGAAAGCCCTCGTCGATGTTGCCTGCCCGCGCGAAGGGCAGGCCCGGCCGGCCCAGCTCCAGGTTCCTCGCCCGGTAACCATCGCTGATCGCGAGCACGCCCGCTTCGAGGAGCTGCTCGATGGAGGCGCGCCTCCCTCCCTCAGCCCTCATGGACCAGCCTCCGCAGGCTCTCGCGGATCTCCTGCTCCAGGCGGTGCGTCTCCGCCACGTGGTGCTCCAGCTCGGAGACGAGCCGGGGCATCACCACCGAGAACGGCTCTCCCCCGCCCTCCTGCACGAGAGCACCCTCGCTCACGTAGCGTCCGGGAGTGAGCGTGTATCCGTAGGCGGCGATCTCCTCGCGAGTGACTGCGCGACAGAGCCCCGGAGTGTCCTCGTACCGTCCTGCTCCCAGGTCGCCTCGCCAGGCGTGGTACGTGGCCGCCACGCGCCGGAGGTCTGCCTCGGTGAGCTCACGGTGGCTCCGGTCCACCCGGCTCCCCAGCCCCCGAGCATCGATGAAGAGCACCTCTCCCGTCCGTGCGCGGCGCTGGCCGTGGCCGCCCTTGTCCCGCGCGAGGATCCACACACAAGCGGGAATCTGCGTCGCGTAGAAGAGCTGTCCCGGCAGCGCCACCATGCAGTCCACGAGATCCGCTTCAATGAGGGCCTGGCGGATCTCTCCCTCTCCGGCCTGGGTCGAGGACATGGAGCCATTGGCCAGCACGAAGCCCGCCACCCCTTGAGGCGACAGGTGGTGCACGAAGTGCTGCACCCACGCGAAGTTCGCATTGCCAGAGGGCGGTACGCCGTACTTCCACCGCGCATCCTCGCGCAGCCGCTCGCCGCCCCAGTCGCTCACGTTGAAGGGCGGGTTCGCCAGGATGAAGTCCGCCTTCAGGTCCGGATGCAGATCCCGGTGCAGGCTGTCCGCGGGCTCGGGGCCCAGGTCGTGGTCAATGCCCCGGATGGCCAGGTTCATCCGCGCCAGCCGCCACGTCGTCGGGTTGGACTCCTGTCCGTAGAGAGAGATGTCCCCCTTGTGCCCGCCGTGCTCCTCGAGGAACCGCTCGCTCTGCACGAACATCCCACCCGAGCCGCAGCATGGATCGAATACCCGCCCCTGGTACGGCGCCAGCATCTCCACCAGCAGCTTCACCACCGACTTCGGCGTGTAGAACTGGCCCCCGTTCTTCCCCTCGGCGCGGGCGAACTTCGCCAGGAAGTACTCGTAGACGCGGCCCAGGAGATCCCTGCCCCGCTGCTCCGGCTCACCCAGCCCGAGCGTGCCCACCAGCCCCACGAGCTCTCCCACCCGGCCAGGGTCCAGCGTCGGCCGAGCGTAGTCCTTGGGCAGCGCGCCCCTCAGGGCCGGGTTGTCCAGCTCGAGGGCCGCCATCGCCGCGTCCACCCGCTTGCCGATATCGGGCTGTCTCGCGTGGCGGGCCAGAGACTCCCAGCGCGCCTGCCTCGGCACCCAGAAGACCCGGGCCCTCCGGTACGCCAGCGGCTCCTCCAGCTCCTCGCGCCGGCCCTCCTCCGCGAGCAGCCGGGCGCGGTGCTCCTCGAAGGCATCGCCGATGTGCTTGAGGAAGACGAGCCCCAAGATGACGTGCTTGTACTCCGCCGCGTCCAGGTTGTTGCGCAGCTTGTCCGCTGTCTCCCAGAGCGTGTCTTCGAAGCTCAGCTCGCCGCGGTTCCCCATGGGGGCCGAACCCTAGAGCGCATTTCGGGATTCTCAAGCGGATCGCATGGCGCGCCGCATCAATCGGGTTTCCCCTTTCCTTGTTACAGCGCCGCTCTTGCCGCTTCTACAGGGTGGAATGCTCCTACCCATGGATCCATGGAGATCTCACACGCCTCAGCCAGGACGCGAGTCGCATGCTGGTGGACATCCGTGCGTTCCCGAGGGCCAGACTCCGCTCAGCATTGAACCCTCCTCGCTCGCTCCCTCACCGGCACATTGAATGCTTACACGGGGATGGTGCGCATCCACGAGGGAGCGCTGGGGGTAGGGCGTCCATGGGGCTGAGGGAGCTGAAGGAGACGGCGCATCAGCAGTTCGTGCGTGGGAAGTTCGCGCAGTGCGCGCACACGTACCAGCAGATCCTCCGTCTGGCGCCCAGGGACCCGAACCTCTACGTGCGGCATGCCGAGGCAAGCAAGCGTGCAGGAGATCGGCAGGGAGCCATCGCCTCGTACCGGACCGCGGCGGAGCTGCTGCTGGAGCTCGGCTGTGCTTCCCGCGCTCGTGGAGCACTCAAGGCGGCCCTCGAGTTGGACCCCAGGGATCCGTTCCTTCAGAACGACATCGCACGCCTGGAGCCGCACCACGAAGAGCTGTCCTCCTCCGGCCTCTCCGGGGAGCGTGACGGGCTGCCCCTGTTGCCGCCGCTGGAGCCCGGCCTGGCTCCGGTTCCGCCTCGCGTGGCTCCGCGCGTCATGAGGGCCACGCGCCATGAGGAGCTCTTGCGGACACCCGCGCTGCCGCCCATCCACCGGGCCTTGCCCTCCGCGCCGTCCGTGCCACCGCTTGGTCCCCCCGTCCTGCTGCCCGCGCCGAGGGCGCGCACCGCGGCCTCGGGTACGCCTTCACCTGCCTCTGCCTCTGGCCCGGAGAGGTTGGGGACGAACCTGGCCCACGCGGCCACCTTCACACCTCCCCGATCGGCCCCTCTGGGCTACCGGGCTCCGGCTGCGCGGCCTGCGACTGCTGCGCTCCCGACTCGATCGGGGACGACAGGCCACCCGCCGCCGGTGCTTCACCCCATGGCCACGCCCTCGCTCCCGCCTCGGTCCGCAACGAGGGGCTCGCACGTGCAAGCTCCTCGCACCCCAGCGCCACCGGTCCTGATGCCGCAGCCGGTGACCACGGGCATCCAGGCCTCGGCCTCAGTCGTTCAGGCTTCGAATCACGGTGCAGTCGCGTCCGGGAGGGTCGCTGTGCCACCACCACCGCCCGCGGAGGCCCTGATCGAGGCGGCGCGTGAGCTGCCGCTGGAACAGTCCTCCGGTCCTCGTCTCGAAGTGCGGCGCCTGTCGATGAGCACGCTCGCGTTCCGATGCTCGCCCAACGACGGCTGGGCTGTCATCCGGTCGCACACGCCGCTCGAGATGCACCTGGTGGAGGATCTGGAGAAGCTCCCGCCGCTGA
>Ga0190275_10004017_pt1 | contig 10572 bp, 6 predicted proteins | sample Popmic550T_FD_133745 | JGI IMG/M metagenome (GOLD analysis project Ga0190275, IMG submission 133745) | Populus adjacent soil microbial communities from riparian zone of Yellowstone River, Montana, USA - 550 T | ecosystem: Environmental > Terrestrial > Soil > Riparian zone > Trees stand | place...
GCGCGGCGCTCCGGCGGCTGGCGCGTGTGGACATCACCCAGCGGCACCCCCGGCTGATGGAGGTGGAGCTGCTGGCGGCCACGGACGTGACGGCCCCGCTGCTGGGACCCAACGGGGCCTCCCAGCTCTTCGGTCCGCAGAAGGGCGCGGATCCACACATGGTGGCAGAGCTGGAGGAGGCGCTGGCCTGGTTCGCGCAAGGGCTGGCCCCCGAGTTCATCCGCGTTCCGGGCGCTGGTGCGGCGGGGGGCTTTGGGTATGGGCTCGCGGTGCTCGCCAGCGCGAACATCGTCTCGGGCTACGGGCTGGTGGCCCAGGCGCTCCACCTGGAGCGGCGGGTGGCGGTGGCGGACGTGGTGATCACGGGCGAGGGGCGGTTCGATCGGCAGACGGTGCTGGGCAAGGGGCCCGCCTCCCTGGCGCGCTCGGGCAAGGAGCTGGGCAAGCCGGTGGTGCTCTTCGCGGGCTCTGTCGCGCAGGAGGAGGGCCTGGACACCTCGCTGTTCCGCGAGGTCATCGACGTGGGCAACCCGCCCCTCGACAAGGAGTTCGCCGTGAGGGCGCTGCGAGAGGCTGCCGCGCGCTGGGCCTCCACCGCCCGGAACGAGAAGCCTGACGACGCCCGGGATCGAACCCAGGATCGGACGAGCCCGGACGAGCACATGGGCTCTGGATCCATGTGAGAGCCGCCGAGACTCACCACAGGCCTGCGGACGGGTTACGCAGGGGGCTGGCTGGAGCTCCCTCTCGGGGGCGAGCCAGCAGAACCTGTCTGACAGCGGGCCTGTCGAAGAAGTCCTCTGCTCTCGCAGTTGCCTACTACCGAATGGGTGAAGCGTCGGAGGCCGACCCCACAGGCAGTAGGTTACCGAGCCCGAGGCCCCCTTTTTCGACAGGCTCACAGCCATACAGATTTGACCCGGGTGGTGCAGAGGTCAGACGCCCTGTCGGCAGTGCCAGCCGAACCTGTCATACAAGCAGACAGGTTCGGCCAGAGCGCGCCGCCGGGAGGAGCTTCGAAGCGATTCAGCTAGGGAGTCGACCCCTGGAGCTGGACGAGCCGATCCCTCAGCAAGCCCTCGCGGGGATACCAGCGCAGCAACGCCTGATAGGTGCGCACCGCCTCATCGACCCGCCCCAGGCGCTCCAGCGCAAGCCCGAGGTTGAAGCCTGCCTCCAGGTAGTTCGGCTTGCGGAGGACGGCACGGCGCCACGCCTCCACCGCGCCCGCGTCGTTCCCGAGCCGGGCGAGCCGTCCACCCACCGCGTAGTCGAGCTCGGCCGCGAAGTCGACGGAGTCCACTGCCAGCCGCACGGGCCACACGGACAGCACGAGCACGACCAGCGCCACTCCCACGGGCACAGCGCGCGAGGCGGCACGGGACCACAGCAGGTGGAGCCCCAGCGCCCCGAGCACGCAGAGCACCGGCGCGAGGGGTGCGCGGTACCGGCCGGAGACAAAGAAGAGAATGGAGGGAGCCGCCAGCATGAGGGCGGCGCCAGCCACGGTGAGTGCGACACGGGATTCTTCTGTGCCCATGCGTCTCTTTCGCCAGAGCACGACGCACCCCGCTGCTGCGAGGGGCCACAGCAGCGCATAGGGAAGCGCCACGCCGCCAGGCCTCGCCGTCAGCGCCCAGAGCACAGGGGACTGAGAGCGGACGACATAGAGGTCCTCGTTGCGAGGCAGCTCGCGAGCCACCAGGAGCAGCCGCGCTTTCCACAGCAGGTTGCCCACGCAGCCCAGCGGCTGCTGGCGGCAGAAGGCCAGGACCTTCTGCGTGAAGTAGCGGTCCTGAGAGGCCGGAGTGTGGAATCCGTGACGCGAAGGCTCCGCCACCAGCGCCTCCCACGCCGCGCCCGGGCGGACAGCCATGCTCCTGTCCACGTCCGCGTTGTTGCCCAGCCAGAGGTTGATTCCACCGTTGGCGGAGATGAGGAGCCACTCCCCCGTGCGGGCGCGATTGAAAGAGGTGGCGCAGAGCACCAGGGCGGCACAGGCGGCCACACAGAGCGCGGCACGAACCGGGCGGCCACGCGCGAGGGCCCAGGCCAGCGGAAGGAGGAGCAACAGCAACTGCGCCACAGCGAGCGCCCCCAAGCCGATGCACACCCCACACGCCAGCGCCGTCCACACGGAGGGAGCCTCGCGCACGGCCAGCCAGAGCGCCGCGGCGCCGAGGAAGGTGCCCAGCGAGGTGGAGAGCAGCTCCCCGTCATAGAAGACGAGCGGCCCGTGCAGCGCCACCAGGACACCGGCGATCAGCTCCACCTCCGGGCGGCCGGAGATGCGCCGCGCCACCCTCGAGGCCAGCACGGCCGTGAGCGATCCGAGCACGATCTGAAGCAACCGCGGCCACCACAGGCTGTGCCCACCCAGCCAGTACAGGGCTCCGAGCACCACGGGGTAGAGCGGAGGTTGCCAGAAGGGCCCCTCGGGGAAGCCCTCGCCGCGCGCCAGCTGCCCGCCGAGAGCGTCGTAATAGTCCGCGTCGATCAGCGGCGCATCGAAGGCCGGGCCCCGGGCGGTGAGCAGGTACGCCAGACGCACGCAGAGCGCCACGGCCAGGATCAGCCCCCAGAGCGGCACCCGGGCCAGGGGGGTCCCCGCGAAGAGCCCCACGGTGGAAGAGGAAGCCCCTCCACCTGCCGTCGGCGGCAAGGCAGGCTCCTGCGCCGCATGGGAGCTGGGCGGGGCCATGTCAGGGAGATCGCGCCCGGCTCACACGTCGATGGGATCGGTGGTGCGTCCCACGCGCATCCCCGCTTTCTGGAGCTCGCGGATGGCCTCGTCCGCCACGCGCGGGAAGTCGAGCCCGGGCGGCAGCGGCTCCAGCGGCGGCGCAGGCACCGGGCTCATGGCGTCCTCGAGGATGACGATGCGGTCCATCTTGGAGCGATCCGTCTTCTCGATGTGCTGGCGCAGGTCCATGAGCGTGGACAGCACGCAGTGGGACTTGGCCTGCCCGAAGACATAGACGCGATCGAAAGACATGAGGCGCTCGAAGAGCTTCGTGTTGAACTCGCCGACCTTCTGGCCGCGCACCTCGGTGACCTCGGGAGAGAGGACGGAGTAGTTCTCCGTGAGCGGGTGCTCGCCCTTGAGCTCGAACCAGGTGGGCGTGTCCCGCACGAGCGCGTGAAAGAGGCTGGCCTCGTACACGGCAGGGACGAGCGCGTGGCTCAGACCGCCGAGCAGCGCGTGGTACGGCCAGACGGTGAGGACATACTTGCCGCTGGACTCGAGCCGCTCGCAGTAGGCGAGGCTCTCCTCCGGGTGGCGGGTGGGCCGCCAGCGTCCCTCGCGGATGTCATCGGCGGTGATGACCGTGAGCGGCGGGGGTGGCAGCCCCCCAGCGTCCTGCCACCACGAGGGGTGGAAGATCTGGAAGGCGCGGTGGGTATCGAGCGAGAAGACGAGCTCGGTGACGCGATCCAGGTTCGTGTAGAGCCAGCGCAGGGCGCGCTGGGTGTCCTCGACGGCCCCGGGGACGAAGAGGCTGGCGCTGGGAGCACAGAAGGCCACTTGCACGTCGATGCCAAAGGCGGCGATGCGGGTGCGGTCCTCGCGGGCGGGGCGGACGCGGTTCGCCTCGGCGTAGCGGCGGGCCTCCTGGGCAACCTCGGCCGCGCGCTCCAGGTAGAGCTGTCCCGCGCGAGCGTCCTCATGAAAGCGGGGGGTGGGTAATGGCATGACGATCTCCGGGGGTGACTTCCGAGCCTGGCTGATACTACTCCGCGCGAGCCCCGAGGAAGGCCTGGAGGGCCGCCAGCACCCGCGTCAGCTCCTGCTCAGCGGCGGGCGCACCGGCCATGATGGCGGGATCGTCGCCGCTCCTGGCTGCCGCCTCCAGGGCGCGCGCGCAGTCCCTCAGCGCCTCGGCCCCCACGCTGGCCGCCAGGCTCTTCAAGGTGTGGACGGCCCGGGTGGCGCCCTCCAGGTCTCCTCCGGCCCGAGCCGCCTGGAACTGCTTCCAACAGGACTGCGCATCCCCCATGAACATCTCCGCCACCTTCCGGTACAGGCCGACATTCCCATCCAGGAGCAGCAACGCATCCTCCAGGTTCACATGCCGTGGATCGGGACGCTCCGCGGTGCCGCCCTCCCCCGTGGCGGAGCGCTCCTCCAGCCTCTCCTCACCGCCGGAGGGCTGCGCAAGCCACCGCGCCAGGGTCTGGTAGAGGCGGGTGGAGTCGATCGGCTTGCTCAGGTGATCGTTCATGCCCGCCTCCAGGCTGCGCTCGCGATCCCCCTCCAAGGCGTTGGCCGTCATGGCGATGATGGGCAGCCGGGAGAACCGGGGCATGGCGCGGATGCGCCGGGTGGCCTCATAGCCGTCCATGACTGGCATCTGACAGTCCATCAGCACCGCGTCATAGTCCCCCTGGGACAGGCGCTCGAGCGCCTCGGCGCCGTGGGCCGCCACCTCCACCTCCAGGCCCCCCCGCCGCAGGAAGTGGAGCGCCACCTCCTGGTTCAAACGGTTGTCCTCGACCAGCAGCACCCGCCGGCCACGGGGGAGCAAGGGCGCGGACTCGCCCGTGCTGGCCCCGCTGGCGGCACTCCGGGCCAGCGGCAGCTCGAACCAGAAGCAGCTGCCCTCTCCGGGCTCGCTCTCCACCCCGATGCGGCCGCCCATCAGCTCGACGAGCCGCTTGCTGATCGCCAGGCCCAGACCGGTGCCACCGAACTTGCGCGTCACGGAGCTGTCCGTCTGGAAGAAGGACTGGAAGAGGCGCGGCAGGTGCTCCGGTGCGATGCCGATGCCAGAGTCCCGCACGGTAAATCGACAGACCACCCCGCCTTCCTCCTCGGACACCGGCTCCACCCTCACGGACACCTGTCCCGCCGAGGTGAACTTGAGGGCATTGCCGATCAGGTTCTGGAGCACCTGGCGCAGCCGCAGGGGATCTCCGCGCAGCCCGCTCGGCAGCGCGGACGACAGCTCAAAGCGCAGCTCGAGCCCCTTGTCCTGCGCCGTGCTCTCGAAGACGTCCGTCAGCTCCGAGCTGAGCTCCTTCAAGGAGAAGGGCACACTCTCGAGCTCGAGCTTACCGGCCTCGATCTTCGAGACGTCGAGGATGTCATTGATGATGCCCAGCAGCGACTGGGCCGCGCGGCTCGCCTTGAGGATGAAGTCGCGCCGCTCCTCTGGGGAGCGCGTGGTGAGCGCAAGCTGCGTCATGCCGAGGATGGCATTCATCGGCGTGCGGATCTCATGGCTCATGTTCGCCAGGAACTCTCCCTTGGAGCGGTTGGCCTGCTCGGCCGCCTCCTTGGCCTGCCTCAGCTCCTCCCCCGAGCGGCGCCGCGCGTGCAGGTTGTCCAGGAACGCGTTGAACCAGCTCGCCATCTCCGAGATCTCGTCCTGCGTCCGCGGCGCGGGCAGCGGCCGGACCTGGTCCAGCCGATCCTGCTGGATGTGCTGGAAGCCGCCGGAGATGGCCCGGATCGGCGCCACCACCCGCCGGGAGTAGCTCACGGCCACCACGCCAATCGTGGCGAAGCACCCCAGCAGCACCGCCAGCGCCGCGCTGCCGATCGTCGCCATGGGCGCCGTCAGCGTCGCCTGCGGAACGATGCTGATCACCTGCCAGTCCATCTCCGCCAGCCGCAGGTAGTTGAGCAGCACCTCGTGCCCGCCCAGCTTCACGGCCACCGTGCCACTCTCTCCATTCAGGAGCGCCTTGAACTCCGGCAGCATGGGCTGGCCGATCAGCGCCTTGTCAGGGTGGAAGATCAGGCGCCCCTGGCTGTCGGCGACCATCAAGTAGCCGCCCTCCCCCAGATCGAGGCTGCGGAAGTGCTCGTACAGGTGGTCGGTCGAGTAGTTGATCACGACGATGCCCACCGGCTCGGGCTCCAGGTGGTCGGGATCGACACGGCGGATCAGCTTGGTAGCCACGAGCGCCTTGCGGTGAGCCGAGGCCGCGTTGACGTTGTCCTCCACCCCATGCCAGATGATGGACTGCCGGGAGACCAGGGTGGTGAGGTAGAGCCGCCGCCGCAGCTCCGTCCGAACCGTGGAGGTGTCCAGGGTGTCTCCCACGTGGAAGTGCTGCCCCTGGGGAGTGAACAGGTCGATGGACGCCAGCCCCTTGAGGCTGCTGTAGCCGCTCAGGATGTAGCCCACCTTGGCCTGGGTGACCAAGGCCGAGTAGCTGTCATGAACCGCCGCCGAGGCGAGCGCACGGCCGATGTCCTCCACGCCGGCGATGTTGGTGGCCAGGCTCGCCACCTGCTCGGACTGGAGCATCAGGTAGGCGCGCTGATCCACCAGCAGCCGCGCGTTGGAGTCGCTGGCCAGCTGGACGATGGCCCGCCGCGCCAGCTCGTAGGACGTCACCCCAAACACGAGCAGGGGTGCCACGCTGACGGCCAGCAGGTAGCCGATCAGCTTGAACGTGATGGAGGAGTGGATCGCCACGGGAGAGCCGGAGTCGGACTACTTCGCGCTCTCCGCGGTCACGAGCCGAGTGTCGATGAGGATGACCTCTGGCAGTGAGTCACCCTTGAGCGCGCGGATGGCCAGCTGGACGCCCTGGTAGCCCTGCTCGGCCGCCTGCTGATCGACCGTGGCCGCCAGACGCCCTGCCTTGATGGCAGCACGGGCCTCGTCGAGCGCGTCATAGGCCGCAACCTTCACGCCCTGCTTGCCAGCCTCCTGGAGGTACTGGAGCGCCCCAAGCGCCATCATGTCGTTGGCACAGAACACCAGCTCGATGTCCGGGTGGGCGATGAAGATCTTCCGAGTCACCGCATACCCCTCGTCGATCTTCCAGTTCGCCGTCTCCTGGGCGACGAGGCGGACATGAGGGTTCTCCTTGAAGGCGCGCTCCGCACCCTCCTTGCGCAGGCGCGCGTTGTCGGCGCTGCGGATGCCTTCGAGGATGGCCGCCTGGGCCGGCTTGTGGACCTGCTGGGCGATGAACCGGGCCGATTCGTACGCGGCCTTCTCGTTGTCCACGCTGATGAATGGGACCCGGCTCAGGCCGTGCTTCTTCATGGCCTCTGGGTCCAGGCGGTTGTCGATGTTGATGATCTGGATCCCAGCGTCCTGAGCGGCCTTCAGCACCGGCACCATCCGCAGGGAATCTCCGGGAGCGATGACGATGGCATCCACCTTCATCCGGATCAGATCCTCGACGATCTGGATCTGCTGCTCGATCGAGGTCTCCTGGGAGGCCGTCTTGACCAGCAGCTCGATGCCCAGCTCCTTCTGAGCCCTCCGGGCGCCCTTCTCCATCTCGACGAAGAACGGGTTGGTGAGGGTCTTCATCACCAGCGCGACCTTCCGGGTCGCCGGCTCCTCACCAGGCTTCCCACTGGGAGCCGCCGCGGGGCTGGCGACGCCCGACACCGTCGGCTTCCCCGAGTCACTGCAAGCGGCCAGCCCCAGACCCAGAGCGAGGACGCATCCCCAGTGAAGTTGCGTGAGACGCAAGGAGGTCTCTCCCATGAAGGGCGGGTGGAGGTTCTCAGCCCGACAGTCCTTGATGATACCTGAAGATGATACAATGCCGGGAGATGGCCCAAGAGCCGCTCTCCTCCGTGCCTTTCTCAACCCGTCCCACTCCCGCCTCCCTGCGAGTGCTGATCGTCGACGACGACGCCGTCAGCCGCAGCACCGCCGAGGCCCTCTTGTCCCCCATGGGCTACCGCCTCCGCTCCACCGCGAGCGGAGAGGAGGCCCTCGCAGCGGTGGCGGCAGAGACACCGGATCTCGTGCTGCTCGACGTGATGATGCCGGGGATGGATGGCTTCGAGGTGTGCCGCCGCCTGAGAGAGCGCCTGCGCGAGGACTACATCCCCATCATCCTCGTCACGGGGATGGACGATCGGCACGACATCCTCCGGGGGCTGGAGGCAGGTGCCGATGACTTCCTGCGCAAGCCGCTGCATGGCGCCGAGCTGCGCGCCCGCGCCTCCAACCTGCTCAAGGTGCGGGCCTACCACCAGATCCTGGCCTCGGAGCGTGATCACGCGCTCGCCACGGTGGAAGAGCTTCGCCAGCAGGTGCTGAGAGCGGATCGGCTGGCCACCCTGGGGACCTTCGCCGCCGGCGTCAGCCACGAGCTGAACAACATCGCCCACGTGCTGCGCAGCGCCCTCGATCTCTCGGATCCGGCAGCTCCCAGCGATATGCGGGGAGGAGATCTGGATCCCCGGGAGCTGTTCACCCACGTGGCCAAGCATGTCACGGAGCTGTCGCGGGCCATCCTCCGCATCGCCCGCCCCGAGGAAGCCACCCTGCCCGAGGCCGAGGCCAACCTGGGCCGGATCCTGGAGGAGGTGGATCAGATGCTGCGGCTCACCGGGCGCACGCGCCACGCGCTCGTCTCCCTGATCCTCCCCCCCGAGGCCTGCCTCATCCGCGGCAACCCGGTGCACGCCCAGCAGGTGTTCCTCAACCTGCTCAGCAATGCCGCCGACGCGGTGTCGAACGCGCGCGAGCCCTCCATCGAGGCCGGCGTGCGTCCCAGACCCGATGGGCGGATCGAGGCCTGGGTGCGGGACAACGGCCCGGGCATCCCCGCGGACATGGTCCCCCGGATCTTCGAGCCCTTCTTCACCACCAAAGGGCCTGGCTCCGGAACGGGCCTGGGCCTGCCTGTCGTCAAGCAGCTCGTCGAGTCCTGGGGCGGCAACATCCAGGTGGAGAGCCACCCCGGAGGCGGCACCCGCATGGTGCTCGTTCTCCCAGCCGCTCGCGGCTCCTGAGCCCGTCCCTCCAGGAGTGGACAGGCCTGGCGCCGGGCGTCGCTATCGCGCCTGAGGAAAGTGGCGGCGGCGCAGCTCCTCGACGAGCGCCTGGGTGGCGGGGGTATAGGCGACCCGCTGGTCCTTGGGATCAACACCCTGCGCGACGAGCGAGAGTGTCTCCGGGGCGCTGTCCGTGAGCTGGAAGTAGCCGCTGGGCGCGGGCTCTCCCTCCTGGCCAATGAGCCCGATGGGCCCGGAGCCATGGCGGCGGCGGAAGAGGATGGGCGAGCCGGGAACGCTCTGCTTGCCCTCGGCCGCCTCGTTGCCGAACTTCATGGTCGGCGTGTGGCCCGAGAGGGAGAGCTTGTAGACCGCGGCCACGCGATCCCGCGTGAAGGGACACTCCATGGTGCGCGCGACGATGTGGCCGCCGTAGCCGTAGAACTGGGCCGTGGGCTCCCAGCCCACCTGGCGGCGCAGCTCCTCGAGCTCGCGGGTGGCCTGCGCATCCAGCCCATCCTCGAGGATGTGGACGGGGCGGACGCCCAGCTCGCGCGCCTGGGTGACGGCGTAGAGGTACTGGAGCTTCTTGTTGCCCGAGTCGAAGCGGATGGAGTCTCCGAGGCCCGGCTCCTCGCGCATGAGGCGGTAGGCGGCAGGCAGGCCGGAGGCGAGCGTGTCATAGGTGTCCAGCAGGTAGCTGGAGCGCTGGGGCCGGCGCTCGCGCATGGCGCGGAAGGCGGCATCGTCCGAGCCGTAGCGCTGGATGTGCTCGTGTCCCATGGTGCCCACGGGGGTCATCCCCAGCTTGCGCGCTCCCTCCACGTTGCTGGTGCGCACGACGCCCGCCTCCTTGCAGGCGCGCAAGGCGAGCTCGTGCTGCTCGAGGCAGATGGCGGCACGCAAGCCCACCTCGAAGATGCGGCTCGGATCCTCGACGATCTCCACCAGCTCGTGCACCTGGGCCAGCACGCGCCGGTGGTAGCCCTCGGCGTCCACACGAATGGGGACGGCCTTGACGCCCACCGCGTCCAGCGTCTCCAGGGCAATGCGCTTGTGCTCCTCACAGGTGACGACGGCCAGGGCGCGGGCCAGCTCCTCCCGGTCCGCGAGCGCCTGGGTGGCCACCTGGATGCGGAAGTTGAGCTGGATCAGCAGCGGCTCCAGCCAGGACACCAGGGCCGAGGGCCCGGTGAGCGAGAGGATGGGCTCCCTCGGGTGGAAGAGCGCCCCGCGCGGGAGGGCGTGGATGACGAGCCGGTCCTTGTACTGGATGGCCGCCTTGAAGCCGACGCCCATCTCGTAGTCGTTGCGGGAGAGGAAGTCGTAGTCCTCGGGCTTCGGCTCGGGCAGCAGCGCGCGGATGAAGGACGGGATGTCCAGCGGGACGATCTGGAGCCCTCCCTTGCGGTGGGCGTAATAGAAGGTCTCCTTGCGAAGAGGCCACCCCGCCTCCGCCATGCTGAACTTGTAGCCGTCCGTTGCGAGCAGCGAGGTCCCCATCCTGGTGTCTGCCTCCTGGGGGTGGAGCGTAGCAGGGGAGCCGGGCGCGCGCTCCCGTTGCCTGGGGTGCTAACCTCACTCCCAGTGGATCTGAGCACCCAATCCTCCCACCGCCTCCTGTTCGCTCTCGCCCTCAGTCTCGGCGTGCATGCGCTCGTGTGGCTCGTGCTGGCGGCCAGAGCGCGCGATCCTTCCGAGAAACCCCCGTCCTCACCTCCGATCACGCTCGAGCTCGTCGAGGTGGAAGTCACACCGCCCGCCCCGAAGCCACCCAAACCGCCACCGGCTCCGCCTCCCAAGCCGGAGCCCTCGCGCCCGCCCCGCCCCGCCCCGAAGCCCATCGTCGAGGCCTCTCCTCCCACGCC
>Ga0190275_10004018_pt1 | contig 10571 bp, 8 predicted proteins | sample Popmic550T_FD_133745 | JGI IMG/M metagenome (GOLD analysis project Ga0190275, IMG submission 133745) | Populus adjacent soil microbial communities from riparian zone of Yellowstone River, Montana, USA - 550 T | ecosystem: Environmental > Terrestrial > Soil > Riparian zone > Trees stand | place...
ACCGCCCAGGCGCCCAGCTTCCGGATCAACCTGGAACGGCTGCGCCTGCTTGCAGGCAGTTCGGCCGAACTGAAGGAGTTCCGCCGGATGCTCCAGAAGACCGCCGGGCAGAACGGCCTGCCGTTGATCGATTACGGCTATCAGGTGATCGACCCCGCCGCCGAGACCGCACGGGCGGTCGGCGCCGAGAAGAAGGGCAGAACGCCGCTCAAGGCCTATGAGGTCGTGTTCTTCCATAAATCGGTCCGGGATGCGGCTCTCGCCAACCCCCTCGACGTGCCGCCGCTACCGAGCGGCAGCGTCGCCACCAGTTCCATGACGGTCGGTGGGTGAAACCACAATGGCACCCACCGCACCCACCGACCGGAATGGCCAGCCTCCCGCAGGATATGGGCGTCGTAAGCGTCCGCTGGCGGCAGGATGGGCAACCACAGTGGTTTCACCCACCGACGGAACCACCGATAGAGAAGCGGACAGGAACAGGGAGGTGCCGGTAATGTAAGCCGCATCCTGTAGAAACGCCGAAGGGCCGCCTTGCAGGGCGGCCCTTGGAGGCGTGGCGGAGGTGATCCGCCGACCTGGGAACAGAGAACTCAACACCCTCATCCTAGGTCGGCACGGGATTCCTGACAAGCGAAAACCGATCGGTTTCTCGCAGCGGGGTCTTTTTGCCTCCGCGATCCGAAAACGGGTTCTCGACGCCGAGAACTCGATACCGGGAACTCGACATCGAGACCGTGGAGCTTGCCGTGGGTCCTCAAGGAAGAGGGCGCCGCTATGGGATCGTGCATGCTTCCTGGAGCGAGCACGACGACATCGGCGCCGATGAAATCGCCGTTCTGGCGACGCTATCGACATATGCCGACCGCGCCGGCTGGTGCGGCGTGGGTCAAACCACGCTGGGAGATCGCCTGAAGCGATCCCGGAGCTGGACGAACAAGGTGCTTCAGCGCCTTGATCAAGCCGGCGTGATCAAGATCCAGCAGTTGCGCGACCGTGGCCGCATCGTCGGCTGCCGCTACCTGATCCTGGGCCATGCCGGCATCTGCAAGGATCAGGCGGCCGGAGCCGGCTTTCCGGACCTGAGTCCGGGTGATCCGGCAGGTGAGGTGGCAGTCACTTCAGCCGGCGACCAAGCCGCGAGTTATGTCGCGGACCGTGTCGCCGGACGGCACACAGACTCACCGCAGACTCACCGGGATTCCCTCTCTCTCCGCGTGAACGCGGCGGGGGAGGGCGGTGGGTTCGGGGAATCGGTGGGTGAAACCACTTCGATCCACGCTCTCACGCCGGTGGACTGGCAGCCATCGGCGGACGATCTGGCCTATGCGAGAGCCCAGCGCCCCGACCTCGACAGCCGCTTGGCCGCGATCACCCAGAAATTCATCCATGCCACCCGCTCCCGTGGCCAGCGGTTCGCCGACGTTTCGGCCGCTTGGCGCTGCTGGGTGCTTCGCGAGAGGACCAGCCCCGACCATGACTCCCAGCCTGGAACCAGTTCCCATGTCCATAACCGTGCAGACCGTGCCGAACGTCCCCCTGCCTCCGGGATCGCCGCTCGAAACCGCGACACGGCGCGCGATTGCCTGGAGCGAGTCCTGGCGCGACGAGGCGGCCGTCAATCTGCCTGACGATGTCGTCGCCATTCTGGAAGCCGGCCTTCCGGCTGCGATTGCGACGGCGCGGGCTGACCTTGAACCGGTCGATCCGGAAGAAGTCGTAATGGCGCTCCAGACCTGGGCCGACCGGCGCAACCTGCCGCTCCCCGAGGGCCTCAGCCTCGACCTGGATGTGGAAACCATGTCCGGCTGGCCCCGCGTGGTGTTCCGGGAGGCCTTCCGGCGTGCCTGGGAGCGGTTCTCCTATCCGCGCGTCCCGACGGCGGCCGAAATTCACCGCTACGTCGCCCAGGACGTCCAGGACGCTCGTGGGCGGCTGGCAAACCTGGACACCGCCGCCCGAAAGCTCGAAACGATCAGGATGCGGCGGCGCTGGGACGAGGAGGCGCGGTCCCGCCATGCCGCTCTCAAGGCGCGAGAACGGGCGATGGCCGTTGAACCGGTTTCGGTGGGTGAAACCACAATACCAGATGGGCCGGCGGCAGCTGAAACAGGCGTGGACACTGGGGTTCATTCCTTACGGACACGAGCGGCCGCGGAGGTGGAACCGGCCCGGCAGGAGCGACAGGAGCAGGGCGCGGCAGTGGTTTCACCCACTGAGCCCAGCGGCCAGCCGAGAGGGCGGAACGCGGGGGAAACCGCACCGACCCGTTATTGGATCGGAACCAGCATGGCAAACCGGTCCAGAAACAAGCGGCAAACAATCAAACGTTCGTTTGCAAGTCGATCGGTGACCTGCACACGGAAGCCGGTCCAGGCTGGTCCGGAAACCCTGCCGGACGGGAGTTCGCGGATGGCGGAGGCGCTGGCCTGTCGCGGCTCAGCTGAGCCCCGTCAGGGCGAGCGAGCGCATCGCATCCCGACGAAGTGCGGTTCCGCACACCGCACCGGACGATTGCGCCTCGTTCAACTCTCTGGGTGGAGGCGTGAGGCTGTTTTGGGAAGCCGGGTGTTGAAGGGACAATCAGATGGAGGAGGGACGACCGATGCGGCAATCCGACGGAAGAAGCGAAAAGGAAAAGATGCTGGCCGGCGAACTTTACGATGCCGGCGATCCCCAGCTTCAGGCCGACCTTGCCGCCGCCAAGGACTGGATGGTCCGGTACAACGCGGCGCTTGCCATGCCGGTGGCGGAGCGGCGGGAACTTCTGCGGGAACGTCTGGCCGCCGTCGGGGACGGGTCGACCATCCGTCCGCCGTTCCACTGCGATTACGGCTTCAACATCAGCCTGGGCACGGGCGTCTTCCTGAACTTCAACTGCGTGATCCTGGACGTCGTCGCGGTCACGATAGGCGATAAGACGCAGATCGGACCGGGGGTGCAGATCCTGACCGCCGACCACCCGCGCGGTTTCGCGGAACGGGAAGCCGGCCTTGAGTTCGGACGTCCGATCCATATCGGGCGCAACGTATGGATCGGAGGCGGTGCTATCATCCTGCCCGGCGTGACCATAGGGGACGATGCGATCATCGGCGCCGGCAGCGTGGTCACCCGCGACGTTCCGTCCGGAGCCACGGCAGTCGGCAACCCGGCGAGATCCCGCAGCGGCTAGCTCTTCGCCGAAGAGCTGTGGTCAAGAGACGGTATTCAAGAGACGGTGGTCAGGAAGAAAGCGGAAGGGCAGGGGGCTCGATCATCCCAGAACGAGCAGGAGGGCGGTGCCGACAATCACCGTGAATGTCCCCATCATGCCGGCAATGCGGAAGCGGAAGTTTTCCGGGGTGTGGGACATCCCCCAGGCATGGGAAGCGCGGGCCGCCAGCAGGCACAGGCAAAGCGCGTGCAGCAGGAAGGGCGGGGCGCCGCGCAGTTCCGTCATGGTCAGGAGAACGAGGGCGAGGGGAACATATTCGACGAAGTTGGCCTGTACGCGGACCCGTCGCTCAAGCTCCGCGTCTCCCGCCACGCCGAGCGCGATCCCACGCGTGTGCCGCATGCGGATGACCCTGATCGAAAGCAGAACGAACAGGACCGACAGAGCGGCCGCATAAAGGGGAACGACAGTCAGGGGCATGGTCTTCATTCGCTTTCATGCTTAGGTGAGTTTGGTCTTTGGGTCTCGATGCTATCCCGGACTTCGCCGGACGAATATCGGGAAGCGGCAGGGCTTTTCACCCTGCGCTCGCCGTTTCATGAAGCGGTGACGGTGATGCCGCAGGTTTCGAAGCTGTCGCCGTGATGGCTGCCCTTGCTCAGTTCCCCGATGATGAGGCCGCCGCAGATCCGGTCGGGAGCGACATAGACGGCGACCCCTTCGATAAAGCGGGGCGCCTGTCCCCTGATTTCGATGACCTGCCGCATCCAGGCCGGTTCGTGGTTCGCAGCACAGCGGGCGAACGCCTTGAGGACCTGATGGCCGCAAGGGCCATGAATGAATTCCTCGAGGTAATGGCCTCTGAGCTGCCGGCCGAAAGCCGTGTCCAGCGAGGTGCCGGTAAGGCGGATGCGGAGGCGGCCGGCGGCACCGGCATCGTCGCGCTCTATTTCGAGAATGAAGATGTGCTTCAGGCAATCCACGTTCACATCGAGCGGGTCGATCTCCGACTTGTGGTGGCACCCCATGAAATATCTGGCCAAGTGGCCGAGCCGCTCATCCATCGCCTGAGACTCCCTGCCGCGCCTGGATGAACTATCGGCTGCATTCCCTTAAAATTATGTGAGTGTTCGGTCACGGCCTGTCCTGCCGGAACTTTCAACGGATAACCGGGGCCGCCGCAAAGCCTCACGACGCCGCATCCGGCTCCAGCGTGAACACCTCGTCCGCGGCTTTGATCGTTTCGGGCCGGTGAGCGATGCTGATCCGGGTGATCCTCAGTTTCCGCAGCGTGTCGTTGATGCGCTGTTCCATGGCGACGTCGAGATGCGCGGTGCCCTCGTCCAGGAACAGTATCCGGGGACGGCGGTAAAGCGCTCGGGCAAGCAGCACGCGCTGCTTCTGGCCGCCCGACAACGAGCTTCCCATGTCGCCGATCAGGCTGTTGTAGCTCATCGGCATCGCGGTGATCTCGTCATGGATTCCCGCATATTGGGCGCACCGGATCATCCAGTCACGGTCGAAGCCCGGATCGAAGAAGCAGATGTTGTCGGCGATGCTGCCGGACAGAAGCTGGTCGTCCTGCATGACGGCGGCGACCTGCTCGCGGAATGCGCGGGCGCCCAGCGTGGTCAGGGGCATGCCGTCGATCAGGACGGCACCGCCGGTCGGCTTCAGCAGGCCCAGCATGATCTTCATCAGCGTCGTCTTGCCGCCGCCCGACGGCCCGGCAATCGTCAGGAACCGGCCCGCCTCGACCGTCAGATCTATGTTTCTCACGATAAAGGGCTCTGTTTCGGCGTAGCGGAAACTCAGGTTCCGCAGCTCGATGCGCCCTTGGATGGGCTGCGAATAGCTGAGCGGACGGTCGTGCCCCTCCTCGCGCGGCGTCAGCGCTATGTCGCCGAGCCGCTCGAGGTGCAGGTCGAGGATGCGGAAATCCAGCGCCTTCTCGATCAGGTTCACCGCCTTTTCCTTGAAGTGCTGCTTGTAGCTCATGAACGCGAATACCATGCCGATGGTCAGGGCGCCGTCCAGCACCAGGGTCATGCCGAGGTAGACGGTGACGATGTTCTCCAGGCTGAAGATCGCGTCGTTGACGGTGCGGAAGGTGATGTTGATCCGGCCCAGCCGGACATTCGCGTTGACGACGTCGGCATAGCGATTCAGCCACTGGCCCTCCCGTTCGTTCTCGCGGTTGAACAGCTTCAGGCTCTGGATCGCCCGCAGGGTTTCGATCAGATGGGAATTCTCGCGCGCCCGCGCCTGGATCATCGCATCGGTGCGCCGACGGAACATCCGGTAGAGACCGACACGCTGCGCCCCGTAACAGAGCACGGAAACGATGACGACCGCCGCCAGCGCCGGACTGTAGACGCAGATCATGACCAGCGTGGCGCTTGCCATGATACCGTCGATCAGCGCCGTGATGAGCCCTTCGGTGAAGAGGTTGCGGATCGGTTCGGTCGAGGTGAAGCGCGACAGCACGTCGCCGACATGACGCTTTTCGAAATAGCCGAGCGGCAGCCGGACCAGATGGCGGAACAGGTTCGCCACCATCTGAAGGCTCAAGGTATTCTGAAGGATCAGCAGGACGTAGGCGCGCAGCGCCGTGGACGTGACCGATAGCGCCGCCAGCAGGCCGAATCCCAGCGCCAGAACCAGCATCAGATCGACGTCGCCTTTTGCCACGACTTCGTCGATAGCCAGCTGCATGTAGAAGGGGCTGGCGATCACCAGGGCTTCCAGGATCAGCGACAGGACGAACACCTGCGCCAGGGCGGGAACGGTGCCCTGGGTCCGGCCCCATAGGCTCCATAGCGGCAGCCGGACGGTTTCCTCCCGCTGTTCGAAGCCGTCCGCCGGCGCCAGTTCCACCGCCACGCCGCTCAGGTGCTTGGACGCCTCCGCCAAGAGATACCGGCGTTCGCCGGCCGCCGGGTCCAGTATGGTGATGGCTGTGGGACCGACCGATTTCAGGACCACGAAATGATCCATGTTCCAGTGGACGATCGCCGGAAGCCTCAGTTCGCGCAGATGATCGAGTTCGAACCGCAGGGGCCGGCAGGTAAGGTCCATCTGGCTGGCGGTCTGGATCAGTCCCTTGAGCGTCACCCCCTTGAGAGAGACCGGGTGACGCCGCCGCAGCACGTTCAGGTCGACGCGGTGGCCATGGTAGTTGGCGATCATGGCCAGACAGGCGAGCCCGCACTCGGCTGCCTCCGTCTGGAGGATCGGCGACAGCCGCGCCCGGCCACCGAATTCGATGAGATCGTGGAGGGACATCACAGCCGCACGCTGATGAGAGGGTCGAGGAGCCAGCGAAGGATCGGGCGCTGGTCGAGGATGATATCGGCCCGCAGCAGCATGTCCGCCTGGAGCGGCCTGATTTCGCCATAGGCGGTGATGTCCTGCCGGTCGAGGGCGACCGTAACCTTGTATGACGGTTCCTTCAGCGTTACGGGACCGGAGGCATCGCCGCTGGTCAGGATGGTCTGGGCGACCTGGATCACCCGGCCGCCATAAACTCCGAACCGCTGGTACGGGAAGGCGTCGTAGAGGATTCGCACGGCCTGGCCGGGGCGGACGAACCCGATGGCGCGCGTCGGCACGAACAACTCGGCCTGCCATTGGCTCTCGCTGGGCAGGATCGAGAGCTGGACCTGCCGGGGATCGGGGGCATGGCCGAGGATCGCCTGAAGCGTGGCTATCCGTCCGGCCACCGGCGCCCGGACGACATAGGCCCGGCGGCCGTCGATCTCGGCGATGCGCTGCTCGATCTCCAGCAACTGGGAGCGGACATTCTGGATCTTTTCGGCGGTCACCGCCGGCAGTTGCTCCAGCATCGAGCGCGCCTCGCCTAGCTGCACCTGCCGGCTGTCCAGTTGCTGGCTGAGCGCCCCCAGGTTCTGCTGCTGTTCCAGATGGATCTCGCGCCGGCGCTTGTATTCCGTGTCGGAGACGTAGCCGTTCGAGCGCAGACCGCTGATCGAGGAGGCAAGGCCGCCCAGCAGTGCGACGCGCTCGCGCTGAACCCCGATCTGATTGTCGAGATGTCCGATTTCCCTCTCGATGCCCGAGATCTGAGCCGTGAGCCGCGACCGCTCGGCCACGGCCCGCTTCTCTTGCAGGGCGATCTGTTCGGTCAGCAGCTCGCCCTGCCGGTTCAGGAAATCGAGGAGGGCGGTATCGACGTTCTTGCCGTCGGCCATCGTCTGGTCGACCGCGATGGTCAGGAGAGACTGCCCGGCCTCGACCATCTCGCCCTCGATGACATGGACGGCGCTGATCGTGCCTGGACGAGGGGCCACCACGCGCACGACGCCGGCGGTCGGCGCCAGGTACCCGGTCACGGTTTCCTTGCGGGCATACTGGGCCAGGGTCAGGAACGTCACGATCATGGCGATCGCCGCCAGGATCGCCCAGAACAGGACCCGGTTCGAAAGCGGTTGAAGGACGATCACCCCGCCCCATTGGCGGTGCGTCTGGTGGTCGATCGCTTCCTGCCGGAACAGGGACCTTGACACGGGGTTCTCCTTGCGAGACGGAAGGGCCTGTCCTGCTGTGCCCGCCTTATTCGGCCGGCTGCATCGATGACGCGAGCCACCGGTTGAGGGCTGCCGCGTCCCAGTTCCGCCGTTCCATGATGGCCTTCGCGAACCGCCAGTATCGGGTACGCTCAGGCTCGAAAGGTCCGTAGTTCCGCACATAGGAGAGCAGGATAGTGACGCCGTCCCGTAGACTGACGTTCAGGACCTTCAGTTCCTTGTCGGTGTATTCCAGGTAATTGTTGGCGGAATGATGGATCATTCTCTCGCCCGTAAGTCTGGAGCAGAGATTTTCGTACTCCATGGTTTCCAGTATCCAGTAGTGCCAAACCTCGTCGATCTCTTCGGAAACCGGGATGCCGCCACGGCAGTACGCCGCCATATTGAGGAACTTCAAGGTTTCCTCGACCCGGATCTCGATTTCCCCTTCGGGGAGCGGCGCCAATTTCTTATCGAAGTAATGCTTCATCGCGGGATTGAGGAACTCGTCGCGGAGTTGCTGACCGGTGATCATGGCGTTCATCCATGTTGGCTGGCATGTTGGCTGGCGTGATGGTTTGCAAATTTTCGGCAGTCCCAGGAGACCCGCAGCGCCGCCGGTTCTTTGGTGCTGCGGGTCAGTTTTCGCGGGCAGGACTTAGTCCGGGCTGCTACCCGAGGTCCTGATTACACGAGGGCGGTGAAGACGTCCTGACGGACGATGATGCAGTCCGGCTGCGGAGGTACGATGCAATCCGGCTGCGGAAGTACGATGCAATCCACCGGCCGCATTGCCAGATCGAGCGCGAGACCGCCCGATACCTGATCGATTTCGCCGGGGGTAAGATCGAGAGTTTCGATCAACGACGCCGCCTGCTCCGGAGTGGCGAAGGTGGTCTTCAGTCTCGCCGCACCCTGACCCGCTGCGCCGACCGTAGAGTTACTGTTTTCCATGGTGCTGGTACTCCTGTTCGTTCTTGGGGGGACACTGTTCCGGCGTCCGGCAGAGGGTCCGACCGTCGATCACTTAAGACGACGGGAAGAAGGCAAAGCGAACCCCGGTGATCAAAATGAACAACCGTTTTGATCAAGTCAAAAATTAGAGAAAGTCTCTGTAACTCTCTGTGTTAATAATCACGAAGACATGGATTCTTTTCGAATGCGGCAAAATTCACTTACCGCTGGGGAGTCCGTAAAGAGAGCATCGGGTCTGGCCTGTTGATTCTTCGCAAGAAGTATAACTGAATGGGGGTAGAGTGTATGCTTGGCGCAGGCGCACACTTCCTCAACTCTCGGTGTGGCTCAACTCTCGGTGTGGCCCAACTCTCGGAATGGACTAGCGGGCGGATTCCTGACTTTTGTCTTCGATGGTTCAGGTCATCCGCCCAACGATCCCAGCCGGGTTGAAAGCGGTCGGATAAGGCCGCAAGAAACTTCGTGGCGACAGGGAAATGCTGCCGGATCATCGCTCATGAACCTTGCGAAAACAGGCCCGCCCGCAGGCGCTCCCATGGCTCAGGCCAGCGGTCGGGTCACCAGGAAAGAGGTCCATCATGCAGCACGGCGTTACCATACCCCCGAATGTTCGCGACAGTGTTCTGCCGCCTAGCTCGGGAGATCAGCCTTCCAGGTTCGGAGTCCTGTTCGAACGGGAGCCCGAACAGCCGGAGGACCTGGTGCTTGGTCAACTTGGCCGGTCCGGCGGTCAGATGCAGGACGCCGGGTTGATCGACCAGACGGCGGTCCGGGATGCTACCACGCCCGCCGGCTTCACGTTTCTGGGCCAGTTCATCGACCACGATATAACGCTGATGTCGATGCCACCGGCGCTCGGCCAGCCCCAGGACCTTATTTCGGTGGTCAACCTGCGGACACCCAGGCTCGATCTGGACACCGTCTTCGGCAAAGGCCCGGCCGACCTGGACAGCGCCAAATTCTACGATCCGGCGACGCTTGAGCTGCGCCTTTCCGACAATGGCCGGGATATCGTCCGGTTTGGACCGGCACAGTCCGAAAAGCTGATCCCGGACACCCGCAACGATCAGACCGTGATCCTCGTGCAGCTCCATGTCCTGTTCATGAAGCTCTACAATCATCTGCTCGGCATGATTCCGGGCGATCCCACCGACATCGCCAGATACACCGAGGCCCGCCAACGGACTGTCTGGCACTTCCAGAACATAGTGCTCAACGATTACCTGCCGCGGATCGTCGGCCGGGATGCCGTGGACGCGGCGCTGGCGCGCGGAGCCTCCCGCTACGCGGCCATGGTGGAGAATTTTCCGTCCAAGCTCGTCATGCCGGTCGAATTCTCGTTTGCCGCGTTCCGCTTCGGCCACTCCCAACTGCGCGACGTCTATCGCCTGAACGCCAATACCATCCGCGTTCTCTTCAACCAGCCGGGCGTCGTGGACGACCTGAACGGCAACCAGCCGATCCTGGAGCCGCTTTTCATAGACTGGGATCTGTTCTTCGAGGTTTCCGAAACCGGCGGAGGCCCGGCACATCCGAACCGCATCCTGAGCCGCAAGTTCGACACGTTCCTGTCGCCGTCGCTCCTGCGGCTCAGGCCTCCGGCGATCCCGAACCTTCCCGTCTCGCTTGCCGAGCGAAATCTCCGCCGGGGCCGCGCCTTTCTGCTGCCGAGCGGTCAGTCGGTCGCCGGGCAGATCGACATACCGGCCATTACCGACCTTGGGTTCGCCGCCGACGTCGTTGCGACCCAGAATGCCGTAACTCTCGACAATCAGAACGTCGTGGACATCAGGGAGCGCACTCCGCTCTGGTACTATGTCCTGCGTGAGGCGGAACTGGCCGGCGGTGACCGGCTGACCGGCGTGGGGGCCTGGATCGTCGCGGAAACCTTCGTCGGTCTCCTTCTCAACGATGAA